>Ga0316232_1000131_pt1 | contig 124425 bp, 99 predicted proteins | sample TBHtaG_FD_206006 | JGI IMG/M metagenome (GOLD analysis project Ga0316232, IMG submission 206006) | Freshwater microbial communities from Trout Bog Lake, Wisconsin, USA - TBH18025_13 | ecosystem: Environmental > Aquatic > Freshwater > Lake > Hypolimnion/Profundal zone | place: USA: Wisconsin...
CTCCTCAAGCCGCCACGGGCAGGCGTGCCCCCATCGGTGAGAAAATCGCTTGGACCGTCCCCTGTGTGGAAATCAGCGACCGGCCGCGTTTCGCCTGGCGCGCATTCATGCTTGATGAAGCGCGAAGCTTCCACGGCCTCGCGGCGGTGAAGCGCATGATCGACGAAATGGCCGCGCTGAAGCTGAACGTGTTCCACTGGCACCTCATCGACAGCAGTTGCTGGGGCCTTGAAATCCGCAGCTACCCGAAGCTAACCACGACGGGCGTCAACACATGGAATAACAAGGCAGGCGACGTGAGGCGGCCGGGTGATACCTCCGCGCCTCCGCGCCGCTTTTACACCCAAGAGGAAGCCCGGGAACTGGTCGAATACGCCGCACGTCGCCACGTGCGAGTGATCCCCGAGGTGGAGATGCCGGGCCATTCGGCGGCGGCAATTTACGCCTACCCCGAGTGGCAGGCGGGCCACGCCGAAAGCTTCGACACCACCAAACCCGAGGTCGTCGAAGCGATTAAAGCCGTTCTTGACGAGGTGCTTGCCCTCTTTCCCGACGCCGTCATCCACACTGGCGGCGACGAGGTGAATTTTGAGCAATGGGCGAAAGCCCCTTCTATCCAAGCCGCCATGGCCGCCAAGGGCCTGACAAAATCCGCGCCCTTGCAGCAGGAGTTCTCTACAACCATTGCCAAGTATCTCGCCGCAAAAGGAAAGCGCATGATTTATTGGGCAGACAACCTCGAGCAGATACCCGATGAGAACAGCGCCATCCTCCAGTATTGGAGGGGAGATCCCACACTCATCGCCAAGGCAGCCGAGCGAGGGTTCGATATCGTCAACAGCTCCAGCGGCGTCACTTACCTCGACTACAACTATGCGGGGCTCCCCCTCGATCAGGTCTATGCATTCAACCCGATTCCCGCAGGGCTCGATGAAAAATACCACCGGCACATCCTTGGGTTGGGCGCCCAAGCTTGGGGAGAACTCATGCCCACTATTTTCCGCTGTGACTACCAGATCTTCCCCCGCCTCGCGGCCGTGGCGGAAGTCGGATGGACCCCTCAGGAAAAGAAGGATTTCCACTCATTCGCCGGACGCCTAAAAAGCCAGGAACGCCGATGGGATCTAGCCGGCATCCAATACGCCCGTGGTTGCGAACGCCCGCTCGCCGAGGTCAGAGAGGAAGTGCTTCGCGAGCCGAAGATCGGCGGATGGACGCCAGAACAGGTCGGGCTGGCCTCCGCACGCCACAGCGAGGACGAATCCCATTACCAAAAGATCGACGTCACCCGATCCATGTCGGGACCGGGGCGCTATCGGATGGCGTTCGTCCCTACCAGCGGGACCGACGGCTTGACCGTGCGCGAGGTCGAGCTTGTGGAGGATGGGAAACCCATCGCTTCCGACTGGGCCGGCATCTGGGCCCCCAGCTACGAGCTAGGTAAAAACCAGGACAAAGACTATGTCTTCGACCTGTGGGTGCGCTCCGTCAAGCCCTCGGCGAACTACACGCTTCGCATCAACTACTACGGAACGAAACCCAAGGATCCGGCCCAGAAGATCCCGAACACCGCCGGGGATATCTTCATGAAGAATGCCGGAGATCTACCTCCCGCCTACGCCGAATCCCCTGATCCCAACCTGCCGCCGTCGCGCTAGGCACTAGGCAGAAAAACGCGAACAAAATGACACTCCGATGAACACGTCCCCTTCACGATACATGGCCTTGCTTCTGGTCGTCTCCGGGCTCGGGGGCCTGCTTTACGGCATTGATGTGGGGATTATCGCCGGGGCGCTCCCCTACTTGGAGGCGACGTCGGGGCTCACTTCCAACCAGCTCTCCGTCGTGGTCGCGGCCGTATTGTTGGGCAGCGTGATCACGACCCTTTTCGCCGGGATGCTTGCGGACTGGATGGGGCGGAAGCGCCTGATGGCGCTCAGCGGGCTGCTGTTTATCGCAAGCATTCCGCTGATCGCCCTTGCGCACGGCTATGGCCCTCTGGTTTTTGGGCGCCTGTTGCAGGGCATGAGCGGGGGTCTGATCGGGGTGGTTGTGCCTCTCTATCTTGCCGAGTGCCTGGGGGCCTCGAACCGAGGAAAAGGGACCGGCGTCTTTCAATGGCTTCTGACTCTTGGCATCGTGGCGGCATCGCTTATCGGCCTGTATTTTAGCGTTCGCGTGGAGGAGGTTGAAAAGCTTCATGATGCGGCCAAGCTGTTCGCCTTCAAGGATGCTGCCTGGCGCCTCATTTTCTGGGTCTCGTTGCCCCCCGGGATTCTGTTTGTGATCGGCAGCGTGCTGGTGTCGGAATCTCCACGATGGCTTTTCAGACGCGGCCGGAAGGAAGACGCGCGAGTCGCATTGCTCCGGTCCCGCACCGCGCAGCAGGCCGAAGTGGAATTGGGGGAGATGGAAACGACGCTTGCTGGGGAAAGAAACCCGACGGATCCCGCAGGGAAGCACAACAAGTCACCCATTCTCAGCCGGAAATATGTCATCCCATTCATCTTGGCATGCGTCATTCTTGCCTTGAACCAGGCGACCGGGGTGAATTCCATTATCGGATATAATGCCACGATCCTTATCCAGGCAGGGCTGTCCGACAAGCAGGCCCATCTCGGATATGCAGCGCTCACTCTGGTCAACTTCCTTGTGACAATGGGCGGCGTCCTGCTGGTGGACCGCATGGGCCGGAAGTTTTTATTATCGTTGGGCAGCGCGGGGCTCGTCGTATCGCTGGCGGCGATTGGCCTGGTATTTCACCAGACCGAGCGGCAGCGCGTGGACTGTGCCGCAGCTGTCCAAACATTGGTGACTCCCGATCAAAAGGCTTCCATCGCGTTCGACGAGGCTACCGCCGCCCGTTGGCTGGCAGATCGAGCCCCTGCCGACGAGTCGATTCGTGGAAAGAACAACTCGCTGATTGTCATATATTCCTATGGGGATTTTCGGGCGGCTTCGAAGGTCGTCCGCTCTTCAGACGAGGGCGCAAAGCTAGAGCTAAATCGCGAGAGCTGCGTGCCTGCCAATGCGGTGGTGGCTTTCTTTGCAAACCCCTTCGCCAACCTTGCGGCCGCACGAACGGCTCCATTGAAAATTGAAAATGCCTTGCTGACCCCCATTCCGAGCGCAAAGAAAGGTGCTCTGACCGCCCTGCTGATCTGCTGCTTCATGGCGTTCTTTGCGATAGGCCCAGGCATTTGCGTGTGGCTTGCCTTGTCGGAATTAATGCCGACCCGGATTCGATCCAATGGGATGAGCGTCGCCCTTCTGATCAACCAAGCCGTTTCGACGACGATCGCTGTGCTTTTTCTTCCGACCGTCGGCAAGTATGGCTATGGCACCATGTTTTTCGTGTTTGCCGGCAGCACCGTCATCTACTTTATTACCGCGTTCTTCTTCCTTCCCGAAACCAAAGACAAAACGCTTGAGGAAATCGAAGGACTTTTCGCCTCATGAAATAAGGTGACAGCCGATTGGCCCTGGCACCTCCTGCATTTTTAATGGCTGGTAATGGGGGCAGGCCTTGCCTGTTGACATATTTGGCGTTGTTCCCTTCGAGAAGGATTTTCTTCGGCAACTGGGTTCCTCCGCGAGACAACTCGTCCGGATCTGCGTGGGACAAGGTTGGAGGTTCGGCCGTTCAAGGAGAGGCGATGCGGGCATGCTCAGGCGGGTTCCCGGCGTCGCGAACATCGGCACCCGGCCGACCACGAAGACCGATGGCGAGCGGCTTCTCGAAGTCCACCTCATCGGCTTCTCCGGCGATCTTTACGGCCAGGACATCGAGGGGGAGTTCCTGCGATTCCTCCGCCCGGAAAAAATTCCCCGATCTCGATGCCCTGCGCGGCCGCTCTCGGCGGCCCTTTCACCTGACCTTCGATCCGTTCAGCAGGATCAAAATGTCAATAGGCAAGGACCCCTTCCTACTTCCTCTTCCTGGAGCTCCCCTCCGGCAATTTTCGGTCATTCCGGTAGTGGCGAGGGCTAATGCCGAGGTTCACTTTGAAGGCGCGGGAGAGCGAGAACGCCGACTGGTAGCCAGTCAATTCGGCGATGGTTTCGAGTTTGTAATCGGTATTTAGCAAGAGGGCTTGGGCGTGGTCCATGCGGAAGTTGCGGACGATTTGCATCGGCGGCATCTGGTAGATGGCGTTGACGGCGGCGTGAAAATGCGAAGGCGACATGCCCGCCAGCCGCGCCAGCGAGGGGATGTTCCAATCTTGCGCCAAACGGCTTCCCACTTCGCGCCACAGTTTTTCCAAGCGCGCTCTCATGATGACGGAAGATTCGGCGGCATCCTGTTCGAGCTCACGGTCGAGATAGGCCAGGATCAGGCGACAGAGCGACTCTCGCACGCCATCGGGATGATGGAGAGGGGATTGCGATTCGGAGAATCCGCGTTCCATCAGGCCGCGCGCTTCTTCCAGGCAGCGGGCCGGGCGGTGGAAGGAGTCGCGCGCGGCCAGATATTCCCAACGTGAATGCGTGGGATCGAGATGAAACCAGAACATCGACAGGCCTTGGCTTGATTCGTAGTGGTGGATGGTGCCCGAGCGCAAGAAGACGAGATCTCCCGGCGAGAGCTCCACGTTGTCCCCTCCGTTGCGATACCAGATTTTGCCTCGGGCGAGGATGCCGATGAAGTGGTGGCTGCAGCCGGGGCGATGTACCAAGTAGCCTTTGCGCAGGTCGCTAATACCGCTTAAGCCGACGCCGTTTCCAAACCATCCGGCGGCATCTGCCGGAGTCCGAAAACTAATAAAGCGCTCGCGGGAACCGGGCGGTATAATCAGAGTTTGGGTTATGTTTTTGAGAGGCACGGCCATTGGAGAATCTCTTGAAATCTGCTTTTAATAGGGCATGCAAAAAAATGTCACCGGAATCTCGGAAATGGAAGCGAAGATTACACTTCACCCGCAATTCACCATCGGCTCGGTGGACCCGCGGCTCTTTGGCGGTTTTATCGAGCACCTTGGGCGCGCGGTTTATGAGGGGATTTATGAACCCGGCCATCCCGAGGCGGATGCCGATGGGTCGCGCCGGGATGTGATCGAGCTGGTGCGCGAACTCGGCACGCCGATCACCCGTTATCCGGGCGGCAATTTTGTATCGGGCTACAATTGGGAGGATGGCGTCGGCCCGACGGAAAAGCGTCCGGCCCGCCTCGACCTTGCTTGGAAATCACTGGAACCCAACACGTTTGGGACAAATGAGTTTATGGCATGGTGCAAAAAAGCCGACACCGCGCCGATGATGGCGGTCAACCTTGGCACGCGCGGATCCGAGGCGGCGCGCGACCTCGTCGAATACTGCAACCATCCCGGCGGCACTTACTGGAGCGATCTCCGCCGCCAGCACGGCTACGAGCAGCCGCACCAGATCAAGCTCTGGTGTCTGGGCAACGAGATGGATGGCCCCTGGCAAATCGGGCACAAGACCGCCGAGGAATATGGGCGTGTGGCGTGCGAGGCGGCGAAGCTGATGAAGTGGATCGATCCCTCCATCGAGCTGGTGGTCTGCGGCTCCAGCCATGCCGCCATGCCGACTTTTGCCTCCTGGGAAGCGACGGTCTTGGAGCAGACGTATGACCATGTGGAATACGTTTCGATCCATACCTATTTCGGCAATCCACATGATGAAACACCGAGGTTCCTTTCTCTTTCGGATGATATGGACCGCTTTATTAAACGCGTGGTGGCGGTGTGCGATGCCGTGGGAGCAAAAAAGAAGAGCGAGAAGAAGATCATGCTTTCTTTTGATGAGTGGAATGTCTGGTTCCACTCCAACGGCAAGAACCAGGAGTCCAAGGATTGGACTGTGGCCCGGCCGTTGTTGGAGGATGTCTATACGATGGAGGATGCGCTGGTGGTGGGCAGCATGTTGATTGCGCTGCTCAATAATGCCGATCGAGTGAAGATCGCCTGCATCGCGCAGACGGTGAATGTCATCGCCCCGATTATGACGCGCAAGGGCGGCGGCGCGTGGCGGCAGACCATTTTCTTCCCGTTCAGCGCCACTTCAAAATACGGGCGAGGCGCAGTGTTGCGCCAGGCGGTGGAATCGCCTTTTTACGATACGGAGTTTCTCCATTACGGAGTGATGACCAAGCTTGAAAACGTCCCCACTTTGACCAGCGCGACAGTTTACAACGAGGAAGCAGGCGAGATTGTCGTGTTTGCCGTAAACCGGGATTTGAAAAGTGCAATTCCGCTCACGGTCCATCTTGACGGGTTCGAGGTCGAGCGAGTGATCGAGTGGATAACTCTGCACCATGCCGATTTGAAGGCGGTGAATACCGAGAATGACGAGCCGGTCCAATCGGTGCCGATGGAGGGGGCGGCGGGGGCGGACGGCGTAGTGAGGGCTCAGTTGCCTGCTGCATCGTGGAATATGATCCGGGTGAAGGTGCGGCGTTGACAGGAGGAATGAGGGCGGCGAACGCTCTTACGAGACATGACCCTAAATAGGAAAAAGGGCGCAGTAGTTTGCGGTGCCCCTTCCGCACTCACGAACCGGCGCCTATGCGCAAGGGTTCAAAAAACATTCTATCACCGGGATCGGCATATTCTCGGGAGCATCCATCAGGCGCAGGCCGATCGCGTCTGCCGGGATTCTCGGGTTGAGGTTCTCGTTGGTCCATTTCTCCGGCTGGATCACCTGCATCCGGGTGCCGTCGCAAAGGAGCTGGGCGTATTTGACTTTTCCTGCAAGGCCATGGAGGACGAGCGTCCCTGTGGGCCAGCGCATCAGGTGGACGTAGAGCCTGTTGAGTTCGCGGTTGTAGGTGTATCGGCAATCGGCGGGCGGAGGCGGAAGCTCTTTCGGGGCGGCGCCGCATCCGTAGATGGAGCGCGAGTTGTATTTCATCCAGCGGGCATAATACTCGAGAATCTCCATTTCGCGGTCGCAAATATAGCCTCGGCTGGTCGGCCCGATATTCATGAGGCTGTTGCCGTTCATGCTCGTCTGCGTGATGAGGATTTCCAGGCAGCGGAACGGCGTTTTGAAATACGATTTCTCATCGCGGTTGTACCCCCAGGCCGCAGTCATAGTATGGCAGCCTTCCCACGGGATGCGGTTCCCGTCCTTGTCAACGCAGTCGGAGTCGCGGACGTAACCTTCCGGGGTCACGAAGTCCTCCGACCCGGGAAGGGAGAGACGGTTGTTGAGGAGGATGTGCGGCTGGAGCGAACGGATCAGCTCCAGCATTTCCTGCGATTCGCATTCGAGCGGGCAGATTTTTCCGCTGACATCAAACCAGAACTCGACGATCTCGCCGAACTCGGTGAGGAGTTCCCGGACCTGGTCGCGCATGTATTTGGCGTAACGGCTCATGTCGCGCCCTTCGTTGAGCTTGGCGATCTCCTCGTCTGGCAAATGGTCCAAGGCGTGGTTGCCGTCCTTGGTGATGAGGTAATCGGGATGGTGCCAGTCGCTGATAGAATAGTAGAGCCCGATCCGGATGCCCTCGGCGCGAAAGGCGGCGACGAGTTCCTTGAGAATGTCGCGGCGCGCCGGGGAGTTGGTCACTTTGTAATCGGTGAACTTGGTGTCCCACATGCAGAAGCCATCATGGTGCTTGGTGTCGATGACGACATACTTCATCCCGGCGTTCTTGGCGGCTTTCGCCCATTCGGCGGGAACAAAGAGGTCCGGGTCGAAATTGTCGATGAGGAACTGGTAGTATTCCTCCGTGATCCGCTCTGTGCGCCTGCACCATTCGTTGATGCCGACCATCGAGTAGATGCCCCAGTTAACAAACATTCCAAACCGATCTTTCTGCCAGAGTTTTATAGCATTCATCATGTCAAGCGGTGACGGTTCGTTGGATGGATCGGTTTTGTGCTGGTTGTTATTTGATTCCGTGAAGGCATTGCTGCTCATCACTTGCGAGAGAACTCAATAACAAAGGGGTTTCCCCGCTCGACTCAAAGTCAATCGCTGGCCGGCTTTTGTCTCCACTTCCACAACCCCGCCCGCATCCGGTTTCAACGGCTTGCCATCAATCTGGATTCCCAGCCAGGGACTCAGCAACCGCAACTTGCCGCCAACCGTCGAGGTGATTTCAATCTTCGCGACGTTGCCATCTATCTGTTCTGCGGAAACCAGGAACCCGCCCTGCGCGCGCATGTTGTTGAATTTCGCATCCTGCTCTTTCGGCCAGCACGGGAAAACGCGGATGATGTCGCCCACGCTCTGCATCAGGAATTCAGTGACCAGCGCCACCACGCCTATGCTTTCCGCCATGTAGGTTAAATGCCCGAAATCATGAAAAATGAACAGGCCGTTTGCAAGCTCACTGCTCTTAAAGAAGTCCCTGCCGTCCTTCAATCCTTCCGGCATGGATAACCGCGCCTTGGCGATATTGAACATGATATGCGAATTGCCGCCGCATTGCTTCGTGTCCTTGATCGTCCGCCTGAACAGCTCCTTCACGGGCTCGGGCGAAAACCAGGTCACCTGCTCACACGGAAACACGGGGGACGCCGGAACTTCAATGTTGTGTTGAGGCACCTGCTGATACTTGCAGCCGGCCCAGTCCACCACCACCGGCATTCCCGTCGCGTCCGCCGCCACAGGATAATCGGCAAGAAAGGCTTTCACGGCCAGGCATTCAGCCGCCAGATCCCGGTCCTTTCCCAGCTCTTTTGACGCCTTGTCAAACGCGTCAAACGTATATTGCGCATAGGCGATGTCGAACGGGCAGTTGGTGATGCCAAGCTCACCATGCTCCGGACTGTATGACGGCCCGAGCATAATCTTGCCGGAGCCGTCCTTCGCACATTGCTTCGCGAACGAAAGATAGAATTTTGCGGCTTCACGCAGCGTCGGGTAAATCTTTGTCTCAAGGTAGCCGCGGTCGGGATCGCACAGGTGCTTGTGCCAGAGATTCTGCGCCGTCATTCCGACCATGCCAATCGTCATCCCCCACGGTGCCATCTGCAGCGACCGTTTGTTTACGCTCTTGCAGGCTGCCGGATCTGGCTCATGCAGGAACTGGCTGATCGCGTAATAAACCCCGTCACATCCGAATATCTCCCTGGCTTGCCATTGCGCGCGCGGCAGCAGGCTGTGGACGTATTCGATCCAGGGATCGGCAAGTTCCGGGTGGTTCGGCGAGATCACCGACCAGAACGGTTGCCAGGAGTTGTAATTGAAATGAAAGTCCGCGTGCCAGGGCGTGCTGTCTGTCACCAGCGGCGGCACCAACCCGACCGGATACCTGCCGCCCGGCTGGGAGATTGTTCTGGCAAAATACAGAATCCTATACCACCACCGCTGCATGTCCGTGTCGGCCAGCTCAATGCCGCTGCGCGACCAGTAGCCGTTCCAGACCGCCTCATGCCCGGCAATGACTTTCTCGCGCGACTGTATGACTTCTGCCAGGGTTTTCCTCGCCAACTCAATCGCCGCTTCTTTGACATTGCCGGTCTTAATGTCAAACGATGTCACCAGCGAAACAGCCTTTACGTTCCCATCCCCCGCCACAGCCGCACAATACTCCATGCCCTTGTAATCAATATCGCCCGGCAGTTTCATGTGCAGCCATTCGACATTTCCGGCGGTTCCGGTTTCCGCGGCAGGCAGGGTTTCCGCGACGATTTCCTCAAGCCTCACGGCTTCGCCGGTCAAAAGAAGAAGCACATTCCGATCCGCCAGAACACGCACTTGGGCTTTGCCGCCTTCTGCAGTTGTCACCGTGGCAACGGCACGCTGTAAATCCAATGTTCCTTGCGCGTCCACTGGCTTCGCCGGCTGAACTGCTCCAAGCCGCACTGCCACGGCACACCTGGGCTGAGGAAACACATTCTTGTAACTCGGCGGAGCGCCCGTTGACCCGGTAATCGTGCCGGTACGGACATCCGCTTTCGGCAGAGGCTGATCCTTTGATGAATCCACGCGAGCATCCCAGATATCGTTCTTCGTGATGCGGACGATCAAGCCTCCATCCTTTTCCCAGACCAATCCATACAGGTCACCATTCCCGACCACCAGTCCCTCTTTCTGGCCGTCCGTCATCCGGGAAAGCGTGACGCCCGCATCCTTCAAGGCTTCAGGGTAAGGCAATGTATTCATAGTCAGGTGGTAAAGCGGCGAAAGCCGAGGAATGGGATACGTGTTTTCATTATGGACCAGGGGTAATCTGCTCACGCCATCAACGAATGCGCAGGATGCCCATCGTCTTCCCCGGGCCGCTGCGTTTCTTCGGTTCAATCCAGAAGGCTTGGGATTTGAGTCCCGATCCGTCATCGTCATCGTCCACGGCCACATCAAACCCGATGGCATCGGCCATTTCCGGAGTAATCAGAAAGCTGCCTTCGATGGAATAGCCGGCGGCGGATTTTTGCACGGTGGCGGCAAACCCCTGAGGCAGTTTTTTGTCAGGAGAGCATTGGATACGGCCGTCGGCAGCGATACAGACTTGATATTTATCCTTATCGAGGTCTTTGCGTCCGAAGTCAAAGAAGAGTTCCACGGCATCGCCCTCCCATACGGCTTTGTTTGTGGGGGCCGGAACCAGATGATCGTCGGTCACCTCGATCTGGAATTTCACTTTGTCCGTGGTGCGCATAAACTGCATCTTGAGGCTGCAATCCTGCGGTCCTTTCCATGCGGCAGGGGTGACGACGTGGGTTTGAGGGTTGGTGGTCTCGGCACCAATGTGCAACTGTTCGGCGCGATTGATTTCGATGGTTCCAAGAACCTCCCTCTCTTGAAAGAACTTCAACGGTTTCTCCGGGATGATCTCTATGTCGCGAAGGCTCCGCACCGGCTTTCCGTCCGTCCCGTTCAGCTCAGCCTCCAGAGTGTAGTGTCCAGCCTGCTCCGGCCACTTCATTTCGAAATTCAGGACCGCCTTGCCCCAGGGCTCCAGATGGCACTCCTGCTTCGTTTCGGCGTGCAGTCGCTCCCCACATTTCAGGCGCAGCGTCACGGGACCTGACCACAGATTTTCGAGATCGTTAATAACCAGAACCGGGATACGAGTCGCTTTCGACCCGCTCAGGACATTATCTGGGGCGAAATCGACCATCAAGCCGACGGGCGCGAAAGCGTCACGCACGTAGCGGTAAAACTCAGGTTCCCAGACGAGGCCTTTCACATCCTGCCAGTGGTCGCTGGTCTGGCCATCCGGCCGCGAATAGCCCAGCCCACCAAACTCCATTAAGCCGGCCACCTGCCGGTGGCACCGCCAGAATTCGGTTTCGGCTGCGAGCAAGCGGGCAGCGAGGGGGATGAGCTTCGCCGGAGGCGCATCTTTTCCAGCAAGATTCTCGAAGACCTTTTTGGTAAGCGTGGTCGGAGTGCCATCCCGGTTCAGCCACAGCCAGCCATATTCGTTAAGGATCGATGCCTTCCGTTCGGCAAGCGGGTAAGGTGGCTTGTCATCCATTTGCATCGCCTTGGAGAGCGTCATCCGCTCATCCATAAAATGGTAGACATGGCTTTCGTGAAGATCCGTCTCAGGCCGCTCGGGGCTCTCGCCCCATCCGTCGTCCCAAGGCCGGTTGGACAGGTCCAGCCCGCGCACCTGAGCCAGCGCCGCGCCGGTTTCTGTGCCGCCGGTTTCGTTCTGCGCGTCCCAGATCACGACGCAAGGATGGTTCCATCGTTCCTGCATCCATGCGGCATATTGTGGAACCAATGCCCCGATCGTGATATCGAACCATTTCGGACCCCACGGCTCCCAGATGGGAAACTCGTCCTGAATCAGAATCCCCTCCTCGTCGGCGATCCGATACCAAAGCTCTGGAGGAAAGCCGATGCTGTACCGCAGCGCATTCCAGTGCATATCCTTAAAGCGGTCGCGATGAAGCCGGCGAACCCAGCTCTCGTTCCATGGTAGCTCGCCGCGATCCGGATCTTCAAAGAAGCGATAGAGCGTGACATTGCTCCCCCGCAAAAAATAGGGCTTTCCATTCAGATACGCCCGTCCCGCCTGGTCGCCATGGCGCGGTTCGAACCGAAATTCCCTCATGCCAAAACGCGTTTCCAAGGTATCCGCGCCGGTGCTCACTTCCAGAGTGTAGAGAAACGGATCCTCCGGCGACCACAGCCGACAGCCGGCGATCGGAACGTTCACATCGAAGGTCTTCTCCGCTCCGGAAGCGATCTCCCCGGCGGCGGAGGCTTCTCCCACGACTTTCCCCGACTTCGCCTCGCGCACGAGGAACTTCATATGGGCCATTGCTGCAGCCCCAGAGTTGCGCACCTGCGCATGGACCCGCACCAGGTGCTTCCAGATGTCTGGTGCCGCTTGAACGTTGACGATGTCCGGAGTATTCGAGAGTGCCAACTCGATACTATCGAATAATCCCGGGATGTAGCGCTTCTTCTCAACATCGAAACCTGACGGCACTGAGGGCGGCAGCGAAGCGCGGGAGGCTCCCACACGGATCACCAGCTCGTTCACCGCGCCGCCTCCATGCAAGGCAGCGCGCGCGTCGTAATGATTCGCAGTGAAGCTGGCCAAGCTCTCGCCAACCTTGATCCCGTTGAGATACACCGTCGAGCCGAACGCTGCCTTCCTTACAAGGAGCGTCGCCACGGCCGGAACATCCCCCTTAAGCTTGAACTCTCGCCGATACCAGTAAGAACTCCCCGCCAGCACGGCATCCTCCGCGTCGGATCTTCGCTTCGTATTGCTAAAGGAATCCGGGGCAAATGCCGGCTGGGCCAGATCCACCAGGCCGGGCACGGGAACTTTTCGATCAAACAAGGCGGGTCTTTGATCGGTCGCGCCTTCGGCAATCTGCCAAATCCCATCTAACGATATCGTCTGCCTTAATTTCGTGCTATGTGACGGTTCGTTGGTTTGAGCGGTTTTGTGTTGGTTGTCTGAATTTTGTTTCATTTTGGTCTTGGTAGGAGAGGCCATGATGTCATTTATTGAGTTCTGCTCAATGGTGCGATCCCCGGGATCCGAGGGCTTGGGATCTTGGGATTGCGCATGGGCAGAGACGTTGAGCGTCAGAGCGATGGCGGGACAGAGTGTTTTTTCATGAATGAGGTTACGGTTTTGCGGCTTAACAAGCTGATTGGATTTTGGAACATGTATAGAATGGTGTCAGTTTAGTAGGTGCAGTTTTTCGCCGCTGCGGCGAAGGCTTTGAGGTTTTCGACCGGGGTCTCGAAGAAGTGGTCGCTGGCCGAGCAGATGTAGCCGCCGTCATTTCCGAACCCCTCGAATAGCCGCCGGGTTTCGGCAGCGATTTTTTCCGGGCTGCCGGTCGTGAGCACGTTGAACTGGTCCATGCCGCCGATCATCGCAAGCTTCCCGGAAAACTTTTCCCGGACAATTTCCGGGCCGGTGATATTTCCCCCCGTGCCCGGAGGAGAAAGCGTCTCCGAGGCATCGGTGCCATTTCGGATAATCAGGTCGAGGATGTGCATCATGCCTCCGCAGGTGTGGTAGGTCGAGCGGTGGCCGGCCGCGTGCAGGGCGTCGTGGAGCTGACGGTCGTAGGGCAGGCAAAACTCCTCGTGCATCGCGGGCGAGATCACCGTGTCGCTCCCGGCTCCGCCACCGGTCTCGATGAGGTCGAACTTCGCGCCGACAAGCGACTCCTCGACAAACCGCAGCTTCTTTTCGAGCAGAGCCTTCAGCAACGAGTGGACCCAATCCGGGTTGTCCAGAGCCTCGAGGATGAGTTCCTCCTCGCTCATCAGGCAGCAGGCGTGCTGCCAGCATCCGGCTTGGTCGCCCCAGACAAACCCGCGAAGGATTCCGGCATCGCCGATCCGCGCATACTCGGCGGCGATCGCCTGCTTGTTGAGGCTTGCTACCGGCATGTATTTTGCGATGAGGGCGACATCCTCGTGCTTCTTGATGAGGTATTCGAGGATCCATGTGGTCGTCCGGTTGCCGCCGGTCTTGTAGGTGAGCGTGCCGCCCGGCATATGGATCGTATGGTCAAGGAGCTTGTCGTTGGGATCGTCCTTGAGAACCGTGATTTCCTCGCGCCATTCGGGGGTCGAGACGATGAATTTCTCCGCGTCGGGAATCCAGAACTGGCCCATCGCCTCGAAGTATTGGATCTGGGCGTCCATGCCGGTGATCCGGAAGGCCTCGAGCGCGTCCACCCCGTTCATGTATGTGTCGAGGTGGAATTTCTGCCACTGGTGGACGCTGACTGGCAGCCTGTCGGGTTTCTCGAGCGCCAGCGCTCGCATCATGCGTTCTTTGCTTTTCATAGAATCGATTGTGTTGCCTTCATTTTCTCCATCGCCCGACGGAAGTCCGGCGACCGGGGAGAATCTCAAATGATTCTGGCAGTGCGCGGGCTTGGGCGTAAATGCACAATCTTGACAAAGCCATGCACGATCTTATCCTCGCATCTATCGCAGCCCGAGGCCGGCATGCTCGACAACTTCCATCTCAGCCTGATTTCCGGCGGGCAACATCATTGCACGCCCGCATGGACGCGCGTTTCCGGATCACTTGACCGGTGCTTCAAATGTTATCTTCCCGTCTCCGGATCGGCAAGTGTCGTGCTGAAAGGCGGGCCGGCACGCCTCGCGCCGGGCAGGCTGTATTTTATTCCGGGCTACGATCTGGTGCGCCAGGAATGCCCACGGGCCATGAACGTCCACTGGCTTCACTTCGTGCCGGATTCCTATTTTTTGCACCGCATCTTGCTCCGGGTGACATCCGTCCATTCGTGGCCGCTTTCCCGTCATGGCTGGATCGCGCCATCCTTCCGTCGTGTGAACGAACTCTTCGACGAGCCTGCCCGGGCGGAAAACCATCCGCGCGGCGATGCCCCTCCCGCACTCGTGTGCCGCATCGAGGGCCTCCTCATGCTCCTGATCGCGGACTTGCTCGAAAATGTCGTGAGCCTCACCGAAAAAGACTTCCATCTCGATATCCTCGCGCGACTCAAGCCCGCCATTGATTATATGGACTCGGAGTTCGCCAACAATCCGGGGCTCGCGGAGGCCGCTGCACGAGCCGGCCTGTCCCCGAACTACTTCCACCGGATTTTCCACCGGACCACCGGGGTCACGCCGTTCCATTATATGGAGACGCGCCGCCTGGATACGGCACGAGGCATCCTTGCCGAAGGGCGCCTGAACGTCAAAGAGGTCGCCGCGGCGAGCGGATACGAAACCCCCTTCTACTTTTCCCGCGCGTTTCGCAAGCGCTTCGGGGTTTCGCCCTCAGAAATACGAGGCGCCAGCATCTCGATCGGCCCCTGAAGAAAGGCGAAGCTGCAATTATGTTTATCGTCCCTGATAATGGTGATTTCGCGGATTGAAGGCAGATGGGGTCACAGATGGGGCCTGAATGGCGCTAAGCCGGTTTTTGGATGTGGGGCGGCAGCTGGCTGGGGGGCGGAAGTTTTTACGGAATCCGGAGGAGCGTTCTGGTTTTTTCTCTGCAAAGCGGTTGCGCCCTGCTATAAGCACCGGTTCGCCCTTGCATGGAAACGCCCGAAACGCCCGACGAAGAACTCGTGGCCCGCACACAAGCGGGAGACGCGCGGGCGTTTGACCAGCTTGTGGTGCGGTTCAGCCCGCGACTCTACGGGCTCGTCTATAACATGACCTCCAACCACGAGGACACGAACGACCTCCTGCAGGATATTTTCGCCAAGGCCTACCGTTCGATCAAGGGTTTCCAAGGGAAATCGAGCTTCTACACCTGGATGCACTCGATCGCCGTGAACATGGCGATCAACTTCCTCAAAAAGCGGAACCGCCGGATGACGATGAGCCTCGACGACGTGGACAACGGGATCGCCAACGACCCGGAATTCATCGAGGCCACCAGCGACTTCGACCCGAGGCACCAGGCGAATCTGGGAGAACTTCAAAAAAAATTGAACGAAGCCATGATGAAGCTGTCAGAGGAACATAGAGCCGTCGTTACCATGTTCGATATCCAAGGCATGCCCCATGCGGAGATCGCGAAGATTTTGAAAATCTCCGAAGGCACGGTGCGCTCGCGGCTATTTTACGCACACAGACAGTTGCAAAATTACCTGCAAGAGTTTATCACCACCTAGCCACCGAACCATGACATCCGAAGAACAAATCTCCAAGCTGTTGAGGCTGAAACGCCACGAGCTGCCGCCTCCGGGTTACTTCGAGGATTTTCTCCAGGAGTTCCAAGCCCGTCAGCGGGCGGAGTTGATCCGTCGTCCGCTCTGGGAGATTGCGTGGGACAGAATTGCTTCGGTTGCGCCTTCTTTCCAAGTCCCCCGCATGGCCTACGCTGCGATTGCGGCACTGGCAGTGGCGGCCTCGGCCCTGATCATCGTCCACCCGGGCACCCCGGGTCCCGGCGCAACTTTGGCCGCCAACCGTTCAACCCTCAGCCTCACCTCACCGCAGCCGGTGACGATCGGCGAGTCTGTGCCCGTAACGATGACTTCCACCGGCTCTCCTTCCGTGCACTACGTGCTTCCGACCCGCCCGGTGAGTTATGCTTCCTCCCGCAGTTTTTAGCGCCTTACGCCGTCCCCTGGCAATTTTTCCTGCGGCAGCCGCCCTTGTCGCGGTTTGCTTCCTGCCATACCTTCGGGCCGAAGACTCGGATGCGGACAAGCTGACTTCCCAAGTCCGCAAAATTTTCGATGAGAGGAAGGACGCGGTGGTCAAGGTCCGGGCCACGGACGCGCTCGGAATCCGGTTCGGAAGCGGGTTTTTTTCCGATCCGGCCGGCACGATCTACACCCATGCGGGGATCGTGCTGAAGGCGCAGGACGTGGTCGTTATTTTCGGGGGGAAAGAACTTCCCGCGCGGGTTCTCGTGGCCGACGAGCGCAGCGGCATCGCCATCTTGAAAGTCGATGCCAGCACGCCATTCATCCCGGTGGGGGATTCCCAAAAAGTCGGGATCGCCACTCCGGTGATGATGATCGGATACCCGGAGGACCTCGAGGCCTGCCCGAGCATCGGAGTCGTGGCGGGTCTCGACCGCAAGTATCTCGGGCAGTATTTTTCCACGACCCATTTCCGCGCGAATCTGCCCGTGCAGCGCGGCCAGGGCGGGGCCCCGATCCTGAACATGAACGGGGAATCAATCGGGATCCTTGTCGGGCGGATCAATGATGGCGCGGCCTGCCACATCCTGCCCATGCACGCGGCTGAGAAGGTGCGCATGGATCTGGTGCGCTTCGGCGAGCTGCGGCCTGGCTGGGTCGGGGTCGAGGTCGAGGATGCCGGGGATTCCGTCGGAGGGTCCACGGCAAGGGTCGGGGCGCTCGACCCGGACACGCCCGCCGCGCACTCGGGCCTGAAACCCGGCGATATTCTTCTCAGCGTAGGGGGATCGCGGATCGGCACGAGCGAGGACGTTCTCGATGCCTCGTATTTTTTGACGGCAGGGGACAACGCGGATATCGAGGTGATGCGCGGCCCGGAAAAAATCACGATCTCCGTGAGGCCCACCCTCCACCCACAGGCTACCGGCCATCAAATGCAGGCCATCGCGGTTCCCGATGCCATCCAACGCATCAAGCTCCAGTAGCGGTGCGGAGGAAGCCCCGGCCACCCGACCGCCCGATTTGCACAAATCTTTTTTGCGGGGGATCAGGTCGGCCTGCGCGGCCCTGTTGCCGTTGCTGGCCGCTTTCCCGGCAAGCGCCTGGGAGATCAAATCTTTCGCGGGCAGGGACCATGTTGCGCTGGAAGAAATCGCCTCGTTTTACGGTCTCGTCGAGGCGGCCTCCCCGGATTCCCACACACGGAAGTTGACGGGATCGGGCCGCGAACTGGTCGCCACGCTCAACAGCCGGGAGATGGAGATCGACGGGATCAAGCACTGGCTCGCCTTCCCGGTGCTGGAAGAAAAGGGCCGCGTTTATGTCTCCAGACTGGATTTGGGAAAAACCCTCGAACCCGCCTTCCGGCCCGCCCTGATCCCCGATTTTCCGGCGGTGTCAACCGTCGTGCTCGACCCCGGGCACGGAGGCAAGGACGCCGGCGCGCGCAGCCCGTATGAATACGAAAAAAACTTTGCGCTCGACGTGGCGCGGCGGATCCGGAACGAGCTCCAGAAGTCCGGCGTGCGGGTCATTCTCACCAGGAACAGCGATTCATTTGTCGAGCTCGCGGACCGTGCCGGCGTCGCCAACCGGCTGAAAAATTCGATTTTTGTGAGCATCCATTTCAACGCGGCGGACGCGAACCAGGCGGCGAACGGATTCGAGATCTACTGCGTCACCCCTCGCGGGGCCCCGTCCACCGCCTACGAGCAGATCCATGCAAGGGACATGGTCGAGGAGAACGGCAACGAGCACGACATCCACAGCTTCGCGCTCGCCAACGCCATCTACCACTCGATGCAAGGCAAGATGGAAATGTTCGACCGCGGCGTGAAACGGGCCCGGTTCGCGGTCATCCGGCTGGCCGGCGTCCCGTCGGTCTTGATCGAAGGGGGTTTTTTGACCAACCCCTCCGATGCCCGCAAAGTGGCCTCGAAGCAGTGGCGCGACAACTACGCCGCGTCAATTGCCCGCGGAATCCTCGAATACAAAAAGCTGGCCGAACACCGCATCCCGCCACGCGAAGTGGCGGCGTATCGGAACCCCGACCTGGCCCCTCCTCCGGTCTCGGAGACAAGCAAGCCATCTCCGGTCCCGGGCGTGAGCCTGCGCGACCTCCCGGAGTAGAGACCAAAACTGACTTGGGTATTGCACCGCAAGGGAGGCGTATTAGCCTTTCCCTATGAGCATAAAAATTGGACTGATGGGATGCGGCATGGTCGCAGGTTACGGCCATATTCCTGCCATTCTTGAGACGCGGGACCTGCAACTGTTCGCCGTGTATGATCCGAATGAAGAATCCGCAAGGGAGATGCAGAAACGATGGAATATCCCGGTCGCGTTCAGCGATGAAGCCGCATTTTTCAAGTCCGGAATCGAGGCGGTGACGATCACTTCGCCGGCACCCTGTCATTTGGACAACGTGCTCGCCTGCGCGCGGCATCGTCTGCCCGCGCTCTGTGAAAAGCCCCTCGCAATGAATGCCGCCGATGGCGGGGTGATGATCGGCGCCATGAAGAAGGCCGGGGCAAATCTGCATGCCGCCTTTTGCTATCGTTTTAGCCCTTCGGCGCTCAAGATCCGCGAGCTGGTCAGGGCAGGCGCGATCGGCGACGTGCGTTCGCTGAGGTTGATTTACAATTGGAACCTGCACGGGAAGTTCAAGCGGGAGGCGGGCGGCACGAGCGTCATCCAGCAACGCCGCGAGGACCGGATGCTGGAAGGTGGGCCGATGGTGGATTGCGGGACGCACCAGATTGATCTCGCCGTGTTCTGGTTGGGCTCGAAAGTGGTTGCCTATTCCGGACAGGGCGCCTGGGTGGAAAACTACGAGGCGCCGGATCACATGTGGCTTCACCTGGATCATGCCAATGGCGCGCACACAACGGTCGAGATCAGCTATTCCTACCACCACACTTCCCGCAATGCGCGGTCCGAGTTTGTTTATGAGCTGATCGGGACCAAAGGCGTCATCCGCTACGACCGCTCGGCGCAAAGTTTCACCATGGAAAATGACGAAGGGAGTCATACGTTCGATTTCCACTCCGAGAAAGATTTTTCCGGCCTGTATCGGGAATGGGCAGCGACTCTTCTGCAGGGCGGTTCCGGGCTGCTGGCCACCGCGGAGGAAGGGCTGGCCGTTGCCGACATCGCCCGCAAGGCCACGGAGGAAGCGATTCGCCGGCGAAAATTTGGCACTCGCCCTCGTGCTGCCAAGCTGGTAGCAATCCGCCCATGAACCGTTCCTTGCTCCGGGCCATCCCCGTCTGCTGCGCCCTGCTCATCGCCGCCTGCGAGAAGCCGAAACCCGAAGCCCCGCCGGTCATCGTCACCTACACCCCGGCGATCCAGAAGGACGTGGTCGCCACGGACGAGTGGGTCGGGCTTCTCGACGGCTACCTCAACACGCAGATCCAGGCCCAGGTCACCGGCTACCTTCTTACCCAGAACTACAAGGAAGGCTCGGCGGTGAAAAAAGGCGACCTGCTTTTCACTATCGATCCCCGGCCGTTCCAAGCGGCTCTGGCGCAGGCGCAGGCGAGCTATGCGCAGGCGGTGGCGCAGGCCCAGTTGCAACAGATCACCCTGAAGCGCCAAGTCCAACTCTATCAGACAAAAGTCATCAGCCAGGAGCAATACGACACCTCGTATCAGAACACGCAGGCGGCGATCGCGGCGGCGGCGGCGGCCCAAGCCCAGATGCAGGCCGCCCAGGTGAACCTCGACTACTGCACGATCACGGCGGCCTTCGATGGCATTGCCGGTGCCGCGCAGGCCCAGATCGGCGATCTGGTCGGGCCGGGCGGCAAGACCGCCGTGCTCACCCAGCTCTCGCAGGTCGATCCGATGAAAATGAATTTTTCGATCACGGAAGCCCAGTATCTCGGGGCGTCCGCGCTCCTCGCGAAGCTCCAGGCTGAGAACCCCGACGAGCTGAAGGCGCGTCTCAAGCTCCGGCTGGCCGACGGATCCGAATACCCGGAGCCGGGCAAATTCGATTTCGTCAACCGGCAGGTGAACACCTCGACCGGAACGATCCAGATCACCGCGCTCTTCCCCAATGCGAACAGCGTGCTCCGCCCGGGGCTCTTCGCGCGGGTGACCGCGCCGGTGGAACAACTGAAAAATGCGATCCTCGTCCCGCAGGCTTCGACGGTGGAACAACAGGGGACATATTTTGTCAAAGTCCTCTCGCCGGATAAAACGACGGTGAAACCCGTCATTGTCAAGCTGGGGCCGGTTGAAGGCCAGTTGCAGGTCGTGCGGGGCGCCCTCAAGGCAGGAGACAATGTGCTTGTCGGCGGCACGGAAAAAGCGGCTCCAGGATCGAAAATCATCGCCCAGCCGTATCAGGCACCCGCCCCTTCACCCGCCCCGGCGGCCGCCAAATAGCCATGTCGAATTTTTTCATCCGCCGGCCGATCGTGGCGATGGTCATCGCGATCATCACGGTGATCGTCGGCCTGGTCTCGATGTCCAGCCTGCCGGTCTCGCAGTTCCCGAACATTGTTCCGCCGCAGATCCAGGTGCAGACGACGTTTGTCGGTGCCGACGCCCTCACCGTCGAGCAGTCGGTGGCCACGCCGATCGAGCAGCAGATGAGCGGGGTCGAAGGCATGGACTACATGTATTCGATCAATGCCAACAACGGCGCGATGACGCTCAACGTCATCTTCGACACGAGCACCGTCCCCACGACGGACCAGATCCTCGCGCAGATGCGCCAGACGCAGGCCTCTGCACAGCTTCCACAGGCCGTGCGGAACTACGGCATCACCGTCCAGCAGGCGCTCTCGTCTCCGCTGGGCGTGTTCGCCCTGTATTCGCCGAACGGGACATTCGACCCCACGTTCCTGGCGAACTACGCCTACATCAACATCAACGACCCGCTCACCCGCGTCAACGGCGTCGGCAGCGTCAGCATCTTCGGGGCCGGCGAGTATGCCATGCGGATCTGGGTGAAACCCGACCGCCTCGCGACTTTGAACATCACGGTCCCGGAGGTCATCAATGCCGTGAACGCGCAGAACAACGTCAACCCCGCCGGCCAGATCGGCGGGGAACCGGTCCCGGCCGGGCAGGTTTTCACGTTCACCGTCAACACGACCGGCCGCCTCGTGACGCCGAAAGAGTTCGAGGATATCGTGATCCGCGCGAACAGCGACGGGTCGATCGTGCGCGTGGGCGATGTCGCCCGCGTCGATCTCGGCGGCCAGATCTACAATCTCCAGGGCCGGTTCAACGGACAAAATGCGGCCATCGTCTGCGTTTACCAGCTTCCCGGTTCGAATGCCGTGGCCACGATGAAGCAGGTCCGGGCGTTGTTCGAGAAGCAGGCGAAATTGTTCCCGGACGATTTCAAATACGAGGTCGCCCTCGATACGACGCTGGCGATCACCGAGGGCATGAAGGAAATCGTGAAGACCCTCTTCGAGGCGATGGTCCTGGTGATCATCGTGGTCTTCATCTTCCTGCAGGGCTGGCGGGCGACGCTGATTCCGCTCATCGCGGTGCCGGTGTCGCTGATCGGCACGTTCGCGGTTTTTCCCGTGCTGGGATTTTCGATCAACACGCTGTCCCTGTTCGGGCTCGTGCTGGCGATCGGGCTGGTCGTGGACGATGCCATTGTTGTGGTCGAGGCGATCGAGCACCATATCGAGGACGGGCTCTCGCCGAAAGACGCGGCCGTCAAGGCGATGGCGCAGGTCTCCGGGCCGGTAGTGGCGATCGCGCTGATCCTGGCCGCGGTGTTCATCCCGACCGTGTTCATCCCCGGGATCACCGGTGCGATGTATCAGCAGTTCGCCGTCACCATGGCGGTCTCGGTCCTGATTTCGGCATTCAACGCGCTCTCTCTCAGCCCGGCACTGGGGGCGCTTCTCCTGAGACCGAAGAAGGAAACCACCGGACCGCTCGGAGCATTCTTCCGTTTGTTCAACAAGGTTTTTGGATCCGCGACGAACGGCTACACATCGGTCTGCCGCGGGCTCATGCGAAAGTTTGTGATCAGCCTGTTTCTTCTGGCCCTGCTGGCGCTTGCGGGCCTTGGACTCGGTGCCCGGATGCCGACCGGGTTTATTCCGGAGGAGGACCAGGGCTACCTGTTCGGCGTGGTGCAGCTCCCGCGGGCCTCGTCGCTCCAGCAAACCGCCGCCGTCTCGGCCGACATCGAGAAGATCCTCGGGAAAACCCCCGGCGTCCAATACGTCACTTCGATCATCGGTTTCAACCTTCTGAGCACCGTCCAGAGCACATACACCGGGTTCTTCTTCATCGCGATGAAGCCGTGGTCGGAACGCACGACGAAAGAACTCCAGATCGATGCCATCCAGGCCAACATCAACCGGGAGCTCGCCGGCCTCGCGAAACCCACGGCTGCGTTCGCGTTTCCTCCGCCCGCGATCCCCGGCATCGGGACGGCCGGCGGCGTGACGTTCATGCTCGAAGACCGGACCGGCGCGGGCATCGAGTTCATCGCCAAGAACACGCAGGATTTCATGGCGGCAGCGGCGAAGCGCCCGGAACTTTCCAGTCTCTTCACCACCGCCCTCTGGGACGTTCCGCAAATCTACCTCGATGTGGACAAGGCGCAGGCCATGATCCAGGGAGTCAGCCTCTCGGACGCCTACGAAACCGTGCAGACATTTCTCGGAGGATACTTCGTCAACTACTTCAACCGCTTCGGCCTCCAGTGGCAGGTCTATATCCAGGCCGAGGGAGAATACCGGACCGACATCGACAACCTCGGCCTCTTTTACGTGACCAACTCGAAGGGCCAGGCCGTGCCGGTCAACTCCTTCATCCGGTCCAAGCGGACGTTCGGGCCGGAATTCACGATGCGCTACAACATGTTCCGGTGCTCGCAGGTCAACGCCGCCGTGACGCCCGGCTATTCGACCGCCCAGGCGATGCGGGCGCTCGAGGACGTGTTCGCGCAGACGATGCCGCAGGGGATGGGATACGATTATTTCGGCATGTCGTACCAGGAGCAAAAAGCCGCCCAGGGGGTCCCGCCTGCCGCGATTTTCGGGCTGTCGCTGCTCTTCGTCTTCTTGATCCTCGCAGCCCAATACGAGAGCTGGTCGCTGCCGTTCAGCGTGCTCCTCACGACGCCGGTCGCCGTGTTCGGCGCGTTCGCGGGGCTGACGGTCCGCGGCATGCAGGACAACCTCTACGCGCAAATCGGGCTCGTCATGCTCATCGGTCTCGCCGCAAAAAATGCGATCCTCATCGTCGAGTTCGCCAAGGACGAATACGAGAAAGGCAAGCCCGCGCTCGAGGCGGCGCTGGCGGGAGCCAAGCTCCGCCTGAGGCCGATCCTCATGACGGCGTTTGCGTTCATTCTCGGCACCATTCCTCTGGCCATCGCCTCCGGTTCGGGCGCGGTCTCCCGGCGCATTCTGGGGACCACGGTGATCGGCGGAATGCTTGCGGCGACCTTGCTGTCGATCTTCCTCATCCCCGCGTGCTTCTACGTGGTCGAACGGTTTTTCGCCGGACGAAAAGAAGATTCTCCGCCGCCGGAAACGCCGCCGGCATCCTGAACTCTCATGAATAATATCATCTCTAGGAATCAAACAGACGATTATGCGATCTGGGAAAAACAGGGAGCACAGGCGTCTCGCCTGTGAAAGACACTCGTCCGCGTTTGCAAAGCCAGCGCCCAAACAGGCGGGACGCCTGTTCTCCCTAGTCGCTGCGAAGCCCAGTTGTTTCCAAGAGATGCTTTCCTCTTTTCCTGCCTGTTTCGTGATTTTCATCTGTGCGGCATTGCTCCTCTCCTCCTGCGCGTCGAAAGGGCCTGCTTTCCGGGATCAGCCGGATTATTCGACCGCCTATCTCGGCCCGAACGGAGAAATCTTCTTCGCCAGCACCAGAGGCTCGAAGCGGCCCGCCGAAGCGGCTCCAGCGCCGGAGCCCAAATGGACGTGGTCCGGCGACGGGGTCCGCGGCACCCCGTCGATCGTCATCGACCTGAGCGAGCAGACGGCGAGGTTTTACAAAGGGGGAGTCGAAGTCGGTTCCGCCCCCGTCTCGACCGGGCGCGAAGGATACAACACCCCGACGGGAAAATTTTCCGTGATCGAAAAAGACCGCAACCACGTCTCGACGCTCTACGGCGACTATGTGGATTCCAGCGGCGCGGCCGTCATGAAAAACATCGGGGTGAACGAGGACAAGCGGCCGCCGGGCACCCGCTTCCAGGGCGCGCCCATGCCCTGGTTTCTCAGGATCGCGAACGGCGTGGGCATGCACGCCGGCTACCTCCCCGGTTACGCCGCCTCCCACGGCTGCATCCGCCTCCCCCACGGCGCCGCGGAAAAATTCTACGAGAACGCCTCTCCCGGCACCCCGGTCAGCATCGTGCGCTGAGCAAAGTGGCACAGGCTTTCCTGTGTCATATTTCCGGGCGTCGCGAGTTCGTCATCCTTGGAGGGCCGACCGCCGTGACGTCCCTTGATCAAGTCGGGCCGGACACCACCGGTCCCTCCAGCGATCTGGAAACGATTTCTGCCAGTCGCTGCATTCGATTTAAGGTTTTTTGCGCGGGCGGATGGTGATGCGTTTGACGCGCGCGTCGTCCTGCGGGCTCCAGGTGGTGATTTCGGGGTCGTCCTTGAACGCGTTGTGGACGATCCGGCGGTCGTAGGAATTGAGCGGGTCGGTCTGGATCGGGCGGCCGGTGGAGCGCACGGCAAGCGCGAGGTGGAAGACTTTTTCGACGAGCGCGTCATCGCGCATCGCGCGGTGGTGTTCGACATCGACGGTCACGCGCGGGCCCGGCGGGTTCTGGGCGGCGAGCACCCGGTTGACGAGGTATTGGAGGTCGTCGATGACGACGTCGTTCCGGCCGATCAGGCGCTCGGGCTCGTGGGTGAGGATCTGGAGAACCGCATGGCCGTCGCGTTCCTGCTCCTGGATCTCCACGACAAAGCCGAGGTATCCGAGAATGGTGTCGAGAACTTCAACGGGCGTCTGGTTCATGGTCGCTTTTTCTTGGGCTTTTTGGCGGCTTCCCGCTTGGCGATCACGCTCTTTTTTTCCAGCGTGGGCAGCGGCCTGTTCCGCGTCAGGTAGAGCTGGACAATAGAAAAAATATTTTGGGTTGTCCAATAAAGTGCGAGGCCGCTGGCGTAATTGTAGGCGAACGTCAGGAAGATGACCGGCATGAAGTAGAGGATCCGCTGCTGGGAAGCGTCCCCGCTTTTCGGGGTGATGACCATCTGCCAGACCATGGTGAGCGACATGATGAGCGGGAGGAGGTTGATCGGGAAGCCGAGGATGTGCCCGACGGTGTCCGGCTGCGAGAGGTCGTGGATCCAGAAGAACGAGCTGCTGCGGAGCTCGATCGCCGAGCCGAGCATATTGTAGAACCCGAAGAAAATCGGGATCTGGATGAACATCGGGATGCACCCGCTGAACGGGTTGACCCCGTATTCGCGGTAGAGCTTCATCGTCTCCTCGTTCATCTTCTGCGGGTCGTCTTTGTATTTCTCCTTCAGCTCGGCCATCTTCGGCGAGAGCGAGGACATCTTCCGCATCTCGTTCGTCGCCTTGTTTTGGATCGGCCAGAGCCCGGACTTGATGATCAGCGTGAGGACGATGATCGCGGCGGCGTAGCTGCCGAGCCAGCCGTGGAGGGTGTTCATCGCCCAGAGCAAGAACTCGCTGATGAACCCGAAAATGCCGAAATTCAGGACGGCATCCTGGTTGCCCCCGATCTTGCGGAGCCGGGAAAGTTCCTTCGGGCCCGCGTAGATCTCGAATTTTTTCGTCACGGTCGCGCCGGGCGCCACCGAAAACCCGGCCAGCCCGACCGCTCCTTGGATGCCGAAGACCGGGGCGTTGTTCTGCTTTTTGGTGTCGAAGCGCTTGGCCCAGACCGAGGCGGCCGGTTCCTCGGCTGTCACGATCGTGCAGAAATACTGGCTGGCCACCGCCGCCCACTGGACCTCCGGCTTAGTCTCCTGATAAAGCGGGCGCTCGCCGCGGGTCTGGATGCCGACGAGGGGGATCGTGCTCGGCGAAAACCAGTTGACGTCGATCGCCGTCATTTTCCCCGCGCTCGACCAGTCGAAACACGTGTATCTTGACTGGTCGCTGACATGGATCGGGGCCGCCCCGCCGGTGCCGACAAAAAACGTCGGCACCTGGAGCGCGGAGGTTCCGGAATTCCGGAAGCTGACCTCGAGGTTCACCGTGTAGAGGCGGGCTTTGTCCGAAGCCGGCGGGAGAACAAACCGTTTCGTGATCTCCAGTCCGCCCGGGGCGGATTTCGTGAATGTGACCTCGCCTTTCGTGCGGTCGGCGCTCATTTCAAACCCGCCGAAGACCTCGCCGGGATTGAATCCCATAGCCCCGACCGGCATCCCGCGGTCGCGGTTGAGCGAGACGCTCTCCTGGTTTTCCCCCTGAAACGACAGGAGGACCACCTGCTCGATGCCGCCCGCGTCGTTGTTGAAAACAAAATCGGCTCCCCCGGCCGTGAGGCTTTCCGCCCGCGCGGTCATCACCGGCTGCGGCGGCGTGGGAGCCGGAGCGGCGGCACCGGGTGTCGCGGTGGCTGCCGGAGCAGAAGCCGCGGGAGCCTGAACTGCGGCGGCCGGGGAAGCGGAAGCCGCAGCGGCCGCCGCCGCCTGCTGGGCGGGCGTGATGTATTTGCTGACATACCACTGCCAGGCGACGAGCCCGACAACGGAAAGAGTGATTGCGATCCAGGCTTTACGGTCCATCAGTTCAGAGATTTGAAGGCGGAGGGCACGGGGTCATACCCGCATCCGCCCCACGGGTGACAGCGGGCGATCCGGCCGATTCCCAGCCAGAGCCCTTTGAAAAATCCATGCCCCCGCAGGGCCTGGACGAAAAATTCCGAGCAGGTCGGCTCGTAACGGCACCCGCAACCCGGACCGCACAACGCCCGCAAGGCGGGCGAAAGCGCCAGTTGGTAAATCCGGATAATGAAGACAAGCAACGAGGTCATGCAGGAGGCGGCAAAATAGAAAGTCGGCGGGCAAGAAGCAACCATTCCCCTCTCAATTCTTCAAATGAGGCCGACGCGCTGGCCGGCTTGGCGATGGCAACAACAAGGGTTCCTGCCGGAAAATCCTGTCTCGAAACCCGGATCAGCTCCCTCAGGCGGCGGCGCACTCTGTTCCGCACAACCGCTCCTCCCACGCGCTTCGACGTGATAATCCCGACCTTTGCAACGCCTTCGGCCAAGGGACAGAAAAAGGCCAGCCTCATCAGCCGGCCCTGCACCGTTTTTCCATTCTCTCGCACCCGGGCGAAATCCCGGCCTTCCCGAAGTCGCGCGTCCCTGGGAAAGCGCAGCCGTTTTCGCTCAGGCTGCGGTGTGGCGGGCAAAATGAATTTCGACACCCTTCGGGAGGAGGCGCTTGCGTCCCCGCTGGCGGCGGCGGTTCAAGGTGGCGCGCCCGGCCTTGGTCGCCATGCGCGCGCGGAAACCAAACTGCTGCTTGCGCGTGCGTTTGGAAGGCTGGTAGGTGCGTTTCATAAAAAGAGATCAGTGGAGCCGAGAAAATTAACCGTATCCCTCCCCGAGTCAATCCCTTTTCCGGGGGGATTCTTTGGGCGAGATGCCCATGCCACTTCCCTGTTCGCTCCCGGATGTCGCGAGGGCCCGATGGTGTTGCGATTGCGAAGCGAGTTGGAGCGGGACAGGGGGAGGGACTTCCTCCGCGTCTCCGAGCGAGTCCGGGTTTTTCGCGGTTCAAGCCACCTGCGGCTGGGCGGATGGCGGCGTGGCGATGAAGGCGAAGCCGGGATTTTTTTCCTCGAGATAGGCGGCCGTCCATGCGCTGGGGAGGAGGACGACCCATTGTCCGAAGGCGTCGCGGGCGAGCACGCAGCCGGTGGGGAGCATCACGTCCGGGCGTTCGGTGAGAGGCGTGCGCGTGTCCTTGTCGAGCGGCCAGCGGACAAGCTGCCACGTCGCGGATTCGACCCGGCAATCGGCGCTGTATTCGCTTTCGAGCCGGTATTGCATCACCTCGAATTGCAGCGGGCCCACCGCGCCGAGGAGGGGGACGCGCTGGAGCGAATCGGGAAGCTCGAACGCCTGCGCGACCCCTTCCTTCAACAGCTGGTCGAGGCCTTCGCGGAACCGCTTGAACTTCGCCGTGCTCGAATTCCGGATATAGGCGAAGCACTCGGGCGCGAACCGCGGGATCTCGCGGTAGGAAATCGCGGGGTCCTCGCTCACGGTGTCGCCGATCAGAAAATCATAGTTGCCGACGATGCCGACGACATCTCCCGCCCAGGCCTCATCGACGGTCTCGCGATCCTGCGCGAACAGCCGCTGCGAGTTCCCGAGGCGGACGGTCTTCCCGAGCCGCACGTGGTGCGCCACCATGTCGCGGCGGAAGCATCCCGAGACGACGCGGATAAACGAAACGCGGTCGCGGTGCTTCGGGTTCATGTTGGCCTGGATCTTGAAAACGAATCCCGAAAATGCCGGCGAGTCCGGGGCGATCATGCGGCCGCCGCTCAGGCGCGAGGCCGGCGGGGGGGCGAGTTCGAGGAACGAATCCAAGAGCAGTTGGACGCCGAAATTGTTCGTCGCGCTCCCGAAGAAAACCGGCGTGGTCTTCCCGGCCCGGACGGCTTCGATATCGAATTCGGTGCCCGCGCCGTCGAGCAGCGCGAGCTCGTCGCAGACCCTCGCGTAAACGTCCGGCGGGACGGTGTCTTTGACCGCTTGGTCGTGGATGTCTTTCACCGCGACCGCCGCGCGGCAGGCGCCGCCGGATGTCCGCTCGAAGAGATGCATCGCCTGCTTCTCGCGGTCATAGACGCCCTTGAATTCCGGCCCGTCTCCGAGCGGCCAGTTCATCGGAAGCGCGTGGATGCCGAGGACGGATTCCAGCTCGTCGAGCAGGTCGAGCGTCGGGCGGGCCGGACGGTCGAGCTTGTTCATGAACGTGAAAATCGGCACCCCGCGCTGGCGGCACACCTCGAACAGTTTTCTCGTCTGGGACTCGATCCCCTTCCCCGCGTCAATCACCATCACCGCCGCATCCACCGCCGTGAGCACGCGGTAGGTGTCCTCGGAAAAGTCCTTGTGGCCCGGCGTGTCGAGGAGGTTGACCACGCAGCCGCCGTAGTCGAATTGCAGCACCGTGGACGACACCGAAATCCCGCGCTGCTTTTCGAGTTCCATCCAGTCGCTCGTCGTCGCGCGCTGGTTTTTCCGCGAGGTCACGCTTCCCGCAAGCTGCACCGCCCCGCCGTAAAGCAGAAACTTTTCCGTCAGGGTCGTCTTGCCGGCATCGGGATGGGAGATGATGGCGAATGTTCGGCGGCGTGAGATTTCTGACATGGTGCGCGGGCCGGAAAACATAGACCACCTCTCGCGCCGCTTGCGAGCCCCTTTTTTTGGCCGCAAAGACACAATCGATCCAGCCGCGCAGCCCGTTGCGCCAACACCGGAGCTTGCGCCATGACAGTCACGCCGGATGGATTTCTCATTCCTTTCACGCTCCGGCCCGACTATATGGTTCGAGAAGACCGCCATGAATTTTCACGCCCCGCTCCGTCTGTTGCTTTTCCCAGCCACCCTGCCGCTCGTTCTCGCCCTGAGCTCCTGCAACAAAGAATCCGAGTCCACGGCCCCGCCGCCTCTGGTCACGGTGGCACCGGTGCAGGAGCGCGAAATCCAGGACTTCGTGGTTTTCACGGGACGGACGGAGGCGGTGCAGACCGTCGATATCCGCGCCCGGGTCAGCGGGTATCTCACCGAAACGAAATTCAAAGACGGGCAGGATGTGAAAAAAGGCGACGTGCTTTTCGTGATTGACCCGAGACCTTACCAGGCCGATCTCGACCGGGCGCAGGCGGAATTCGACAAGGCGCAGGCGGACCTCCAGCTCGCGGGGATCGAATACAACCGCTCCCGCGAACTGCGTCAAAAGAACGCCATCTCCGCTCAGGATTTCGACAGCAAGTCCGCCGCCTACCTCAAAGCCCAGGGCGGGCTCGCGTCCGCCAAGGCGGATCTCGAGACCGCGAAACTGAATTTGGAATTCACGAAGATCACCTCGCCGATCGACGGGCAGACCAGCAAGGCGGCGGTGACGCCCGGGAATCTTGTGACCCCAGACATGAAGGAGCCGCTCACCGTGATCGTTTCTACGGATACCATCTACGCCTATGCCGACATCGACGAGCGGCAGCTCCTGAAATTCATCCGGCTGCAAAACTCCGCGCACAAGGAAGGTGATGTGCCGGAGACGGTGCCCGAAAAAAACCAGCAGCCGAAATCCCCGATCTCGCTCCAGCTCGCGGACGAAAAAGGATTCCCGCACGATGGGTATATCGACTTCGCGGACAACCGGCTCAACAGCGCTACCGGCACGATTTCGATCCGAGGGCTCTTCCCGGACAAGTCGAACCTGCTCGGCCCGGGAATGTTCGTCCGGCTCCGCTTCCCGGGCGGGCCGAAATACAAGACCCTGCTCGTCCCGCAGGAATCGATCGGGACCGACCAGGGGCAGAAATACGTTTTCATCGTGCAGGCCGATGGCACGGTGGACTACCGCCGCGTCGAGCCCGGGGCGATCCAGGATGACGGCTGGCGGGCGGTGGCCGGGCCGCTCAAAGCCGGTGAAAACGTGATTGTCGAGGGGCTCATGAAAGCTCGCCCCGGCGAAAAAGTCGCCGCGAAGCCGTGGGCAGGCAACGGGCTTCCCGGAGAGGCAACCGTTCCCGTGACCTCCGCGGGGGGCAACCCGTGAACATCAGCCATTTTTTCATCTGCCGCCCGATCTTCGCCTCGGTGCTCTCGATCATCATCACCATCGTCGGTGCGGTGGCGCTGCTCGTTCTGCCTGTCGCGCAGTATCCGGAGATCACGCCGCCGACCGTGCAGGTCGCGACGAGCTATCCGGGGGCGGACGCGAAGACTGTCGCCGAGACGGTCGGCGCGCCGGTCGAGCAGCAGGTCAACGGCGTCGAAAACATGCTCTACATGTCGTCGCAATCGAACAGCGACGGCTCCTACGGCCTCACGATCACGTTCAAGCTCGGCACGAATCTCGACACCGCCCAGGTGCTCACGCAGAACCGCGTGAACCTCGCGCTCCCGCTCCTGCCGGAAGATGTCCGCCGGAACGGCGTCGCCGTGAAAAAACAGTCGGCCTCGATGATGATGGTCGTCAACCTCGTCTCCCCGGACAACCGCTTCGACGCGCTGTATCTCGGCAACTACGCCATCCTCCAGCTCAAGGACGCGCTCGCCCGCGTCAAGGGCGTCGGCGACATCAGCATCTTCGGCTACGAATACAGCATGCGGGTCTGGCTCGATCCCGAAAAGCTCTCCGCGCGGGGCCTCGCGGCGGCGGACGTCGTCGAGGCGATCCGCGAACAAAACGTGCAGGTCGCGGCGGGGACGATCGGCGCGCCGCCCGTTCCGGCCGGCACCGCCTTCCAATACACGGTGAACGCCCAAGGCCGGCTCACGAGCCCGCACGAGTTCGAGCAAATCGTCGTCAAGCAGGGTTCGCGCGGCGAAATCGTCCGGCTCGGCGACATCGGCCGCGCCGAGCTCGGGGCAAAAACCTACACCATCGACAGCACGCTGGACGGGCAGCCGACCGTCGGCCTCGCTATCTACCAGCAGCCCGGCGGCAACGCGATCGAGACCGCGAAAAACATCCGGAAGCTCATGGAGGACTTGAAAACCCGGTTCCCCGCCGGCATGGAATACCGGATCGACTACGACACCACCGGGTTCGTGCAGGAATCCGTCAACTCGGTCGTGACCACGCTCTTCGAGGCGATCGCGCTCGTGATCCTCGTCGTCCTGCTCTTCCTGCAATCCTGGCGGGCGACGGTCATCCCGCTGATCGCGGTGCCGGTCTCGTTGATCGGGACCTTCGCGGCGATGGCGGCGTTCGGGTTTTCGCTGAACAACATTTCGCTCTTCGGCATCGTGCTCGCCATCGGCATCGTCGTAGATGACGCGATCGTCGTCGTGGAAAACGTGGAGCGCAATCTCCATCTGGGCATGGGGCCGGTCGAGGCCGCGAAAAAGGCCATGGACGAGGTCTTCGGGGCGGTGGTCGCCGTGTCCCTCGTGCTGACGGCGGTGTTCGTGCCGACGGCGTTCATCACCGGAATCTCCGGCGAGTTCTACCGCCAGTTCGCGCTGACCATCGCGGTCTCGACGATCATCTCCGCGTTCAATTCCGTGACCCTCAGCCCTGCGCTTGCGGCGATCCTGCTCCAGCCGCCGGGCGCGAAAAAAGACGCCTTCGCGCGCCTGCTCGACGCCGTGTTCGGCTGGCTGTTCCGCGGGTTCAACGCCGTGTTCGAAAACGTCACGCGCCGCTACGGAAGCGCCGTGTCCGGGCTCACGCGGATGACGGCGCTCGTCGCGATCCTCTACGTCGTTCTCCTCGGGCTGACGGGCTTGGGCTTTCTGAAGACGCCGGTGGGATTCATTCCGCAGCAGGACAAAGGCTACCTCATCACCAACGTCCAGCTCCCCGACGCCTCCTCGATCAACCGCACCAAAGCGGTCGCCGCCGCCGCCGACAAAATCATCCGCGGGACGCGCGGGGTCGCCCACTCGCTCGTCATCAGCGGGCTCTCGGTCGTTTCCGGATCGAACATCCCGAACGCCGCGACCATCTTTGTGATCCTCGATGAGTTTGGAAAACGCAAATCCCCCGACCTGTCCGGCCCGGCGATCGCGCGAAACCTCAACGCGAAGCTCTCGCAGATCCCGCAGGCGCTCACCGGGGTTTTCGGGCCCCCTCCCGTCGATGGGCTGGGGAGCACCGGAGGCTTCCGCCTCATGGTCCAGGACCGTGGGGGAATGGGCTACGACGCGCTCGAAGAGGCCGCGCAGAACCTCGTCGGCGCGGCGGAAAAACCCCCCAAACTCACGAACCTCTTCTCGAGCTTCAGCTCCGGCACGCCCCAGCTCTTCCTGGACATCGACCGCGTAAAGGCGAAGTCGCTCGATGTCCCGCTGAGCAACATTTTCAGCACGCTGCAAATCTCGCTCGGCTCCGCCTACGTGAACGACATCACGCTCTTCGGGCGCTCGTTCCAGGTCAACGCACAGGCGGACTCCCGGTTCCGCGTGTTGCCCGAAGATATTCTGCGGCTGAAGGCCCGGAGCAATTCCGGCGCGATGGTCCCGCTGGCCACGCTGGGAACCGTTTCCGAGATCACCGCGCCGGCTTCCGTCCTGCGCTACAACCTGTATCCGGCCGCCGACATCGTCGGAGGAACCGCGCCCGGCGTCAGCTCCGGCCAGGCGGTCACGATCATGCGGGACCTCGCAAAAAAGAACCTTCCGCGCAGCATGGGCTTCGAGTGGACCGACCTCACCTACCAGCAGATTCTCGCCGGGAATGTGGCGATCTTCATCTTTCCGCTGTGCGTGCTCTTCGTGTTTCTCACGCTCGCCGCGCAATACGAGAGCTGGTCGCTGCCGATGGCGATCATCCTCATCGTGCCGATGTGCCTGCTCTCGGCGATCGCGGGCGTCCTCCTGCGCGGCCTCGACAACAACATCTTCACCCAGATCGGGTTCATCGTGCTCGTCGGGCTCGCCTGCAAAAATGCCATCCTCATCGTCGAGTTCGCCAAGCAGCTCGAGGGCGGCGGGAAGGACCGCTTCGAGGCGGTCGTCGAATCCTGCCGCCTGCGGCTGCGCCCGATCCTCATGACCTCGTTCGCCTTCATCCTCGGCGTCGTCCCGCTGGTGCTCGCCTCCGGCCCGGGATCGGAGATGCGCCAGGCGCTCGGGACAGCCGTCTTCTCCGGCATGCTCGGCGTCACGTTTTTCGGCATCTTCCTCACCCCGGTCTTCTACGTGATCATCCGGGGCTTCTCGAAAAAGCGGGCAGGTTGAGCGCGGCGTTGACAGACTTTCCGGGGAGCATACGTGTCCTCGCGTGTGGCGTCCGGCACCCCGCCGGACTTCGTGCCATGGATTCCCATTTCGCTTTCCTGGGCGCGCAAAATTTGTCAGAAATCTTTGACTGACCCCAGACCCACCAGACCCCAGACCTTCTCCGGCCCGATCTCGGACAGCAGATTGTGGATGTTGGCAAACACGTAGCCGGAGTCTTTGGCCAGGATCTTGACCGTCTCCCTGGCCTGGCGCGGGATTCCGGCTTTCCTAGCTGACAATGCGCCGCTCCCGAAGGCGGTAATGCCGAGGGGTGGTGTGAAAACGGCTTTGGAAGAGCTGGTAAAAATGGGCGAGGTTGCTCAGGCCGCTTTGCATCGCGATGTCCAAGATCGTATCGTCGCTAGAAATGAGCCGGGTGGCAGCATATTCCATGCGGGCTTTGTTCACGACTTCGGTCGGCGTGAGATTCAGCCAGCGTTTGGTTTCCCGCGCCACATGGTCGGGGCTTCGCGCGGCCAGTGACGCAAATCGGAGCGTTCCCCCAGCTAGCGCTTCCGGGTCCCGGATATCATGGCACGCCCGCGACAGCCAGTCCGGCATCTGAGACGAGCTGGAATTGTTGCGGAAGGAAACAATCGTGTTCCCAAGCTCCAGGAGAAAACATTCGATTTGGGCGAGGGTCCGCGTAGGCGAAAGGAAATGCCCGGCAAGCCGCTCCAGGCGCATAGCCAGGCTGCCCGATAGATAAAACTCGCGATCTGGCTCGTTGAAGCCGAAGGGATCCGGGATGGCTGCAAAATAGCGTTGATGCACATACCGCCAGCTCTTACGAAAAAAGGCCACGTTCGCAATTTGCATGCCTTTTCTTCCGGTCGCGTGAGGGCATGGCAGTCGCTGGGTCGCACGAGCACCAGGTGGCCTGTCCGCAGCTCCCGTTGAGCACCGTTGATCAAATGCCACCCCTGCCCGGCCTCCACCCAAAAGACTTCGGGGAAGTCATGGTCGTGGGGTGGGCCTTGCGGCGCCGTGATATGCACCTTGGCGAAATGGCAGAATTCGCCCGCTTGAAGAAAATCACGCAACGCAAGCACAATGCCGGTATACCATAAGAAAAAGCAGGTCTGCCAGAGGATTTTCTATATCCTAGCTGCTATACGATGAGAATGAGCAACACGATGACCTCACGAGAACGCCTGCTGATCGCATTGGATAACGGCCGGCCCGACCGCCTTCCCTGCCAAGTGCATGGGTGGATGGATTATTATTTGAAACGGTATCTGGGCGGAATCGACTGGTATGAGGCCTATGCCAAGTTTGGCATGGATTGTGCCATCTACCTCTCGCCGGATTATACCTACGCGGAAAGCGATCTCGCAAAGTGGGACTACAACCGGCGCGACCTGGGACTCGACCGCGATGGCAACTCGTGCTGGGAGGCAACCGCCACCACGCCGAAAGGCACGCTTCACTGCATGGGCGCATCCAATGACATCACGGGATGGTGCACCGAGTATCTCATCAAAAACGAGGCTGATTTTGAACTCTGGCACCAGTTTTCTCCTGTTCCGATCGCGGCGGATTTTACAAAAATCCAAGGGGCCCGCAACAAGCTCGGCGACCGGGGGATCGTGCGCAGCCATCCCTTCTACCCCGGGCAGGGCAGCCCGTGGCAGAGCTTTACCAGGCTGGTAGATACCGAGGCCGCCATCATGATGGCAATCGATGATCCCTCATTTGTGCACCATGCGTTGGATTCGATTTTGCAGAGATCCCTCCGCGTGACAGAGATGTGGAAAGGAACGCCGGCCGACATCGTCGAAACCGGGGGAGGCCCAGGCTCCAACACCGTCATCAGCCCTCAAATGTTCGAAGAATTCTGCCTTCCTTACGACCAGGCCCAGCATGCCGCCCTGCGGGAAACCGGCGTCAAAATTGTCTACCATTTGTGCGGCGGCCTCATGCACATGCTTGACCTCGTGGTGAAGAATGGCGCACACGGACTGGAAACCATGACGCCGCCCTCGATGGGCGGAGACTGCGACCTGCGGGAAGCGTCCCGCCGCGTTGGCGACCGGCTCTTCTTTATCGGCGGGTTCGACCAGAACGCGGGATTTGAGAGAGGCACCCCGGAAGCCGCCCGGCAACTTGTCTTCGACTGCTTCGAAGCGACCAAGGACCATGCCGGATACATTATCGCCCCGTCAGATCACTTTTTCAGCGGTGCGCCAGAAAACATCCAAGCCTTTGCCGACGCCGCGCGCGAGTGCCGCTATTAGGTCGAGCCGGTGGAAATCGGCGGCACCATGGCCAGCAGTACGCTTGTCCGCCAAGCGGTCGAATCGGCCGATCACGAAGACCGATGGCGAGCGGCTTCCGAAGTCCATCTCATCGGATTCCCAAGGCTTCATCCAGCCAGCGCCACGCGCAAGTATCGACGGAGAGGCTGCAATCGTGCCCTTGCACGGGCATGGACAAGATTTTCTTTTGGGGGGATTTGAGACGGTTGTAGAGCGAGAAGACCCCGGTGGCTGACGAGACTGGGTCGATCATGCCGCAGCAGACGAGCATGGGGCAGCGGACCAGGTCGGCAAAATTGGCCACGTCGTAGTAGGATTCCAGTTCCATGCGCCGCCGGGCGAGCACCTGGTCGGGAGAGAATCCTCCGGCTCCGTTGTCCTTGGCAGCGTTGCGTTCGCTACACCAGAGGACGTAGGGAATGTTGGCGTAGTGAGGGATGGCGGGGACACATGCCTTGACGCGCGGGTCGAGCGCTCCGACGACTGTGGTCAGCCGACCGCCCTGGCTTCCGCCGACCACGGACAGCCGTGCGCTATCCGCCCCCGGCAGGGCCAGGAGGGCGTTTGCCGCTTGGAGGGCGTTGAGATAGACGGAGAAGTGAGTCATTTTCTCCGGTTCGAGCGCGGGGTCGTCGAAGCGGTTCTCGGGCACCGGCCGATAGAACTCCGGAGGATTGTCGACGGGCTCTGCATGGACTTGGACATCCAAGGCGGCGTAGCCGTGCCGGGCGTGCTCGACGGGAGCCGGGCGCGGGCCGTTGCCAGCACCAGGGAGGACAAGCATCGCCGGAAACGGACCAGCACCGAGCGGCTTGGCGAACCAGGCTTGGACGCGCTTCCCGCCTGTGAAGCCTTCCACGCCGTTGAATTCCACTTTGTAGACCTCGACCTGGTCATGCCTGCACCCTTCGGGATCGTAGTTCTCAGGAAGGCTGGCGCTGTTGATGTTGTAGGCGTCGATTTGGGCATTGTTGAGCGTCCAGCACTTCTCGACGGCCAAGCCAAGTTCGATCGCCCCAAGGCGTTCGGCAGCACGCTGCCAGAAAGCATCGAAGCCTGCGGGCTTGACCGGCTCGGGCGAGAACGCCGACGGCCTCCAGCCAAACGTGCAGAAGCCTGAGGTGAAAGTTTTTTCCGTGTGCTGGACCTTCACCCGCAAGTCGTAGAAACCCGGTGCCAGCGCATCCACGGGAACCGGGATGGTGAACAGGTTGTCGATATCCAAGCGGCATTCCCCGGAGAGAATCGGCGCCTCCACGCAATTGTGGCAGAGCTGCCATTCCAAGCGGTAAGCCCGCAGCGCCGACTGGCACTTCACCACACCATCGCTGGCCTCCTCAAAGAGAAAGTCGGACTTTTGGCTGAAAAAAAACACATCCTTCGAGCGGGGAGTCGAATGGTCCAAACCATAGCTTCTGCGTAGATTGACATTCATATGGGCAAAATGAATCGCTCGTATTCCATGGCTTGGAGTGTAAGCCGCATAAAAGGCCGAAGGCAACAGCCTCCGAAAATGATCTCCCGTTTTCGCTGGAAATTCCGGCGGCGCAGGTTACAACTGGTGCAACCCAATTCTTGAAATGCCCGCTGACTACAACAAAGATCCCGATCCCTACCTCGACTTGGATGAAGATGCGGCCGGCGAACTCGGCGACAAGGTGCAGGCGGTCCGAGCCGAACTCGAAAGCCTCAAACAGAAGCAGGAGGAGATCGAGCGGGAGAAGAGCCGGCTCGAAGAGCTCAAGCGGCGCCAGGACGAACTCGACACCGGCCGCTCGGAAATGCTCGACAAGCTCACCCGCTCGCTCGTCGTCGTCCAGCGCGAGGTCGAGGAGACGCAGAAGCGGCTCGAACAGCTCCACACGATTTACAACGCGTTCACCCAGCACCTGCGGCAGCTCGAAGCGATCAACGCCAGAGGCTGGAGCAGCAACGATCTCCCGAGGGAGCTCAGCAAGGCGATCAGCTCGGTGGAGGATGCGCGGGCGGAGTATATCAAAGCCCAGGCCAAGATTTCTTCCGAGCCCGCCGCCACCGGCGAGGCGAACCCGTTGGGCGGGATGGACGGCGATTACGCCATGTATGAGGACCGCGGGTTCTTCTACTGGCTGAAAAGCGGTTTCGCCTTCACCCTTCCCCTCCAGGTTCTCGCCGCGATCGGCCTCCTGGTTTGGATCTGGTCCGTTCTCTCGACAGCGAAATAACCCATGGCGCGTCCCCCTGCCCGCTCGAACAAGCTGACCGCGGAAGAAATACGTTTGCAGAAAGAGGCGGAAACGCTCCACCGCAAGAAACAGGAACTCGAGCGGCAACTCCGCATGTTGCCGGCGCAACTCCAGGCGAAACGAACGAAGGAAAAAGAACTGGCGAGGCACCGCGTGGAAATGACCTCGCCCGCGATCTCCCTGAACGGAACCCGCGGTGTCAGGAGCTCGAAATCCAACGGGAAACGCCGCCCGTTGCCCGCCCGCGAGCTCCAGAATGCCCGGATCAAATTCCTCGTCCTCTGCCTGATCTTGGCGACGATCGGGCTTCTGCTCTGGCGCTCGCTCCCCTGACGACGAGGCAGTCTGTTGGAGGGACGACCGCCGTGTCGTCCGTGGATAAGCAACGGACCGGACAGCGCCCCGATCAAGTTGCTCCGGGGTTCTTCATGCTCCGTTCGCGGCTTTTTTTCCCTTGTAGAATTTCACGATGGCGGAAACCAGGCCGGGGATGTCGTGCACGCCCGCCTCGACATCCACGGACATCCCGAGTTTTTTCATCGTGCGGGAGGTGACCGGGCCGATGCTGGCATGGCAGAGTCCGGGAGGAACGGGGAGGTTCAATGCGTGGAAGTTTTCCGCGGTCGAGGAGCTGGTGAAGGTGACCAGGTCCGCGCCCTCCTCGCGAAACCGGCGGATCCCTCCGCACACATCTTCGGTCTCGGGAACGGTGCGGTAGGCGGGGACATCATCGACGATCGCCCCGAGCCGGGCCAGCTCGGTGGCCAGCACATCGCGGGCCCCCTCCGCGCGCGCCAGCAGGATCTTCAAATTCTCCACGCTGGTTTCCTTCTGGAGCGCTTTGATGAGGTCTTCCGCGACAAATTTTTCCGCGCACACATCGACCTGGAGGTGGAACGTGCGGACCCTCGCGGCGGTCTCGGGACCGACGGCGGCGATCCTCGCGGCCCCCAGGTCGCGGGCGTCGTGGTAGATCTCGAAGAAAGCTTTGAAAAACGCATCGACCCCGTTCGCGCTGGTGAAAACGATCCAGTCGTAGGCGTGGCTGTAGGCGACGGTCTCGTAGAACACCCGCTTGTCGGGCGCGGGTTCGAGTCGGATCATCGGCATCTCGAAGGCCTCGGCCCCGAGCGCCCGCAGGCGGGAGACGAGGTCGCCGGCCTGGTGCCGGGTGCGCGTGACCGCGATCCGCTTCCCGAAAAGCGGCAGCGCCTCGAACCAGTTCAGTTTGGCCCGGAGGTCCACGACTTCCCCGAAAACCGCAACGGCCGGAGGCTGGAAGTCGGCCGCCGCCGCCTTGGCCGCGATGTCCCGAAGTTTTCCGGCGAGCGTCTGCTGACGCCCTGTGGTCGCCCAGCGGATCAGGGCGACCGGCACGTCCTTGTCCATGCCCGCTGCCATGAGGCCGTCGGCAATCGCCTCCAGCCGTTTGATGCCCATGAGCATGACTTTTGTCCCCGGCGCGCGGGCCACGGCGTCGAAATCCACCGAGGTCTCCGGCTTGGACGGATCCTCATGCCCGGTGAAAATCGTGAGCACGGTATTGTGGTCGCGATGGGTGACCGGGATGCCCGCATAGGCGGGGCCCGCGATCGCGGAAGTCACCCCGGGAACGACCTCGAACGCGCACCCGGCCTCCGCTAGGGCGACGGCTTCCTCGCCGCCTCTCCCGAACAGAAACGGATCTCCCCCCTTGAGCCTCACGACGGTCTTTCCCGACTTCGTCCTCTCCACGAGAAGGGCGTTGATCTCCGGCTGCGAGAGCGTGTGCCGGCCGGCTTTCTTGCCCGCGCAGAGGATCTCCGCGCCTTCCTTCACGTATCCGAGAAAAACCGGGTTGCTCAAATAATCGTACACCACAACGTCCGCGATCCCGATGCACTCGCGCCCTTTGAGCGTCAGGAGCATCGGGTCGCCGGGACCGGCCCCTACCAGATAACAGATTCCATGGGTCATCCGCTGAAGATGCAGGGAAAACCGGCCCGGATCAAGGCAATGGGGTCAGGCGACAGGAAAGCTGATGAATCCTTGATCTGCGGGCCGCCGGCAGGGATTTATTTCGCGGCATCGAGCGCCTGGTCGAGGTCGGCGAGGATGTCGGCGATGTTTTCGATGCCGACCGAGAGGCGGATGTAGTCCTGCGAGACGCCGGTGGTTTCCTGCTCGATGGCCGTGAGCTGCTGGTGGGTGGTCGAGGCCGGGTGGATGACGAGGCTCTTCGCGTCGCCGATGTTGGCGAGGTGCGAGAACAGCTTCACCGAGTTGATGAATTTTTTCCCCGCGTCGAGCCCGCCCTTGATCCCGAAGCCGACGATGCCGCCGAACCCGCCCCTGAGGTATTTTTTTGCGGTGGCGTGGTTGGAGTTGTCCGGCAGTCCGGGGTAGGTGACCCATGCGACCGCCGGGTGGTTTTTCAGATGCTTCGCGACGGCGAGGGCGTTTTCCGAGTGCCGCTGGATCCGCAGCGGCAGGGTTTCGAGCCCCTGCAGGAACTGGAACGCGTTGAACGGGCTGAGCGCCGCTCCGATGTCGCGCAGGAGCTGGACGCGGACTTTCAGGATGAAGGCGACATTTCCCATGCCCGGCACGTTGCCGAGCGCGTCCCAGAAAACGAGCCCGTGGTAGCTGGGGTCGGGCTCGGTGAATTCCGGGAACTTCCCGTTGTTCCATTTGAACTTTCCGGAATCCACAATCACGCCGCCGATCGAGGTCCCGTGGCCGCCGATGTATTTCGTGGCCGAGAGGACGACGATGTCCGCGCCGTGGTCGATCGGCTTGACGAGCCCGACGCCGACCGTGTTGTCCACGACGAACGGGATCTCCGCCTCGTGCGCGATTTTTGCGATCGCCTCGAAATCCGGGACGTCGAGCTTCGGGTTGCCGATCGTCTCCGCGTAGATCGCGCGGGTTTTCGGGGTGATCGCCTTGCGGAATGCCTCGGGGTCTTTCGAGTCCACGAAGACGACCTTCCGGCCGAGCTTCGGAAACGTGTAATGGAAGAGCTGGTAGGTTCCGCCGTAGAGGTTGTTCGCCGAGACAATCTCGTCGCCGACCTGCGTGATGCCCAGCAGCGCGAGCGTCGTGGCCGCCTGCCCGGACGACACCGCCAGCGCCCCCGTGCCGCCCTCGAGCGCGGCCATCCGCTTCTCGAAGACATCCGTCGTCGGGTTCATGATCCGGGTATAGATGTTCCCGAATTCCTTCAGCGCAAAAAGGTTCGCGGCATGCTCGGTGCTTTTGAAGACATACGAGGTTGTCTGGTAGATCGGGACCGCCCGCGACCCGGTCGTCGGATCCGGAACCTGGCCCGCGTGCAAAGAGAGAGTTTCGAAGCGATGTGACATAAGGAGAAAACCAATAGCCGAGGATTTTCAAAGCGCAAGTCGCGGCGTGCGCCGCAGGGTGAACGCATTAAAACTGCACCTCGCGGCGCTGCCTTCTGGGGAGCATACACGGGTGTGGTTTCCGGCGTCCCGCCGGAAAATCGTGTCGGCGGGACGCCAACCCGCACACGCGGGAGGCTCTCCCCGGAAGTCTCGGTTTCAACGGGTCTTGTAGCTCGGGAACGAGCGAGGTTCAGCAGACCCGTGAAGGGACCGATTTTCTGCGTCGGCGAATGGCGACAAACACCACCGCGATTCCGGCAGCGAAGAGCGCCCAGGTCGCGGGTTCGGGGACCAGCGCGATGCTGTTTCCGCCGTAGGTGTAGTCAATCGTGTAGCCGGTTGGCAGATTGATGACCGTTCCAAAGTGGTTGAACGAACTATCGAGCGAGCCGTAGGTCGCGAAAATGTAGGCCGACTGGGTGAGGCTGCCGCCGAGGCTGGAGAAGGACACGGTCGATGTGTTCTGGAGTTTGAGCACTCCGGTGATATTCAATGTGTCAATCGTGCCAGCGCCCGTTCCGTTCCACTGGATGGACAGGGTGTTGACGAGGTTGAGGCTTTTTACGCCGAACGTGCCGATTGAGTCGAGGTCGCCCGGGGCGATAATGCCGTTGACCGTCACATCACCGGCGACGGATCCGGCTCCTCCGAGAGTTGCGCCCGACGACACATTCACCGCGCCGGTGCCGGTGTTGCTGCCGTTCACGAGCAGCGTGCCTGCGGAGACCGTCGTGGTTCCGCCGAAGGTATTTGTCCCGCTCAGGACCTGCGTGCTCGTGTCGTCCTTGGTCAGATTTCCCGCCGCCCCGCCGATGGCGCCGGCGAAATTGGTGTTTCCGGATGAGGTGCCGACCGTCAGCGTGTTCGAGCCGAGGGTCACGACCGAGGTGGATGCGCCGGTCAGCGAGGCGACGGACTGGCTCGCTCCCAAGGTTAGGGTCGAACTCCCGCTGCCTGATTGATCCATGCTCACCGCCGTGCGGCCATTGGCGGTCGGCAGAGCGTTCGTAACATTCGCCGCGAGCGTGGCCCCGTTGATGAGGGAGGTCGGGCCGTTGTAGGTGTTGGCCACGTTCATGTTTGCCGTGGTGCCATTCACGACCAGATCGGAGTTTGCGCTCGATCCGCTGATGGCGGCACCGGAAACATTGATGGTGCCGCCCCCGGCGAGGGTGAGGGTGGTGCCGTTTTTCACAAGGCCGCCGGTTAGGTTCAATGTGCCGCCTCCGGCGTTGATGGTGGCGTTGCTGGATGCGGTGATCTGGCCGGCATACGTGCTTGTTCCGCTGTTCACCAGTGCCCCGCCGCTGCTGATGCCCGTGCCTTTGATGTCGAGCGCCTCGGCGGTCGAGTAGTTGACCCCGGTGAGTTTCAGCGCGGCCCCGCTGGCGACGGTGGTGCCCGCCGCGTTGGTGCCGAGCGCATTGTTGGCCGTTACCTCCAGCATTCCGGCGGAGATTGTCGTGAGCCCGGTGAAGGAGCTGTTGCCGGAAAGCGTGAGCGTGGCCGAGGAGTTGTTCAGCGTGACGGTGCTGCCGCTGCCGGCGATCTTTCCCTGGAAGGTGCTGTTGCTGGAACTGGTGTAGTTCACGCTGCCGGTGATCGTGCTGTTGGAGTTTCCGGCGGAGATCGCGCCGCCGGTTACGGCCACGCCGCTGCTGGCGGTGAGGTTGGCGTCGTTGCCGATCAGGAACGTGCCGCTGCTGGTGGTGACCGCGCCGGTGACGCTGCCCGCGCCGTTCCAGTTGCCGCCCGTCACGCCCAGGGTTCCCGCGATGTTGCCGGAGGCCTTGTTGATGATGCCGCTGCCGGTGAGTGTCGCGTTGCCGTTCACCGTGCCGGAGCCCGACAGCGTGCCCGCCGTGCCGACGGCGACCGTGCTGCCTGCCGCCGTCGAGCCGGTGAGCAAGAACGTGCCCGCAGTGATGGTGGTCGCGCCCGTGTAGGTGTTCGTGCCGGAAAGGGTGAGGGTGGCTGAAGCGTTGTTGAGGGTGACGGTGTTGCCGCTGCCGGCGATCTTGCCCTGATAGGTGCTGCTGGTGGAGCTGGTGTAGTTGACGCTGCCGGTGATCGTGCTGTTGGTGTTGCCAGCGGAGATCGAGCCTCCGGTTACGGCCACGCCGCCGTTGGCGGTGAGGTTGGCGTCGTTGCCGATGAGGAACGTGCCGCTGCTGGTGGTGACAAGCCCGGTGACGCTGCCCGCCCCGTTCCAGTTGCCGCCCGTCACGCCGAGCGTGCTGCCGAGCGTGCCGCTGGTGAGATTGATCGTTCCTCCGTTCAATGTCGTCGCGCCGCTGACGGAACCGCTCGTTCCGGTCAGGGTGCCGTTGCCGACGGCAAGCGTGCCGGTGAGTGCGCCATTGTTAGCGAGAGCCGCGCCTGAGGCCAGGGTCACGCCGTTGGTCGAGGTGACCGTGCCGCTGAGGGTGTTGCCCGTGCTGTTGAACGTCGTCACGCCCGTGAGCGTCAGCCCGCTGCCGTTGACCGTGCCGCCGGTTACTCCGGTCGTGCCGGAAACCGAGCCGGTGCCGGTGAGGGTGCCGTTGCCGACCGTCATGTTGCCGGTGAGTGTGCCGTTGTCAGCCAGGGCCGCGCCTGAGGCCAGGGTTACGCCGTTGGTCGAGGTGACCGTGCCGCTGAGAGTGTTGCCGGTGCTGTTGAAGGTCGTCACGCCCGTGAGCGTCAGCCCCGAGCCGTTGACCGTGGCGCTGGTTACTCCGGTCGTCCCGGCCACCGATCCGTTGCCGGAGAGGGTTGTACCGGAAGCAACGGTCATGTTGCCGCTGGTGAACGCCGAGTTCAGGGTGAGCGTGCCGTAGTTGACGTTGATTCCCCCGCTGGTGGCAATGGCATTGCTCAGTTGCACCGTGCCGGTGTTGGTGGAGGAGCCGATGGCGATGGGCTTGTTGTTGGTGGTCCATGTGCCGGTGCTGAAGTTCACCGTGCCGCCGGTCGCGGCCTGCAGGGTGGCGGTGTAGTTGGCTGCCGTGGTATTGAGCGTGATGCTGCCGGTGTAGGTGGAGGTGTCGGCGCTGTCGCCGCCGATGGTGGCATTGTAGGCCGCCGAGTTGGATACCGACCCGACCGTGATGTTGCGACCCACAGTGAAGGCACCGTTGATGAGCAGGGATGGCGTATCGCCAGCGAGGGTGCTGCCGTTGCCGAGAACAATGGCACTGGCGGCGTTGCCGAAGGCGCCGTTGGTGCTGGCCAGCGAGCTCGCGCCCGCCTCCAGATAGCCCGCCTGAACCGTCGTCGTGCCGGAGAAGGTGTTGGCACCGGAGAGGTTCAGAATGCCGAGGCCCACTTTAATCAGGTTGCCGCTGGTGCCGCTCATCAGGCCGCTGTAGCTGCGACTTTGGTTGTTGGCACCGACGCTCAAAGTATTGCCGCCGAAAGCAAGTGTCTGGTTGCCTACGATATTGCCGATGTTGTAGGTGTTGTTGCCTGCGACGACGAATGTCACATTGCCGCCTCCGTCGTTTCTAAGAGTGCTGTTCGCCAAGGCGTTCACGTTGTTCACGGCCAGCGTCCCCCCAGTCATTTGCGTGTTGCCGGTGTAGGTGTTGGCCCCATTCAAAGTCAGCGTCGTGTTGCCCCCTTTGATCAGGCCGCCGGCACCGGAAATGCTGCCGCCGAGGATCATGTCGCCTTTGCCGAGGGCGGAGGAGAACGTCTGCGTGGAATTCAAGATTATATCCAGATTGATCGTCTGGAGACTCGTCGAGTAGTTGTTGACGGCCCCACTGAGGGTGATCTGATTTCCGCCGAGAACGAACGCGCCGGCTCCGGCGGCGAACGTGATCCCCGTAAAGGCCGTACCGGCGGTGATGTTGTTGGTGTTGGTCAACTGGGTTGTCCCGGCAAAGGTCAGGTCGTCGTTGGCTACAGGCACTGTATTCCAGTTGAGAGTAGTTGACCAATTGGCGTTTGCCCCCGCCCCGCTCCAAGTTCTGCTGGCCGCCATGGCGGTGCTTCCCAGAAGGACAAATCCCGCCAGAACGGCGAGACCGAGGAGGCGGAAGGCCGAGGTCCTCATCAAAAATCTTCCGGCAGCGGCCGCAGTGGGGCGGCTTCCGAAGCAAAGATTTAACGAGAGTTTCATGATGGAAAATGGAGCCTGAACACAGGGCTGAACACTCCGCTGAAAATTGAACTTACACAACAGATAATAGATGGCAAATATTTATCTATGACCTCCGTCAAAAAACAGGAGCATTTTCCACCTCGGTTCCGCGTGTGATTTACGGGGAGAGATTGGAAAAATAGAACGGCATGAGTTCCGGGCGGGCCTGGTGGCGGGAGAGGGCCGGATTTTTGAGGATTTGCTGGAAGACGGCGGGATCGGCGGACAGTTTTGCGGCGGCGAGCAGGCGGCTGGCCTCGGCGTATTCTCCGTTATCCAGGGCCATGCCGCAGAGGCCGAAGATCCATCCGGCGGAGTCGGCCTTGCGGGCATTGAGGGATTGGAGTTCAGCGCGGGCCTGGTCTTGGCGTCCCATCTGGATGAGGAGGAGGAGGCGTTCATTCGAGAGCAAGGCGTGGACCGGCGGGCGGGCGGTCGCGCGGTCCATGTCGTCGAGGGCGAGGTCGAACTCTCCGGCGTCGCGGTGCAGGATGGCGCGGCGGTAATAGAGCCCCTCCGACGGGTTGGACGCGATTCCGCGGGAGTAAATTTCCATGGCGGCGGCGCTGTCCCCGGCGGCTGCTTTGAGCATGCCCGCGAGTTCCCAGGCGGGCGGGGAGGCGGCTTTTGCGAGATCCACGCGGGCGAGGAGTTGCCCGGCGCGGTCTTTTTCGCCGGATTTGAAGGCGAGGATCGCATCCCTGATGATCTTGTCGGGGGTATCGGAGGGAGGCTCCGCCGGCGTTGCGATGGGGCCCGGCACGGCCGCATAATACACCGGAGAATCATCATAGCGCGGCAGGCCAAACAGCACCGCAATCACGGCAAGCGCTAGAAAGATGAACTCGGATGCAACCACCAAGATGAGGCGTTCGTTCCGGTATCTGGGGTCTTTGAAGAAGGAAACCGGGGGCGCTGCGACAGCCAGATCCTGCACGAGCGGATCCGTTTTTTCCGGCCGGGGAGGGGCGGCTGACGGGAAAGTGAGGCACTCTCCGAAGCGGCTTTTGGGGGGATCGGGCGGAGCCTCGACCTCCGGCTTTGGTTCCTCTGGCAGTGGCGTTTCCGGACTTTCTTTCTCCTGCTGCTGGGAGCTATCGGTGGCCGAAGAACCGGTTTGATGTCTCAAAAAAGGCCATTTTTTCCGGGGAGAAGATTTTTGCGGTATCGAGGGGTTTCCGGGCTTCGGATTTTTTGTTGATCCGGGCTCGGGCGGAGCCTCGTCCTCTCGCTTTGATTCCGGTGATGGCACGGCCGAGATTCCTTTCCCTTGGCACCTGGAGCTACCGGTAGCCCAGGAGCTCGTTTGACGCGTCAAAAAATGCCGTTTTATCCGGGTAGAGGCTCTTTGCGGTATTGAGGAGTGCCCGGGCTTCGGATTTTTTGTTGATCCGGAAGAGGCGCACCGCGTTGGCATAATACCATGCCGGGGTTTCACCCGACTGGGGAAGGCGGCCGAGGTAGTAACTGGCCAGGTCGTCACGGTTTTGCAGGAGCTCGCACACGAACAGCCTGAAGAGCAGGATTTCGTCGTCCGGGCGGGATTTGAGCATGTTTTCCAACTGGGCCGCTGCCACAGGGTAGTTTCCGGTGACGAAGTCCACCTCGGCGAGATTGAAGGCCGCATTGAAGCTGTTGGGCGATGCCCTGAGGGCGAGGGTGTAGTCCACTCGCGCCCCGGCGTAATCTTTGCGAAGCGACTTGATGGCCCCGGAGAAAATCAGGACCGTCGGGTGTTGCGGTGCCAGCTTTTTCAGCTCGGCGAGATTTTTTTCGGCCTTGCCGAGGCGTTTTTGGCCGATGAGGTTTGCGGTGTCCTGCATGAGCATGGCCAGGGCGGTCTGGGGATCCGGAACGAGCCGGTTGCGCGAGTTTCCGATCCAAATCAGGATGAAGGCCAGCAGGAAAAATGTGGCGAACCCGCCCAGATAGAGCCGGCGCAGCCGGGGCACCGGGGTGTGCTTGTGAAAACGCACAATCCGTCTCCACAGCATGCGGAGACGAACCTCGATTGGCCGGAGGATGACTTTCCTGAAAACCCGCCAGTAGGGGGCCAGCGGCTCGAGCACGGGGCGCAGCTTGCGGTGAATTTGTTTCCGGATGATCCGGAAGAGCGCCCTGCGCCGCCTGGAGCGCCTGAGGATTCTTCCCAGCCGGATGCCGAAGATGATCCCGTTGCCGGCACCCTCGATGATGCGGCGGATCGCGCGTTTTTTTGGAGGAGTTGTGGTTGTCACGTCGGAAAGGGCGGGGCGGGATCAGTCGCCAATGGCGTCCGCGGTTTTTTTCTTCTGGGGGATCGTGGCGTGGGGCCAAGGGGCCTTTTTGGAAACCGCGGGGGAAGACGGTTCGTCGGACACGCCGGTCTCGCCTCCCTTGTCGAGATAGTTTGAGATGTAGTTTCCGATACTCGCCCTGAGGTCGGCGGGGTAGGCCTTCCAGCCTGTTTCGGCAAGCCTCTCGAGGCGGGCATATTCCGGTTCCGGAGGAGGCGGGACATAATCGAGTTTGTCGTCCCAGACGATCTTCCCATTTCCTCCGGTGGCATCAATCACAGCCCGCGCCAGGGCTTCCGGAGTGGCCGAAGCGCCCGATCCAAGTTCATAGACCCCTTCCGCCAGGTGGCTCTGCGCGAGATAAAGAGCGATGCGCGCGGCATCCTCGACGGGGAAAAAATCGAATTTGCGCCGGCCTTCTGGGGCATCGGGCCTGAGTGCGGCGGGCAGGGTGATCGACCCGGTGGAGCGGATCTGGCTGTAGCACGACGCGACCAGCCCGCCCAGGCCACGGTCCTCCTTTTCGCCGCGCCCGAAGAGATGGTAATGCTTCAAGGAAAGGTGGTTTTTATTGTAAGACTTCGAGAGGGCATACCTGTCGAACAGGCACGAGATGACCCCGGCCTGCGTCAGGGGTCTGAAATTTTGAGGGTCGTGTCTTTGCTCGGAGGCGCACGGTTGTTTGGCTCCCATGGAAGAAGCGGGGGAAACGGAGATGAAACGCGTGCCAGCCTCGGCTGCGAAGACGAGGAGGGCTTTGGAGAAAGCCATGTTTTCGGTCTTCCATTCATCCAGGTAGAAAATGTGGGAATATTCCGGCATCAGGGCAAACCGGGTGGCCGCTATATCCTTGAGCTCCTCGGGGGCGAGAAATTCGCGGAATTTGAGCGCCGGAAGCCTCCTGCAAACCTCGTCGTTCAAGGAATCCGTGACCGTGATCTCCCTGAAATCGACGGCGTTGAGCTGGCGGATCAGCGCCGCCCCCAGAAAATCCATCCCTCCAACGATGAGGACATTCCGAAAACGGGAAACGACTTCCTTGCCCTGGATCGGCCGGATGCCGGAGGACCTCGCCTGTTCCACATTTGCCAGACCTTTTGAGAAAGCCTCGACATGAGTCTGCTGCGGCACCCCATGCCCGAGAAATGTTAGCCTGCTCGCCCCCGGTTGCATGTCCCGCGTCCTTCCTCTCCTGCGGCGCGAAAACTTGCCGGATAGCAGCTCGCGGGCGATGAGTTCGCGGACGTTCAGGAGAGCCGCGCGGGCGTCGGCAACGTTCGCTGCGAACTCGTCGAGAAACCGCTCCCAGAGCCCGGGATTTTCGGTTCCTTGAAAAGGCTCCTGCTTTTCCTTTTCTTCTGCCGGGTTGGTTTTTTGGTCTTTATCCATGTGTGCCGGAAGTTTTCGCGTTGGTCGGATCGCCCGCTGGAAACCCAGTCCTTATATCAGAGTGTCCGTCCCGTCACGAAAACAAAAAAACCCGCAATTGCTTGCGGGCTTTTTGTTTCGGGTGAAGCGCGCTTTTTTCCGCAAATCAGGCGTTTTCGACCTGTGCCTTGCGCCTGCGCCAGAGCAGGAACGTCGTTCCGATGACGAGAAGCGCGACCGAGGCCGGTTCGGGCACCACGGTCAGGTCGCCGGTCGATGTCGTAAACTTGAGGAACTGGCCGTTCTGGTTCGCCGTGAACGTGGCCCCGCTGTCCGCCGTGCTAAACGAGCCGCTGTAAGGCCCGGTTCCGGTAAAGGCGACCGAGTCGAAGTGGCCGGTGTAATTCCCGGTGGTGAACGAATAGAGGTCGTAGGTCGCCGACGCGAGCGCCGCATTGATCGAGAGCGTCATCGCGCCCTTGTATCCGAGGATGCCGCCGACGGCCACCGAGTCGTAGTTTGTTCCCTTGGAGCCCGTCGCCACATCGATAAGAACCTTGGAGGTCGTTCCGGCGAAGGTCAGGTTGTTCGAGAATGTGAGAACGCTGACGCTTGATTTGCCGGGCGAAAGCGTGGCGAGGCCCTCGATGGTGGTGCTGCCGCCGATCGTGCCGTTATTGCCGCCGAGCGTCGCATTGGCCTGGATGTCCACCGCGCCGGTGGCGGCGGCCTGGTTGCCGTCCACGAAGAACGTGCCTGCCGAGACCGTGGTGGTTCCGCTGTAGGTGTTGTTACCAGAGACGGTGAGGGTGCCCGCGCCGCTCTTGACCAGGTTGCCGCTGCCGTCGATCAGGCCGCTGAGCCCAAGGGTTGTTCCCGCAGTGGTCACGTCGAATGCGCCCGTGCCTCCGGTGCCCATCGTGAACTTCTTCGTGCTGGTCGCGTTGCCGCCCGTGTAGGCGAGCGTTCCGGTCTGGCTGCCGGTGTTGCCCAGGATCACCGCGGTGGCGCTGTTGCCCAGCACACCGTTGGCGCTGGCGTTGTTGATCGAGGCGATGGAAAGCGTGCCCTGCTGGACGCTCAACTGCCCGGTAAACGTGTTGGCACCGGAGAGCGTGAGAGTGGCTGCCGAGGTGTTCAACGTCAGGGTTTTTCCGGAGCCGGCGATCACCCCTTGGAAGGAGCTGCTGCTGCCGCTGGTGTAGTTCACGCTTCCGGTGATCGTGCTCGAGGCATTGCCGGCAGCGAGGGTGCCGCCGCTCACATACAGGCCGCCGTTGGCGGTGAGGTTCGCGCCCGATCCGATGGTGAACGTGCCGCCGGTCTCATTGACCGCGCCGGTCACGCTACCCCCTGCGCCGTTCCAGGCCGAGGTTCCCGTCACGGCCAGCGTGCTGCCGAAGGTGCCGCTGGTCAGGTTGATCGTGCCGCCGCTCAAGGTGGAAGCGGCGCTGAACGAACCGCCCGTGCCGGTCAAGGTGCCGTTGATCGTCGCGCCGCCCGTCACCGTCGCCGAATTGGCCAGGGAAGCGCCCGTAGCGACAGTCACCCCGCCGGTCGCCGTTTCCGAACCGCTGAGGGTGTTGCCGGCGCTGTTGAATGTCGTCACGCCCGTGAGCGTCAGCCCGGTGCCGTTGACCGTGCCGCCGGTCACCCCGGTCGTGCCGCCCACCGTGCCGCTGCCGCCGAGGGTTGCTCCGCTGCTGACCGCCACCGCGCTGCCCGCGTTGGTGGAACCGTTGATGAGGAGGGTGCCTGCGCTCACCGTCGTCGCGCCGGTGTAGGAGTTCGCCCCGGAGAGGGTGAGCGTGCCGCCGGTGACGGCGAGCGAGGTTTTCTTGGCCCCGTCCTGGATCTTGCCCGCAAATGTGCCTCCGCCGCTCACGGTCAGCGCCGCGTCGCTGGCCCCGCCGTTCGTCACCACGTTCGATGCCCCGCCCGTGCCCTGGCTGTCGAGCCCGGCGACGGTCTGCCCGTTGCCGCCGAGGTCGAATGTGCCCGTCGTGTTGTCGGTGCCGCCGATGTAGAGCGTCGTGCCGGCCGGGAGCGCGCCGCCGGAGTAGCTGTTGACGAGCGTGCCGCCCCCCTGGACGTAGGTCGGGCCGTTGTAGGTCTCAAGGTTCGTCAGCGTCGTCGTGCCGCCCGTGATGATCAGGTCGGAGCCCGCGCTGGCCCCGGCGATGACGCCGGACACGCTGATGCCGTTTGCTCCGCCGTTCAAGGTCAGCTTCGTGCCGTTCTTGGTGAGCGTGCCGGTGAGGGTCAGCAGGCCGCTGCCGCTGTTCTGGATCGTGTCGGAGCCGTTGCCCAGAGCGTTGATGTTCTTGGCGAGCGTTCCCGCCGCGCCGGTGTAGAGCAACGTGCCGGAAGAGGTCAAGGCCACGCCGAGGTCGAGGGCCGCGTTGGCTCCGAGCTGCTGGTTGGCCGTGGCGGAGGCGTTGCCGACGCTGAAGGACAAGATGCCGCGCTGGACGGCCGTCTTGCCGGTGTAGGTGTTGGTGCCGGAGAGGGTCAGGGTGGCGGCCGCGCTATTGAGTGTCACGGTGTTGTTGCTGCCGACGATGAGCCCCTGGAAGGTGCTGCTGCTGGCGCTGGTGTAGTTGAGGCTGCCGGTGATCGTGCTTGCGGTGTTGCCTGCTGCGATGCTGCCGCCGCTCACGTTGAGCCCGCCGTTGGCGGTGAGGTTCGCGCCCGATCCGATGGTGAACGTGCCGCCGGTCTCATTGACCGCGCCGGTCACGCTACCCCCCGCGCCGTTCCAGGCCGAGGTTCCCGTCACGGCCAGCGTGCTGCCGAAGGTGCCGCTGGTCAGGTTGATCGTGCCGCCGCTCAAGGTGGAAGCGGCGCTGAACGAACCGCCCGTGCCGGTCAAGGTGCCGTTGATCGTCGCGCCGCCCGTCACCGTCGCCGAATTGGCCAGGGAAGCGCCCGTAGCGACAGTCACCCCGCCGGTCGCCGTTTCCGTGCCGCTCAGGATGTTGCCGCTGCTGTTGAATGTCGTCAAACCGGTCAGGGTCAGCGCCGAGCCGTTGACCGTGGCGCTGGTCACCCCGGTCGTGCCGCTCACCGAACCGTTGCCGCCGAGGGTTGTGCCGGAAGCAACGGTCATGTTGCCGGTGAACGCGGAGTTGAGAGTGAGCGCACCATAGTTGACACTGATTCCGCCGGTGGTGCTGAGGGCATGGCTCAGTTGCACGGTGCCGGTGTCGGTGGAGTCGCCGATGGCGATGGCCTTGTTGTTGGTCGTCCATGTGCCGGTGCTGAAGTTTACCGTGCCGCCGGGTGCGGCATCAAGGGTGACGGTGTAGTTGCCCGCCGTGGTGTTGAGCGTGATGTTGCCGGTGTAGGTGGCGGTGCCGGAGGTGTTGCTGCCGCCGATGGTGGCATTGTAGGCCGCCGCGTTGGACACCGACCCGACCGTGATGTTGCGGGCGACGGTGAAGACGCCGTTGATGAGAATAGAAGGCGCATCGCCAACGAGAGTGTTGCCGTTGCCGAGAACGATGGCGCTGCTGGCGTTGCCGAACGGGCCGGCGCTGGCGCTCGGAGCGTCCGCCGCCGCCACCAGACTGCCCGCCTCAACCGTCGTCGTGCCGGTGTAGGTGCTGCCGGTGTTGCCGCCTGTGAGCGTCAGCGCGCCGGTGCCCACTTTGGTCAGGTTGCCGCCGGTGCCGCCCAGCATGCCGACGTAGGTATAGGTTCCGTTGTTGGCACCGACGCTCAAGGTGTTGCCGCCCATATCAATGGTGACGGCGCCGCTGCTGCCTTTGAGATTGCCGAGGTTGTAGGTGTTGGTGCCTGCGACGCCGAATGTCAGAAAGCCGCCACCTTCGAATCTCACAGTGCTGTTCTTCACGGCGTTCACGTTGTCCAGTTCCAACGTCCCAAAACTCACCCATGTTTCGCCGGTGTAGGTGTTGTTGCCGGAGAGGAAGGCCGTGCTGCCGCCTAATTCATGGATCACGCCGCCAGTTCCTGACAGGACCGCGCCCACCGTGCCGTTCCGGAGATACCAAGTATTGCCCGTGAGGTCGATCGTGCCGTTGTTCACCGCTCCGCCGTACATGGTTCCCATGGCATTGGTGATGGTCTTGCCCCCGAGGTCAATCGTACCGCCCGAGATGTTGACCGAGCCGGTGCCGAACGTGCCGGAACCCGAGAGCGTGAGCGTTCCCGCCGTCATTGACGTGGTGCCGGTGTAGGTGTTGTTGCCGGAGAGCACCCATGTGCCGGTTCCATTCTTTGTCAGGCTCATGGCGCCTGCGCCGTTGTCGGCGATGGCGCCGCTGATGGTGTTCGCCGCAGTGCTCGTGCCATCGAGGGTCAGCGCGCGCGCCACAGCCGTGCTGGAGGCCACGCCGTTCAGGACGTTGATCGCCCGGTATTATTGTTATTTATCCATGACTGATCGGCGCTGAGCGCGAGCGCGACCTGCTGGCCCGCCGTGGCAGATCCGATGGTGACCGCGCCGGTGCCGGACTTGGTGATGCCGCTGCCTGCCAAAGTGAGGGTCCGGTTGGTGCCGCCGGCTTGCACGAGAACAGTTCCCGAGGAGAGAAAGTCCAAGCCCAGCGCGCTTTGCGCCGCGCCCAAATTCACGGTTTGCGCCGTGTTGACGGTGGAGATATTGAAGGTGGCCAAGTCTGCAATCCCGGGTGCCGCAGCGGGGTTGGGCGTGGTCGCCCCGGAGGCCGTAGACCAAAAGGTATTCGTGCCCCAGGCCGTGCCCGTCCCGTCCCAGTAAATGGTGGCGGCATTGGCCTGCGGGGATGAAAGGGCGGCGAGGCCGAGGAGGCAGAGGATGAATGGCAAAACCCGTGTGGGTTTGCTTGGTTGATCTTGTGTTTTCATGGCTTTGGTTTCCTTTGATTTCAAGGTTAAGATTTTCTGTTGCGTGCAGAAATACCAACTTGTGGGGATGTGTCTATCCTTTTTTTTTATTTTTTGACCGAGGTCACAACATTGAAATAGATTTTTTCGAGGGGGTTTGACTTGGGAGGTTTGTGGGGGTAAAGACATCCATCCGGCGAGCGTCGGCATCATGATAATGCCATTTCGAAGCTGGCTCTTGAAAACAACTTTTTGCGGTTTGATGGCGGGGAAAAGTTGGGGCGTGATGTTGGCCGGTCTATTGGTGGCGGGATGTTCCGGCGTCGAGACGTTCGACCGGAAATCCGCCCCGGAATACGTGACCGTCACCAAAGCGGATTTTTTCGTTCATGGTCCGATGCAGCCGGGAAGGCCCGACGAGTTGCCTCCGCAGGAGTTCGTCAAGCTGCTGAGCAGAGATCCGGGCTACAGCATTGTTCTTCTCGGGGATGGGCGCAGCGGTTGGGTTGACTCGGAGTGCCTCCGCCCCGCTCCCCCTTCTGCCCGTGCGGTGGCCGAGGAGGAGGTTTTTCCCGAGGAGTCTCTTCCCCCGTTGCCGGAACCGGATCTGAAACTTCCAGTCAAAGATGTGCCGCAGAAGGGGAGCCCGCTCCCCTCTCCGGAAAAAACCCTCTGAAAAAAAGTTACGCGAGGAATTCCCGGACAGCCGCCGCGAGCGGGCGGGCATCAGAGCCTCCGAGGCGGCGGGCGGTTTCCTCGAGCTTGTGGATAAGCCCTGCCACGTCGCGCCGGGGGTAGGGGCCGCCGGCGGCCGGGCAGAAGTGGGTGCGGCAGCCGAACGGCCTGGAGTCGTAGATGAGGCATTTCGCGGTGGCGGGATCCAGCAGCGGGCAGGCTCCGTCCTCGCGGACAGGCAGTGCGCGGCGGCCGGTGGCTTTAAGCGCCTGCGCGGCGACAAGGGCTTCGCCGGTCGTAAGGAAAGGAGTTTTTCCTGTGAGCAGGAACTGGCAGCACTCGGTGCGCAGCGTGCAGTGGCGCGCGACGGGGCGCGCGGCGAGTTCGGCGTAGATTTTCCGGACTTCGGCGGCGGCCTGCTTGCGTTCTCCGGCGATCCTTTCCTGGCGGGGCGGCATGGGTTATAAAGTTCATTCGACGGACAGCTCGGCGAGCCATCCCTACCGTGTGGTGGTAGGGCGGTTTCGCCGAAACCGCCGTGATATTCTACAGGTGGGCTCGCGCGCTCGGCATCAGAGATCGAGGAAATTCCTGAGGAGTTTTTTGCCCTCGGTGGTGAGGATCGATTCCGGGTGGAACTGGACCCCGTAAACCGGCAGCTCGCGATGGGCGAGCCCCATGATCTCGCCTTCCGCCGTCTCGGCCGTGATCTTGAGGCAGGCGGGAAGAGATTCCCGTCTGACCAGCAGCGAATGATACCGGGTGGCTTCGAAGGGGTTCGGGAGTCCGGAAAAAACATTTTCGCCGGTGTGGTGGATCGGAGAGGTTTTCCCATGCATGAGGCGGCCGGCCCGCACGACCTCGCCGCCATAGACCTGGCCGATGCACTGGTGGCCGAGGCAGACGCCGAGGAGCGGGATTTTTCCGCCGAAGTGCCGGATGACATCGCAGCTGATGCCCGCTTCGTTCGGCGTGCAGGGGCCGGGGGACACGCAGATTTTTTCGGGGGCGAGCGCTTCGATCTCCGGGATCGTGATCTCGTCGTTCCGCTTCACGAGAACCTCCTGGCCGAGCTCGCCGAAATACTGGACGAGGTTGTAGGTGAACGAGTCGTAGTTATCGATGACGAGAATCATGTGTCCTTTCTGGCGCGGTCGATCGCGCGCATGCCGGCCATGGCTTTGTTGACGGTCTCCTGGTATTCGCCCTCCGGCGTGGAGTCCGCCACGACGCCGCCGCCGGACTGGACAAACGCGCGCCCGGCTTTGAGGAGAACGGTCCGCAGCGCGATGCAGGAGTCGAGGTTGCCGTCGAACCCGAAATACCCGACAGCCCCCGCGTAGGAGCACCGCTTGCTTTTTTCCAGCTCGTTGATGATCTGCATGGCGCGGACTTTCGGGGAACCGGAAACCGTGCCGGCCGGGAACGTCGCGCGCATCACGTCGTAGGCGCTGCGCCCGCCCGCCAGCTTGCCGGAGACGTGCGAGACAATGTGCATCACGTGGCTGTATTTTTCCACGGTCATGAAATCGCTGACCTTGACCGAGGCGAATTCCGCGATGCGCCCGACATCGTTGCGCGCGAGGTCCACGAGCATGAGGTGTTCGGCCCGCTCCTTGGGGTCGGCGAGCAAATCCTCCGCGTTGGCGGCGTCCTCCGCCGGGGTTTCGCCGCGGCGGCGGGTGCCGGCGATCGGCCGGATCTCGACCAGCGAATCCGTCAGCCGCACATGAACCTCCGGGGAACTGCCCACGAGGGAATATCCGCCGGGGCACCGCAGGCAAAACATGTAGGGCGAGGGGTTCACAAAGCGGAGCGAGCGATAAAGGTCGAGCGCGTCGCCGGGGAACGCCGTCTCGAACCGCTGCGAGGGCACGATCTGGAAAATGTCGCCGGCCCGGATGTATTCGTGCGCCTTCTCCACCATCGCGTGGTATTCATCCCGCGTGGTGTTCGACGTGCTCTCCGCCTGGGGAGGCGTGGTGCCGGTGAAGATCGGGTCGAATGCCAGCGGCTGCCGCAGCGCCTGCAGGATCTCTGCGATCCGGGCGGATGCCGCGTCGTAGGCTGCGTCGATCCCGCGGCCGTCGATGAACGCGTTCGCGACGATCTGGATCCGCCGCCGCTTGTGGTCGAACAGCACCACCGACCCGGTGACCTGGAAAAACATGTCCGGGATTCCCAGCTCGTCCTTCGGAGGCGCGGGGATCGTCGGCTCGAACCACCGCACGCAATCGTAGCCGAGGTAGCCGACCGCGCCCCCGCAGAACGGCGGGAGGTCGGGGTTGTGCGGCACCCGGTATCGCGCCATCCACCGCTCGAGCTCGTCGAGCGGGTCGCGTTCGGCTTCGTAGGCGTTCGAGAGGCCGCCCTCGGTGAGCACCACCGATTTTCCGGTTGCGGTGAACGTGGCTTGCGCGTCGAAGCCGATGAACGAATACCTCCCGACCTGGTCGCTCTGCTCCGCCGATTCCAGCAGAAACGAAGGGGCGCTGCCGCCCAGCTTCGCGAAGGCTGAAACCGGCGTGTCGCCATCCGCGACGATCTCGGTCCAAACCGGGACAACCCGCGCCTTGGCCGCCTGTTCCGCGAACGCGGATCGCGACGGGCGGATCATGAAAACGAAACTTTGGGTGCCTGCTTTTCCTCCGGATTGTCGATCTGGAACAACTCCGCCGCCTGGAATTGGAAGATGCCGGCGATGATGTTCGTCGGGAAAACCTCGCGCTGCGTGTTGTAGGTCATGACCGAGTCGTTGTAGGCCTGTCTCGCAAAGGCGACCTTGTTTTCCGTCGAGGTCAGCTCCTCGGTGAGCTGCATCATGTTCTGGTTGGCCTTGAGGTCGGGATACGCCTCGGCCACCGCGAGGAGGCGTCCGAGCGCGCCGGTGAGCCCGGCCTCCGCGCCCGAGAGGTCCTTCATCGCCTGAGGGTCGCCGGGGTTGGCGGCGGCTCGACTTCCGGCGGTCTGCGCGAGGTTGCGGGCCTGGGTGACGGCTTCGAGAGTTTCGCGCTCGTGCTTGATGTAGCCTTTGGCCGTCTCGACGAGATTCGGGATGAGGTCGTAGCGCCGCTTGAGCTGCACGTCGATCTGCGCGAACGCGTTTTTGAAACGGTTCCGCAGCGCCACGAGCCCGTTGTATTGGCCGATGGCAAACATCGCCACGATGACGAGAAACGCGACGATCGCCAGAAGGATTCCGAAAAGTATGGTAGCCATGCCTGGCATTTTGCTCCGACCCGGTGCCGCGCGCAATAGAGAAAATTCGCGGCAGGGTTGCCAAGAAGCCCGCCAAGTGACGTTCGAGAAAAACCTAGTGGCATGGTGCATCCTGCCCATGTCTCGAATAGGGCTCTCCACGCATGGGCAAGGATGCCCATGCCACGTTATGCCTTGGTCCAAAAATGCGGCGGTCACAGACCGCCGCTACAACAGCAACGCCCCGCCGCCGCGCCCGCACCCCCGGCCTGCCCGAGGCTCCGCAATCTTCCGAATCGCGTTGAGCCATGCCCGAAAAAGAATGGATCGTGTGGCTGAACGATGCCTGCCGCGTGGAGGCGGAGAAGCACACCAAGAGTGGACGAGGCACGGGATTCCGCGTTGTTCTTCTTGCGGGGATTGAGGGAGAAACGCAACCTGATTTCGATTTGTCAAATCGACACGGAGAGCCGAGAGTCCGTTGAAGTCCTCAACCGTTACGCCAGCGATGAAACCCGGAAAAAGACTGGAACGATATTTTGCAGCTTGTCCGGAGGCATCACCTCGATCCAAGCGATGAAAAGTTTGCGGCTCTCGTGACGCGCTACGGAGGTACCGGGGCACTTGACAGGAGCAGGGAAAATTGGCCGCAGTCATCTCCGCAGGCGGATTTCGGGTTTCTTGATGAGGGCAGAGGTTTTGGGTCGTCAACGGCTGCGCCAGCCTGATAGGATGACCAGATCTTCTCTCCTATGAACACCACAGACGCACCCGCCAAGACGCCGGAACAGATCCTCGGGGAACTTCAGGTGGATCCCGCCAAGGGGCTCGCCTCGAACGAAGCCGCGAACCGGCTCACAAAATTCGGCCCCAATGCCCTCGAGGAGGAAAAGGAGAGCGCGCTGAAAAAATTTGCCGGTTACTTCTGGGGTCCGCTGCCGTGGATGGTCGAGGCACCGGCCGTCATGGCGCTGGTGATTCAGGACTGGGTGGATTTCGGGATCATCACGTTCATGCTCGTCTTCAATGCCGTGCTGGGATTCTGGGAGGAAAGCGCCGCGTCAAGCGCGTTGTCCGCATTGAAAAATTCCCTCGCGCTCACGGCCAAGGCCCTGCGGGACGGGCAGTGGGGCGACGTGAAGGCGGCGGATCTCGTGCCCGGCGACATTGTCCGGATCCGGCTGGGCGATGTGATCCCCGGCGACGGCGTGCTTTTGGAGGGCGACTACCTGAGCGTTGACCAGGCGGCGCTCACCGGCGAGTCGCTGGCGGTTTCCAAAAAGCACGGCGACACGGTCTATTCCGGCTCGATCGTGAAAAAAGGCGAAATGACCGCCGTGATCACGGCCACCGGGGGAAAGACGTTCTTCGGGCGGACCGCGAGCCTCGTCGCCTCTGCCGGCGCAAAATCCCATTTTCAGCAGGCCGTGGTCGGGATCGGAAACTTTCTCATTGTCCTCACGATCGCGCTGGCCGCGATCCTGGTGATCGACCGGCTGGCCGCGATGGAGCACCATTTTTCAAAAGACGCCATTTTCAAACTGGCGGAGTATGTGCTGGTGTTGCTCGTTGCGGCGGTGCCGTTCACGACCCCTGCCGTGCTCTCGGTCACGATGGCGCTCGGGGCCAAGATGCTGGCGGTGAAGAAGGCGATCGTTTCGCGCCTCGAATCGATCGAGGAACTCGCCGGCATCGACATCCTTTGCTCGGACAAAACCGGAACGCTCACGCAGAACAAACTCACGCTCGGAGACGTCCTTCCCTACGGCGGGGCGTCGGCCCAAGATGTGGTTTTGGCCGGATCGCTCGCGTCCAAGGCCGAGGACAAGGACCCGATTGACCTCGCGGTCATGGGCGGGTTGAAGGATCCCTCGCTGCTCGCGGGCTACAAGCAGACGGTCTTCGTGCCGTTCGATCCCGTCTCGAAGCGGACCGAGGCCACCCTGCAGGATTTTGCGGGGAAAACATTCCGCACCACCAAGGGGATGCCCGCCGTGATCCTGAAACTCTGCAACCTGCCGGACAGCGAGCGGGCGAAGGTCGAGGCCCAGGTGGACGCGCTGGCGGTCAAGGGCATGCGCGCGCTGGCGGCGGCGCGCTCGGAGGTCGGCGGGCCGTGGACGTTCCTCGGCGTTCTTCCGCTCATGGATCCCCCCCGCGAGGACTCGAAGCAAACCATCGCCGAGGCCAACGAGCTCGGGGTCAGGGTCAAGATGGTCACCGGCGACGACGTGGCCATCGCCCGCACGATTTCCGGCGAGCTCGGCATGGGCACGAACATCCAGCTCGCCTCCGACCTCTTCGCGGCGGATTCCCTGAATGGCGCACTGCCTTCGGATGCCGCAGACAAAATCGTCGCGGCCGACGGGTTCGCCCGCGTCTTTCCCGAACACAAATACGGCGTGGTCAAAGCCCTCCAGGCCGCCGGCCACATCGTCGGCATGACCGGTGACGGCGTCAACGATGCCCCGGCCCTCAAGCAGGCGGACGTCGGCATCGCGGTCTCGGGCGCGACCGATGCCGCCCGCGCGGCGGCGGCGCTGATCCTCACGGCTCCCGGGCTCTCGGTCATCATCGACGGCATCAAGGAAGCCCGGCGGATTTTCGAGCGGATGATGAGCTACATGCTCTACCGCGTGGCCATGACGATCGCGATCATGTTCTTCGTCGTTTCCTCGGTCATGTTCTTCAATTTCTTCCCGATGACCGCCGTGATGATCATCGCTCTGGCTCTGCTCGATGACCTGCCGATCATGACGATCGCCTTCGACAACGCGCTGGCTGCGCCGAAGCCGGTGAAGTGGGACATGCCGCGCGTGTTCCTCATCTCCTCGGTGCTCGGGCTTTTTGCCGTGGTGGAGAGCTTCCTGCTGCTGTTCCTCGGCCGCTGCCACTACCACCTCGACGCGCAGCACCTGCAGACGATGATGTTCCTGCAGCTTGTCGCCGGCGGCCACCTCCTGCTCTTTGTGACCCGCTCGGTGGGTGCGTTCTGGAAGCCGCCGTTCCCCGATCTCCGGCTGTTTTCCGCCATCGTCGGGACCCAGCTGATCGCGGTCCTGGCCTGCGGGTTCGGCATCGGCACTGTTGTGCCCGCCCTCCCGTGGGGGATCATCGGGCTGGTCTGGCTCTACAACATCGCGTGGATGTTCGTCCTCGACCTCGTCAAAATGGCCCTCTACGAGGTTCTGCAGGGACACAGCATGACCCACCAGGGATACTCGCTCTTCTTCAGGCGCATGAGCCATTCCCTCCAGCCCTACGGCGGGATGCACAGCTTCCGCCGCCGGAATCCGTAGGGCCGCCACGGCCATGAACAAACCCCTCGACTCGCTCATCCTCACGATCAGGGACCAAAAAGTCCTCCTCGACGCCGACCTCGCCGCGATCTATGGCGTTCCCACCAAGCGATTGAACGAGCAGATCAAGCGGAACGCCGAGCGGTTCCCGAAGGATTTCGTCTTCCAATTGACTGCCGCTGAACTGGCCACTTTGAGGTCGTATTTTGCGACATCAAAAGCAGAACTGACTGATTTCCAATGTGATGGCGGTTTAAGGTCGCAAATTGCGACCTTAAAGAGTGGTCGGGGACAACACAGGAAATACCTCCCCTACGCCTTCACCGAACACGGGGCGCTCATGGCCGCGAATGTCCTGAACAGCCCGGAAGCCGTCAAAATGAGCGTCTATGTCGTCCGCGCCTTCATCAAGCAGCGCGAGCTCCTCATGGCCCAATCCGATGTCCTGAAAAAACTCGTCCAGATCGATGCCAAACTCCTCAAACACGACGACGCCCTCCGCACAATCTGGCGGGAACTCCAGCCGCTCCTCAGCCCGCCCCCTACGCCGCCGAAACCCCAGATCGGCTTCCACGTCAAAGAAGACGCCCCGCGCTATGGGTCGAAAAAGCGCCTGCATCGCAATTCCTGATGCACGCCGACTGCCCGCAAAAATTCTCATTCCCATGGGCCTGACGGCTACCGCTGCGGGAAATGCACGCAGAAAGATTTCCGGAAGCACGCGTCGAAATAAATCGGAACTCTTGACTTCCCCCGTGATGTAGATACAATCTGTAGATATGACAACGGCGAAAATCTTTCAGCACGGAGGCAGCCAGGCAGTCCGTCTTCCGAAGGCTTTCCGCTTCGAGGGCACCGAGGTCGTGATCGAAAGGCATGGAGAGGAGGTCGTTCTCAAACCGGTGCTGGCACCGAAGTTCCGGTCCTTCACCGAGATCGCCCGCTACCTCGCGGAGAAGTTTCCCGATGCCGGAGAGTTTCCCGACCCGCCGACGCGCCCCAGGAAGCATGAGCGGCCCATCCCCGAATTCTAACCCTTTGTGAAGCCGGCTTTTCTTCTGGATTCCAGCGCCTGCATCCCGGTGTTGCGCAATGCGGCCGGCCTCGGCAGGCTGCCCGACCCCGCGCTCACCGGCATCCCGGTCATCGTCGCAGCGGAACTCTGGACCGGGGTGAAAAAAAACGTCCGGACTCATCCGCAGCAGGCATCGCGTCTGGAAGCCTTTCTGAGTCTTTTCTGGCTTGCGGACTTCACCATTGACTGCGCTCTCCACTACGCCGACATCCGGGCCGCTCTCGAAGCAGAAGGGACCTCGATCGGCCCGATGGATCTTCTCATCGCCGCCCAAGCCCGCAGTCTCGGAGCCGCTTTGGTCACCGCCAACACCAAGGAGTTCCAACGCGTCAAAGGGCTCAAAATCCGGGCGTGGAAACTCACCTGACGCGCGGGGAGCAGACCGTGCTGGAAATCTCACGCTTTCGGTGAGGATGCGGCACGGGCGCATGCGACTCGGACGCTGTGAATGGCAGCCCGCGATTCACTTGTTTTGAACCAGTGGGGCGATCCGGCCGGCGAGTCGCCGACCTCCACGCGCCAGTCGCGTGTGCTTCCCGGAACACTCCGATCCACGGTTATTCTGAAGTGTGAGATCTGCGGGTTCAGCGGGCCTTTGACCCGGACGATGCCGAAAAGCTGTCCGCCCAGGCTTGGATTTCGGGGGACATCTTCACCAATGACGGCCAGCCGCGGGAGTAGCCTTCGGAGGGGAGTTTGCGGGTGGCGTCGAATCCCATGTGGGAGCCGGCGTTGGCGACGGTGGGGGCGTGGTCGAGCGAGTCGGAGGGGTTCTTGACGAACGTGCTGTCGCGCTGCGGGTCGGTGTTCGCGCAGAGGCGGAAGAGGACCTCGCCCGTGTTGTGGACATCGCAGTCCTCGTCCACGACGACGATGTATTTCGAGAACATCATCTGGCCCATGCCCCAGAGCCCGTGCATGATTTTGTAGGCTTGGAGCGGGTATTGTTTGCGGATCGAGACAAAGACGAGGTTGTGGAAGACGCCTTCGGCCGGAAGCGCCATGTCCACGATCTCGGGGAAATTCATTTTGAAGACCGGCAGGAAGACGCGCACGCTGGCCTCGCCCATGTAGAAATCCTCCATCGGCGGGATTCCAACGATCGTGGCGGGATAGACCGCATCGCGGCGGTGGGTGATCGCGGTGACGTGGAAAACCGGGTAGGCGTCCACGTTCGTGTAGAACCCGGTGTGGTCGCCGAACGGCCCCTCCGCCCGCATTTCTCCCGGCTGCACGTAGCCCTCGATCACGAAGTCCGCATTCGCGGGGACGTCGATGTCGGCGGTCACCGCCTTGACGAGCGCGACGGATTTTTTCCTGGCGAAGCCGGCGAAGAGGATCTCGTCGAGGCCGTCGGGGAGGGGGGCTGTGGCGGCAAATGTCAGCGCGGGGTCGCCGCCGAGCGCGACGGCGACCGGCATTTTTTCGCCGCGCTCGTAGTAGCGTTTCCCATGTCGCGCGCCGACCTTGTGGACCTGCCAGTGCATGCCGGTCGTCCATCCGTCAAAGACCTGCATGCGATACATGCCGACGTTGCGGTCGCCGGTGTCGGGGTCCTTCGTGAACACGGTCGGCAGCGTGATGAAGCGCCCGCCGTCGTCGGGCCAGCAGCGGAGGATCGGGAGATCGTGGAGGGAAAAATTCCCGCCCGGTTCGTGGACGACTTCCTGGCAGGGGGCCGAGCGGACATGGCGGGGGCGGGCATGGAGGACATCGATCCCGTTGCGGAGAAGCGTCAGCGCCTCCCTGAGCGTGCGCGGCGGCTTCGCCTTCATGAGAAATTGCATCTGGTCGGCGAGCTCGTCGATTTTTTCCAAGCCGAGCGCCATGGCCATCCGGCGGCGCGAGCCCATCGTGTTGATCGCGAGCGGGAACGCGGACTCCCGGCCGTCGATGGTCGGCTTTTCAAAGAGGAGGGCCTTTCCGCCGCCGGGGGACTTCATCTCGCGGTCGGCGAGCTCGGTGATCTGGAGTTCGGTCGCGACAGGTTCTGCGATCCGGCGGAGCTCGCCGGAAGATTCCAGGGTTTCGCAGAACGAGCGGAAGGACGGATGCGGCATGACCGCAAATCTACCGATGCTGTCGCGGGGATCAAGGCTCGCGCCGTCTGTTTTTCAAATGGATCGCGGGCGCATATCCCCCAGCAACGCGGCTTTCCCTGTTTATTTCACAGGTTCCAAAAGCCTGGAGCCCGCCACGAATGGCGCGAAGTGATCCGGCTACCCGATCGCGCTCGCGATCTGCCACTCGTTGAGGAGGATCGACGGCTGGCCGGGGTAGGACGGGAGGAGAAAAAACACGAACGGCTTGTTGCCAGGCTGCCACCCGATGATCTGGCGGTCCTTGTCGGAGAGCGAATAGTATGTCGAGGGTGGCCCGGAAGGGATCGTCTTCTTGACCGGTTTGGAGGTCTTGGTGCCGGGGGCATCGTCCTGCGACTGCTCCGATTTCCACAAATCGGGCGGGCCGTTGAGGGAGAGGATCGAGGACATCTCCGCCGGGGAAAACCCGGTCATCGGACCGTTCGAGCGGACCACCGCGAGATACCTCGCCACATCGTCAAAAAAACCGACGACGACGTCATCCCCGGGCTGCGGGTAGGCGCAGGCCTTCTCGCCCTGCGCCGTCATGCCCAGCAGTCCCCTGGCCATGACGGGGCTGCCAAGCAAGGCGTCAACCGTCTGCTTGTTCGACCCCAGAACAACCGGAGCGGTGGACGGGGCTCCGCCAGAGACGGGTTTTTTAGTAGGCGGCTTGGGCACCTTTCAGGTTTTTCTTTTTAATCCAGGGCATCAGCGAGCGGAGGCGGGTGCCGGTCTTTTCGATCGGGTGCTGCTCGCCTTTTTTCAGGAGCGCGTTGTAGCGCTTGTAGCCGCCTTGGAATTCTTTGACCCATTCCTTGGCGAACTTGCCCGACTGGATGTCCTTGAGCGCTTCCTTCATGCGCGCCTTCACCGAGGCGTCGATGATCTTCGGCCCGACGGACACGTCGCCCCACTTGGCGGTTTCGCTGATCGAGAACCGCATGCCGGCGATGCCGGACTCGTTCATCAGATCGACGATCAATTTCAGCTCATGCAAGCACTCGAAGTAGGCCATCTCGGGAGCGTATCCGGCTTCGACGAGCGTCTCGAACCCCGCCTGCACGAGAGCCGAAGCTCCTCCGCAGAGAACGGTCTGCTCGCCGAAAAGATCGGTCTCGGTCTCTTCCTTGAAGGTCGTTTCGATGACTCCGCCGCGGGTGCCGCCGATGCCTTTCGCCCACGCCAGCGCGAGCTTTTTCGCGTCCTTGCCGGGGTTCTGAAAAACCGCGACCAAGGCCGGCACGCCTTTGCCTTCGGTGAACTGGCGGCGCACGATGTGGCCGGGGCCTTTGGGCGCGACCATGATGACGTTCACGTTTTTCGGCGGGACGATCGTTTTGAAATGGATGCTGAAGCCGTGGCTGAAGAGCAGCGTCTTGCCGGGCTTGAGGTTCGGGGCGATGTCCTTCAAATACACGGCGGGCTGCTTGGTGTCGGGAATGGCGACGAAGATGACATCCGCGCGGCGGACGGCCTCGGCGGTGTCAAAAACTTCGAAACCGCGCTTCTTCGCGACCGCGCGGCTTTTGGATTTCGGGTAGAGGCCGATGATGACTTTCGCCCCGCTGTCTTTGAGGTTGAGCGCGTGGGCGTGGCCCTGGGATCCGAATCCCAGAACGGCAAGGGTTTTGCCCTTGAGCACTTTGAGGTCGGCGTCTTTGTCGGTATAGATCTTGGCTGGCATTTGTTGGTTTGGTTTTGGTTGGAAAATCAGCTCGCGCGGGACAGGGCGACCTTCCCCGTGCGGGTGAGGTCGCTCACCCCGAAGGTTTCCATGAGCGTCAGGAATTTCGTGATCTTGCCCTCGGTGCCGGTGATCTCGATCGCCAGCTTGTTCGGCTGCACGTCGATGATCTTGGCCCGGAAGATGTCGCAGATCTGCATCACCTCGGCACGGTTTTTGGAGTTCGCGTTCACGCGCAGCAGGACGAGCTCGCGGTCCACGTATTCCTCGTCGTGGAAATCCTGCACGTCGATCACATCGACCAGCTTTTCGAGCTGCTTCGTCACCTGCTCGAGCACCTTGTCGTCGCCGCGAACCACGATCGTCATGCGCGAAGCCGAGGCGTCGAGCGTCGGCCCGACGTTCAGCGTGTCGATGTTGAATCCGCGACCGCTGAACATGCCGGCCACGCGGGTCAGCACGCCAAACTTGTTTTCAACCAAGATCGAGATGGTATGTCGCATGAATGAACCAAACATCCTGCCCGAGCCCCGTTCCGGAGTCAAGTCAGAGGACCAATTCTGGAATGTTCGCGCACTGTTCGAAAATCTCACGCTAGTCAGCGAGGAGACACTGCGATTCCGTGGAGCGCACGCGACCCGCGTGCTGTGAATGGCGACCCGCCATTCACTCGTTCTGATCCGATCTCGATCCGGTCGGCGGGTCGCCGACCTCCACACCCGAGTCGGGTGTGCTCCCCAGAGCTCTCTGCTCCACGGTTTCTTTGAAAGGTGGGATAATGTCGCATCATCCTTCCGCACGTCTCGGGAAAGCCGCCGCGCCCGCGGCTGCGGAAACGAGCAGCAAGAGCGCGACGAACCAGCCGTTCGCCCCGCGCGTGCCCGCGAGGCTGAGCTTCAAGTTGAGCGGGGCTTCGCCGTTCACCTGGATGCTGCGGGTGAACGTGAGGACTTTGCCGCTTTCCGGGATGGTGACATTGATCGCGCCGGGGGCGGGCTCGGCGGCGAGCTGCTGTTCGACGATGCGCCCGGCGATCCCCTTGAGCGCGGAATTTTCCTCGGCGGTGTTGCCCATGAGGAGTTGGTCCATCTGGCGCGGGTCGAAGTTCGTTCCGCCCTGCATGAACGGGTTGGCGTTCGCTGCCTGTTCGAGCTGCTCGTTGCGGGCGGTGTCGTTGTTCTTGTTGTCGAGGTAGAGCCGCTGGCGGCGGGTGTTGAGGCCGACGACCGCCTGCTGGGTCTTGAGCGTTTTCAACTGCACGCGGGCGTCCTCGTTCGAGGCTTCGTCGAGCGCGAACGTGTTCGCCGCCTTGCTGAGGACTTCGCCCGCCTGCTGCTGCTCGCCTTTGCGGAGCAGCGAATTCGCCTGGTCGATCAACGCGGCGGCTTTTTTCGCCTCGATGTTGCGCGTGGCGGACGAGAGGTTCACGTATTCCTGGAGGCCGAAGAGCCCGGCGGACCTTTGCTCTTTGAGCTGCAGCCCTCCGCGGTAACTGGCGACCGCGAAACCGGGCGGGACAAGGACCCGCCACGAGACGTTGACGAGCGGGACATTGAGGCTCGGGCCGACGAGTTCGATCCCCCAGCGCTGGGCGTCGGGAACCGAATAGACGAGCCGGACCCTCGCGGACCGGTCGGCGTCGGTGTTCGGCGAAACGTTGATCAAATAGGCGTCGCCCTCGCGCACGACGCTGACGCTTTCGTCGTTCACGAACGCGCTGAAGAGTTGGGCGCCCTTCGGCAAATTGACGCGCAGGGAACTTTTCTCGACGACCTCGACGGCCAGTTGGACGGCGGTGAGCGAAGGTCCGAGCGGCGAGAACAGCGTGGTCAGATCGCCCTGCGTGACGCGGAGTTTCAAGGCGTCGGCCACGTCATGACGCCGGATGTTGACCGCGAGCGGGGCCTCCGGCTCGGCGACCCGGAAGCAAAGCGTGGGAACACTGCGGTCCGAACGATCCTGCAGGTTTGCGGGCACGGCGCTCCAATCCACGCGCTGCCATCCGCGGGGAAGCGTGCTGGCGTCGAGCTCGATGCGACCGCTGCCGCGCACGGAGACGAACTGCGTGATCTGCCGCGCTCCTTCGAACGTCGGGGTCTGGATCAATTCCTTCCCCTGCTCGCGCGCGGTCTGGCCCTGGAACTCGATCTGGGCGTCTGTCTCGCCCGCGATACCGCGCTGGAACCGGATTTCCCAGAGGTCTTTTTCGTTCGGCAGCTTGACGAGATCATTCACCGCGGAGCCCGTGCCGCGAACAGTCTGGGCCTGGCTTTCGCTGAGCCCGGGCAGGCGGAGGCGGAGCTGCTTGACGGCGGCATTGTCCACGCGGTAGCGGAGGCCGAGACGGGTGAGCGTCTGCCCCTCGCGCACCGTGATTTCCTGCAGCGCCTGGACCGTCACCCATGGCTCCAGCGCCTCGATGCCGAGGTTCAAACTCCAGTTTTCCTGGAGCAGCCGGAACGCGAGCGTTCCCGCGCGCGCCTCTCCGGAACTCCGCGAATCCACCTGCGAAACATTCTCGCGCTTCACCGCACGGAGGCGGATCCCTTTCTCTGGCACGAGAAACAGCTCGCCGGTCTGCCGAGTCGCCTCGCGAAGCAGAAGCCTCGGGACCGCCCATGATTCCTGGGCCGCCGGGGCGGCACCGACGAGCGAGAGCGCGAAGTTCTGGTCGCCGATCGTGCGGCCGTTGAGCTGCAGCGTGATGATCCGCTTGCCTTCTTCTTTGGCCTCTGTCCACTGGCTGAGAGCCGCGCCGCTGATCGCCTCGACTTCGAGCCCCTCGGGCAGGACGAAGCTCAATTTGAAAAGTCCCGCTCGGGTGATGGCGACATTCAGATCGACGGCCACAACCAGGCGGTCGTCGCCGAACGAAAGAACCTGCTTGCTCACGACCCGCACCTCGGGAGCTACCGCGGCAACTTTCAGCGAAACGCCGCCGCCCTCGCGCCCGTAACGAAACGCCTGCTGCAGCATCGCCAGCGGTTGCCCGTCCTTGGATCTCGGGATCAGCCCGGCATCGAAATCCTCGAGGTTCACCGGCGAGAGCCCGCGCACGTTTTCCGGCTGCGCGTCGCCGCCGAACGCCAGCGCGATCATGCCGACCTCGCCGTCCGCGCCGAGGACGCGGATCGGATCGAGCGTGAGATCCAGCGGCAGATCCGCGGTGCCGAGCTGAGTTTCCACATCAAACTTGAACGTGCCTGCCTGCGCCGGCGCGAGATCGACGCGCAGCTTGCGGCTCTTGGGATCAAACCGCCAGGCGCTGACCGGGCCGCTGCGCACGTCGCCGACCGTGAAGCCTTTCGGGACTTCCAGTTCCAGGAACGAAACCTGCCCCTGCACGGGACGGATCGTGACGCGGCAGTATCCGCTCACGACCCCCGGCCCGGGCACGAAAAGATTCGCCGCCTCCGCAAAAAACTGGGTTTTTTCGGCGGCCGTGTCGCGCGTCTTTGTCCGGATATTGATGACTGGAGAGTCCGATGGGCTGAGCACGAGGGTCGCGCCGCTTTCGTTCTCGGGCAGCCCGGCCACCGGCTGCACGCTCACGGCAGAGGGCGAAGTGAATTCCCAGCCGCCTTGGTCGAGCTGCACTGTCACGCGCTGGACAGCCGCAGGCCCGGTCGCGAACGGCAGCCCCTTGGTCAGATCCCCGGCCGGCATTTCAAAGCTGGCGTGGGCGCGGAAGGCTCCGGCCCGTTCGAGCGCGACAAAATAAAGCGTCTGGTCGCCGCGCTGGATCTTCGTGACACGCAGGCCGTCGCCTAGGAATCCGGTCAGGACGGCCGGTGGCCGGAGCAGGAGGAAGCTGTCGCCAACAGCTCCCCGCACCTGCAAATCCATTTCTCCGAACAACCGCCCGTCATGGATTTTCCATGTCTGGACCATCGACTCCGCAGGCTGGTTTTCCTGCGCTTGCGCCGGCGGCAGCAAGGCGAAGCCGAACAGCAAGAGCAGCGCAGCCGCAGCAGTGACCGGCTCAAACGGTGGTCGCGGCTTGCGCATCCAGCGAATGAATGTCGGGAGCAACAGGACAACAAAAACCCCGAGCGCCATGAGCAGGAAAAACGCAACCGCTCCTCCACGCTGCGCCAGAATTCCGATCGCCAGCAAAACCGCTCCGGCGGGAACCTGCCAGCCTCCGCGACCGGCTCCCCACCGGACGCGGAAGGCCGCAAAGCCGAGCAGGCCGAGTCCCGCGAGCCCGGCGACAACTCCCCATGTCGAGACCATCGCCTGACGGGCACCGACATTGGCCAGTTGGATCGTGACGGTTTCGCCGGCGGGAACAACCGTCGCCGAATACGCGAGCCTGGCCACGTTGTGCCTGCGGTTTTTTGTGGCGGAGACTGCAAGGTTGAGCGCCGACAGGACGACGATGGCCGCGATGAGAAAACCGGCGAGCGTTTTCCATGTCGTCCCGCTCCGGAGCAGAAATCCGGACGCCCCGATCGCGATCAACATCAGAATCGCGCTGCCCGCCGCACGCGCGGAGAGCCACTCGAAACCGGTTTCCGTCAGGACAGGTGCGGTGAGCTGGGCGGTCCCGCCCTCCGGCACAAGGAGCTGGCCGGGGTCGCCGGTGACCGTCCATTCGCTGATGACGGTGGGGGTTTGGGTTTTTGGCGAGCTCAACACCGGCGAGTGCGCGCGCTTCGCGGTCTGTCCGAGCCGAAGAACGACCTCGACCGGCTCGTTGGGATTGAGCCTCGGAGGAAGCGGGATAAGCGTCTGGTCGCCGTCGATCCGGGCGTTCACGATCTCCCTGTCGGCGCGCGCCTCCCACAATTTCACGCCGGCGGGAAGCGTGATGCGCAGCGCCTTCCGTCCGCGCGTTTTCACGAAATACCGGGCGTCGGTGACGACCTGGCCGTCGCGCGAAATCCGGCTGGAGAGCTTCGCGAAATCGACGAGTTGGTCCACCGTCTCCGCCGGCGCGAACCACTTGATGTCCATCTCGAGGGCAAACGGGCGTGCCGTGTATTGATAGACCGCGAGCGAAGGCGAACTGCTCAGCAGACGGAACTCGGCCGGCAACTCGAGCGGCTCGAGTTTCAGCAGGGCCCCATCGGCTTTGAGAACCTGGGTTTTCACCTGCAGCGGGCTTACCACCTGCACGAACCCGCGCTCGCCCTGCACGCCGAGCGGGCGGACCTCGCCGGGCTTGATCGCCCCGCCGCGCGCGCTCATCGGCTGCTCGAATGTGATCAGCAAAGTCGCCGCTCCGAGCACCGGCTGGTGCAGGGAAACGATCACCTGGTTGCCCTCGCGGCGCCAGTCGCGACGGACGTTCTGGCCGACGACATCGATGTTGCCGACCGACTCGGGCACCTCGATCCGCCACTCGTTCGCGGGCGCTCCCACGACGAAGTAATTGATGAGCACGCTGCCGTACACGACGCCCTCTTTCAGCGAGTAGAGGTGGAAAACATCCGCCTGCACGCTTTGCCCGAGAGCCTCGACATTCAGCTTCGCCGACCAGTCGGCCTCGCGCTGGCGGAACGCCTGCTGCAATCCTGTTACCTGGGTCGGAAAATAGCTGAGCGGCGTCTCGACCAGCTTCTCCAGCTTGCCCGGAAGGATGCGGAAGCCGGGGCTGGAGACCACCCCGATGTGCCCGCGAACGGACTTGGCTCCGGGATACGAAAGCGGAGGCAGGATCCATTCGCCCGCTGCGGCCGCTTGGTTTTTTTCGAGCCGGAGATGGATCAACTGCCGTCCGTCCACCGCGTTGTTGAATAGGATCTTCAGCACGCGGGAGCCGTTTTTCGCCTGCGTCTCCGCGATATAGTCGGCGACATTTCCGCCGCTGGCGGCGACGACGGCGTAGTCCTCCGGAATCCCGAGCGACCATTCGCGCAGCGGGGCCTCGCGGATGTCGAGTTCGAGGTCGGCTGTGATCACGCGGTCGGTGTCGCCGAGCTGGTAGAGCGCGATTTGCGAAACCCCGACCTCGGGTAGAATCTGGTTTGCCACGACGCGGTAAGAATAGCTGGCCGAGGGGAAGCGATAGACAAAAACCTGGCGCGTGCCCTTCTCGACCGCATCGCCCGGAAATTGCGAAGGCGCGAGCTGCATCATTCCCGCCGCATCGGCGACTTCGAGCCGCACCGCGCCGTCGTTGGCCACGCGCACAAACCCCGAGTGCCTGACCCCGCCCTCCGGCGTGAGTCGCAGCACCTCGGCGCGGACCGGAAAATTTCCCAGCGTCGCCTGGCTGCGCACGACCAGCGCCCCGCTCTTTTCAAACGGCCGGCTGAGCCGGACATCGAGCACGCGCTGGTTCCCGGCTGCCACAACTTTCCAGCTCAGGACATTCGGCCCTTCGACCCCGAGGATTTCCCCCGGACCGTCGAGCTTCATGCGGACGCCCGGCAGTTTGCCCTGGAGAATCCGGAAATCGATCTGCGAGGTTTGACGCAGCAGCCCGGCCCCCACGCGCACGTCGCTGATCTCGTGGCTCGTGAACGATAGCGCGCCGACTCCCGAGTCCCGCGTCTGCTGCCATCCCACCGAGGCATTGCCGTCGGCCGCGAGAAAACCTTTTCGCGATTCCGCGTCGGGAACGACAGCCGCCTTGGGATCGAACTCCACTTCCTTCGCCAAGCCATCGATCACCATCGGGACGACCGCCCCGGCGGGCATGCGGAAATCCAGCGACTTCCACTCGCCCTCGCGCAATGCCGCCACAAATTCCAGATCGATCGGAAACGTGCCGGGCTTGTCGAAGACCAGCACCGACTGGCCGCCCTTCAGCTCGACATGCCAGGCATTTCCCGATGCCGCCCCGGACAGCGCGGCGCGCCCGGAAAGCAACGGCAGCCTCGCTCCCGCTACGCGCACGCGGGCCTCGCCGCGCAGGCGGAAATTCACGCAGCCGGCCGCGGTGTCAGGTTTTCCCGTGAGCTGGGCACCGAACAGGTCGGCATCCGCGATCGCCGCGCCGCACCCGATGAGCATCGCCTCCAAACGGGTTTCGCCGGTTCCATAAAATTGCTGGTTCCCGTGCGGCTTCGGATCCGGGCCGAGCGGGACCAATCCGTCGGCATGTGTGACGCGCACATCCACCGCATCTCCCGGCACGAGCTTGATCTGCGAGGCAAACCCGACCGCATCGCCAGGCGACAGCGTCGGCAAGGTGACCGTGCCGGTGGGCTTTTCGATTTTCACTTTCACCGTGACGTTCAATTTCTGCGGTCCCGGCAGGCCGTCTTTGAGCGTTGGCCGCAGGTCGAGAAACCGCTTTCCCCCGTCTTGGCGGACCGCCCAATCGCGCAGGCCGTCGCCCTTCACCTCGATCACGTCTCCACCGCCGTTCAAGCCCAGCGTGATCACCTCCGGGCGTCCCTGCACGACCCGAATCGCGACCTTGATCTCCGCAGTGATCTCATCCGCACCGAGGCGCGTCACATTTTCCGACGTGGCGGAAAAAAACAGCGGCGACTTTGGGATCACGCCGTGGGCCTCCAGCACCAGATGCCCGTCGCCGGGAGTCATCTGCGCGGAGAGGCCGGCACGGTCTGCACGCGCTTCGTTTTGGGAAAAGGCGGAACCCGGCAGAAGGCAGAGCAGGACGAGAATTGCGGCAAGCGCAAGCCCGATTTGCTGGGGAGCACACGCGACCCGCGTGTGGGGGTTGGCGACCCGCCGACCCCATTTTCCGGCGGGGACGCCGGAAACCACACCCCGGACGGGTATGCTCCCCGGATGATAGCAGTTCGCTGCGTCTTTTTGATGCGTTTGCCATGGGAGGAGGATCGGGAGTGCGGTTTTCATAAGATGCTTTTTGTTTGGTGGGGCGGGATTCCGATGTGTCAGAGATTTGTAAAAACAGCGTTCTATTTCCTCATTTTTTCAAACATCCGGATGAGGTCGGCGACCTTGGCCTGGTGGGGATACTGGCCGCGCAGATTCGTGATGACGGGGGCCAGCGCATTCAGGTCCACCTGCGAATCTCCCCGGAGCTTTTCTGCGAGCAAGGCGGCGGTGGCGGCAAGTTGCATCGATGGAGTGACTTTGTCGAATGCCGGGGCCTTGGCGTCGTAAGGCATCGTCCACGAATGCTCGACCATCTGGCCGTTCGCCGGATCGCGGAATCGGACGAACACCTCGCCGAGTTCGCCGTCGCCCTCGGGCAATGTTTGCACCTGATACACCGCCACGCCGGCTTCCTCGGCGGAGAGTTCGGCGGCCTGGACCTTGTCGTTGCGGAAATCCTCTTTCTTCAGCAGGTGTTTTTCAAATCCGACGAGCCGATACTGGCTGACGCGCGCCGGATTGAACACGACCTGCACCTTCACGTTTTCCGCGGCCGGGTGGAACGCGCCGGCAAGCTGCCGCGCGAATCCCGCGTCGGCGTCCTCCGGCCGGTTGAGGAAATAATACCGTCCGTCGCCCTTGCGGGTGAGGGCTTCGAGGATCTCGTCGTTCAGCCCGTTCGCGCCGACGCCGCACGCATCGAATGAAATCCCCTGCTGGCGGGTCTTCTCGATCTGGCGGGCGAGGCGCGCGGGATTCGCGTCGCCGAGGTTGGCCGCGCCGTCGGTGAGGAGGACGATGCGGTTCTGCGCGGCGGGGAGCTTTTGTTTGAGCGCGAGCTCGGACGCGAGGGCGAGCGCGAGTTCGAGGTTCGTCCCGCCCTCGGACGGCGTTCGCGCCGCGATCTCGACGAGCTTGTTAGCCTGGTTGCCCGGAACCTGTTCGGCCAGCAGGCGCGGGGTCCGCGCAAATCCGATGAGCGTCACGCGGTCGTTCGGACCGAGCAACGTCGCGAGAACTTCCAGCGCCCGGCGCACCGATGCGGCGCGGTCCTCGCGCTCCATCGAGCCCGAGGTGTCCAGCAGGATCGTCAACCGCAGCGGCTGCCCGGCGGCACGGCCCGCCGCCGCGACCTTGAGCGCGATCCGGACAAGATCCCGCTGCTGCAGGAACGGATGCGCGCACTGCTCAATCCGGCAGGCCACTTCCTCGCCGGGGGCTGGCGCCGGATCATTGTAGTCGAAAGCATTGTAGAATTCCTCCGCGCGGATCCGGTCCGGATCGGGCATCACCCCCCTCGCCAACGCATCCTTAGCCAACTGGAACGACACGTCGCTCACATGCAGCGAGAACGTCGAGAACGGCTGCTTCGCGGTCTGAGTTTCCGTCTGGAATGCGAGCGAGCGATCTTTTGCGGATTCCGGACGGAACAACCGCCCCGCCAGCGGAAGATCTCCGAGCGCGGGGGTTGCGGGGCTTTGGTTGTCGGACGATTTCTTGTCCGTCTCGATCTCCGCGACTGTCTTCACTTCGGTGCCGGCAGGAAACCCGCGCACGTCCACAGATCCGGCGTCCGGCGATTGGGGGCTCGTCACAAAGCCGGGCTTCCCGGGTTGATTCAGGACACGCTGCTTCTCTTCCCCGTCGGGCGCCTTCGCCTTCGCAAGTTCCATCGGAGCCGCCGCTCCGCTCGCAGCGCTCAAGTCGCTTGCGTCCTGCGCAGCTTGCCTCCGATCTTCATCTTTCGTAAATTCTTCCCTCGCGCCAGTCCCCGAACTGCTTCTCTTTCCCCATCCGCCGGTGAATTGTCTTATGGCGCTCGCCTGTGCCATCGTCAATCCATCTCCGGCCTGGGTCGCCGAGAATTCCGACTTGCTGGAGGGACCGGCGCTGTCCGGTCCGACTTTATCAAGGGACGACACGGCGGTCGTCCCTCCATTTCGGACATTGGACAGTGCGACGGGTGGCATTGGAGCCATCGGTGCTGTTGAGGCCACGGTTGAGACCATGTTGACCGGTCCGCTCTTCGGGGAAACCGTGGCGATTGACGATGGCGCGACGTTCACCGTTACCCCCGCCGCAGGAGCGGCATTCATTCCAAAATCCATCGGCTTCGCGGCAGCGGGAGCGTTTCCATATTCGGCCATAAGCCCACCTGATTCCCCCTCGAAGTCCGCGGGCTCCTGCCTCGCTTGAAAGACGACCATCGTCCCAAAGAACGTCACGACGATCGCCCCGATGACCAGGCTGGCGGCCACGGCAATCAGGTTTCGCGACGACCACCAGAATGGGCGTGGAAGGACGAACACCTTCCTCTTCGGTCCCTTGGGGCGGGCACCGAGCTTTTCCAGCAGCTTCTGCCGGCGATCAGGCGACAACTGGATTTTGGGCGTTTCGCGACGGACGGCGACGCCGACGAGCGCGTGCACGGCCTCGATCCTGCGTTTGAAGATGGCGAGTTCGGGGTTTTCGGCGAGGACGCGGTCCAGTTCCGCGGCCTCGAATGCGGAGGTTTCGCCCAGTACGCCGGCCACGACGCGCGCTTCGAGCGCGGGATCGATCCACGGCTGCGGGCCTTCGTTGTTTTTGGTATTCATCCGAGACTCCTGTCTATGCCGGCATGCCGCAGGGCGTCGGCCAGCCCCTTGAGCAGGTGGTGGAGCTTGTAGCCCACGTTGCTCACGCTGAGGCCGGTTTTCCGGCTGATTTCCTGATATTTGAGATCGTCGTGGTATTTGAGGCGGATGAGGTCCTGGTCCTCGGGCGCGAGTTCCGCGATCAGCAGCCGCACCATCCCGACCGCTTCCAGGCGGCCGAGCGCCTCATCCGGCGGCGGCTCGTTTCCGGGCCCCTCGGGTTCTTCCACCACCGTCTCGCGCGAATGGTCGCGGAGGTGGTTGAGCGCGAGGTTCCGCAGGCTCCGGTAGAGCCAGGCGCGCGGGTTTTCCACCTGCCCCCAGAGCTGGTGCAGGCGCAGGAATGCCTCCTGCACGAGTTCTTCCGCCACCGCCCGCCGCCCAACGAGCCCGATGGCGAAGCCCAGCACGGCGCTCTCCTCGGACTCGAAAAGCTCCACCAGCGTCTCCTTCGCTGCCAGAACGGGAAACGCCACCGCCGCCGGTGCGCCGGGTTCCGGTTCGGAGGAACTGGTCAATGGTTCGGTCATGGGTCCGAGGGGAGAAGCCACCCTCTATCCTATCCAGACACGCAACTCGACATTTCCTTAGAAAAAAATCACAAACCCCATCGCGGTGCCTGCTCTCCATCACATCCCGGCACGGCGGGGGAAATGACGGGGGCGGTCAAAGCAGGTCCAGGCAGAGCAGAAAAACCGGGCTGAAGTCCTGCGGGGATCCCGCCGCCCAGGCGAGCACGTCATTCATTTGGAAAAACGCAACCGTCTCGAGTTCGAGCGGGGCCGGAACAAACGGGCCGTCGTGGATCCCCCGGAAGACCTCGATGAACTCCTGGCCCGTCTGTTCGCACGGGGTCAGTTTCCCGATCCGCTCCAGCCGGGGGGCTTCGATGCCAAGCTCCTCGCCGAGCTCCCGCCGCGCGGCTTCCAGGTAGGTTTCCCCGCTGTCCACATGGCCGGCTGCGGACGAGTCCCAACGGCCGGGGTTGCGGTCTTTCCAGATCGAGCGCTTCTGCAGGAGGAGGTCGCCGCTGCTGTTGAAGAGCAGCATGTGCACGGCCCGGTGCGTCAAGTTGTTCACATGCACGAAATCGCGCGGCTCCGCCCGCAACACCAGGTCGCTTTCGTCCACCACGTCGAACATCTCCGCCCCGCTCTGGGCTGCCGAGGGGCGGGCGATATCCGCCAGCGATTCCCACTGGGCGAGCGACAATTCCTCGGCCCGGACGGTTTCCGGCACCTCCAGCGCGGCGGCGACATCCGCCCATTTCGATTTGAGTTCGGGCACGAGATTGCGGAGCTGTTTTCGCCGCTCCGAAAACCCCCGGCGCACGAGCGAGTCGAAGAGCGGTTCATCCAGCGGGCGCACTTCGTTCGCGGGCCGCCGGTCGAGCGCGATCACGGCCGAATCCACTTTCGGCGCGGGGAAAAAAACCGAGGCCGGAAGCTTGCGCAGATACGAGGCCTTCCACCGGCGGTTCACGCAGACCGTCATCGCGCCGTAATCTTTTGTTTGCGGTGTTGCGTTCAACCGTTGCGCCAGCTCGAGCTGCAGCGTCAGAACAAGGCGGGATGCGGGTGAGAGGGCGGATGTGAATTTCGCGATCAGCGGGGTCGAGACGTAATACGGCAGGTTCCCGATGATTTTCACCGGCCCTTTTCCCCAAGTTTGTCGCAGGTCATAATCCAGCGCGTCGAGGTGGACGACCTCGGTGGTCGGGCCGCGGAATTTTTCTTCGAGATGTCGCATGAGTCGCCCGTCTTTTTCGATCAGCGTGAGCCGGATGTCGTGGGCGGCGAGAAACTCGGTCAGCGCTCCCAGGCCGGGGCCGATTTCGATCACGTGATCGCCGGGCCGGATCTGCAGGTGCCCGACAATCCAGCGCGCGAGGTTCTGGTCGTGCAAAAAATTTTGGCCGAGGCTGCGGGTGGGGGCCGTTTCCGATTCCGCGAGGGCACGCTGGATTTCGCTCAATGTCATTTCGTTCCGCTACGGTATTCGTGGGCCATTCACAATCCCGGTGTGAATAATCCCAAGAGGAAACGCGATCTTCTTCGCAAGTTATTCACAGGGTTTTCCGTCGATCAGTTCGCGGTAGAATCCTTCCAGCAGGCGGATCGCCGCGGACTGCTCGTATTTTTCGCGCACGGAGCGCGCGGCGTTTGCACCGAACTGCCGGAAGAGGTCCGGGTTGCCGGCGATCCTCTCGAGCGAAGCGGCGAGGGCGGCGGAATCATTTTCCGGTGTCAGCAGGCCGTCCCGGCCGTCCTTCACCGCCTCGGGGATCCCGCCATGAAGGGTGGCGACAACCGGGAGACCGGACGCCATCGCTTCCAGCATCGAATTCGGAACCCCCTCCTGGTCCTGCTTCGAAGTCAGCCGGCTCGGGTGCATGAAAATGTGGGCGGAGGCGAAAAGCCCGGCGAGTTCCTTCTGGGATTGAAACCCGGCGAAATGGACGGCCTGCCCGATGCCCATCGCGGCTGCTGCCTGCCGGAGATTTTCCAGAAGCGGGCCGTCGCCCGCGATCGTCAGCCGCGAGGCCAGGTGGTTTTTTTGAAAGGCCGCGAAGGCCTCCAACGTGTTGTCCAAGCCCTTTTTCTCGATGAGCCGCGAGGCTTGCACGATGTGCCAGGCGCCGTCGGGAGGAGCGTTCTTTTCCGCGAACGGGAAGCTGTCCAGCGGAATCCCCGTGCGGTTGATCCGGATTTTTTCCGGGGCGCACCCGAGGCCGACCAGCCGCGCCGCGAGCGATTCGCTTCGCGCCAGCACCATCGGCAGGACCCGGAGCAGTTCGCGGAGGCGGTCGTGATACCCGGGCTCCTCCTCGCGGGGCATGATGTCCATCCCGTGAAATGAGACGAGCGCGCGCCCCGGCCATGAGCGGACGAACGGGAGCAGGTGCACGCCCGTGTGCCCGAAGTAGATGTGGACGAGGTCGGGGTTCCTCCGCTCGAGGAGCCGGGTGAGCTGCTTGTATTCGCCCCGGTAAAACAACGCCTCCTCGCCGGCCAGATACTTTTTGTAAAACCGCATGAGAAAAAAGATCCTCGGCCGGGGAAGAGCTTCCACGTCCGGAAACGGATACTCGTCCCGGTTTTCCCTCGAACGCGTGATGACAAATGTCCCGAATTCCCGCAGACCGCAGACCTGGCGGTAGATGTGGCGCATCTCGCGCTTCAGGAACGTGGTGCAGTAGCTGGCGACAACCGGGCGGCTCATGGGCACACCAAGAAAACCGATGCCGCCCCCCGCGGCGAGAGGAATTTCGCGAGCCTTTCTCGCGCCGCCGTGGTTCAATCCCGATTCCTCTCCTCGCAGATGACCGAAAGCGCAAACCCAGAAAACGATGCGGCGGCCGACGACATCGCGCTCATGCTCGCGGTCAAAACTGGCGACGCGCGCGCTTTCGGATCCCTTGTCGAGCGCCACCAGGTCCGCGTCGTCGGCACCGTCGCCAAAATGCTCGGCGGGGATGCCGACGCCGAGGACATCGCCCAGCAGGTCTTCATCCGGGTCTGGCAGAGCGCTCCGCGTTACAGCCCCTCCGCGAAATTCACCACCTGGCTGCTCACGATCACCCGGCACCTCGTCTTCAACGAAATGCGCCGCCGCCAGCGCGCCCGCCTCGTCCCGCTCGATCCGGGCGATGCCGACCGGCCGCCTGTCGGCCAAGCCGATGCCTCTGCCCGCTCCGCGCCGGAGGAAATCGCGGACGCCGAATTGCAGGAAGCCGTCACCCGCGCGATCGCCTCCCTTCCGGAGGCCCAGCGCATGGCGGTCGTGCTCCGGCGTTTCGAGAACATGCCCTACGAGGAAATCGCCAAGGTCCTCAAAACCACCGTCCCCGCAGTCAAAAGCCTGCTCTTCCGCGCGAGAACCGACCTGCGGGAACGCCTCAAAGCCCACCTCGTCGAGTAAACCCGAAACGGGGTTTTTGCAGCGAACACGGACCGCGTTTCGCCAACGAGGTTTCCGGGCTTATCCCACGAAGAATACGGAGACGGGCCCCGGCGGTGAAATCCGGTGTCCGCCTACGCGATGCGTTCGAGGAGGAAGGGCTTGAGGTCGCCGACGGCGACGCGTTCCTGCTGCATGGAATCGCGGTGGCGCAGCGTGACCGTGCCTTCTTTTTCGGGGCCGTTTTCGCCGACGGTGTCGAAATCGACGGTGATGCAGAACGGCGTGCCGGCCTCATCCTGGCGGCGGTAGCGGCGGCCGATGGCCCCGGATTCGTCGTAGAAGACATTCATGTCCCCGCGCAGCGCCTGGACGATCGAGCGGGCGGTCTCGACGAGGGCGGGCTTGTTTTTCAAGAGCGGGAAGACGCCGCACTTGATCGGGGCCATGCGCGGGTGGAAGCGCATGACGTTGCGGGTCTCGGATTTGCCCTTGTCATCGGTGACGGTCTCCTCGGCGAACGCCTCGCAGAGCAGCGCCAGAACGGTGCGGTCGGCACCGGCGCTGGGTTCGACGACGTGCGGGACAAAGCGCTCTTTCGTCTCCTCGTCGTAGTAGTCGAGAGGTTTTCCGCTGTGCTCGATGTGCTTCGAGAGGTCGTAATCTGTCCGGTAAGCGACGCCCTCGAGCTCGCTGACGCCGAACGGGAACTCGTATTCGAGGTCGTAGGTCTTTTTCGAATAGAACGCACGGTCGCCGTCCGGGATGTCGTTGATGTGGATTTTCGAGCGGGGGATGCCGATGTCCTCGTAGAATTTCAGCCGCTGCTCGAGCCAGTAGTCGGTGAGCTTGAGCCCGTCCTCCGGGCGGCAGAAGTATTCGATTTCCATCTGCTCGAATTCGCGCGAGCGGAATATGTAATTCCGCGGGTTGATCTCGTTGCGGAACGCCTTGCCGATCTGGGCGATCCCGAACGGGAGCTTCTGGCGCGAGGTGTCGAGGACGTTGCGGAACTGGACGAACATCGCCTGCGCGGTCTCGGGGCGGAGGTAAACGAGGTTGTCGTCGCTCTCGACCGGGCCGGCATAGCTCTTGAACATGAGGTTGAACGCGCGCGGCTCGGTGAGATCGCGGCTGCCGCAGTTCGGGCAGAACTTCGTGCCCTCCTTCTCCGGGAGCTGGTCCGCGCGGTGGCGGGCCTTGCACGCGCGGCAGTCCACCATCGGGTCGGAAAATGTCTCCTCGTGGCCGGACGCCTTCCAGACCGCGCGGTTCATGATGATCGCGCCGTCCATGCCTTCCATGTCGTCGCGCTCGCGGACATTGCGCTTCCACCAGAAGTCCTTGAGGTTCCTCTTCAGCTCGACCCCGAGCGGGCCGTAGTCCCAGAACCCGTTGAGCCCGCCGTAAATTTCGGAGGATTGAAAAATGAAACCGCGCCTCTTGCAGAGGCTCACAATTTTTTCCATGCGCTGGGAATTCTCGTCTTTGGCCATAATACGAACCCCGCATCAAACCCGACCGGCGCGCGATCGTCAACGCGGCAGTCGGGTTGGTAGTGTCTTAATTTGAAAATCTTTCCTTGGTAGTCACAAGCCAGATCAAGGAGCCAAGCCCCGCGTAAACAAGGCCGAACGTCGAATAATTGCCGGTCGATGCCCATTCCCAGACTGGGGCAATCAAAAGCGGAGGAATGATAGTGCAGGTCGCCACAATTCCCCATGTTTTCCCCAGTTTATCCATCAGAAACAACAGGACTAAGCACAGCCCGTAGTTTATGCCGATGAACGCCATTACCCATGCGATTGAGCGCAAACCGGACTTCATCACAGTTTTCTTCCCTTTGCAGCAATCGCTGCCTTGACCGCTGTGTCCGCTGATTTTACCGGAGGGATTTCAAGAACTGCGGTATATCTGGCATTCTTCCCCTGGCCGTCGCTCCATCCGTAGGCGCGTTTCGCCTTTGGGTGTCCGTCCAGATCAAAAACTTCAACGATCCCCTCCCACATCGTTTGACCACGGAAGATTTCCACGACAGCCGCCGACTCAACGTAGCGGGCCGGGCATCCGGCAGCCTTTTCAACGGCCTTTTGAATAAATTCGATGCGTTCTGTCATGCCCGTTCGATGAGGTCGGAGACTTCCCAAATGTGATCCGTGACGCCGCCCGCCATTGCCGGGGTCATGCGGATGGATTTGTGCATGCGGACGAAGTTGTAATACGCAAAATGCAGGGCAACGGCAGATTTGAAGTTGTCCAGCTTCTTGCTGAATGCGTTGGTGAGGCGGGTAAGGCGGCGCATGTGCATCCGCATTGTAAGGTTCTGGCGCTCCACATAGGAAGTAGAAACGTGCCGCATGTCGGGATTCCCGAAAATCGAAGTGCGTTTGATTTTCACGATTTCCGGCGGGCTATACCTACGCGTTTCGAGTTCGGTGGCATGGTAGGTTTTTACAATCTGCCCGTAATCCGCATCGCATCCGAAACCGCGCTCGATTGCTTCCACGTAGGCCGCCAGCGAGTCCGTTGACACTTGGACGCGCTCTGAGTCCAACCGTTCCGCCAAGTCGCTCACGAAGCAATTTGCGCTGTAGGAATCGCGCTTGCCTACAAAGTAGTTGGGAACCATGCGGCTTTCGGCGTCCACGGCAACGAACGTCCAAACGTCGCCCAGCTCCATGCGGTCATCGCTAGCTCGGAGATTCTTCTGCTTCTTGCCGATGAATCCCCAAATCTCATCGCACTGGATTTTTGAGCAGGAGAGGCCGCGCATTTCCTCGTCCATAATTTTCTCGCATGCTTTTCCGACGCGCACGCCAAGACTCATGATCGTGTTACGGTTGATCCCGGTCATCCGCTCAATGCTGCGGATGCTGTTCCCCTCTGCCAGAGCGCCGACAACCGTGATCTGTTTTTCTTTTGGAAGGATGTTTGCCATGCGTTGTTTATATGCATGCACAGCAAGTATAGCAAGCATTATTTAAAAATAATTTGACATGCTTGCTTTTGCTTGCTCCCATGCAAAATATGAGTGAAGAAAAATCAATTCAATCAATGGGCGGAGATGCCAGAAAAAAGGCGCTTTCACCAAAATCTCGTTCCGAAATTGCATCCGCAGCAGCAACGGCGCGATGGGCTAAAATTCCACTTGATCCGAACAATCCAAAAATCCCGAAGGCAACGCACGAATCGGAGGATTTGATGTTGGGAGGCGTTTTAATCCCTTGCGCCGTATTGGAAGACGGAACGAGAGTTTTGTCTGAACGGGGGGTGACAAAAGCGCTTGGTGGAAAGCGCGGTGGTTCTCACTGGCGCAGGCTAAAAGAGGGTGGCGCCAAGCTGCCGGTGTATTTGTCTGCTCCAAACTTTAAGCCATTTATTAGCAATAGTTTAGAGGTGGCGCTTTCAAACCCAATTCTTTACAAATCAAAAAACGGAGGAATGGCATTTGGTTTACCTGCAACACTACTTGCTGATGTGTGCGAAGTGTTCTTGAAGGCACGCGACACGGAGGGGGGATTGCACCCGAAGCAAAAGCCGCTTGCAGAGATGGCTGACATTTTAATCCGCTCGCTCGCCAAAGTTGGAATTATAGCGCTTATCGACGAGGCCACCGGTTTTCAGTATGACCGGCCCCGCCGCGACCTTGAAGACCAACTAAAGCGGTTTCTTTCCGAAAACCTCCGCAGATGGGTTCGCACCTTTCCTGTCGATTACTTCAAACATCTTTGCCGGTTGAGGGGTGTTGAATTGCGGCCAGACATGAAGCTGCCTCAGTATTTCGGAAAACTTACCAACAATCTGATTTACAGAAGGATGGCGCCGGGATTACTGAGAAAATTAAAAGAAAGAAAGAGCGAGCGCGGAAACCCAAGCAATAAACTGCATTCTTGGTTGAGTGAAGACGTTGGATTTCGCGGCGCCTTGGTGCATTTGGGAACTGTCGTTGGGTTGATGAAAATCAATACGGATTACGAGACGTTTGAAAAGCAGTTGGATGAAATTGCACCAATTTATCCAGAGACTCCCGGTTTATTCGATAATCCGAAGGACTGGGAAGATCCGGGTTGAAAGAAAATGGGGGTGGCTTGGTGCTGCGCTTGGCTCTACACCTGTTGCTGCATGGGGTTCGATTCCCCACACCTCCAAGCCAGCCCCCACACAGAGAGAATACCACCGGCGGAAAAATCGGCAAATTCAAATTAAGACACTACCGTCGGGTTTTATCCTTGGACGGCCAGCATCCCCACAATCTGGCCGGAGGAATTTTCGACCACCACGGGGACGCGCGGAGGGAGCGACGCCATGGCGGCGGTGAGCGGGACGTCGCCCCGGATTCTGGCCACCGGCTGCGCCAGGCCGTCCACGGAACGGGTGCCGAAGCCGTCGGCCAAAGCTTTCTCCAAGGCGGGAACACTCACGATTCCGAGAGCGCGAAGCCCGTGGTCAACAACCGGGAAAACCCCCTGCCTGCCCGCCCGGGCGAACGCCAGAGCGTGCGCGACCGGCGTGCCGGCAGGAATCGCGGAATAGCCGGAAAACATCACGTCCGAGACTTTGCGGTTGGCGGCCCCGGATCGGAATCGCGCGAAGGCGAGCTCCTGCTGCGCGCCGAAAAAGACGAACACCGCGATGAAGAGCAGCATGCTCGGCCCGAAAAAACTTACCACGGCAAAAACGACCGCCAGCACCTGGCCGACGCGGGCCGCGATCGTGGTGGCCTGCGTGTAGTCCATCACCATCGCAAGCAGCGCGCGCAAGACCCGGCCGCCGTCCATCGGAAAGGCGGGGACGGCATTGAAGGCCACCAGCATGACATTCACGACCAACAAATTTTCCAGCAGGCCGCCTCCTCCCCGGTCGATGTCGGTGAGATCCGACATCCGGAGCTTTGCGGCCATGAAGGCGACGAGCACCAGGGCGATGGCCACGTTGACCGCCGGCCCCGCGACGGCGACCACGAGTTCCTGCACCGGCTTGTCGGGCATGCGCTCGAGCCGGGCGACGCCCCCGATGGGCAGCAGCGTGATATCCGGGGTGCGGATCCCGTAGGCGCGCGCCGCGAAAGCATGGCCGAACTCGTGGAGGAGCACGCAGAGAAAAAGCAGCAGCGTGAACCCCACTCCCTCGACGGCACCCCGCACCCCGCCCTGCTGCCAGTAAACCGCCCCGAAATACGCCAGAACCAGCACGAACGTGACGTGGATTTTCACTTCGATTCCGGCGACCCGGGCAACTTTAAAAGACCAGCGCATAAAAATTTGGTTTTCCGTGGGAGCGGTTTGGCATTATCACACCCGTCTCGTGCAGGACCGCCGCAACCGTCGGTCCAACAGATAATTCAGAAAACAGAAAAAGAAAATGCCATTACCCAAAGTGCTCGTAGCCGATCCGGTTTCCCAGCGTGGAGTCGAAGAGCTCGCCGCCGGCGGCGCCCTCGAAGTCGTCGTCAACACCGGCCTCAAGGAAGCCGAACTCATCGCGATTATCCCGAAATTTTCCGCTCTGGTCGTCCGCAGCCAGACGAAAGTCACCGCCGCCGTCCTCGATGCCGCGAAGAAATTGAAGGTCGTCGGCCGCGCCGGTGTCGGCGTGGACAACGTGGATGTGGACGCCGCGACCCGCCACGGGGTCATCGTCATGAACACGCCGGGCGGCAATACGATCTCGACCGCCGAACACGCGTTCTCCCTCCTGATGAGCATCGCGCGCAGCATCCCGCAGGCGGACGCCAGCGTGAAGGCGGGCAAGTGGGACCGTAAAAAATACGAGGGAGTCGAGCTTTACAACAAGACGCTCGGCATCCTGGGTATGGGCCGCATCGGCACCGAGCTCGCGCGCCGCGCGATCGCCTTCGGCATGCGCGTCGTTGCCTACGATCCCTACCTCTCGGTCAGCCGCGCCCGCAGCCTCCAGGTCGAACTGGTCGAAGACCTCGACGCGCTCGTGCCGCAGGCGGATTTTCTCACGATGCACATGCCGCTCACTGACGAGACCCGCCACATGCTCGATGCCCGCCGGCTCGCGCTCTGCAAAAAAGGCGTGAGGATCGTGAATTGCGCCCGCGGCGGACTCATCGACGAGGCGGCCCTTGGCGAAGCCCTGAAATCCGGCCACGTGGCCGCGGCCGCGCTGGACGTTTACGAAGTCGAGCCCCCACCGGCGGAGTTCGCGCTGCGTTCGCTCCCGAACATCGTCTTCACACCGCACCTCGGAGCCAGCACCGCCGAGGCGCAGGAAAATGTGGGCATCGAAATCGCGCAGGCGATCCGGGCCGCCCTCCTCGAGGGGGAAATCCGCAACGCCGTCAACATGCCGAGCATCGACGCCAAGACCGCAGCCGTCGTGAAGCCTTACCTCACGCTCGGCGACAAGCTCGGGCGCTTTGCCGCCCAGCTCGCGCCGAAGCGCAACGACCGGATCGTCATCACCTACGGCGGCAAGGCGGTCGAAATGCCGACCGAGGCGATCAGCCGCGCGATCCTCACCGGGTTCTTAAAAAATGCCGGGGGCGAGGAGGTCAACAGCGTCAACGTCCGCACGATGGCCGTTACGCTCGGCCTCAACGTCGAAGAAATCCGCTCGAGCGAGCAGGCCGACTTCCACGAATGGCTCCACGTCGCCGTCTTCAGCGGCGACAAGAAGGTCTCCGTCGGCGGCACGTTCTTCGGCGCGAAGAACGACCCGCGGATCGTCCGCGTCAACGGCCGCCCGGTCGAGGTCACTCCCTCTGGCGTCGTCCTGCTCCTCGAAAACAAAGACCGCCCCGGCCTCGTCGGCCACATCGGCACGCTCCTCGGCAAAGAGAACATCAACATCGCCAGCATGAGCCTCTCCCGCACCGAACAGGGCGGCCGCGCGCTCACGCTCCTCAACCTCGACAGCCTTCCCGACGCCGCCGTCCTCGCCCGCCTCGCCGCCGACGCCGACGTCATCACCGCCCAGGTCATCTCGCTGTAGAAGGGCTCCGTTCCGGGCATCAATATGCGGGACTGACCAGAATGGCACTTTTGCGGGATTTGGGATGTGGGGCGGCCGTCCCGGCTGCCTGCTCGCAGAGAGAATCCGTCAGCGAGGAGTGGTCAGGGGTCAGCGAGGAACTCCGAGACGAAATCCGGTGAGAGTCCGGGTGCTTCCCTCGGCGAAGCGGGACCTGCGGAGCGGGAGCCGCTTCTACGGGATGCCGGAAGATGAACTCGGTGCGTATTCCTCGATTCGGTCGGCGCATCTTCCTTTTTTGAAAAAAGTGAATGGGTAGGACAGTATTTGTCCGTGACGCTGTGCGATTTTCGGTGCAGACAAGAATATATCCCCATGACCATTGATTCCGAAACAATCCATATGACCGGTCATCGCCCGGATGTCGAAGAAGCCCGGAACATAGATTCGCACCTGCCTGCGCTCGCTGGATCCATAGGAGATCCTTTGCTGGAATTGGCAAAGATGTGTTTCCAATTGAAGGACCCAGATGGAAACTGATCCTCTTTCGATAAACCTGTCAGACGCAGAAAAGGAAATTCTCCTCTCCTATGCCTATTGTCTTGGTGCGGAGGGGGTGGAAAATGCCGCTGAAGTCGTTGGTTTTTTCCGAAAATATGCCGAGGCAGGCCACGCATTCGCTCAGAACACTCTTGGCAAGATGTATTTCAAGGGCGATTGGGTAGAAAAAGACGATGCCGAGGCGATCAGGTGGCTGAGGAAATCAGCGGACCAAGGATACGCGGAGGCGCAGAATAACATCGGAAACCTGTATCGCACGGGTGAAGGGCTGGAAAAAAACGGAGCCGAGGCCGCCAAATGGTATAGGAAATCCGCCGAACAAGGTTTTGTGCATGCCCAGCACAACTTGGGCACGATGTTGTCTCTGGGAGATGGAGTGGAGAAAGACTCCGTCGAGGCTGTCAAATGGCTTACAAAAGCAGCAATTGCAGGTTGCCTGCCAGCGAAAACATGGCTAAGCCAGATTCAGGCTAGTTGATCCCCTGCGGGCGACGAGATTTTCAATGCTTTAAACGACAGTCAACCCCCAGTGGACGAAACACAATGAAATCAATTCCCTACGTAACTCGCATTTTGGCAGAACTTGCATCGCGGAATCCAGCATATGCTTCAGTTTTTGGAGCGGCGGAGGTGTTGCAAAACCAGTTGATGCTCGACGGAGTAATCAGTCGCAACTTGCTGAGACCGGCAGATGATTTATCTGCCCGCGCAACCGCAGAATTGGAAAATGAGACTGAGAATATGCTCGGCGCGATAATGCTGGCTCAGATGGGAAACCTAGATCATTACTCAGCCGCAGAGTCCCTTCGCTGCAAATTTAGAGAAGCCTATCACTTTCAAATGGAAACCTACGAAACCTACTTTTCACGACATACCGTGGCGCTGGATATTGACGATGCAACGAGAAGGCGTCTTTGGGAGGACCGACGAATTGCGATCCACTTTCCGTGGCTGGACAACGACATAGCTACGGAGGCTGATTCACAAGGCCTTAATATCGAGGAGTATCGAGACAACAGTTCAAGAAGAGCTATTGGAGCAATCATGAGACTTGCCAAGGATGGGGGCTACGTATGTTCGCAGCACTACCCCCGAGAGGAGGTGCTTGTCGGCTATGTTCCAAAAAACTCGAAAGTAGAGTTGATCGAAGGAGTCTGGGGGAATCGGTGTGGACTGGCAGGAAGGGTAGCAATTCTGAAAACCCTTCGACTTGAGAAGACGAAAATAGTGGATCCTATTGATTGTGTAGTTTTGCTCGTGGCAAGACCCAGGCAAGGGACGCTCATGCGGTGGCGACTGATCCGCAATGTTGTTCGAAATCTCGTTGAGGGGTTGTCTGTTAAGCCAGAATTAGCTTCTCTGCCTCCCTCCCAGCAGGAGATTATGTGCTCAGAGTTTTTGAGGACAAGTGCCGCAAAGGATGCGGGGTTGCCGGAACTGGCAAACCTCCTCTTGCCCGTTGGTCGCACAATGAAGGATTTGGATATCTTAGCACTGGCTCTTGACGGGAAGAAAATATTGGCCCAAGTGACCTATGCGCACCGTGACAGCAATGAGGGATCCATGAAACTTCAGAGACTCAAGCATTATGCGAATCAGTCTGCCTGCCACCTCATTTTGTTTTGTGACTGTGATTCGCACAGTGTCGTTGATGGCGTAACGATTTTCCCTTTGGAGGAAGTATTTTCGCTATTTACAAAATGGGGGCATGGCCAAGATTGGCTGCGGCTGTCCTGCTAGTTGTAGCTTGTAATTTACGCCATCGAAGGGATCCCCCCTTTTTCAATTTCTGAAAAGATCGCTGTGTGTGCCGGTGCGCTCCAGCCGGTCATGGCGATGTTCTAGGATGTTGATAGGAATTCAATTCGGTTCGTCCAAAGGATCCAAAGTCCAAAGGGGGCAGGCCTTGCGCATTGACATTGTTGAAACGCCAGGGCAGACAAGACCTCTGCATTCGCGGAGCGCAGGCAGGCACGCGGCGTTCACGATGCCGCTGCAATGGCAATTTTTCAGAACGCCATTTCCATCGGCGGGGCCGCATGACAACATCTGGGCGGTGCATGTCGTCACACGAAGGCGGTTGAATGACTTCTCTTCACCCCGACTGCAAAGCCAGCCTGGCACAATGGTCCAGGGAAATGCGCCGGAGGAGGTTTCGCGATATTCAGGAAATCCGATCCGTCATGTAGAAGACGAACCGCTTGGCGGCATTGTTCTTGTCGCAGCGTCTGCTTTTTCGATTTTCCAAAAGCCAGTCCCCCTCCCACCGAAGCACCAGTGGACACTGGAGCGGTTGTTCGAAAATGGGGTCAGGCTTTCCCATCGGGGAGATCAATCGTGTCGATCTCTCCGGCACGAATGTCCTGTTCGAGCAATGCGAGGTATTTGTGGAGCTCTGCGCGGAATACCGGGTTTTTCGCCGTGGCATTCGCGCCGAGCGGATCGTTCTTGCCACGGTAAAACAGCAGAAAGAGGTCTCCTTCAGCGACCGCGAGCAGGTAGATCACACGTTTCGGTCCGGAACGTGCGGTGCCGTAGGCTTTGAGCAGGCGCGTTCCTGCGGGGAGTCCAGGACCTGCTATCGGGGTCGCGAGAACAACCTTCGCCGTGCGTCGGAGCACGGATAAATCATCGGCAGAAATCGCGCGCCCGAACTCCCGCTTGAGGATGCGACGGGAGACAAGGAGGCTCATTTTGCCCGTTTCCTGGCACTCCAAGCCGTGGCGACGGCATCCATGCGTGTCTGCGTCTCATCATCAACGGACATCACCTCAACTGGACCGGCTTCGAGTGCAAATGGAATGCTGCGCGTCTGCACGATTTTTGTCAAAAACAGACGGACAGCCGTTGGCATATCGAGCCCTATGGCTCCAAGGACGGAATCCGCTTCTTCACGAAGCTCTTGGGGTAGGCGAATTTGCAGTGTTTTCATAGCGTTTGTATTGCATCCGTAATTATCACACAATGTTCCTGCCTGTCAAATCCCTTGATCCAAGACTGGTTTTCCGCGCTCCACGGGCGGCACGTTCACGGCATTCAAATTTCCAAAAGAAAAGGAAAAGAAAGGAAAAGTTACCAGGCCTTACCCATTGGCATTGTTGAAACGCCAAGGCAGACAAGCATTCGCGGAGCGAGGGCAGGCAACGCGGCGTTCACGATGCCGCTGCAATGGCCGCTTTCACTATTCAAAAATACCATTTCCATCGGCGGGGCCGCATGACAGCATCTGGCCTGTGCATGTCATCACACGAAGGCGGTTGAATGACTTCTCTTCACCCCGACTGCAAAGCCAGCCTGGCACATTGGTTCAGGGAAATGCGCCGGAGGAGGTTTTCCTCGAAAAATTCAACCGCGAAGAAGGGCTCAAGCCCGGCGGTGGGACATCGGTTGCCGTGTATTTCACGGAAAGCATACCATGTTGCGCATTTGAATAATAATGATGCAATATATTCTTTGCATGATGCATTTGTAACCATACATTCATTGCATGAGAATCAGCGTGGATATTGAAGAAGGAGTATTGGAGGAGGTCATGGCGTTGACAGGCGAGAAAAACAAGAGCCCTGCCTTGGCCAAGGCGGTCACGGAGTTCGTGCGACGCCAGCGAGCGAGAGAGTTCGGGAGATTGATTCGCGAGGGAGCTTTCGACTATCCTGATCCCTCCGGCGGGACTGTCGATGTGGCAAATCCTGTGCCCGCGTTGATCAAAGACTGATGGTTCTCGTGGATTCATCGATCTGGATTGAGGCGCTCCGCCGGAACGGACGCCTCGACATCAAGCTCGCCGTGGAGGGTCTCCTCGAGGTTTACGAGGCGCAGTGGTGCATGCCCGTGCGGCTCGAGGTTCTTGGGGGAGCGCGGCCCGACGAACGCCACCGGCTCGGGCGGCATTTCTCCGTGATCCCTTACCGCCCGTGCGGCGAGCAGGACTGGGACCGCGCCATTTCGCTGGCATGGAAGCTTCGCGACAAAGGGCTCACGGTCCCATGGCTCGATGTCGTCGTCGCCTCGCTCGCCCTCCACGATGGCATCCGGCTTTTCGCCATCGACGAGCATTTCAAAAAGATCGGAGAACTTGCCGGTCTCACCCTTTACGAACCCGGCTACGGCGGGACGTTCCGGCCGGAGTGACTATTCCCCGATGAGTTTGACCAGAACCCGCTTGCGGCGGAGCCCGTCGAATTCCCCGTAAAAAATCTGTTCCCAGGGACCGAAGTCGAGGCGGCCTTCGGTGATCGCGACGACGACCTCGCGGCCCATGATCGAGCGCTTCAGGTGGGCGTCCGCGTTGTCCTCGCCGCCGTTGTGCGCGTATTGGGAATGCGGCTTTTCGGGAGCAAGTTTTTCGAGCCACTTCTCAAAATCCCGGTGCAGGCCGGACTCGTCGTCGTTGATAAACACGCTCGCCGTGATGTGCATCGCGTTGACGAGGCAGAGCCCCTCCCGGATGCCGCTTTTCGCGAGGCAGGCGTCGATCTGCGGGGTGATGTTCAGGACCCCCCGGCGGGACGGGATCTGAAACCAGAGTTCTTCGCGGTAGGATTTCATCGCGGGGAATCATGGCACAGAAACTTGGCGGAAGGGGATGGAAAACTTGGATTTCCCGGCTCGCCAGACCGGGGATCTCGTGCGACCGTGACCGCCATGCCCCACCGCCCGCCAAGGAAAACCAAAAAAACCGCGAATCCCGCCGACAAGGCAACCCGCGCCGCACAGTTCGAAGGCCAGCGCCGCCACGAAATGGCCACGAGATCGACGCTCTCCCGGTTCCAAAACCGCAAGTCCGAAAAGAAATAGACGGTTTTTCCACCATCATTTTTTGCTGGTGTGGCGCTCGTGACCGCGCGTCAGGATCGAGTCCTGTTCCATCGGAGCGGCGAGACGATTGCCCGCACAGGATTTGATTTTCGGAGGGAAGGCAGGTAAGGTCATCGGGTGATGAGATGCCTTTGGGCAGGGGTTTTGATGGTTGTGCCACTTTGTGGTTATGCAGGGTCCGAGGGCGAGCGCGATCCGCTTCGGCCCGAAATTCCCCCAGGCACAGCAACCCCGTTGGTTGCGCCTTCGTCAGCCGGGGAAAGCAATCCTGAGCCGGCCCCTCTCCCGCCTCCAGATCTCACCCCCGACCTATTCTGTGCGGTGGCTGCAGCGGACACGAAGCTTGTTGGACAGCTTTTGGATGCTGGGGCTGATGTGAATGCAGTCCTTCCTGAGCCGGCCCCTCGCGACCTTTTGAAAAGATTCCGGGACACCGATCTGGTGTATTACTACCTCACGGTGGAAAAGGGTCTTACCCCGCTCATGCTGGCGTCGGCCATGGGCTACCCGGATATCGTCAGACTGCTTCTGGAGCGGGGGGCAAAACGCCATGCGGTGACAAAACGACACCGGACCTTCGCCCTCTGGCTGGCAGGGAGGAACGGGCATGTTGAGGTCATGCAGCTCCTCCTCGGAGTTGCTCCCGAATCGGATGCGGCACAGACAAAAATCCATATCAGCCTTTCCGGCCAGACCGCCTGGTTTTGGAAAGATGGAAAAATCGAGCGGGCTTTTCCGGTTTCGACCGGTTCCAAGAAGCTTCCCACCCCGAAAGGCCGGTTTGTGGTGACTGACAAATACAAGGAGTGGAAATCCACGATTTACCCGGCCAAGATGCCGTATTTCCTCCGGCTTTCGTGCAAGGATTTTGGCATGCACGCCGGTGTGCTTCCGGGTTATCCGGCTTCGCACGGATGCATCCGGATTCCTGTCGCCGACGCGAAGGTGCTCTTCGAGGAAGTCCCGGTGGGTGCCTTGGTCGAGATCGAGTAGCGTTCTGCCGCCCCTATTTGCGGCCCAGATATTTTTTGATGAAGAGCAGATAGCCCAAGAACGGCAACGCGAAAAACGCCATCAGCCAGGCCATGCGGTTCCCAACCAGGAAGCCGGATTTTTGTATCTGTTCGATTTGCGCCTCGGGATAGCCCATCAGCCGATACATTTCCAACATATCATGGTGGGCGAACGTCAGGATGGCGGACACCATGAACACGCAAAAAGCGATCAGGATCAGCCACCAACCCCGCTGCTCCAGCTTATACAGCGACCAAGCCGCATAACCCCAGATGGCAGCGGCGGCCAGACAGAACAATGTCCCCGGAACACCCGTGAGAAACATTCCAAAAAACGGCATCACGCCATGGCCTGCAAGGGGCGCAATCAGCAGCATCGGCGCGGAAAAAGCCAGCCACAAGCAAATGGCCAGCACCGGTAACGGACAGGCATCGGTCCAACGCGCCACGGGGTCGCGTGCCTCACATGTCGCCTTCACATGCCGGCTGCTATAGAAAAATGTCCAGATCGCCGGGAGAATCACATAAATGATGCCGCCAACCACGAAGACAACGAGCATGATCCCGGTCATCACTGCCGCAGGCACCGCCGGATGATCGGTGGTTCCGCTGGATGGCAGGTTCGCCAGTGTTTTCGGCAATATGAACGCCATGGTAGCTAACCCCACGGCTCCCATGACAAGCCAGCACCAGGAAAAGATGAGCAACAGAGCCCTGGCCCAGCGACGGGCCATGATGGAGCCAATGCCCAGCCAGACCAACGCCACAGCCAAAACACCATAGAGGAACAGGGCAGGCAGGAGGGTCGCAATGGGGGTCGACGTGCCCGTGGCTTTGGAAGATGCCATCTGTCCGAACAGCATCAAGGGGACAAATAGCCCGGTCAGGCATCCCAGCATTATCGTCAGAATACCGAAGATGGTCAGGCCCACCGAACGGTCCTTGTAAGGCAGCGGCAACGGGATTGATTCAGCCGGCGAGGTTTCTGGATTCTGTTCGTTCATAGGTATTCGGGAGATTGAATCGCTTCCCGGACGCCGCCGGCATCCTTGGAAGACAGCATCACACGTTGGTTTCGAGCCACTCCAGCACTCTCTTGTTGTGATGGGCCATATAAAAACGCGAAAGGGCGATGACCACCAGGCTGTCGTCTTGGTCAATGAAGGGTTCGAGCTTCGCGTAGATGTCCTTGGGATACTCGTCCGTAGCGACGGCAAAGACGGTTTCGGAGAGCTGGATAAAATCGTATTCTTGAAGAACGCGGGCGAAACCCTCAAAGCCGGTCGTGCTCGAGTCAGTCTCCAGGTGATAGGTGATGAGTCTGGCAGCCATTGCTTTTTGGGTGCCCTGAAGTTCTGTCACAGGGACCGGTGACGATCAAGAATACTGTTTTCCTATCGACACGGCCGATTGCGCCTGGCTCCGGTGCCAGCAATGGAAAAAAGCCGCGATCAACCTCCTGATGAGGCTCCGTTATTGGTCTTCCGCATTTGCATTGCTGCCGTCTTGGGCTGCCTGCTGCTTTCCTGCTTTCCTGTTCATTCTGGCTTGCCTGGCCAAATTGCCCCCGGGATCCAGTTTTCCGGCAGCGGGATTGAGTTGATCGAGCACGGCTTGCAGGCGTTTGCGGGCGGCGAGAGCCTCGCCATCTTGCGAGTCGGCAGAAACGAGCGGCTCGGAAAACGGCGAGTTCCTCATGTCGAACAACTGGCTGGCTTCATTCAATTTCCAGCCCGCGTCCCGATCATACCAGTTCCTGCGCAACAGGACGAAAATCCAATCCCGCAGCGAGGCGTCCGATTTCCCCCGGAGCGTCGGCGCGATGGATTTTCCATCGATCGTCACGTCCTTGGGAAGCTGAGCCCCCGCCAGTTCGGCAAACGTCGGAAAGAAATCGCAAAAGCTGACGAGGTTTTGCGAAACCTTTCCCGCCGGGGTCGTGCCCGGCCAGCTCGCGATCATCGGGATGAGAGCGCCGCATTCCAGCATGGTGTTCTTGCAACCGGAAAGGGGTTTGCCTTGGACGGTGCAGCGCGCGGCAAACGGTTTGGCGGTCCCGTTGTCGCTTGCAAAAATGACCAGGGTTTTCTCGCGCAGCTTCAGGCGGTCGAGCTCGGCGATCAGTTTGCCGACCAGCTTGTCCATGTAAGCGACATTGTCCTTGTAGAAGTCCTTGCTGCCGGGCGCGCTGTCAGGCGTGCGCAGGATTTGCGCGTGGACGTGCGACATGGCGTAGTGAACGTAGAATGGCTGGTCCTTGTGGCGCGCGATGAAATCCAAGACAAAATCATGCATCTTGTTGGGGAGATATTCGCCATCCAGCAACGGCGTCTCCTTGCCGTTGACGGTGTAGGTTTTGGCGCCATTCTGGGTGTTCCAATATTTGCCGCTGCCCTGGAAGCGCAAATATTCGTCAAACCCCCAATCGCCCGGCTGGAGCGGCAACTGGGCCCATTTGCCGGCCTGCGCCGTGACATAGCCCGCCGACTTGAGCTCGCTGGGTATCATCGTTTCGTTGGCGGGTTTCAGGAGGTCGCCGGTTTGGTTGCTGGTCATCCCGGTTCGAAATGCATAACGCCCCGTCATCAGCAAAGCCCGCGACGGCCCGCAGAGCGGTGAGGCGTAGCAATGCTCGAAGCGCATGCCGCTCTCCGCCAGCTTGTCGATATTTGGCGTTTTGAAGTTGTCCGCCCCGTAGCTGCTCACGCTGCCGATGCCAAGATCGTCCGCAAGAATGAAGATGATGTTCGGTTTCTGCGCGCGAGCGTCGGCGGCTGTTGCGGGCAGCATCCCTGCCGCAAATGCAAAGGCAACGAGAAGGAACGCGGTCGGTTTCATAGGGATGACGTGGGGGCAATAAGTTGTTTGCTGGACGCGCCGCAGCACTTGTGCTGGCCCGCACCATAAGGAACCCCCGCCTCCGGAAAAAGTTGTGAAAAATGGGAGAATGAGCGCGGTTCCCCTCGCGGAAGAAATATTGGAGAAACCGGATTCCAGCGATGCAAGCCCTTGCCGGGCTGCCTGCAATTAGAGAGATTTGCGGTATTCCACAATGCCCGCACAAATCTGCTCGGCCAGTTTTTGGCGGTAGGCTGCGCGTTGGGCCAGCGCCACATCATGAGGGTTGGTCAAGAACCCGCATTCGACAAGCACGGCGCGGCCTGTTGTTTTGCGCAGGACATAAAATCTCGCGTTTTTTATTCCGCGATTCGTGGCGTCTGTTGTCGTCATCAGATGCCGCTGGATACAACCTGCAAGAGGAGCTTCTCCGGGCGATGCAAAATGCGTGCCTATCCCGCAAGCGGCCGCTCGCGGGGAAGCATCGAAATGGATGCTGACGAATATCGCTTCGGGGTGGGCGTTGGCGATCGCGGCACGTGTGCCGAGCGGAATAAACGTGTCATCCCTCCGGGTCAGAATGGTTTTGAAGCCTGCTCTTTGGAGCGCGTTGTTCAAGCGCAGGGCGACATCGAGAGCGACGCCCTTTTCCGGAATGATGTTTTGCGGGATTCCGCCAAAATCATGGCCGCCGTGACCGGCATCGATCACCACGGTGGAAAACACGGAGTTGCGGACCGTCTTGCTCACCGCGGGCACGGCCTTTTTTGGTTTGGTTTTGCGGCCGGGATGCTTCGTCTTTGCCTCCGCGGAAAAAACGGAAAGCAGCAGGACGAGAAAAATGGAAACGGCCGTTTTCACCGTGTGGTTGTTGCAATCATGCGGACGCCATGAAAAGCTAGCATGAGAAATCGTGCCGCACCCATCAGATTATTTCGGTTTCCCTGAAAATGGCTCCCCCGATGCCTGCCGCAACCTGCGGCCAGGCTGTGCTCGCTGAAAAATGCAACAAGGATTTCGAAACGATAATCAACCGTGCCAGCGGGAGGTTGCAGCGGGCGGCCTGAACAAGTCCAGCCCGGCCTCGGAAAAAATCGCGCGGTTCCAGTCGCTCTTTCGCGGGCGCGACGATGTCTATGCCCGGCGGTTCGAAAACCGGCGTTCCGGGAAGTCCGGTTATGTGCCGGCCTGCGGGAACGAGTGGGTCCGCGGGGTTTGCGAGAAGCCGCGCATCAAATGCTCTGACTGCCCGAACCCGTGCTGGCTGGCGGTCACCGACGAAGCCATCCACTGGCATCTTGCCGGACGCGACGCGGGAGACCGGCCGTTCGTCATGGGGCTCTATCCGATGCTTCGCGACGAGGCCTGCTTTCTGCTCGCGGTGGATTTTGACGGCAGGGGCTGGCGGGACGACGCGACGGCTTTTACGCGGAAGTGCCGCGAGAGGGGAGTGCCGGCTGCCATCGAGCGCTCCCGCTCCGGCAACGGCGCGCATGCCTGGTTCTTTTTCGACGAGGCCATCCCGGCCAACCTCGCGCGCAAACTCGGCTCGCACCTTCTCACCGAAACGATGGATGAGCGCCCGGATCTCGGGCTCGCATCGTATGACAGGTTGTTTCCGAATCAGGACACCCTCCCGCGAGGCGGTTTCGGTAACCTGATCGCCCTTCCTCTGCAAAAAGCCGCCCGAGATCGCGGCAACTCGCTCTTTCTCGACGGGCAACTCGAACCTTATCATGACCAGTGGGAGTTTCTCGGGCGGATCGAAAAAATCGCGGTCAAGCAGATTGCAACGCTCGTCGCCGGGGCCGAGCGAAGGAACCGCGTGATCGGCGTGCGGGTGGCACCGGACGAGGAGTTCGCGCTGACACCCTGGCAGGCTCCGCCCTCGCGCAAGGTCAAAGACCCGCCGATTTCGGAACCTCTGCCGGACACGATCAAAGTCGCGCTCGCCGATCAGATTTACGTGCCGAAAGACGGCCTCCCGCCCGCTTTGCGGAACCGGATCATCCGGCTCGCGGCCTTTCAAAACCCCGAGTTTTACCGCGCCCAAGCGATGCGTCTCCCGACGTTCGACAAGCCGAGGATCATCGCCTGCGCGGAAGACCATCCGGAGCACATCGCCATCCCGCGAGGTTGCCTTGATGAGCTGAGCACTCTTTTCTCGACACACAAAATCCGCCTCGACCTTGAAGACCTCCGGCAAAGCGGCAGCCCGTTGCAGGTGGAATTTCATGGGGAGCTTCGTCCCGACCAAATGGCGGCAGCCGAGGCCATGCTGGCGTACGACACCGGAGTTCTCGCCGCCACGACCGCCTTCGGGAAAACCGTTCTCGCCTCGTGGCTGATCGCCCGACGCGGAGCCAACACGCTCGTTCTCGTCCACCGCCAGCAACTCCTCGAACAATGGGTCGAACGGCTTTCGCAATTCCTTGACCTTTCCCCGAAATCCATCGGACGGCTCGGCGGCGGACGACGAAAACTCAACGGCATGCTGGATGTGGCCTTGATCCAATCCCTCGTCCGAAAGCGCGTCGTGAATGATTGCGTGGCGGGCTACGGCCACCTCGTCGTGGATGAATGCCACCACCTCTCCGCGCAGAGCTTCGAACTCGTCGCCCGACGCGCCAAAGCCAAATATGTGACTGGACTTTCCGCCACGGTTGCGCGCAAGGACGGCCACCATCCGATTATTTTCATGCAATGCGGGCCGGTCCGCCACCGGGTGGATGCGAAAGCCCAGGCGAAGGCCCGTCCATTCGAGCACCGCGTCATGGTCCGCCCGACATCGTTCCGTGCCGGATCGGAGCCGGAGGCCGATGCCCGGATCGAATTCCAGCAGCTTTGCGAGGCGCTTGTCCGCGACGAGTCCCGCAATGCCTTGATCTGCGCGGATGTGTCCGCCTGCCTTCATGAGGGCCGGCATCCGCTCGTGCTCACCGAGCGGACGGAACATCTGGACGTTCTGGCCGAAGCGATCGGGCGGCAGGGCGCGTCGGTCATCCGCCTGCAGGGAGGGATGGGGAAAAAGTCCCTGCGCACGGCGCTCGACGGGCTGGCCGCAGACCGCTCGAATCTCGTGCTGCTCGCCACAGGAAAATTTGTCGGCGAAGGGTTCGACGACCCTCAGCTCGACACGCTGTTCCTTGCCATGCCGGTTTCCTGGCGGGGAACGATCGCGCAATACGTCGGCCGGCTCCACCGGCTGCACGAAGGAAAAACCGAAGTGCGGGTTTATGACTATGCCGATTTGAATGTCCCGATGCTGTCGCGGATGTTCGACCGCCGGTGCGAAGGCTACGAGTCCGTCGGATATTCCCTGTTGCTCCCGGCCGGCGCGGTACCCGGCTGGCCGCCGGATGTCCCGCTGCCGATTGACCCCGAGTGGAAGCGTGACTACGCGGCGAGCGTGCGCCGCCTGATCCGCGACGGCGTGGACAACGAGCTGGCCGACCTGTTTGTCCGGGCCGCGTGCGTGCCTGCGCCTGGCGCCGAAGGCGTGGCCCGCGCGCGCAGCGCCTCGGAAGCGTTCCTTTACCGGCGTCTCGAGTCGCTGCCGGAAACGAGGGGAAGGTTCCGCCTCAATGCCAGGCTCCCGATCCCGTTCGACCAGCAGGGAAGCCTGGAAGCGGACTTCCTCTGCGAGGATGCGAAACTCGTTGTCGAACTCGACGGCGCGCAGCACCTCGGAGACGAGGAAGCCTGGAGACGCGACCGCAGGAAAGATGCCCTGCTCCAGCAACACGGGTATTTCATTCTCCGGTTCCTGGCGGCCGATGTCGGCAAGCGGCTGGACGCGGTGCTGGACTCGATCCTGGCCGTCCTCACCTCCCGGTCCCTGACATTTCGCGGGCTTCAGTGAGAAATATTATGACGCATCGGGATTGCAGCGGAAGCGGTTGAAATCTATGCTCGGACCGCCATGACTATCTCCGAACAAGCTTCCGCCAGAGTTTTCCCTCCGTTCAGCCTTGCGCGCCTTCTGCGCGGGACATTCGCCCCCAAGCCCGGACAAAAGATCTGCGTGCTCATCGACCTCGAACGGCCGGAAGACATTCAGAATTTCGCGTTCCTGAACAACCCCGCCCTCCCGATCCAGAGGAATGCGTTCACCCATATTTACGAGGGCTTGAGAAACGGCGTCCTGGACGAACTCGGCTTGAAGGGCGGGGAAATTTTCGCCTACCAGATCACCGGCGGCAGCAACCTGGATCTTCCCGACAAGGCCGTGGCTCCGGACGGAAAAGCGGTCAGCCTCGCGCGCGACATCTATCCAAACTACGACATCATCCTCTGCGTTTCGACCTTCTCGGCGACGGCTCCGCTCACCGCCTTTGCAAAAAAATATGGTTTCCGCGGGGCGACGCTCCACGGGCTCAACGACATCATTCTCTCCACCGGCCTGTCGGTCGATTACGACGAGGTGAGCGCGGACGCCGAAAAGCTCCGTCTGGGAATGACCCGGGCCGACTGGGCCGAGATCGATTTCCTGTATGCCGGAAAAACCCACACGCTCCACCTCGACCTCGGGAAGCAGGAGGCGCAGAAGAGCCACGGCCTTTGTCGCGGAGAGCCCGATGTGGCGAACCTTCCGGCCGGAGAAATTTATTTTGTCCCGACCGGGGCGGAGGGAGAATTCCCGATGAAATATGAGGACGGGACAATCGGCCTGATGAAGGTCGCCGGCGGACGCATCGGGAAGGCGGAACTGCTTTCCGGAAATGCCGCCACCGTGAAGGCCCACAACGAAAAGCTCGCCTCCGATCCGGTCACCGGAGAGCTCGGCGAACTCGGCTTCGGGACCCAGGTCCTCCCCGTCTCCGGCCGCGACATCCAGGACGAAAAAATCCGGGGCACGATCCACGTGGCCACCGGCCGGAGCGACCACCTTGGCGGCCCGCTCACGCCGGACAAATTTGCGAACCACAAGAACGCGACCCACGACGACATCCTCTTCGCCCCGCACAAGACCCCGGAAATCCTCGTCACCCAGGCCAGGATGTTCCGGAATGGCGAGATGCGAGTGCTGATCGAATCGTTCGAGCCCTCCGCTTACATGAACGGCCTGCTGCTTTGAACTCGGATTCCCTGCTTCGCAAACTCCCGTCTTCCGGGAAAGCAAATTGACTGCAACAGGTTCATTCTTGATATTGGTCATGTGAAACTCTCTTTTGTGGCACTGAGTGTGCTTGCGGGTTTGCTCGCATTATCGCGGTGTGCGAACGCCCTCGTGATCAACGGGGAAAATGCGCCGGATAACTATCGTTTCGCATCGGGATATCCACTCGCTCCCGTTCCAAATACCAGCTCCAGTTTCGTCGCTGCTGGCTTCGATCTTTCAGGCGTTGGATGGGGAACCGATTCAAAAAGCAGTTACACGATGATCAGCAACCAATATTTTGTCTATGCAACCCACTGGCCGCCGACGGACAACAATATGTACTTCTATAGTCCAACGAATGGTCGGGTGCATTACACCATCGACACGGCGTTTTCGCTGACCCTGGAATATCCCTTCGCTGCTCCGGGAAACCACCTCAAGTCGGATCTGACCATCGGAAGGCTCACAGCCGCGCTTAACCCTGCGGACAGCATCGCTTCTTATCCGATTCTCGATCTCACACCAACAGAATACATCGGGCTCAACCTGCTCGTGTATGGCTGGTATGCTGCGGTGGGAACAGGTGTCATCAATGCGCTCGGGCCGGAAAACATCTATTGGGACAATAACACACCCTCCATCGCGTCTGATGACGTTCTGAACACCCTATCAAATCACGATAATCTGAACGATACCTATATGATGTCCTTTACCCAGGGAATAGCAGCGGGTGAGGCCTTATTGGAAGGCGGAGACTCGGGAAGCCCTTCGTTCGTGCCGTGGAATGGAAGCCTGGCCTTGGTGGGAACGCACACTGCAGTTGACGGGTCGACCAGCTACGACACCTTTCTCCCTGAGTATACTCAAAGCATGGGCGACAAAGGGATCCCGTTTACCACTGTGCCGGAACCTTCCTCCTGCTTTCTCATCCTTGCAGGCTTGGGAGCAGTCGCGTTCCTCCGAAGAAAATCCGGAACTGGTTGACCGATCCAGTCCTCATGGCAGGGAATGAGTTTCACGGTTCGGACGGAGCCTCGCCCTCCCGTTTTCAACCTGGCGCGCGCGGATTCGCGTCTTTGGTTTGCTGTTGACGCTCGTTCACATTTTCCGAAGCATCCGTGCGATGAAAACATGGAACGCCGTCATGGGAGCAATCTGCATTGCCGGAAATTGTCTGGCGCAATCCGCGGCACCGCCGGACGCCGAACCCGTTTTGGAGCGGGCGCAGGTGACAGGCGACTGGTTCGGGACGCGTCCGCTGCTCTCCGACCATGGCATTGAGATTTTCGGGAATTACACGGCGGAGGTCTGGGGGAACACGGCCGGCGGATTGAAAGCCGGCGCGGTTTATACGGGGCTGCTGAACTTCGGCGGGACGGTGGACTTGGAGAAGGTCATGGGCTGGAGGGGGGCGAGCGCCAGCACGACCTGGTGCTGGTTGAGCGGGCAGAACGCCACTGAGGATCTGGTCGGCAATTTTCTCACGATCTCGAATATCGCCGGATTCAACACGCTGCGGATGTATAATCTCTGGCTCCAACAGAATCTTTGGGATAACAAAATATCGATCCGTCTCGGCCAGATCTGCCCGGATTGCGAGTTCGTGATTTCCGACTACGCCGGGCTGTTTATCAACTCCACATTCGGCTTTCCCGCCCTCGTCACGATGAACCTTCCGAACGGCGGTTCCGGATATCCGATGGGGACACTCGGGGCCCGGATCGCATGGAGCCCGGTGGACTGGTTCACGTTCCGGAGCGCGGTGTTCCAAGGCGATGCCTTCGCGCAGGACGTCAACCGCCACGGCTTCCGCTATCGGCTCGACGCGCAGACCGGCTACACATTTTTCGATGAGGCGCAGTTCCGCTGGAACCACCGGGATTCGGAGCCCGGCCTGCCCGGGCAGCTCAAGCCTGGCGTCTGGTTCCAGACAGGGCAAAGCGCCGACCCGCTGGCAGCATCGACGAGCTCCGGGAACTCGGGCTTCTACCTGATCCTCGACCAGATGCTGTATCGCGAGCCGGGAGACCCTTCCGTCACAGGCCTTGCCAAAGACGGAAAACCAACTGCTGCGGGCGGCGACGGCAAGAGTTTCAAAACGCCTGTTGATCAGGGAAAGTGCGACCGGGGCCTCGCCTGGTTCGGCCGGGTCGGGTTCACGCCGGCAGACCGCAACTTCATCAACTTTTACTTCGACACCGGCCTGAGCTACAAAGGCCTCATCCCGGGCCGCAACGACGACACCGTCGGCATCGGGTTCGGCTACGCCCAGCTCAGCAACGGGGCGCGCACTTCTCTCAGGGATTCCGGCTCCAATCCCGCCGGGGCGGAGATGGTGGTCGAGTTCACCTACCAGGCCCGGATCACCCCGTCGCTTGTCGTGCAGCCAGACTTCCAATACATCATCAATCCCGGCGGCACCACCGATCTCAACAACGCCTTCGTGATTGGCGCACGCGCCGCGATCACTTTCTGATGAACTTTCCGTTCAAACGGAAGCCCGGATGATCAGCGCCGTCGAGTTGTCGCGCCCGGAACGGCTGACCGCTTCCCGGACCAGGTGTTCGGCCGCATTGGCCCCTTCGTCCAAAAGCACGGGAAGTTGCTCGTTATAGAGGGCATCCGTGACTCCATCCGTGCAAAGGAGAAACCGGTCGCCCGACTCGAACCCGACAGCTCCGACCTGGGGATTGACGAACTGGTGACCGGCTCCGAGCGCGGCTTGCAGGACGTTGCGGCGCGGGTGGTTTTTCGCCTCCCGCTCGTTCAACTGCTCGTTGCGGAAAAGCCAGCCGACATGGGTGTCATCATGGGTGAGCTGCTTGATGCCACCCGCGGCAGGGAGATAATAAATCCGGCTGTCGCCGACATGCCCAAAATACATCCAGTGCCGGGTGAACCAGCAGAGGCTCAGCGTCGCCCCCATGCCCGAGCATTCCTCGTAACACGCGCCGAGATAAAGAAGCGCCTTGTGGATTTCTGAAAACAACTCCTCGATCACTTCCGTGAACCCGGACGAGATTCCGGAGGCTCTCTGCTTGAACAAAGGCGGCAGCATCCCGGTGATTTTTTCCACCGCAATCCGGCTGGCGAACTCCCCCGCCCTCGCCCCTCCCATCCCGTCGCTGACCGCGAAGACCATGTCCGCGTTCTGCCCGCTAGCCTCCCCGATTTTCCCCAGATAGCGGACCTCTTGCGCATCGATGGCCACGCCGAGAAAGGAATCCTCGTTGTTCTGGCGGACGCGCCCGCGGTCGGTGTGACCGGACCACGCGAGGTGGAACGGGCGGTCGTCAGGAAGCGGCGGCATCGCTCCGGAATGTGGCGCGGCCGTCCCGGCTGCGGTGTCTGGATCGGGCGTCCCGCCCGTTCCCTCCGGGTGAGGATCAGTCGGCATGGCGGTCGTCGAGGATGGTCGCGAACTCGAAATCGATCAAACAAAACCGTCCGTCCGACTGGCGGTAGGTGACGTTGCGCGTCTCCGCGTCGTCATGCCGGACCCCGTATTGGAGCAGTTCGTCGAAGAGTTCCCGCGAGCGCTCGTCGTCGAGATGATCCACCCGGCTCCCGCAGTTGGTGGTGATGATTTTCAGGTTCGCCGGGTTGGCCTCGAGCAGGCGCGGCACAAACGGGCACCCGCGCTTTTCGAGATACCGGAGCACCTTCACCTCGTTGGCGAACCGCTCCTCCGCCTTCGGCCCGCGGAACTGCTTGTGGACACGCCCGTCATACCCGAGCCGCACTGTCGCCCGGAGCGTGTCCTTCACCTGGTTCATCGCGCCGCCTTACTTGAGCGACTTGTTCCACTCGGCGATCCGGGCCTTCTGGGCTTCGAAGAGCGCGTCGGTGGAATCGAGGATCTCGATTTTCACAATCTTGTCGCCTTGGGCGATCGCGTTGACGACATTCTGGCCCTTGGTGACTTCGCCGAAGACGGTATGCTTGCCGTCGAGATGCGGGGTCGGCAGGTGGGTGATGAAAAACTGGCTGCCGTTCGTGCCGGGGCCGCTGTTGGCCATCGAGAAAATTCCCGGCTTGTCGTGCTTGAGCCCGGTTTTGACCTCGTCCTCGAACTTGTATCCGGGACCGCCCATGCCGGTGCCGGTCGGGTCGCCGCCCTGGATCATGAAATTCGGGATCACCCGGTGAAACGTGAGGCCGTCGTAATAGCCGTGCTTCGCGAGGTTGAGGTAGTTGGCAACGGTGAGGGGAGCTTTCGAGGCGAACAGCGTGGCTTCGATGTCTCCCTTGCTGGTTTTTACAATGATGCGGATGTCGTCCATGGCGTGTGCGTTCGTCGCGGAGATCGCGGCAAATGTCAAACCCAGAAGAAAAAGTGTGGTTTTCATCGGCGGGAATTCTGGCACCATTTCCGCCATGGCGCAACCACCAGTAAAAATCGGCCTCGTGCAGAGCGCATGCACGGCGGACGTCGCCGCGAACACCGCCGCCGCCGAGCGCGGGCTTCGCGAGGCTGCGTCCCGCGGCGCGAATATCGTCTGTTTCCAGGAACTCTTCCGCTCGCTCTACTTCTGCCAGGTCGAGGACCACAAGTATTTTGACCTTGCGGAGGAGATCCCGGGCGCGGGTACCGGGTGGCTCGAAGCGCTCGCTCGGGAACTCGGCGTGGTGATCATCGCCTCGCTTTTCGAGCGCCGCGCGCCGGGGCTTTATCACAACACGGCAGCCGTCATCGACGCGGACGGGACGTTTCTCGGAAAATACCGGAAAATGCACATCCCGGACGACCCGCTCTTCTACGAGAAATTCTACTTCACGCCCGGCGACCTCGGGTTCCGGGCCTGGCAGACGAAGTTCGGCCGGCTCGGCGTCTGCATCTGCTGGGACCAATGGTATCCGGAGGCCGCCCGCCTCACCGCGCTCCAAGGCGCGCAGATCATTTTTTACCCGACCGCGATCGGCTGGCATCCGAAGGAAAAAGCGAAATACGGAGCCCGCCAGCATTCGTCGTGGGAAACCGTCCAGCGCGGGCACGCGATCGCGAACGGATGCTATGTGGTCGTCCCGAACCGGATCGGCCACGAGGCACCGGACGGCGGCGACGGCATCGAGTTCTGGGGGCAGAGTTTCGCGTGCGACCCCTCAGGCCAGATCCTCGCCAAGGCCTCGGCCGACCGCGAGGAAGTCCTCGTCGTCGAAGCCGACCTCGATAGCGTGGACACCCAGCGCACGCACTGGCCGTTCCTGCGCGACCGGCGCATCGACGCCTACGGCGACATCACCAAACGGTTCATTGACTGACGTGATCGAGTCCACGATCCACGATCTCCGCGATCTCGACAGCCCGCCGGATGCCGACGCCGTTGTCGTGATCGACGTGCTGCGGGCGTTCAGCACGGCGGCGGTCGCGCTCGACCGCGGGGCCGTGGAAATTTATCCCGTGCTCGATGTGGCGGAGGCATTCGAGCGCCGAACCCGCGAGCCGGATCTCATCCTCATGGGCGAAACCGACTGCCGGCCCGTGCCGGGGTTTGATTTGGGAAATTCCCCGGTTGACGCTGCCGCGTTCCCGTTCGCCGGACGCCGCGCCGTCCAGCGCACGACCGCCGGCACGCGCGGGCTTGTCTGTTGCCGGGACGCCCGCCTGCTCTTGGCCGCGAGCTTTCTCGTTGGCTCGGCGACCGTCGCCGCCCTGCGGGCATCCGGCTCCAAGCGCGCCGCTTTCGTCATCACCGGCACCGTCCATTACGGTAGCGCGGACGAGGACCTTGCCTGCGCCGAATGGATGGCGGAACTGCTTCGCGGGAACAGGCCGCCGGGCGAGCCTTTTCTCCGGCGGGTCCGCGAGTCGGTCGCCGCCGCCACGTTCCTGGATCCCGCCAGCCCGCTCCACGCCCCGGCGGATGTGGATTTCTGCGCGAGAGCGGACGTGTTCGCGTTTTCCATGCAGGCGGAGGCCGGGCCGGAATCCCTGGTGCTCCGGCACCGGGATCAGAGCCTGCAGGGATGACCGCCGAGCCATCCTCTTTATTGAAAAGTGCCCTGATCACACCCCTCGCGAGGGACCGAAACTTTCGGGCCTTGACAGGCATGGATGGTATTAGCGATCCTAATAATGCATGACCGTCGAGATCTTGGCCCGCATCCAGTTTGCATTTACTGCGGCATTCCATTACATCTACCCGCCGCTGAGCATCGGGCTGGGGATTCTCCTGGTGATGATGGAGGGCATGTGGCTCAGGACCGGGAACCCGCTTTTTCACAACATGGCGAGGTTTTGGACGCGGATTTTCGCGCTGACGTTTGCGATCGGCGTGGCGAGCGGGATCGTGATGGAGTTTGAGTTCGGGACGAACTGGGCGACCTACTCGCGGTTTGTCGGGGATATTTTCGGGAGCGCTCTCGCGGCGGAGGGGATATTCGCGTTTTTTCTGGAGTCGGGGTTTTTGGCGCTGCTGCTGTTCGGCTGGAACAAAGTCGGCCCGCGGATGCACTTCTTCGCGACATGCATGGTGGCGTTCGGCGCGCATTTCAGCGCGTTGTGGATCATTGTCGCCAACTCGTGGATGCAGACGCCTGCGGGCTACCATTTGCAGACCGTGATCGGCGGCAAGCCGGTGTTCCTTCCCGCCGAACACGTGGTCGCTGCCGCGGACCTCACCAGCGTCCGCGCGGTGGTCGATGATTTTTGGGCCATGGTCTTCAACCCCTCGACAATCGACCGGCTGACCCACGTGGTGCTCGGCGCTTGGCTGGCGGGGGCGTTTCTCGTCGTGAGCATCAGCGCGTATTACCTCCTGCGGAACCGGCATCTGGAATTTTCCAAGGCCTCGCTGAAAATCGGGCTCGGCTTTGCGGCCGTGGCCTGCGTCCTGCAAATGGTCAGCGCCGATTTCACGGCGAGAGGCGTGCTGCGGAACCAGCCGGTCAAGCTCGCCGCACTGGAAGGGGTTTACGAGACGGCCCCGGGCACCCCGATGACGCTCTTCGGGTATGTCGATGCCGGGGCGCAAAAGGTCGTGGGGCCGAAAATTCCGGGGCTGCTGAGTTTTCTGTGCTGGGGATCCGTGGCAAAGCCGGTGGTCGGGCTTCGAGAGCTGCCCTCCGATGCGTTTTTGAAACTCCGGCATCCGGGTGCCGCCGCGTCCGAACTCCCCGGTATCCGGGAGTCGTATTGGCCGAATGTGGCCGCGGTTTTCCAGTTCTACCATGTGATGATCGTCGTCGGGGTCGCGCTGCTGGCGCTGGCGCTGCTGGCGTGTTTTTTCTGGTGGCGCGGCTGGCTGTTCGACCTGTCGCGGCCGGCAACGCGCTGGCTTCTGGTGGCCTTGGTGTTTTCCGTCCTCGGGCCGCAGATCGCCAACCAGGCGGGGTGGTTCACCGCCGAGATGGGGCGCCAGCCCTGGATCGTGTATGACATGCTGAAAATCTCCGAATCGCTGTCCCGGGTTGTCACCGCGAACCAGGTCGTCGCCTCGCTGGTTCTGTTCGGCCTCGTTTACGCGCTCCTTTTCGTCATGTTCATTTTCCTTCTCACCCGGAAGATCCACCACGGGCCGGACGACGAAGACGAGAGCGAGGAAATGCCGGAGAGCTGGAAGGCCCTCGTCCGAACAACCCCACGCGCATGAACATCCCCGACCTCAACACCATCTGGTATATCCTCGTCGGAGTCCTCTTCACCGGCTACGCCATGCTGGACGGCTTCGACTTGGGCGTGGGGGTGCTCCATTTGTTTGTCCGGAGAGACGAGCAACGGCGCATGCTTTTGAATTCGATCGGGCCGGTCTGGGACGGCAACGAGGTCTGGCTGGTCACCGGCGGCGGGGCTTTGTTCGCCGCGTTCCCCGGGGCTTATGCCACGGTTTTTTCCGGATTCTACCTGGCCTTCATGCTGCTGCTTTGCTCGCTGATTTTCCGCGCGGTCGCCATCGAGTTCCGCAGCAAGGAGGAATGGGCGTGGTGGAGGGGGTTCTGGGACGTGGCGTTCAGCGCCGGCAGCTTCGTCGCGGCCCTCCTGATCGGCGTGGCGATGGGGAACATCGTGCGGGGCATCCCGCTGGATGCGGACCACGAGTTCGCGGGCTCGTTTTTCGGCCTCCTGAATCCTTACGCGCTGCTGATGGGCGTGACGACGGTCCTCCTGTTTGCGATGCACGGTGCGATTTACCTGGCCATGAAAACCGACGGCGAACTCAACCGGATCGTCAGCGGCTGGATTCCGCGGCTCATCGGGTTTTTCCTCGCCTCCTACTTTCTTTTCAATCTTTACACGCTGATCGCGGTGCCATGGGTTCTGGACACCGTGCGCGCCCGGCCGTATGTGTTCGCCGTGGTGGCCGCCAATGTGCTGATCGTGCTGAACATCCCGCGCGAAATCCACAAAGGGCGCGAGTTTAACGCGTTCCTGTCCTCCTGCGCGGCGATGGGCCTCATGATGGCGACCTTCGGGTTGACCTATTTCCCCAACATGGTGCTCTCCAATCCGGACCCCGCGAACAGCCTCACCATCTACAACGCGGCATCCACCCAGAAGACCTTGGGGATCATGCTCATCATCGCCCTCATCGGTGTGCCGCTCGTCCTGGCCTACACCGCCAGCATCTACTGGGTCTTCCGGGGCAAGACCACCCTCTCCAAGCACAGCTACTGACACGGCGCGGGGTGGCCCCAGTTGTCTCCAATCCTCTTGCGAAGCGGCTCCCGCTGGAATAAGCACGGACTGGTGAATATCTACGCAAGGGCCCTCCGGTATTTCCGGCCATTCTTTTGGCCGACGCTGGGCGGCATCCTGCTCACGTTTGTTTCCATTGCAGCCAACCTGCTGAAACCCTGGCCGTTCAAGTATATCGTGGACGGGGTGCTCGACACCACGAAGGGGACATCCGCAGCGCGGGAATTTGTGCAGCATTGGTTTGGCGATGGCAACCCCGCGGGCGCCGTGCTCGGGCTTTCGCTGGTGATGGTCGCGATCAGCCTCCTGGCGGGCCTCGTGAACATGGCCTCCAATTACCTCTTCATCCGCGTCGGCCTGCGCTCGCTGCTGCAACTGCGCACCGACCTCTACGCGATGCTGCAATCCCTGCCGCTCAAGTTCCACGACTCGAGGCGCAGCACGGATTCGAGTTTCCGGGTCGCCTACGATTCCCAGAGCATCCAGACGATCTACAACAAAGGGTTCGCGACGATTCTGTCGTCGGTGGTCATGCTCGTCTCCGCGCTGGTCGTGATGTTCCGGATGAACTGGCCGCTGACGCTGGCCTCGCTGGTGATCCTGCCCTTCATCGTCCTCGCGATCCGCCACTACGCGGAGCGGGTGCGGAAACAATCCACGACGATCCAGGAGCGCGAGAGCGACCTGCTGACGCTGGCGCAGGAAGGGTTGAGCCAGATCCGGATGGTGCACGCGTTCGGGAGGGAGGCGTTTGAAGTCGGGCAGTTCAGCCGCCGGGCGGCGCAAAGCCTCGAGGCCAACATGCGGCTCAACATGACGTCGGTCGCGAGCGCGCTGGTGGTGGGAACCCTCATGGCTCTGGGGACGGCGCTCATGTATTACGTGGGTTCGGTGCAGGTGTTGACTCCCGGAAGCGGGTTCTCGCTCGGTGATCTTTGGGTTTTTGCCTCCTATCTGGTGATGCTCTACCAGCCGCTCGAGCAGTTGACCTATACGGCGTGGGCGCTCGAAGGTGCCACCTCCGGAGCGGCGAGGTGCTTCGAGGTGCTGGATCGCGACAACGACGTGCCCGAGGCCCCGGATGCAAAAGTCCTCGAGTCGGCCAAGGGGAGGATCGAGTTCAGCGGGGTTTCGTTCGGATACACGGACGAGCGGGTAATTTTGACAGACATCGCTTTCGCGGTCGAGCCCGGGCAGACGGTGGCGTTTGTCGGCGGCACCGGCACGGGCAAGAGCACGCTTCTGAGCCTGGTGCCCAGGTTTTATGACCCCGAGGCCGGCGTGGTTTCGCTCGACGGGCACGACCTCCGCCACCTCACAAAAAAAAGCCTGCGTTCCCACATCGGGATGGTCCTGCAAGACACCCTGCTCTTTTCGACGACGATCAAGGAGAACATCGCCTACGGCAAACCCGGGGCGACCGATGCGGAGATCATCGAGGCCGCGCAGCGGGCGCAGGCGTATGATTTCATCATGCAGATGCCCGACGGGTTCGACAGCCCGGTCGGCGAGCGAGGCGGACATCTGAGCGTCGGCCAGCGCCAGAGGATCGGGATCGCCCGGGCGTTTTTGAAAGATGCCCCGATCCTTCTCCTCGATGAGCCGACCAGCGCGCTCGATCCCACGACCGAGCATGCGATCATGGAAACGATCTCCGAGCTGATGCGCGGGCGCACGACCCTGATCGTCACCCACCGGCTCGCCACCGTCCACGCGATCGGGCGGATCATCGTCCTCAAAAAAGGCCGCATCGTCGAGGACGGGACCGGCGACGAACTGGTCGCGAAAAACGGCATCTATGCTGCGCTCTACCGCGACGCGCAGGCGGGGTAGTCAGTTTTCCTGCACCTTGGCGGTCCGGCCCTCGCGGCCGCGGAGGCGGAGGAGGATCGGGAGCCCGGGGTATTCCCATTTGTCGCGGATCCGCTTGCAGAGGTAGTTCACGTAGCTGTCCATGAGCAGGCGGGGATCGTTGACGAAGAGGATGAACTGGGGGGGCTTGATCGCGGAGGGGCCGGTGTCGTTGACCTGGGTGATGTAGAGGACCTTGAAGCGCTTGTTGCCTTTTATGGCGGGAGTCTGTCGCTCGATCGCCGCGCGGATAACCCGGTTCAGCTCGCCCGTTCCGGCCCTTCGCGTGGAATGCTCTCGCACTTTTTCCACCATGGTGAACAGCCGCCGCACGTTGTCGCCGGTTTTTGCCGAGAGGACGACCACCGGCGCGTAATCGAGGAAAAACAGTTCCCGCCTCACCCGCTCGATGTGCTCGCGGACCAATTCGGGGTCATGCCTGCCGACCTCCGCGACGAGATCCCATTTGTTCAGCACGATGACCGCCGGCTTTTTCGCCTCCTGGATTAGCCCGGCGATTTTTTTGTCCTGGGTCGTCACGCCGCTGGTGGCATCGATGACGAGCACGTTCAGGTCCGCGCGCAGGATGGTTTTTTCCGAACGCATCACGCTGAAAACCTCGACCGACGTGTTGTGCTTCGAGCGGTGGCGGATCCCCGCTGTGTCGCAGAGAATATACGGGCGCCCCTCGCGGACGGTCGCGATATCGACGGCATCGCGCGTGGTGCCGGGGATCTCGCTCACGGTCGTCCGCTTGTCCTCGAGGATCGCGTTCACGAGAGAGGATTTCCCGACGTTCGGCCGGCCGACGATCGCGAGTTTCGGGGCGGCGGCCGTCGCTTCCGGATCCTTCTCGGGAACGGGAGGCAGAAGCGATTCGACCGTCTGGACGAGATCGGCGATCCCGCGTCCGTGCGCCGCGCTCACGGTGAGGGTATTGGCAAACCCGAGGCGGGCGAATTCATCCGCCCGCGACTCGTGCGCCTCGATGTCCACTTTGTTCACCACCAGCACGACCGGTGTCGCGGCGGCCCGGATCATCGAAGCCAGTTCGGCGTCCAGCGGGGCGACGCCGTCGTGGGCGTCGGTGACGAAGAGGATCAGGTCCGCGGATTCGATCGCGATCATCGCGCCCTCTCGGGTGGACTCCGCGAAATCCGGATCCGGCTCCTCGCCGATGCCGCCGGTATCGACGATTTCGAACGGGGCCGAGCCGAGTTTGCAGACCGAGGCGATGCGGTCGCGGGTCACGCCCGGCTGGTCGTGGACGATGGAGATCATCCGTCCGGCAAGCCGGTTGAAAAGGGCCGACTTGCCCACGTTTGGGCGTCCGACGATGGCGACGTTGCGCATGGGAATTCAGTGTGGTTGTTCGTGGCTGCGGAGTTGACGGATCCCCCTCGAGACGTAGATCGCACCGCTGGCCAGGGTGAAGAATCCGGCGACGTAAACAGAAACCAGATGATGCGGCAACTGCAGCATGATCCAGGCGACGGCCACCATCTGCGCGGCGGTCGCCATTTTCCCGGTGAAGGCGACGCTCACCTCCAGCTTTTGATCGAGGTGAAACAGCACGGCGTATCCGATCAAAATGATGGCGTCGCGCGCGATCACGAGGACCGCAAACCAGATGGGAAACGCAAACGTCCACTTGCTGAGGCTCAGAGTGATGATCGCCGTGAGGAGAAGGCCCTTGTCGGCGATCGGGTCGAGAATGGCCCCGAGTTTGCTGCGCTGCTTCCAGTGCCGCGCGACCCATCCGTCAATCCCGTCGCTCGCCGCGGCCACGAGGAACGTGAGGATCGCGGCCCACCTCTGCCACTCCTCCGGCTCGCCGGTTTCGATCCCCCGGCCGTAGTAGATGCAGAAAAGCACGAAGACCGGAATCATCAGGATCCTCGTGATGGTGATCTTGTTCGCGAGTGTCATGGCCGTCTCCCGAGGCTGACACAGATTTTTTCCGCCGTCGAACATTCGCGCGGCCCCGAAACATTCCTTGCGAGCGGGCTTGAAGGTGGGGGCGAGGTGGGGTTGCATGGCGCAGGTGAGTGCGATCACATGCGAGGGCCTGACGTGTTTGAAATCCGACTGGAACAATGCCGGCCCCGGCCGCGTGGTCGGTTTCTCGGCCGGTTTCGAGTGCGGCGAGTTTGTCGGGTTCTGCGGGCGGGACGGCTGCGGGAAGGGTCTTCTCCTGAATGTGATCGGGCTGCTCGAAAAGGCGGATGCCGGGCGCCTCGTTCTCATGGGCCATGACGTCTCGGAATTCTCCGAGGAGGACACCGCGACATTCCGGAACGAGGCGTGCGGGTTTCTTTTCGGCCACCCGTATCTTCTGCCCTCGTTTACCGTCGCGGAAAATGTGGCCATGCCACTCTTCCGGATCTGCGGGGGCGGGGCGGCCGAGGCCAGGGAGCGGACCCGCGAGGTTCTGGAATTCTCGGGCATCGGGGACTTTGAAACCGCGAGGACCGGGAAGCTGGATCCCGTCCTCCGGTGGCGCGCGGCCTTCGCGCGGGCCCTGGTGCACGACCCGCGGGTGCTCATCGCGATTTCCCCGCCCGACCCCGATCTCCTCCCGCTCGCAAAACTCGCCGCGGCGAAATTTCATCTCACGGTTCTCTGGGCGGGGGAGCGCGAAGCCGTCGCCCCCTACGCCGACCGGATCATTGAAATGCAAGACGGCCGCGCCCTCGAACGATGACCGAGCTTGCTCCAGCCGGGGCCGCCCGGAAATCCCACCTGGCATTCGCGCTCCTCTGGCTGCCGCGCGAACGCCGCCGCGACGCCATGGTTTTTTTCCGGTTCTGCCGGGCCGTGGACGACATCGCCGACGAGCCGGGCCGCAGCGAGGACGAGAAGCGGCTGCTGCTGCAGGAATGGCTGGATGGCATCGACCGCAATTCCCTGCCCGCCGAGATCGAGGCTGTTGTGGCAAGGCGCGGCATCGAAAGGAATCTCCTCGCGGAAATCGTCCGCGGCTGCGCGATGGATATCCGGCCGTCGAGGTTTGAAACCTTTGCGGACCTCGAAAAATACTGCTGGCGCGTCGCCTGCGCGGTCGGGCTGGCGTCGATCCGGATATTCGGATGCATGGATCCGGCCAGCAGCGCCTACGCGGAAAATCTCGGCCACGCGCTCCAGCTCACGAACATCCTCCGCGATGTGGGCGAGGATGCCGCCGCCGGGCGCATCTACCTTCCGCTGGCGGACCTGCGGCGATTCGGCGTGGCCGAAGAGGATTTGCTTCGGGGAAAATCAACTCCTGGCTTTCGGAAGCTGATGGGGTTTGAAGCCGGTCGTGCCCGGTCGCGTTTCCACGCCGCCATTCCACCGTCCGGCGACAGGCGGTCGCTGCTTGCCCCCGAGATCATGAAAGCGTCCTATCTTCGCATCCTTTCCCGGTTGGAGAAGCAGGGGTTCCCGGTCTTCGAGCGCCGGGTCCGGCTCGGACGCCTGGAGCAAATTGCGACGGCGCTCGGTGTCTGCCAGCGTTCGTGGATGTAGCTGGGGCCTGTCCGGAAAGAGAGTGTTTTTAAAGGGGCGAAAAAGGCGTGGTTCCCGGGCACCTGGCACCCCAACAGATAGACCCTGACCTCCGAAATGGATTGATGATCCCCTGTCCGGGGGCTACTGAGTAACCGTCCATGCACCCGACCCCGTTTCAGAAAAAGCTTCTCTGGGCCGCGCTCACGGCGGTGTCCGCCTACGTGATCGGGTATATCGTATTCCGGGTGGGAAGCATTTTGGTCCAGGCGATTTCTTTTCTGCAGCCGGTTCTCATCCCGGTGGCGATTTCCGCGATCCTGGCCTTTTTGCTAGAGCCGGTTGTCCGGTGTCTGATGCGGTTCAGGATTTCGCGCATTCTGAGCATTGTCATCGTCTACATTGCTGTGACGGCGCTATTTGCCGGAATCCTCATCTGGATCATCCCGGCGGCCTACCGGCAGGGGAACGTGTTCCTCAAGCAATTCCCGTCCTACTCGGAAAAAGCCCAGAAGCTCGCTCTCTCCACCATGGACCGGCTGCACACGCTGTCGGAAAATCCGCTTTTCAAGAGCCCCGACGATCCCACGCAAAGCAAGGACCAGTTCACCGCATTCGCGTCAAAAAGCATCAACGAGGCCGGGACGTGGCTCCAGCAGAAGGTGCCGGACCTGGCGCTGGAATCGGGAAAATTCCTCCAGCGAAGTCTGGGCGGGTTCCTCGGGGTTTTCGGGTTTCTCCTGAGCCTGATCCTCGTCCCGATCTTTTTGTTTTTCTTTTTGAAGGAAAGCGCGGCGATCTCGCACAACTGGAGCCAATACCTCCCGATGCGGGCCTCTCCGCTGAAAAGCGAGATCGTCTCGCTCGTCGGAGAGATCAACTCCTATTTGGTCAGTTTTTTCCGCGGACAGTTGCTGGTCAGCATGATCGACGGGGTGCTGATCGCATCCGCCCTTCTCGTCATGGGCCTTGATTTCGCGGCGCTCATCGGCCTCATGGTCGGCGTCCTCGGGCTTATCCCCTACCTCGGGATGATGATCACATGGATCCCTGCGGTGATCATCGCAGCCTGCCAATACGGTGACTGGGCGCACCCGTTTTGGGTCACGGTGATTTTCATCGTCGCCAACAACATCGACGGGATGGTCATCGCCCCGAAGATCGTCGGCGACTCGGTGGGGCTGCATCCGCTGACCGTGATCCTCTCGGTGCTGGCGTGGAGTTTGATTCTCGGCGGTCTCCTCGGGGCCCTGCTGGCCGTTCCGCTCACCGCCACTTTGAAGGTTCTTCTGAAGCGCTATTTCTGGGACAAGCCGCCGGCGGCTCCCTCGTCGGCCTGAGGGCTCAGAGCGGCAGAGTCTGATACCCGAGGCAGAGATAAATGGTGAGATCCCGTCCGCCCGGGGCGGCCACTTTGCGAAGTGGCTGCACGTCCTGAAAAGCCCCTTTGATCGTCTGCGGCAGGTCGTGCCCGAGATAGATCGCGTTGCGCCCGATGAAAGGATTCACCCCTTTTTGCTCTTGGAAATACTCGTCCGCAACACGGTCGCTCTCGACAAAGTCCGCATACGAAGGCCAGAGGCCGAACTGGCTCGAAAGGTCAGGCGATTCCGGCACAAACACCGTCGGATACTTCCCCTCCTGCGGCAAATAATACCCCAAGACCGCCGCCTGGTTCGCGTCCTCCGCGATGAAAAATCCGTCTCCCTCCGCAGCCGGCAAATCGCGGGCCGAGGCGCGAACCTGATCCGCCACCGCTTTCCACGAGACGCGTCCGCCTGACCAAAGCACATAGCCGCTTGTGAGCAGGGCAACCGCCGCGACGAAACTTCCGACGGGAATCGCGAGCGGGCTTTTCCGCATCGAGGAAATGGCAAAGGCGGCCAGCGGAACGATCCCGAACAACCCCGCCGCGACAGCATCGCCCCCCCGCAGCAAGACATAGATCGCCCACGCCCACGCCATCCCGCACGCGGCAAGGATGAAGGCCGCCCTCCCATGCCGCCGGGTATCGCGGATCAGAAACCACAACCCGAGAAGCACGGCCAAAACCACCGGCACCGAGAACGCCATCGCTATGCCGGCGAGGCTTACGAAAAATGGAACCCAGCGAAACTCCCAGGCTGTCTTCCATGTTCCTCCCGCGACCGGAATCCATTCCAGCGCTGCATTCCAGAGGAGCGACGGCAGGAGCGCGAGAACGCAGCAGGCCGCCATGGCCAACAGGCCGGGGAGAGCGGTCCTGTGCCGGGGGCTGAAGAGAGCGCCGGCCACGAGCCCCGCCGGCACCAGAACCGACTCGTAGCGGAAGAGGAGAGACACCCCGAAAAAAAGCCCGGCTCCCAACCAGGCCCACCGCCTGCCTTCCCAGGCCAACCGCGCAAACACAAGCCCGGCCAAAACTGAAACCAGCGCCGGCATCAGGGGTCCGACCTCGATGGAGGCCATGTTAAAAACCGGCAGCGCGTTGAGAAAAACCACGCTCCATCCCGCCACGGTGGCATCGTAGATTTTCCGCACGGCGAGCCAGGCCGTGCAACTGCAAAAAAACCCGAGCGCCGGCCAGAAAAGCCGCGCGATTTCGAAGTCCTCCCCGAACGCCCGCACCAAGAATGCCGTGCCGGCAGGCCCGTCAAAGTATCCCGCCGCGAGACGGTGAGAGCACATCCAATAATACGCCTCCGAGGGCGCGAGCTCGTGGGTCAGCACCCATGCCGCGCGCAGCGCTGTCAGCAGCAGGAGCAGGGGAAGAAGGAATTTCGTTTTCATCAGCCGAGGAGCGAGGGATGGCCGTCATGCCATGAGGGAAACCAGCGCCCGCCCCATTTTCGCCAGGCCGCACCGAGTCCGGCCACGGCAAACAGCGCGATCCCGGCACCGAGAAAACACGAGACCAGAACATCCAGCGGCCAGTGGGAACCCACGTAGATCCTGCTGTAGGCAACAACCGCCGCCGGCAGGAATGCCAGCCAGCCCCGCTTGCGATAGAAAATTGCCACGACCGTCGCCGCCGCAAAATTGTTCGCGGAATGCCCGGAGGGAAATGAATTCCCGCGCGATGCCCTGATGCCCGGATGCGAATACTCCTCCTTGAGCGGCCTGGCCAGCGCAAGAAACCGGGGCTTCGCCTTCGCGAGGTCCAGCGTGCGGGCTCCCACGAGTTCCTCATGCGGGCGCGGACGCCCCACGATATGCTTCAGCGAACCCACCACCACGGCGTCCGTAAAACCGACGGAAAGGCACGCGGCCAGCAGCATCATCCGCGCCCGGAATCCTCCGAACACCAGGATCACCAGGCCTCCCACAACAAGGAACGGCCACCAGAAATCCCAGCTCGATGCCACCGCCATCACCATGTCGAGCGCGGGATGCGCCCAGGAATGGTTGACGAGATAAAACGCTTCCTGGTCCATGACGTGACGCATTCTGGCCGTTTCTCCGAAAAATGTGAAACGGGAAATCAGCCCGGCTCATCTCAGGGCCCCGTCGCGAGGGTTCGCCGCACCCGGCATTTTATCGTGCCGGGAGGCGCCCACCCGCTACCGCGCGTCACTCCTGCGGGGGGAATCCGGTCACCCCGCCTTGAGGGCAGAGATCGCCTCGTCCAACGTGGCCACGTTCGAAACGGAGACCACGGGAGTTCCCTTGCGGATGCGCCCGACAAGGCCGGCGATCACTCCTCCGGGCCCGAGCTCCAGGAAATCCGTGATGTGGAGATGGTCGATCATATACTCGATGCTCTGCGACCAGCAGACGCTGCCGGTGACTTGGTCGGCCAGCGTGCGGCGGATGTTCTGTGCGTCACCCACGGCTGCGGCGTCCACATTGGAAACAACGGGAACCCGGGGTTCGAGCATGGGTGTCTCGTCCAGCGCCTGGCGCAGCGTCTGGTAGGCGGACTCCATCAGGCGGGAATGAAAGGCGCCCGCGACTGTCAGTTCGACGGCTTTGCGCGCGCCATATTCTTTGGCGAGCGAGACGGCGAGGGCGATCTTGGAGGATTCGCCGGAGAGGACGATCTGGCCCGGGGAATTCAGGTTTGCGACATCGACATCCGCCGCCGATGCCAGGTCGCGCACACGGTCCTCGTCGCCGCCAATGATCGCGGCCATCGCTCCCTCGGTGGAATCGCAGGCCTGCTGCATCGCCCGCGCCCGCTTGTCCACGAGGCGAAGACCGGTCCCGAAATCAAATGTTCCCGCGGCGCAATGCGCGGTGAACTCGCCGAGCGACAAGCCGGCCGCCGCATGGAATTCCATCTCCGGAAACCGCTCCCTCACCACCGCCAGACACGCCAGCCCGTGAACATACAGCGCCGGCTGGCAGACGGATGTCTTGGTGAGTTCCTCGGCAGGACCTTCGAAGGCGATCTGCGAAAGCGGGTATCCCAAGATCTCGTCGGCCTGCTTGAACAGGGCGGCGGCGGCGGGAAATTCTGCGCAGAGATCTTTGCCCATCCCGACGGACTGGGCACCCTGGCCTGAAAAGAGGAGCGCGAGTTTTTTTGTCATGATGAAAATGAATGAGCCGTCCTGCTGGCGGCGGCACGCAGTGATTCTGCCCCACGGGCGAGGTTCTCAGCAAGCCCGATTGCGGGATCGCCGATGGAAACACAGCGGGAAAAAATCTCTGCGGCGGCTTTTTCCGCGCGTCCGGCGAATGCGATGCACGGTTTCCCGTGCTTCTTCGCCAGCGCGGCGAGCGCGCCGGGCCCCTTGCCTTCCAGCGTCTGCGCATCAATTGACCCCTCTCCCGTGATGACCAGATCGCATGCCGCAACCCGGCCCTCCAGCCCGAGCCGTTCGGCGATCCAGTCGAAACCGGGGACGATCTCCGCCCCGCAAAATGTCAGCAGACCAAATCCCGTCCCTCCTGCGGCCCCCGCTCCCGGCGTGTCGCGGTGGCTGGTGCCGAAAGTCCTTTCGCACACATCCGCAAAATGTTCGAGGCGCGACTCGAGCATGACAACCTCCTCATCGGTCGCGCCCTTTTGCGGACCGTAAACCCGGCTGCACCCCCGGGCTCCCAAGAGAGGATTCACCACGTCGGACAGCGCGATGATTTTCACCGGAGCCCGCGTCGCAGGCGGAACGATCCGGGCGATGCCGCAGAGATTCCAAGGCGTGGGTTCGACGGCCAGACCGACGCGGTCCTGAAACCTCCAGCCGATGGCCGAAGCCAGGCCCGCCCCGCCGTCGTTTGTCGCGCTTCCCCCCAATCCCACGGCGATCGTGGACGGGCGGAGCGCCATGGCATCGAGGATCAATTGCCCGGTTCCAAATGTCGTGGATTGAAGGATGTCCCGCTCGCTTTCCGGAATCTGCGCCAACCCCGAGGCGGCGCTCATCTCGATCACCGCCAGCCGCTCGCCCGGAATCCAGACATATTCGGCGGACAACGCGCGGCCCAAAGCATCGCGCACTTCCGCCCGCCTGACCTCCGCGCCCCCCCATGAGGAAAACACGTCCACCGTGCCTTCTCCCCCATCCGCCAGGCAGGCCCGGTCAAAGCTCGCCCCCGGGATCGCTTCGCTCCACCCGATCTCGATCGCCTGCGCCGCCTGGAACGCGCTCATCGAGCCTTTGAACTTGTCCGGCGCAACAAGAATTCTCATGCAAACTATCCTGCCATCTGCTACAGGAGCGGGCACGATTATTCTGGAGGGGTGGTAGAGTGGTCTATTGCGCCGGTCTTGAAACTCTTTGGTGTATTCCGCTGAAAATAACTTTTATACCTGTTTATAAGCATATTGCAGAATAAATAAAGTCAGCACAAAATGGCTAGAAATGAGCATTTTCGGCCTGTTTTCGGTGTTTTTATGGCTAGTTTTGGCTAGTATGAAACCTACGCCGCCGCCTTCAAGGTCCGATAAAATGTGGCGCGGGAAACCTTCAGGGTTTTGCAGATTTCGGTGATGGGCGTTTTTCCGTCCGCATGGAGAGTCAGCGCAATCTTGGATGTCTTGGCATTCAGAGCACGGGGGCGGCCCCCAAAGCGGCCACGGGCGCGAGCCGCTTTCAAGCCTGCATTCGTCCGCTCACGGATCAGGGAACGCTCAAACTCAGCCATCGCGCCGAAAACATGAAAAATGAGCATTCCAGAGGGGGTGGTTGTGTCGAGATTCTGAGTCAGGCAGCGAAAACCAATCCCGCGATCCTTCAAGCCCGTTACCGTGGCGATCAAATGAGTCAAACTTCTACCAACGCGATCCAATTTCCAGCAAACCAAGCAATCACCCTCTCTAGCGAATTCTATCGCCTCCTCTAGCCCTTTTCGGTCGGTTTTGGCCCCAGAGGCCACATCGGAGAAAATTTTCTCGCATCCGGCCTTTTTGAGTTCGTCCAGTTGCAAGTCAAGGTTTTGTTCAGCGGTCGAGATTCGGGCGTATCCAATGTTCATGGTTTGAAGGTAGCAAAGTGTAGCAAAAACGTCAAGTCAAATATGAAAGAGACTTTGTTTTAGAGATGGGTTGTGATCCTCTCAAATCGTTGATATTCTCATTTTTTGCGCCCGTTCAGGAGAGTGTGGAAAACACTCGTTTTTGAGATCAGGAAATTACCGCCTCGCGCGGCCATCTTTTGAACGCTGCTTGCAGAAATGATCGAAGGCATCCTGCAAAATTTCGGGGTTGTGGCCGAGCGCCCGAAGAATCGCGAAAATTTCGATGTCCGACAAAATGCGGCTTCCATCTTCGACAAAAGCCAGAACCTGCCTCGAAAGATCCCATCCTTCCAACTGGAGAAAAGTCGTCAATTGAACTTGTGTGACTCCTCTTGCCTCGCGGAGTTGTTTCAAGAACGGCCCGATGAAGTTTCTCTTCCCTTTTCGGGGTGAACCTACCGCGACGGAAATTCTTGAAGCCACCCATCACCGCATACAGTATTCCCTTGACAAAGAGGCCATACCCGTATGGCGTTTTTGAGTGCATAAAATGCCATTCTACGGGCTGATTCAGTCTCCTTGTCACCTCCAGAAAAACAACCCATGACATACAAAGCCACATGCCCAAGCTGTGCATACGGAAATTTTCAAGATACTCCATTCACCAAAGAATACATTGCATGCCGTTCATGCGGGTTTGAATTCTCGCCCGAACATCAAATCAAAATTGAGGACGAAAATGAGGGGAGTCCCAAGCCGCCGCTCCCAATACCGCCAACAACAACAGCGAAAGCACCAGTTATTCCGCCGACGTTACCGCCGGTCGTTGAGGCCAATGCGGAGCCACAGTTAGTAGCTGTATTTCAAATTTTCGGCATTTTGGCACTGGTCCTTGGGTGTATGGTGGGAGGGCTTGGGATTCTATCGCTGATGGCAGGCGGGCGGAATGACGCAGAAAGTGGCTTCATTGCAATTTGCGCAGGGTGTTCTTTGGGTGTTTCTGCATTTATGCTGCTATGGTTTTCTAGTGCGCTAAAATACTTGCACCTAATTTACCGAGCAGTAAAAGAAAAGTAGCTTGAATCTCTATAGCCGAATGCACTCTCAAGCCAGTTCTTACGATGAATTACTACTGCACAGACCCAAACAATTCTGGCCGTTAAGTGTCTGGAAGTGAATTTATCCTAACCAACGGACGTGAAAATATAAAGCCAAGAATAGCAATTTAACAATATTCAATATGAAAGCGCCGCATTATTTTAGTAAACTATTAGTGTTTGTCATTATTCTAAATGTTTCACTGACACATATTTTTGCAGACGAGGAGAATGATCTTCTCGTGCAGATAAAAGCTGCGGAATTTGAATTACTAAAAATTCGAATTTGCGATATTAGGCTTTCTAATGACTTAATGTATGAAAAAACAGAACGCCTTTCAAATTTAAGACAGAGATATGAAATCATAAAAGAAGCCAATAGAGAAACACAACGCATCCAAGATAAAATCGAGAAAATTAATGCGGCGAAGGGAAAAATTGAAGGCTTGTTGAGTAGAGGAAATAAAGTCGATGAAAACACACCGGAGTTTTGTTTTATTAT
>Ga0316232_1000133_pt1 | contig 122912 bp, 108 predicted proteins | sample TBHtaG_FD_206006 | JGI IMG/M metagenome (GOLD analysis project Ga0316232, IMG submission 206006) | Freshwater microbial communities from Trout Bog Lake, Wisconsin, USA - TBH18025_13 | ecosystem: Environmental > Aquatic > Freshwater > Lake > Hypolimnion/Profundal zone | place: USA: Wisconsin...
TAAAGCGGTAATCACCAGAATCGAAAGGCAGGCAAGCTGAGTAATGCCGCTAATCAAGTTTTTCTGAGATTTCAGGCCTGCTTTGATGTGAAATGGTAATACTGTGCCAAATGCTATTAATGCGAATACCGATCCCACCCCGTGGAGTGTTAAGACCAAATGGTCCCCTAAGATGGAGCGTGAAATATGAAATTCATGCCCTAGCAAAAAGGCAATACCAGACAAAGAGCAAATCGAGAGGGTGAAGATGGTGAACCAGCGTTGCCAAGATGGCATCTTACCTAGACCATGTTTTCTCATGCTGTAATCCTTATGGCCTGTGCAGAAAAATGTTTAAAACACGGGTGTGAGTCATCTTGGGAGATAGCAAAAACTTTTGTTAAGGCATCAGCATACATACATTCCGGCGCCAATACAGAATAGGAGTCGTTAAAATGGATATGCTCCATATTGAGAGGATTCACAATATAGCTGAGCGTATTCATATCATCTTGAGACTTTGAATAATATAAGCCCGTACTAGCAATCGAGCCTTCTTCTAGGCTTCCAAGAGGTATTAGTGTATTTGGATGGCTTGGTGAGCGAACTTGAATTTCCTTAGGGCTTTCTCCAAAAACCCTTAGGTCTCCACCGGCATTGACTGAACCTGATTTAATACCGTTCACCTTTAGTGCTTCTACTGCTTTATCTACGGCAAACCCCTTTGCAATTCCCCCAAGATCTAATTGAATCGGTTTATGCGACGTTACTTTGTTAGGTTCAATTAATACTAGATCTGATAACCCCCCATATTGGGTGACACTAACACCTTCATGCTGAGGCAGAAGTCCTGCCCCGACTAGTTTCGCTCCAACACCACAATCAAATAATCCAGCGGATAAGGTATGAATCTCTTTGGCGGCTGAAAGTACTTTAAAAGTCCATTCATGAACTTCTAGGATGTCCAAATGGGATCGCTGATTAATTTTAGAAAGCTCGCTATCTGGATTATGAAATCCCATTAATTTCTGAACTAACTCAATAGCATCAAAGGCTCGATCTATTGCATAGTTGGCGATACTTTCGGAATTTTGTGGAGATATATCATTTGTAGAAATTTCTACATAAGTGCCCAACAAGGGCTTACAGCGAATCATTTTGCTTTTGACTTTAAGGTTAGGTCGTACATCACCATAATTCTCTTTACGCCATCAGTAAGATGCTTACTAGACAGTGTGGCCCCAGAAATATTTTCAATATCTTTCTTAAGTTTGATGGGGTCTTCTACAGTCTTGCCAACAAACTGCTTACGCCAGCTTTCATCGGCAACTTCATAGCCGTAAGATTCAACATACTCCATGATCTCAATGCCCTGTACTGCGCCTATAGGGGAGATGCCAACTGCATAAGTAATCATTTCATGTTTACCCACAACTTCATCAACGATAAAGTAGCTGCCATCAGACGCCCTCCATACTCTATCGCCTTTAAATGGATGGCTTACGCTTGAGGCAGACTGCATTTTGTCTTGCACATCCTCAGTTATTAACAGTGGTGTTTTAGTAAATTGCTTGTTGGGGAAGATGAGTTTTTGTGCTTGCTCAGCTGAAACAAAAATCTTTGCGTGTGCATAGATCGGTGCGCCAACAAGAGCAACTCCTGCTAAGGCAAGGAGGGGATTTGGTTTCCAATTCATGTTGCGATAGTTTCCTGTTTATGCAATCAGCAATTCATTGGCTTCATTACAAAGCATTTGAAGTTCTGAACTTGAGTCTTTGAGTTCTGCCAGGGCGTCAAACATCATTAATGCCCTTTCCTTTGCAGTGGGACATTGGGTGACTTGAAACTTTAGTAAGTAAGTTAAAGCTCCAATTAATAGGTTTTGAGTTTGCATGCTTCCTCCCTAAATAAAACGCTTGATCATGGTTATATCTATTTCTGAGCTGTTTAATTGAGTTACTTAATTCAGCGGGAAACCCACTTTTAGGATGAATTCATTATTAGTGTGACCATCCCAAACTTTATTTCCCCAGCAGTCGCCTGTGCCAGTGCCGTGACAGGTTCCGCCGCTCAGTTGATTACGCCATGCGGCCGTAACCCACCAATCTTTTTCGGCGTAGTGAATATTTGGACCAACAAAGATGGCATTCTGAGTAGGGCTTTGCCACATATAGCCATAAAAGTCATTGTGAAAACGCGCTTCAATACCTGCAGAAAGCTTAGGTATAAAGCGATAGCTAGCACCAACTAATAAATCTATCTGCGATTCTTGAATTAAAAAACCATTGGATTTCAGTTGTTCTTGTTCACCCACTACGTTTGCTGCCAAGATCAGTCTGTCATCGATAAAGTTAGATTGCACTAGTAGTCGATATTCAAGAGAGTTTGCATTGCGTCCGAGCGTAGGCTCAAAGTAGACGCCAATCCCGACTGGTGAGGTGATGGGGTCGGTAATTCGGTAAATTGCCTCAAGAGAGCCGCCATCTAACCCTGTCTTGCTATAGCTTGATGCACCTGAGGCAGTTACATTTTGGGGTACACCTGCACCTGCTGTACAGGGTGTGGTGTCACATACCTCTGGGTTCAGATAGTTATTTTTGGCTGTTACGGAATAGGCATTTAAATATCCCGCGAGTTGGAAGTTGTCTGTCACTCCATATTCAACTTCAGATCTGGAGTACCAAGATTGATAGGTGCCAGTAGCCTGACCTGTATTTAATTGCAGGCGTTGCTCAAACTCCGCTTTACCTTTGGGTTGTAAATCTAAGGTGTAAATCCAGCCAAAATTACCTTCCCCTGCGTTAGCAAATGAAAAATGTAGGGCAGTAGCCAAAATAACGCTAAAAAGGGCTATTTTTTTGATTGTGAGCTTCACGTTGAGTAAATTCTGTTTATGAGTTATTGAGAGTGATTCTCATCAATATAACATAAATGAGAATCACTCGTAATAAGGTCAAAATTCCTTTTGATTGGATGGATAGCTAAAGTGTTGGGGCCTAAGCAATTAAAAAGGGGGTCTAATGAGCACTTCTAGTAGCGGATAGCGATGGATGCACTAAACAAAATCATGCATTGAGAGTTAGTAAATTTTGCGCGAAAGCCTTCAACATGAAAAAGTTGCCCTCATGGCTTATTGCGGTTTATTAAAAATTGCAAAAGATTCAAATAGACAGGAGCCGGCTATACAGACTGTTTCTCTTGAAGAATATGCACGAAAAATGATTATTCAAGAAGAGATGCATTTAAATGAAGTAAGCAAGATATTGCATAAGCCAGGGGAAATTAAACTATTTAGGGCTTAAGCGTTTTCCGTGAGTATCGGCAATGCTAACCACTTTCGAGTGATTTTTACTTTGTATCCACGGGGTAATGGTGATTAAGGTTACGCTCATTTAAACGATCATTTTGTCTGAGGAGATTTTCGCCAATCATCTCTACTCTCAGTCGCCATTCATTTGCTAATTCTAGGGTTAGATGAGTAGTAAGCACTTCTAAGAAGAGTGCTTTCCAGTCGTTCAAAAGGTTTTCAGTCAAACCAGCGGCGAAATGTTTTCCTACGGGGTCGTAGCTGTAACTTTTGGTCGGTTTACCACCTAAAGCCACCCACCAGAACTCAGCAATTTTCACTTTATGTTCATCCCAGTGGCCAACTATGGAAAAGGGTTCTGATAGGGTGGAGTGAATTTGAATACGGTTATAAAAGTCATCCACCACCTTATCTACTGAAGGCATACCAATTCTCATGGCCAGACTAATGCGATCAACTGGCTTAATCATATTCATTTGCAGTTTAATAAAAGAACCCGTGGGCGCCCAATACTGAAATAAAGATCGTTATCAGGCTTATGGTGAGAATAATCGTATGAATGATTTGGGTTTTTTGTAAGTTGCTAATGCCATGGTCATCCTTGACTATCCGACGATGATTTTTGATGAAAAAAGGCTCTACGATAAAAAGCGCCGAAGCAAACATTAACCAAACTAAAACCATAGCGTACATCCAGAAGCCTTGTATATCTGAAAAGCGATTCCACGCATCTAATTTGTAAACCATATAAAAACCACTTAGACCTGCCAGTAAAACAGCAACTCTTGCAATAGAGGCAAAACGACTTTCAATAGTATTGAACATGGATAACTGTTCAGTTTTAAATGATGATTTTCTAATTGAGGGTAATAAAACTAGGGTTACAAAACCCACCCCTCCAATCCAGATAACGATGCTTAATACGTGTATTGCACGTGCAATAGTGAGCTCATTCATTGATACATCCTACCTCATGGATTGCTTTTTAAGCGATATCTAGCTATGTAATTTTTTTCTGTAAATTTTTATTGAACACTCAATCTTAGGGTGACGGAAATTAGGGCCTGGAGCAGTAACGGATTTAAATACTTATTTGCAAAATAAGTCTTAAACTTACGTAGTGCCTAAATCCCCTCTAAAAATCCTTTCAGAACCTGATCTATCCCGCCTAATTGAGATGGCCTGGGAGGATCGTACCCCTTTTGATGCTATTGAAAAAACTTTTGGACTTCCGGAGCCTCAGGTTATTGCCATCATGCGTAGAGAGTTAAAGCGCCGCTCATTTGAGCTTTGGCGAAAACGTGTGACAGGGCGTGCAACAAAACATGCGGCGTTACGAAGTAAGCTTGTAACCCGAGCTTATTGCTCCACTCAATATAAACAGAAATGAAGTATTTAACATGAAGAATCAAACTAGGTTGATTTTGATTCTGGGTGACCAGTTAGATTTGCAGAGTGCCGCTCTGAGAGATTTTGATCTTCAGGTCGATGAAGTCATCATGATTGAGTCAGCCAATGAGGCTCAGTACGTATGGTCCCATAAGGCAAAGATTGCTCTATTTTTATCTGCGATGCGGCACTTTGCGCAGGAGCTTAAAAATCTGCAATATCCAGTCACCTATATTAGGGAGTCAGCCCTCCCAATTATTGAAGTTTTAAAAGAAGAGCTACTTAAAAAGAAAATTACTAGTCTCGTTTGTGTGGAGCCTGGGGAGTGGCGGCTTAAACAGGCCATAGAATCTTTGGCTCAAGAGTTCAATCTCGATCTGGACATGCGCGAGGACGATCATTTTTATTGCACGCATCAAGAGTTTGTAGATTGGGTATCTAATAAGAAAGAGTTAAGACTCGAATATTTTTATCGCTTAATGCGCAAGACTCATGGGGTCTTGGTTGACGCAGATGGGAACCCAGAGGGTGGGCAATGGAATTTTGATCAAGATAACCGCAAACCTTATCCAAAAAAAGGTCCCGGAATGATTGATTCTCCAGCTGCTTTTGAATCTGATCAAATCACTCAAGAAGTCTTGGAATATGTGGGTGAGACTTATAAAGATCATCCTGGATCTTTGGAGGCATTCAATTGGCCGGTCACTCGAGAACAGGCTTTAGTAGGCCTGAATTATTTTGTTGAATACCGTTTGAGAAATTTTGGTATTTTTCAGGATGCGATGTGGACTGATACTCCCTTTGGTTGGCATTCTATTCTGTCCAGTTCTTTAAATCTGAAATTACTCAACCCTCGGGAAGTGATTCAAGCTGTACTACTAGCATGGAAAAAATATTCTTTAGATTTATCGGATGTTGAGGGCTTTGTACGGCAGATTTTGGGTTGGAGAGAGTTCGTTCGCGGCATGTATTACCTAGATATGCCAAAGATGGCGCAGGATAACTTTTATAGTCACGATCGTGCGCTGCCTAAATGGTATTGGAATGGTCAAACCCATATGGCCTGCATGAAAGATGCTATAGGACAAACGCTCAAATATGGTTATGCCCACCATATACAACGATTAATGGTAACTGGAAATTTTGCGTTGTTAGCGGAAATTCTTCCAAGCGAAGTATGTGATTGGTACCTTGCTATTTATGTAGATGCGATTGAGTGGGTAGAGCTGCCAAACACCGCTGGTATGGCTTTGTTTGCGAATGGTGGACGCTTTACTAGTAAGCCTTACATTGCTAGCGGCGCTTATATTAAGCGTATGAGTAATTATTGCGGCTCATGTAAATACAAGCCAGACGTTCGCTTTGGTGAAACAGCTTGCCCAATCACAACTTTGTATTGGAATTTTCTGATTAAGCATCGAGCTCAATTTGAATCTAGTCCGCGTACAAGATTGATGACTGCCAATCTTAATAGAATCAGCGCAGAAGACCAAAAAGAAATACAGCTACATGCTCAAGTGCTGCTCAATCACTTAGATGTGCTTTAGACCACAGAAATGAAGCAATCATTTAAAGGTAATAAAAGTTTCTTACCGACCAAACTTTGCGTTGTATGCAAAAAAGAAATGACCTGGAGAAAATCCTGGGCTAAGAATTGGGAGTCTGTAAAGTATTGTTCTGATGCATGTAGAAATAAAAAGACAATTAACTAATGCGTGATGTTTTCAGGGTTTGATTACTGTCGCGCCAGTGAAAATATTGGCGATACAAAAATACGCTCAAGACCATCCCCCAAACCATACCGGTAAACATGCCTGCTAGCATGAGGCTGAGGCTTAAAAATGAGATGCTACTTTGTTGTAAGAGTTGGGTGAATACCGTAGCTCCAAGAGTCATGCCTATAAGCATCCACCCGGAACATAAGAGGTTCTGAGCCAACATTGAACATAATTTCCGGCATTGAGGCATTAAATATCTCAAGCTAGGAATAGCGGCTATACCCCCTACCAACATTCCTATATGCATATAGGGCATTAATTTGATATGGAAAATCAAAGAGTCAAAAAGTGAGAGATTGTGACTTTTGGAGCATATCGCGGCGATTGTAAATAGAGGGGTAATTCTGGTGTCTATGAATAAGCCAATGAGCATTCCGCCAAAGCCTAGGGAGAGCATCACGTGAGGTGGAGATAGTCCAAGGCCTTGAGGTCTTAACTTGGCAAGCGCAAAGCAGCCTAAGGCAATGCCTATCAACGAGAGCCATTGCAAGGACCAAAGAGTCTCATCGGAGTCTATGCTAACAAGCATCAAGGTAAAGCCAACCAAAGCTATCAGACCCAATGCAACTAAGGTATTGATATTTCTTTTTAGGACGCTATTGTTCAAGATCTGTCTTTGCATTAATTTTATTTATGGAAATGATTATGTGGCAATTGGATAAATCTTGCTCAGCTCCAGAATTTGCAATGATTCGGGTAAACACTATATTTCTAATGAAGAAATTCATACTGCATTGCATCAAATACGCAAGTCTTTTTTTTGAGTTATAACATTAGTCAGATTTAAAGTCGCACATTAAATAACAAGAACTTTAAGGAGACAAAATGATTCCTCCAGAATTTGATTACCATGCGCCAACTACTCTGAGCGATGCGATTGCATTGCTTGATCAGTTGGGTGACGATGCCAAAATTTTGGCTGGCGGACATAGTCTGTTGCCAATGATGAAGTTGCGTTTTGCAGAGCCTGCGCATTTAGTGGATCTCAATTTGATTCCGCAATTGAGGGGCATTCGCGAAGAAGATGGCCTCATCAAGATTGGGGCGATGACAGTCGAGAACGATATTTTGGATTCGGCTCTGCTCAAAGAAAAAGCTTCACTACTTCCCAAGGCTGTCAAATGGATTGCTGATCCACAAGTACGTAATCGTGGAACTATTGGTGGAGATATTGCCCACGGCGATCCTGCTAATGATCATCCCGCTATCGCTATGGCCTTAGATGCAACCTTTGTATTGCATGGTCCTGGTGGCGAAAGAAAAGTAAAAGCAGTAGATTTTTTCCATGGCACCTACATGACTGATATGGCTGCCAATGAAATCATGACCGAGATTCAATTTGCTCCATTGGCTGGCAATACAGGCTGTGCATATGTAAAGCTCAAACGGAAGACTGGTGACTGGGCGACAGCTGCAGCCGCTGTAGTACTGCAAATGGCTAACGGAAAAGTAAGTATGGTGCGCATTGGCTTAACGAATGTGGCTGATACCGCTATTAGGGCAACGAAAGCCGAAGAGCTGCTCTTGGGTAAAGAGCTCAATGAAGAAACATTGAGAGAGGTAGTAAGCGCCGTAGCCGAGGCTTGCAACCCTGCCGAAGATCTTCGCGGTGATATTGAGTACAAGACAGCAATGGCTGGTGAGATGACTAAGCGTGCATTGCTTGATGCCGCTTCACAAATCAGTTAATTCAAGACCTAATACGGAGCAATAGACCATGAGCAAAAAATTAGTAAGCATGACCATCAATGGTAAAAAAGTTGAAGAGGCTGTTGAGCCGAGAACGCTTTTAATCCACTTCTTACGTGAGAATCTCAATCTTACTGGTGCGCACATTGGTTGTGAAACCAGTCATTGCGGTGCATGTACGGTTGATATCGATGGTAAGTCAGTTAAATCTTGTACGCATCTTGCGGTTCAGTGTGAAGGTGCGGATATTTTGACTGTCGAAGGTTTGGCAAAAAATGGCGTACTGAGCGCGGTTCAGGAAGGCTTTCATATGGAGCATGGTCTTCAATGTGGCTTTTGTACTCCAGGAATGCTAGTAAGGTCTTATCGCTTATTGCAAGAAAACCCCAACCCTACTGAAGCAGAAATTCGTGCAGGAATATCCGGAAATTTATGTCGTTGCACTGGATATCAAAACATTGTTAAGGCAGTGCAATACGCTGCTAAAAAGTTACAAGAAACTGCTCAAGCATAAAAACCCAATTTTAAAGTTGTGGGCTTTTTTTAAAGCCACATAACTCAACAGGAGATAAAGATGAATGCACCGTTGAAAGATCGTGAAGCAGCGTTAATGGGTATGGGTGATTCCCGTCTTCGTAAAGAAGATGCGCGATTTATCCAAGGTAAAGGAAATTATGTAGACGATATCAAGTTGCCTAATATGGTCTACATGGATATTGTCCGTTCGCCACTGGCACATGCTCGCATTAAAAAGATCAATAAAGAAGAAGCGTTAAAAATTCCAGGCGTTTTAGCTGTTCTCACTGCCGAGGATTTAAAGCCCCTCAAATTGCATTGGATGCCAACCCTAGCTGGCGATGTGGCGGCGGTTTTAGCCGATGAGAAGGTGCATTTTCAGATGCAAGAAGTTGCAGTCGTTTTGGCTGAAACCCGTTATGCCGCTGCTGATGGCAAAGAAGCTGTACAAGTTGAGTACGAAGAATTGCCTGTAGTCATCAACCCTTTTGATGCTTTAAAGGATGACGCTCCTATTTTGCGTGAAGACCTCATTGAGAAAATGGAAGGAGCGCACGGTAAGCGCCACCATCCCAATGACATCTTTACTTGGGAAGCTGGTGATGCGGCAGCAGCAGACGCTGCTTTTGTAAATGCAGAAGTAGTTGTCAAAGAAGATTTGCTGTATCCGCGTGTACACCCATGTCCGCTTGAAACTTGCGGCTGTGTTGCATCTTTTGACCCTATTCGCGGTGATTTAACCACTTACATTACAAGTCAAGCTCCACACGTAGTGCGTACCGTTGTTTCCATGCTTTCTGGTATTCCAGAATCAAAAGTGCGAATCATTTCTCCAGATATTGGTGGCGGCTTTGGTAACAAAGTGGGCATCTATCCTGGTTATGTTTGCGCTATTGTTTCTTCCATCGTTTTAGGCCGTCCGGTTAAATGGATTGAAGACCGTATTGAAAATCTTTCATCTACCGCTTTTGCTCGCGACTATCACATGACTGGTGAGCTTGCGGCAACAAAGGATGGAAAAATCCAAGGCTTGCGTGTCAATGTGTTGGCTGACCACGGTGCGTTTGATGCCTGTGCTGATCCATCAAAATTTCCAGCAGGAATGTTTCATATCTGTTCTGGTTCCTATGACATTCCAGCCGCGCATTGCACGGTAAGAGGGGTTTATACAAATAAAGCCCCTGGTGGTGTGGCCTATCGTTGTTCCTTCCGGGTTACTGAAGCTGTTTATTTAATTGAGCGCATGGTTGACGTCCTCGCGCAAAAGCTCAATATGGATAAATCGGAAATTCGTAAGAAGAACTTCATTCGTAAGGATCAGTTCCCTTATAAATCTGCTTTTGGTTTTGAATACGACTCTGGCGACTATCTCACTGCTTTAGATCAGGTCTTAGATGCCGTGGACTATAAAGGTCTTAGAGCAGAACAGGCTGCTAAACGTGCTGACCCGAATAGCAAGACTCTGATGGGTATTGGTTTAGTAACTTTTACCGAGATTGTGGGCGCAGGTCCAAGCAAGATTTGCGACATTCTGGGTATTGGTATGTTTGACTCTTGCGAAATTCGTGTTGACCCAACTGGTAGTGCTATTGCCAGAATGGGAACGATCTCCCAAGGTCAGGGTCATCAAACAACTTATGCGCAAATTATCGCAACTGAGTTGGGTATTGCTTCCGATTTGATTAAGGTTGAAGAAGGGGATACCGATACTGCTCCTTATGGACTGGGTACTTATGGTTCACGTTCTACCCCGGTTGCTGGTGCTGCTATTGCCATGGCCGCCCGTAAGATTCATGCAAAAGCTAAAAAGATCGCAGCCTCATTACTCGAGGTTAGTGAGAACGACTTAGAGTGGGAAGTGGACCGCTTTAAAGTGCGCGGAAATGATGATAAGTTCAAGACAATGAAGGATATTTCTTGGGCTGCATACCATCAACCACCTGATGGCTTAGAGCCAGGGTTGGAGGCTGTTCATTACTATGATCCGCCAAACTTCACTTTCCCGTTCGGAATTTATTTAGCTGTAGTGGATATTGATCGCGCAACTGGTGAAACCAAGGTAAGACGCTTTTATGCATTGGACGATTGCGGTACTCGAATTAATCCGATGATTATTGATGGCCAGATTCATGGTGGTTTGACAGAAGGTTTTGCCGTAGCAATGGGTCAGCTTTTATCATTTGATGCTCAGGGCAATATTCAAGGCAATTCTTTGATGGATTATTTCTTGCCAACTGCCGTTGAGACACCACATTGGGAAACCGATTACACAGTTACCCCATCTCCACATCATCCACTTGGAGCCAAGGGAGTTGCCGAATCACCACACGTTGGTAGCATTCCAACATTTACCTCTGCCATAGTTGATGCATTTGCACATACAGGCGTTACGCATATTGACATGCCACACACCTCGTTTCGCATCTGGAAAGAGCTGAAAAAACACGGTTTAAACCTCAATTAATTAAAGTTAGGATTTTTGTAATGGAAGTGATAATTGATAAGCAATACCCAATCCCTGCCAGCGTTGAAAGTTGCTGGCAGGTTTTGTCTAACGTCAATGATTTGGCAACCTGTATGCCTGGCGCATCTATTACTGAGCAGCTTGACGATACCCACTACAAAGGTAGCGTCAAGCTCAAAGTAGGTCCAGCCACTGCTGCATTTGCTGGTGATATTGAGCTGCAAGGTATCGATCCTGCTTTAAAAGAAATTCGTATGCTGGGTAAGGGCGCTGATCGTGGCGGTTCTTCAGCCTCGATGCAGTTGACAGCAAGTTTGTTGGCTCAAGCCGATGGAACAACAAATTTAGTTGGTAAGGCTGAAGTGATTGTGAATGGTAAGTTTGCGCAATTTGGTGGTCGTATGATGACGTCTGTTTCAGACATGATCTTGCAACAGTTTGCGGATAATTTTTCTGTGAAAGCTCAAGCTGTAGGTGGTACTGTATCACCAGCTCAAACTGGCAATACAGATGCTACCGCTACAGCCTCTGCTCCTGCAGCAGCGGCACCTGCAGCTAAAGCTCCTCATACCGAATTAAATGGCTTGGCCATTGCTTGGATGTTGATTAAGAATTTCTTCAAAGGGCTGGTAGGCATTAAAAGCTGATGAATGTTAAAGAGATATCGGGCCTCCTATCCAAGGCATCTTATGTAGCAGACGATAGTCTCTCTGAGATGGTTTGGATGGGTCTTACGATTGATCGGCCATTATTGTTAGAAGGTGAAGCTGGAGTTGGAAAAACGGCTATTGCTCATGCCTGTTCAGTGGGTTTGGATAGGCCCTTATTTCGACTTCAGTGTCATGAAAGCCTTGATCTCAATCAGGCCGTTTATGAGTGGAACTATAGCCGTCAGTTATTAGAAATACGCCTTAGGGAAGCTGAGGGCGGTGATAAATCACATCTAAGAGATGATTTATTTAGCGAGCAGTTTTTGCTCCAACGCCCCTTGATGCAAGCAATTACCTCACCTAAACCATCGGTTTTATTGATCGATGAAATTGACCGTGCTGATGAAGCATTTGAGGCTTATCTATTAGAAGTGCTTGGAGAGTTTCAGATTACGGTGCCTGAGCTAGGAACCATCAAGGCTGTTAGTCGCCCATTGGTGATTCTGACAAGCAATGGTACGCGTGATTTATCTGATGCTCTGCGTCGTCGATGCTTGTATCACTATGTTGATTACCCATCCATTCCTCGTGAGCTCACCATTGTTCAAACGCTAATACCAGAAGCAAATTTAGAGCTTTTGCAGCAAGCTGTGATGTTTGTGCATCAATTACGCAAAGAAGATTTGGATAAGACGCCGGGCATTGCTGAAACCTTGGATTGGATTCGCATTCTGTGTGCCAAGAACTTGAAGAAATTACCAGATGATCCTGTCGAATTCGCGGGTACGCTTTCAGCCTTGCTGAAGACTCGTAATGATCAGTGGCAAATATCTAACCAGGTATTAACCAAATTGATGGGCACAGGTCAGCGTGTCGGCATTGATGCTGGGGTTGTGGAATCACGCAAGTAAGTAGAATTCTTGCCCGATTGATATGTTAGATTCGCCCACCCCAACACAAGAGATCCGTCATTTTGTGGCGTATCTAAGGGAAAGTGGATTCGTTATTGGCTTATCTGAATTTAAGGCGATGGTGGACATCGCACTTTCAGCAGGAATCCAAGATAACGCTCGTATTGAAAAATGCTGGCGTGGGATTGCCGCTTCATCGCATCAGCAGTGGGAGCAATTTCCTGCTTTGTTTGAGGCCTTTTGGTATCCCAAGAAGGCCAAGGGCACAACTAAATCCTCAGGACAAAAAAAGCAGGGAAAATCCCTGCCTCAACTCATTCAAGAATTACAAAGCGAATCTGGATCAACTAAACCCTCAAATAATGGCCGTTCCGTAGGCCTGGGTTCAAGTGAATCCGAGGCAGAGCAAGATGCACAAGAAAAAGGCCAGGGCGGTGCTAGTAAGGTTGAGCCATTGGCTGAAAAGCCCCTAGGGGATTGGTTACCGCAAGATAGCCAACAACTCGATGCATTGATCGCGCCCTTGCAGGCGAAATTAAAACGCAAGCTGGTGCGTCACTATCGACGTCATCCCCAAGCAAGAAGATTGGATTTAAGAAATTCTATTCGTAAGGCGATGGGTACTGGTGGGGAGTTAATTCGTTTGAGCATGAAAGAGCCAAAAACTACTCCTCCCAAAATTTTTATTTTGGTAGATGTCAGTAAATCTATGGAATCTCATGCCCAATTCTTTTTAAGAATGGCCAGGTCATTTTGTCAAATTCTCAATGCCCGTGTGTTTGTATTTCATACAAGCTTAATTGAAGTTAGCGCATTAATGCGACGTAATAGTGGACGAGTTCAAGAAAAGATTAATGCCGTTGCATTTGGTTTTGGTGGTGGGACTCGCATTGCTACAAATTTAAAAGCGTTTTTAGCGCAAAGTAAATTGGGCCCCTCAGGAAGTCAAATAAAAGGTCTGGGTAAGCGTGATATTGTCTACGTATTAAGCGATGGTTATGACACCGATCCACCTGCGCAAACCTTAGAGGCTATTTTGGCCATACGCAATAAGGGGGCGGATATATTCTGGCTCCATCCCACCGTTGGTCGGCCGCAGTCAGAGGCAATGCTTTTAAGTCAAGATGCTATTTCTGGATTCATGGCGGTAAGTCATTTAGGCAGTCTTGAGGGCTTAGTAGATTTAACCCTAAAGCGTAAAAAAATCAGCAATGAAACTCACATGAGATTGGAGTTGTAATGGGATGCATTATGAAGCAGGGCGGCGGTCTTTACTCTAGGGTTAGAGTTGGGGCGATTTTATTGGCTGCCGGCGAAGGAAAGCGAATGGGCGGTGTTCCCAAAGCGCTTATAGAGCTTCAGGGGGTTCCTTTAATCAACCGTCAGATGATTGCATTAAGTGGTGCTGGTGTCGATGAGGTTGTGGTTGTTACAGGTTATTACCATGAACTTGTTGAGTCAATGGTTGAGCAATTTCCAGTGCGAGTTGTTCGCAATCTTCATCCTGCTGATGGACAGGCATCATCCGTGAGAATGGGGCTTGAGGCATTAGGGGGAAACTTTGACGCCGTCATTATGGCCTTATGTGATCAACCTTTGATTAATGCCGAAGATATCACCCAGCTTATTGCCGCATTCAAAAAGCGTCAATCTGGAGAAATTCTGATGCCAATGGTTGATGGTCAACGAGGAAATCCTATTGTTCTCAGTGGAGTGGCTATCAATCAAATATTGGCATCTGGTCAAAATATGGTTTGTCGTAAATTTATGGATGAGCATCCAGAAGTTGTAAATGTATTTCATACTGACAATGAGCATTTCATCCTTGATGTAGATTCTCTAGAAGATCTGGATGTTTTTCAGGCTAAAACGGGCTGGAGCTTAACTGTGCCAAAAGCCTCTAATGGGGCCGCCATAAGCGAGCCAGAATCTGAGCCTGCATATCTATCCTTGCAAAAATTGAGACCCTAATGCTTACCTCTAACTGGCCTGTTCCTATTGCCATGCATCTGTGCCCGAGTGCGTCGGAAATTAATCCCGTGCTTTCACGGGTTTTTCAAGCCATGAGGGCAGCAGCACTTTTAGAAAAAGATCTTGCTGATACTGCTGTGCCTAAAAAGTTTTATGCCAGCGATGATCAACTTTTGCAACGCGTTGATCTTCCTGAATTTACGCAATTGATTCAGTTTTTTGCTGATGCCATTCAAAAGACTGTTGGCGCAGCGAACGCGGGAATCTGGCCTCAAGGCAAAATGTCTTTGCAGCTAGAGATTATGGGCTGCTGGTTCCAGATTCAAAATGGTATGGCGTTTCATGATGTGCATACGCATGGTAATTGTTCTTGGTCTGGCGTGTATTACGTTCAAGTCGATGAGGCAAAAAAACGAATGGATCATCCAGAAATGGGGGAGGCTAATGGGGTTACCCGGTTCTATGGCCCATACAGTCAATGGCAAGGCGGTGCCCATATGGATATTGGCAATGCTTATCTGCAAAAAAATAGTTTAGATATCCATCCTGAAGTGGGGAAGCTGGTTTTATTTCCTTCCTATCTTCCGCATATGGCCATGCCTTATGAGGGTGAGAAAGATCGAATCATTGTTTCTTTTAATGTACAAATACATTCAACACAGGGTGACCAAATATTTGGCTTTGATTCTAAATAAATCGCTCAATATTCAAAATTTCGTTCTATGGAAAATTTAGATCTCGTAGTCTTAAGGGCCTTGTTAGATTGGAGAAGATCTGGCAAAAAAGCCTTGTTAGCCACAGTGGTGAGAACATGGGGTTCTTCGCCTAGACCTATTGGGTCAATCATGGGTCTTTGTGAGGATGGCAGTGTGATTGGCAGCGTTTCAGGTGGGTGTATTGAAGATGATCTCATCCGAACCTATAGCACTGCTAAAGAATTTCCTTCGGGGTTGCCTAAGTTGATTAAGTATGGCGTGAGCGCTGATGAGGCGCACCGTTTTGGCCTGCCCTGTGGCGGAACCTTAGAGATTTTGCTGGAATTTGAAGTAAACGAAAATCTTTTAAGTGACTTGGTAGACCAACTTTCTCAGGGAAAATTGGTTCAGCGCATCACTAAGTTAGATGATGGTTCGGTCAGTTTGCTTGCGGTACAAGCCCCCGAGGAGCTGGTGCTAAGTGATCGTGAATTGATGAATACTTTTGGCCCGGAATACCGCATGCTGATCATTGGGGCAGGGCAGCTATCAGAATATTTAGCAATTATGGCTTTATTTAACGGGTTTAATGTCACTGTCTGTGACCCGCGTGAAGAGTACCGATCTAATTGGAAGGTGGGTGGCGTTGCATTAACTCATGACATGCCGGATGACGTAGTGATGGGTATGAAGTTAGATAGCCGTAGCTGTGTAGTAGCACTGACTCATGATCCAAAACTGGATGACTTGGCATTATTGGATGCCCTGCAAACCGACGCCTTTTATATTGGAGCTATTGGGTCACGCAGAAATAGTGAGGCACGTCGTCAAAGACTCATTGAGTATTTTGATTACACAGAAGAATCGCTCTCGGGCTTAAGGGGTCCAATTGGCATCTATATCGGTAGTAAGACGCCCTCAGAGATTGCCGTGAGTGTTATGGCTGAGATCCTTGCTGTAAAAAATGGAGTGAGTTTGCCTAAAGATGTTCAAGTAGGATTTGCTAAAAACGAATCCTTCAATCCTCAAAACGATTCAGGTGGAGTCATTTGTGGAATTTAATCCTGCACTAAGGATGGCATTCACGCGTGCATACGTGAATTAATTACAAATGAGTCTTAGACCATCATTTAGATTTCGGATTTATTCTGGCGACACGCCTGCGATTGGTCCTGGAAAGATTGCACTGTTAGAGGCCATTATTGAGCACGGTAGTATTCGCGCAGCTGCTAAAAGCATTGGAATGTCCTATAACCGTGCGTGGCTATTAATAGAAGAAATGAATAAGTCTTTTAAAAGCCCTGTTATAGAAGCTATTGCTGGTGGGTCAAAGGGCGGGGGATCTCATGTCACCAAAGTTGGGCATGTATTAATTCAGGAATATCGCGCCATTGAGAGTGATGCGCTTAAGGCCACGACCAAAAGAATCAACGCAGTGAAGGCCTTGCTAAGGTAAATATGAAAGTATTGTTGGTGGGATCTTCATTGCTGCGGCTATCGTTATACTTGAGAAAATATCACGTAATCATATTAAAGGACTGCGTATGAAAAAAATAGGCAGCTCATTAGTATTCAGTTTGCTATTGCCTATTCAGGTAATGGCTGCTGATTTGACGGTATCAGCAGCTGCTAGTCTCACTAATGCCTTTAAAGAGATGGCCCCTGTATTTGAAAAGCAAAATCCAGGCACTAAGGTTTTGTTAAATTTTGCCTCGTCTGGTTCTTTACTGCAGCAAATCATCAAAGGTGCGCCTGTTGATGTCTTTGCTAGTGCCGACCAAGAAACAATGTCTCAGGCTGAGCAAGCCGGGTGCGTAAAGAATGGGGATCAAAAGATATTTGCATCCAATCAATTGGTCGTCATTGTCCCCAAGGGCAGTAAGCAAAATCCTACGGGGTTAAGTGATTTAACAAAATCACAATATCAAAAGATTGCTATTGGCTTACCCGCAAGTGTGCCCGTTGGTCGCTATACCAAGCTGGCTTTAGAAAAGAAAAACTTGTGGGGTGTTCTGGAGTCAAAAATGATTAGTGCACAAAGTGTACGTCAGGCATTGGACTATGTAGCCAGGAGCGAGGTTGATGCTGGTTTTGTGTATTCCACAGATGCAGTCATCTTGCCCAATGAAGTTACACAAGCATTTGTAGTTCCAGTGGATTTACCGATTTTGTATCCCATTGCGCCCATCAATGGAAGCCCAAATAATATCCTTGCTAACAAGTTTGTGGCTTTTGTTGTTTCACCCCAAGGTCGCGAGATATTGAGTTCGCATGGTTTTGGAAAGCCTTAAAGCCTATGGATGAAGCTTGGATTGCTTTACGGCTCACTTTAAAGGTCGCGGGTGTAGCGACGGCCATTAATGTGATATTGGGAGTGGGGGTTGCCTATCTCTTTGCGCGTAAGCATTTTTTTGGAAAAAATGTAGCTGATGCCATTTTGACTTTGCCGATGGTGATGCCACCAACGGTCTTAGGATATTACTTGTTAGTCCTGTTGGGTAAAAACGGGCCAATAGGTTACTTTCTTAAAAAGTACTTTGATATCAATTTGATTTTTACTTGGCAGGGCGCAGTGATTGCGGCCTCTATTGTTTCTTTCCCTTTGGTCTTTAAGGCAGCTCGTGCTGCCTTTGAATCTCTAGAGCCTCAATATGAGCAAGCGGCTCGAGTGTTGGGGGTAAGCGATATTGCCATTTTTTTTAGGGTGACCTTGCCGTTAGCTTGGCGTGGAATTTTGGCGGGAGTCCTTCTATCCTTTGCAAGATCTGCCGGTGAGTTTGGGGCAACGCTCATGGTTGCAGGAAGCATCCCAGGAAAAACTCAAACTTTATCGATAGCAGTATATGAGGCGGTTCAAGCTGGTCAAGATGAGATGGCAAACTTTTTAGTCCTTCTGACTTCAGTTGTCTGTATAACCGTGTTATTGGTTTCTGGCAAGCTTGCCCCCGGAAGGGTAGCTAGTGGGGTGCATGATCATGGCTGATGTTTGGAATATTGCTATCGAGAAGGAATACGTTGGCAAAAATCGAATATTTAAAATGGATGTCAGCATTCAAAGTAATGCAGAACGCTTAGTTCTGTTTGGGGTATCAGGTTCGGGAAAAACACAATTACTCAGAATGCTTTCTGGGTTGGTAAGGCCCGATCAAGGAAGTATTGAATTTGAAGGGAAGACGTTATTTAATCAGAGTACTTCGATTAATCTTAGCCCTCAAGAACGCTCATTAGCTTATGTCTTTCAAGAGTACGCCCTCTTTCCACATTTAACGGTTATGCAAAACATTGCCTTTTCTGTCAATAAGGGATGGCTTAATAAGAGTCAAAGTTTTGTAAATGAAGATGTTGAAAGTTGGTTGGAAAAGTTTGAACTAAAGAATCTGGCTTACCAATATCCACATCAATTATCTGGGGGTCAATCTCAAAGGGTGGCTTTGGCTAGAGCATTAGTTTGTCAGCCAAAGGCATTACTACTCGATGAGCCTTTTTCTGCTTTGGATGATGGCTTAAGAAAAGCCTTGCGTAGCGAGCTCTATGAATTGCAAAAACAACTATCCATTCCCATGATTCTGATTAGTCATAACCTCGATGATGTGCATAGTTTTAGTGATGAGCTTATTCAAATTCGAGAGGGTCGTACTTTTACGGAATGAGTAGATGGATTTTGGTGTGGACTCATAAGTACATTCGAATGATAAAAAACCTCTGAACTTTTATTCAGAGGTTTTTCTCTTTCCAGTGGAATGATATCGATTAGAAAAATATCAATTATTTTGTAATTAATAGTGAAGTAAGTTGATTAATGTCACGCATTTTTTCTAACTCCAGAATTTCCTGAATAATCCTTTGTGTTTTGTTGACTCCGAGTACGGGAGAGATGAGATCGCGCGCTTTGGCGCTGACGATTTCAGTGGTTAGTGGATTTTCTTTTGTACCAGGCGGAAAGCGGGTATGTTTGCTTAAGATCTGGCCATTCTTTAAATAAACCTCGACAATAGCTCCGCGGGGTGCCAGTGGATCATTAAGCTTAGGGTCGCCAATAACAGTAATCCGCTCCATGAGAGAGCGAATTTGAGGTAACTTCATTCGTTCTTGTGAGTGACTATTTGCAAATGAAACATTTCCCTCGAGCATGGCAGTTGCAATTAGATACTGACAGTTAACATCTGGCATTGGGCTGTTTCCCACAATACCGATGGCATCTTCTGGAATGCGAACGGTGATTTTCTCCACATTGTTTGGAGTAAGTTTATTTTCTTGGGATAGCTTTAAAAACGCATCTAGAGGCGCTTGATTTGGGTATCCCACTGGAAAGGTCTTAATGCTAGATTCGGAGATATAAAAACGTGTTCCTAAATCCGCAATCATTGCACTGGGGTTAGGTTGTGTAGAAAGCGCTGATAACAGATTGTGTTTTCCATCAAGCACGTTGTAAACGCCTGTAAGCCCAGACTGAACCATGGCTACGGCAGTAGTGCCATTTCGTGCACCCATGCCACTAAAGTCAAAAGACTTCTCTACATGATCGTGGTCATCAACCCAGCTCCATAATCCTGATACTTGTTGCGCGGCATAAGAGATGGCGTAACGCATTTGAGTTTCATTGAGATGGGCCAAAGAAGCTGCTGAAGCCATTGCACCCATAGTAGCGTTATAAGCTTCTGCTCCACGATGAGTGCCGCGAACATGGTCTGGGCCCAGTGCCATGAGAAAGCGGCACCCTACGTCATATCCCAAGGCGACACCGCGTATTAGATCTGCGCCTGAGCGATGCTCTTTTTCCGCCAAGGCAAGCGCTGCAGGGACGGTCGCTGATCCTGGATGTGCTTTTGTCACAGGTTCAAAGTCATCTGATTCATCAGAGTGTGCGAGCATGGCGTTGAACATCGCCGCATTGATAACCGTCGTCTTGATATTGGTCGCAAAGACAGATGCCTCAGTTGTACCTCCTTGGGTGCGGGCAAAGCGGATGGCCATTTCTCCGGGTAATAATTTTGACCCAGAAATCATTGCGGCTACAGTATCTAGTATTCGATACTTTGCATCTATTAAAGTCTCAGGCGGAAGCTCTTGGTTGCGTGCGCCAGCCATATAGGCAGCCAATTGCCCCGTGATATCGGTTGCCGCAAAAAGGTTAAGACTTGGTGTTAGTGCTGATGCAGCAATAGCAGCAGATGTTTGTATAAAACGACGACGGCTATTTTTGGTATTTAAATCATTGTTATTGGTGCTCACTAGCTGTCTCCTGATAATTTTTTTCAGTGTAATCAAAAAGCGTCAAATAAGGGTATTGTTGGAGGGTTCCAAGGGGTGACGATTGCTTGTTGGGCAAGCCATTTTGATAGAGTAATCTACTGCTTGAGGCGGTCAGAAAAGTTGAGATTTGTATTCTCTTGCAATTTCACTAGAATGGTCGGGCAAAAGCTTGGGCAGTAGCTTTGGTTGGTGGCTTTAATGACGTACTTGTGTTCTATAACTATTAAGCAGGAAACGGCACTCTAGAAGTGTGAAGATAATTTATACATGATTGAATTACGCGAAACTGCTCTCGAGATACTGTTAATTAAAGATGCAGAGCTTAAGGTAGCTCGCCTTTATCAACTATATGATGACTATCAGCTTGAACAGGTTTCCTTAGATCTTTCTCGAAATGTTGATTCACAAAATCTTGACCTTCCTGGTCGCCCAGATAAGCCTGAGTTGGTGCCCCCTTTAAATGTCCCCAGAAGAAAAATGGATACAGAGCAGGGTAGGGTATCTTTGCTGCATTCGCTGGCCCATATTGAATTTAATGCGATGAATCTTGCGTTGGATGCGATCTGGCGATTCCCGGATATGCCCCAGCAATATTATGAAGATTGGCTGCGAGTTGCCAAAGAGGAGGCTTATCACTTCACTCTAGTTCAAAAACATATTCAAACTCTTGGATTCTCCTATGGAGATTTTCCTGCGCATAACAGTTTGTGGGAAATGGTAGAGCGAACGACTGATGCGGTCATTGCCAGAATGGCCCTTGTACCTCGAACTATGGAAGCAAGAGGCTTAGATGCGGTTCCGATGATTCGTGATCGATTTAAGCAAATCAAGGATGTTCAGGCGGTTGAAATACTAGAAATCATCCTCAGAGATGAAATAGGGCATGTCTTAATCGGTAACCGCTGGTTTAATTTCTTGTGTGCCAAAGATAATCTCTCTCCGATTGCTACCTACAAAGAGTTGGCTAGAAAATATTGTGCTCCCACATTAAGAGGGCCATTTAACATTCAAGCTCGTAAACAGGCGGGTTTTACTGATGAGGAATTAAACCTTCTTGAGGCTGAGCGAGCCTAACTTCTGGGTTGGCTAGTCTTTAAATCTTCCAGTTATGGAGGACGCTGATAAATTCTTCAGGCCCAATTGCATTGGACCCTGAAAAAGGGGTGATGTATTCATAGATCAAATAGAAAATAATGCCCAATGAGCTAGAGAGTAAAAAAATCATCGTTTTATGATGCTTTCTATTTGGCATTGAGTAGAGGCACTGGTAAAAGAGATATAGAAATGCACTAAGAGTCAAAGCCAAAATCATGGGAGAGTCTAACGATGATTTTGAACTTAAAACACGATTTAGACGAAGCATACGGTATTCAGAAATTGCTCTTAATTCTTCTTGTTGAGCTACCAATTCGCCATCATTTTTTGGAACGTAGTTCAGTAAAAGTTTATGAAACTGATTAAAAATGTCATATGTAGGGATGTCATATTTATCCTTAGCCATAAGGGGCCAATCTTTTGTGATGACTCCATCAACATAAAGCTGTAAAAGCTCTTTTCCGTGATTCCTAATTTCAGGAGGATAGGCATCCAAAGTCCTATAAATACTATTTAGAGAAAAAGCTTCTTTGGATGCTGACGACTTCACATCGTTATAACTTTGCCAAGTAGAGATAGTGATAAATGCCAGTGTCAGGCCGAAAACAATGCCTATGGCATCTGAAAAGGAGGACGCAAAGTCCGTATGGTCTTTAAAAAGAAAAGATGCAAAATATTTTTGCAGTAAAAATAAGGTCCCCAGACTTGTTAGAACAAAAATCGCTACGATGATTACTAGGTTGGTCAGCATGGTTGATGTTGTCGGGTGGTTAAATGATGAAAATTCTGATCATACTTTTTGGTTGGGACAATTCCCTCAATCTGAATAGGTGCCACAGCGTTAGACACGTTGTTCTGGCGTATTTGAGATTGGGTTAAAAACTTAATGCGCATGCTCTCATTTTAGTGGATTGGAGGCTGGAGACATTACTAAGCCCGCAGAGCGAGGCTTAGTAATCCTTGATGGGTTGGGCGAGATTCGAACTCATAACAAGCTATTGACTCAAATGGAGTCGGAAAGAGGTGGATATCAACACCTTCTCTGGCGGATTTCATTGCCAATCAGTTATGTCGATTCTGATAATGCTATTGGATGGTTTGTTGGAAAGACAGTTTAAATGTTGCCCAAGAGGGTCTCTGTTAACGCTCGGCAATAGTAATCGTTGTTCAAAGAGTCCATTCCAATATTAAATAAGAACAGTGGTGGGGTATTTAATAATGTGTATTTCTACAACATGGTGAACCATTTTCATTTATCCATGATGCATGTGCGTTATATTTTGGGGATAATTGCTGTTACGCTCATTGAAAGAGTCTAGTTTGGTGAATTCCATAAATAAATTGAAGACTCTCCCCTTATCCTTATTAGGATTACTGCTCTTTTTCATTAGCTTTAATCATGCAGAGGCATTGCCGCTATTTTCTCGGCAGACCGGACAAAATTGCGTCGCTTGCCATGCAGGTGGGCAATACCCAGAGCTAACGCCATATGGGCGCTACTTCAAATTAATGGCCTATACGCTCGGGGAGCGAACCGATCTTCCAATTTCCGTGCAGTTTGTTGGTGGTGCCGCTACTAGCACTAATGGGAATAATGGTACTGGGCAAGTGCATCAAAGTGGTAAGTTAGAGCCAAACTATCTTTTCTTGGATGTGGGCGGCAAGATTACCGATAACTTTGGTGCTTTTAGCCAATGGTATTACGCGATTGACGAGCAGGTGAGTGGTAAGGGAAGTATTCCCAACCAAAATCAGTTTGCGGCAGATATCCAAGATTGGCGTTATGCAGATCACTTTGTTGGCAATAGCGCAGATACGGTAAAAGACTTTATTTGGGGCGCATCCTTAAATAACTATGCTGGCGCTACCGATGTATGGAACTCATCTCCCATGTGGATGTATCCCTATATGGGCTCCACCAGAAATTACTCAACCTATGGACTGCCTTACAACACAAGATTGTCTGCATATTCCGTGCACAACCCTGGGTATGGTGTCTATGGCTACGTGAATCAAAATTTTTATGGTGAAGTAAATTTATACCAGTCGGGCGGATCAGGACCCCTTTCTTGGATGACTTATCCAGCCTCTAATAGCAATCCCAATAGTGCACCAGTCTACTTGCAGGGACTAAATCCCTATTTCCGGTTTGCTTACCAAAGCGACGAACATGACGGCCATAATTGGATGCTTGGTTTCTTGGGTGCAAATATCAATCAATACTCTAGCTGTAATACGGTGGCAGATAGTAGTTCTTATAAAGGAACCGCGCCGACTTGTGGTGGGCCAGTAAATTCGCCTGCCTTGAGTGCTGGGACGGTGAAGTATCAAGATAGGGCGATAGATGGGCAGTATCAATATTTGGTTGATCCCCATACGGTAACTGCACAAGCTCGCTATACCAAAGAAAATATCTCCGATCCAACGGGTATTTTGTACGGCAATCCGAATAACAAGACCAACTCTTTCATGTCTAAGGTCAGCTATGTTTATAACGCTACCTATGGAGCCGCAGTAGCGTTTCAGAATATTACCGGTACAGGTGATGGGCGCTACGGTGTCAACGCATTAACGGGCGCTAATTTAAACCCAAATTCCACAGCTTGGATTCCATCTATTTGGTATCAGCCACTACAAAATCTACGTATTACATATCAGTACACCGCCTTTACTAAATACAACGGCGGCACTATTAATTACAACGGTTTGGGTACCAATGCCAGTGCAAATAACGCGAGCTGGCTCTATTTATGGTTGGCAATGTGATGAAATTATTCCCGAATATAATTTTCTCAAGAGTACCCCCTGCTGTGATTGTGCTTTCTATGGGTATTTTGGCTGGTTGTACTTATTTCAACAATATTCCACCAGTAACTACTCTAGAAAATCCTGCAAGAAGTAGAACGCTAGGAGATTATGAAGTTGCAGGCAATGTTCTTGCTGTACAAGTCTGCGCCTCCTGTCATGGTGTGAATGGCCAATCCAATTCACCCATGATTCCCAATCTGGCTGGACAGCAAAAAGACTACTTAGTAAATCAATTGCAGGATTATCGAGACCGCAGTAGAAGCAATGAGTATGGCGTGCAGTATATGTGGGGCATGGCAGCTTCATTAACCAATAGACAGATACAAGAGCTGGCAGAATATTTTTCTAAACAAGCACCCGTTAAACCAAGTAAAAGCAATGGTAGCGATCCTAAATTAGTGCGCGGCAAAGAAATTTTTGAAAAAGGCATTCCAGAGCAGGGCGTTGTTCAGTGCAACTCTTGCCATGGTCCTAGTGGAGAGGGCATGGCAACGTTCCCAAGGGTAGCTGGCCAACAAACTTATTACTTAACCCAACAACTTAATCTATGGCAGCATCCTGACCAGAAACGTTTTATGGAGGTGGGGGGCAACACTTGGGCACCCAGAACCATCACGTTTGCACGTCCACGTGGTGTATTAATGCAAGGCATTGTAAAGAATCTATCTGATGAAGATGCCAAGGCTGTAGCAATGTACTTGAGCACTCTTCAATAACCCACTGTCCTCTATTTATACTTACTTGGTTGAGTTAAAGTTCGCAAGAAAAAGCCACTAGATTTCTCTAGGGGCTTCTGTATAACTGGCGGGTCGGGCGAGAGTCGAACTCGCGACCAACGGATTAAAAGACGCATGGTAATTTTATTTTATGTATTTAAATCAATAACTTGTAATGTTTGCTCATCATCATTATCAATGTCACATAATGCAAATCTAGCTTCTCAATGTCGAGGGCGGCACAAATTTGGCACGTTCACCCTACATGAAAGTTCAACTTAAAAAAGTTATACAAGCTACTCCTACAGGTCAAAAGGCGTATCGCGAAAAATGCAAAAACGCTTCTTAAGACATCCGTTGACTATGTAGCGCAAATTATTTTTTGTATCGTACATATATTGCTTTATATCTGCAGCTAACTGCTTTAGCTATGATTGATAGACAATCTTTATAACAATACTAATTTAAGGTGCCTTAACTCAATGGAAGATCTTCTAAAAAAGCTCAATATTGAGTTCAATGAAACAAAGCGACCGAAAGCGATACAGACCTTAAATGACCTAATTGAGGCTGCAGAAAAACTAGTTGAAGGGGGCAATGTTGAAGACTTTGCTGCGAGAAGTTTATCGCGTACATCTGGATACTCTCTTGGATCGCTAATTAAAAGATTGGGCAGGATTGAAAATATTTTTATATACGCGATCACCTCAGGGAGAAGCAAAAAAATCCAGTCAATCGGTAAATCTTTAGAGGCAATTAATCGCGATGCTGACGTGAATGATTTTGTTAATGAGTTGGTGGATATAACCTTTAAATCCCTACAGGCAATGAATCCTCGTGTAATACGATATTACGAAAAGCGTGCAGCCACTAGAGCTGAATATGTGACAGATGTTTTTACTTACACCAATGAAATCATCGCCCCCTTAAAAAATATCATCGCAAATAATCGGTCTTCAACGATGCGGACTCTTGGGGATCATGAGATGCAGTACATTTGCCGAGCCATCTTCTTATTTATAGAGCGTCCATTTGTAGAGGGTGATCTGATAGCCGGTACTGAGATTCATCGAAAAATGGCTATAGAAAACATCACCAGTCTTTTGGTTGCTAAGTAAATTATTTAAGTGGATGGAGCGGTAGATTAGATTCTTCCCTGATCTTTAGGCTTATAAATTTAGCCTCATACTCATCCGTCTAGCTGGGTGAGTTGGTGCCTTGGCGTCCAACAATTCCCGGTAATCACTTTTATTTAGCGAACGCTGCTGAATATTTTTTTCATTTACATAAATATCACAATAAAAACAATGACTTATGAATAATTATAAGTGCGATTTAGTGAACGCATTTCGGATCTGATCTCCCATCTAATGGATATACATTAATGGCTTAGAAAGCCTTGTTGGTTTTCTTTAAGTGGTCGCGCTTAGGCTTTATTGAACCAGTAATTGTCAAATGATTATGAAAATTAATTTCATAACGATATTTACTCATTAATAAGTTCGAAAGATCAATGAAAAATTTATATAGACCACTCAAATTAGTGCGTTAAAAAAATTCTGATTTAGCTTTTTATCTGACGGCGCTATTTTTAATAGTTTTTTATAGGGTGATTGGGTTGATCGAAAAAATTAAGGAGGTCTTTAAAGGAGGCGGCCATTCATTGCAAGCTCATGCTGCCTTTTTCCTTGCCGCGATCTTTTTAATGATACCTCTCGCATGGGCAGATGGAAATCCAACGATAGCCAATGCTGCTGGAACGTATTACGGCGGTGGTTGTGGTCATTACGTTGCTCCAACAGATTATTCCGGTGCATCTGCTTTATATAGCACCGCATCTTATGCGACACTTTACTTTACTATTGCCCCTCCAGTTATTTGTGGCCCAGATGGCGATAGCGGTAATCCGGCTTCTGACGACCCTTTTGATTATCACGGCTCAACAGGTGGGTATACCGGCTACAAACCGGCTACGATGTTTTACAGTTTTGTGAACTATCTTTCAGCTGGAAATACTGTTCCTGATGCAATCATCTACGTCACTATGGGCGGTTATGGTGGCACTGGAGGTGCGTCTTCTATTGAACAAAGTGCTTCCTCAGGAGGAACTGGTGGTTATGGAGGTGATCTTTATATCAACCTATACGCCTCCGGATATACCCAGCCTCCATCGGGTATTTATGGTCCCTATAACAACCCAACCCTTACTACTAATTTAACAGGGATTTTTTTACAATCGATTGGTGGCAATGGGGGTAATGGTGGTGATTCTGGCGGTAATGGCGGTGTCGGCGGTCCCGGCGGTACCATATCAATTAATAACTACGTAGCAATCTATACGCAGCAAGCTGGGGGGTACGGAATATTTGCGCAGAGCCTGGGTGGTTGGGGTGGTTCTGGTACCGATGGATCTAGTACGACTGTATTCACGGGTTCCGACGGTGGTACTGGTAGTGCGGGTGCAAGTGGCGGCAATGTTAGTGTCGCAAATTACGCAATAATTCAGACGCCATTTTCCATTCCTATTTTCGCGCAAAGTATTGGCGGTAATGGAGGCTCTGGTGGCAATGGATCGGGTGGTTGGTTTAGTTCCGGTAATGGTGGTAGTGGTGGCTATGGTGGTCCGGGCGGTTCCGTTTGGGTTTGGAATACCGGAAATCTATACGGAGTTATGGTTGGCGGCTATGGCATTTTTGCTCAAAGCGTAGGCGGCGGCGGCGGTAATGCTGGTGCTAGTGCGGGTCTAAATGCGATAGGAGCTTCTGGTGGGTATGCTGCTTCAGGTGCTGCGGTATCCGTTGGAAACTGGGGAAATATTATTGTGCCGGCTGCATCATCCACTGGTATTTTTGCCCAAAGTATTGGCGGCGGTGGCGGGGCTGGTGGTCTTGCGGTTGGGATGGATGCGATTGGTGGATCTGGTGGTGATGGTGGTAATGGATCTGTAGTATCAGTATTTAATGCCGCATCTATTTATACAGGTAGCTCTTGCGCTTCGATGAATAGTCAAGGTAACTGTACTCAGATAAATAACCATTCGTATACAGCTGGCAATTCTAATGGCGGGGCATATGGAATTCTTGCGCAATCCATTGGTGGCGGAGGGGGAAATGGCGGTATGGGAATAGCCGCGGGTGTTGCAGGCTATGGTGGAGTTTCTTTTGGGGGCTCCGGTGGAGGTGGTGGATATGGCTCTGCTGTCTACGTAGTTAATTCCGGAAATATCGTTACAGTTGAAAACAATTCAGCAGCAATTTTGGCTCAATCCATTGGTGGCGGTGGTGGTGCAGGCGGCGGTACAATTTCTGTTTCTGCTGGCTTTACGGCAGCCTATGGCTATGCCTCTGGTGGCTCAGGTGGAACAGGTGGAAATGCCGGTTTTGTGGGGGTCAATTGCTTAGCATCGGAGTGTTCGGGCGCGGGAAGTGTAGTAAGAACAAATGCTCCTGTTCCCGGTACTTATATTTCAACGACTGATTTGAGCTCCCCAGGAATTGTGGCGCAATCGATTGGTGGCGGTGGTGGTAATGGCGGATTTGCCATTGGATTTTCTGCGGCATCTGAGGCTAGTGCTACCTTTACTTATGGTGGTTCTGGTGGCGCTGGCGGTAGTGCTGGAACTGTTGTAGCTTCTCCAGGCGGTGTCAATATCACAACCTATGGAAACGATTCGCCTGGAGTGATAGCTAGCTCTATTGGTGGTGGTGGTGGCAATGGGGGAAGCAGTATTTCAGGAGCCATAAGTTCTGATCTGTCTTTAGGTATGACCATGGGCGGAAGGGGTGGGTCTGGTGGCTCTGCTAACTGGGTCTTGATAGATAACTTCAACACCATGGTTAATGGCGTATATGTACCAGCAAGCTCAATTTCAACATATGGCGATCGCTCCTATGGATTGATTGCACAATCGATTGGCGGCGGCGGTGGGAGTGGTGGCTCTAGCGTTGGCGCAACCGTTACTGGTGGAACTGGCATTACTCAATCCATAGGTGGATCTGGTGGATCTGGCCAAACTTCAAATGGAGTCACTTTATATAACGATGGGTCTATTACTACTTGGGGTTCACAGGCCAGTGCAATTGTGGCTCAAGCTATTGGTGGCGGTGGTGGCAACGGCGGCTTTAGTCTTGGTGCTAGCGCAGGTGTTTCTTGGTCAAGCGGCCTAACGGTGGGTGGGTCTGGTGGCAATGGTGGCAATGTTGAGCAACCAGTAGTGGTTATTAATACAGGGGCTTTAAGCACGTTTGGTGGAGGCTCTCCTGTCATATTGGCGCAATCCATTGGTGGTGGTGGTGGTAATGGCGGGACTGCAGGCTCTGTTGGTCTTGATTTTAATGGTGGCAATATCTCCATCGGTGGGTCTGGTGGAACGGGCGCTAACGCAGAAACAGTTCAGGTAACAAACTCGGGATCAATTACTGCAAACAATTCCAATGCATCGATCAATGCTAGCGGTAACAACCCGGGAATACTTGCTCAGTCGATTGGGGGTGGCGGTGGTAATGGGGGATATTCAGCTGGTGCGTTTATGTATGTTGGAGCAACCACATCACTGCTTATTGGCGGTAATGCTGGAAGCGGTGGATCGGCATCTGACGTTACTGTTACAAATTCAGCGCCAATTTACATTCAAGGTCACCTATCACCGGGAATCATTGCTCAAAGTTTAGGTGGTAATGGCGGTAATGGCGGAGCTGCTAATTCTGGATCCCTATCTGGGGTGGGCTCATGGAATACGGATGTAGGCGGAGGTTCAGGGGCTGGTGGTGTTGGTGGTAATGCAACGGTCACCTCTTCGTCATCCATTTCAACCTCGGGCTTATTGTCGCCAGGGATCATCATCCAGTCGCTTGGTGGTGCTGGTGGTAATGGTGGTGTTGCTATTTCTGGTGGCGCTTCGTATGGCGGCACACTTTCTGCTGCTGTGGGTGGTGGGGGAGCTTCTGGAGGTAATGCAGGTAATGTGCTGGGGAATATTTCATCTGGTATTTCAACCAATGGAGCCTTATCGCCCGCTATTCTTGCTCAATCGATTGGTGGAGAGGGTGGCAATGGTGGTAATGCAATTTCTGGTAGCTTATCAAGTTATTTTTCAGGTTCGGTTTCATTGGCTGGCAATGGTGGTAACGGCGGAATATCGAGATCTGTCACTATTAATCTTGCCAACTCAGGTTTAGGCAATTATGTGATCGGCACAAGTGGTTTGCTTTCTTCCGGCGTCCTCGCTCAATCCATTGCCGGCAATGGTGGTAATGGTGGATTTGCAACGGCAATATCGGGTAGTTCGGGGTCGCAAGATTCAGAAGGTTTAAGTGTTTCTATTGGCGCTACTTTGGCTGGTAAAGGTGGGAATGGCGGGACTGCAGGTAACGTTTCCATCAATACTGATTCTAGTGTTTCAATAATTACGAGTGGCGCTGGTTCTGACGGCTTGGTAGCGCAATCTATTGCTGGCAATGGAGGTAATGGTGGGGCTGCAACTTCCGGTAGTTATGGTACAGGCTCTTCATCTATACCCATTAGCGTGGCGATTGGTGGAGTAGGTGCTTCTGGTGGAACGGCATATTCAGTAAATATTAATACGGCATCCAATATATCAACGAGCGGCCTTAATGCGATTGGAATCATTGCGCAATCTATTGGCGGCAATGGAGGTAACGGAGGGTCTAGTCAAAGTTTTGCCATTGGCGATCCAGCAAGTACAAAATCTTTTTCGGCTTCTCTGGCGATAGGTGGATCAGGTGGCGGTGGAGGTAATAGCGCAGACCTTAATGTGACGCAAACGGGGGTTATTAATACTGCCGGAACATCTAGTGTTGCCACGGATGGTTCGGCGGGTATTTTGGCTCAATCGATTAGCGGTGGCGGAGGCAACGGTGGCAACGCTACAACCAACGCTATTGCCGGCAAAGGTTCTGTTGCGATGAGTATTGGGGGGCTGGGTGGTGCTGGAGGTCTCGTTTCAGGCACGGTCATTGTGAATAGTAATGCTGGGGTTTCGAGTGGCGGCATAACGACTGGTGGAGTGAATGCGCCAGCGATTCTTGCTCAATCTATTGCTGGAAGCGGTGGTAATGGAGGTTGGTCGCAAGCTTCTTCATCCAGCAATCAATATGGCGTTGGCCTGAGTCTTGGCGGCTATGGTGGTGACGGAGGGACTGCTTCAGGCGCATATGTAAATTCAGGTGGTGTAATCACAACGAGTGGAATGCAGTCTGCTGGTGTAATTGCCCAATCTATCGGCGGTGGCGGTGGTAATGGCGGAGCCAGTTCCGCGCAAACATCATCAAGCCCTGGCAGCGCTGCCGATGGGGTAACTTCAGTCATTGGTAATGCTATTTCACAAGCTGGCGGTAATAACGCCCTTGTGCAAATAGGTACAAACGTAGCTGGATATGTTGTACCTAAACCCAGTGACAGCACGCCCGATGAAGGCGCTTCTGCATCACTTGCTGTGGGTGGATCTGGTGGCACGGGTGGGGCATCCAATGTTATTGGAATTAGTAACGTTGCAACAATATTGACTTCAGGATTTTTATCTCACGCCATTGTGGGGCAGTCTATTGGTGGTGGTGGCGGTAACGGAGGTGATGGCACTTCAAATTCTGATGGTGGCAAATATTCTGCGGCTCTTTCTGTAGGTGGATTTGGTGGAAGTGGCGGAAGCTCTGGAGCGGTTGGCATTAATAACTGGGGTTACATCGCTACAGCAGGTAATGGTGCTAATGGTATCTATGCTCAATCTATCGGTGGTGGGGGAGGTAGTGGAGGCTCTAGTAATTCTTCTTCAACCTCAGGTGCTGGTGGTATTGCTGCAGTCACCATTGGAATCGGTGGTTCTGGTAGTAACGGAGGCACTTCAAATACTGTCACTGTAAATAACTTTAATACGATTCAAACTAGCGGGATTCAATCTTATGGTATCTACGCCCAATCAGTTGGTGGCGGTGGTGGTAATGGCGGCTCTAGCACGGTCTCATCTCAAGCCCCGGCTGAGGAGGATAATTCTGGGTCAAGTTCAGCCAGTACTGGCGGGTCGAGCGCTCCTACAACCAATAATTCAAGCAATTCATCTACTGCAGGTAACACTTCCACTGGGCAAAAAACAGGTGAGGCAGCGGGTGCTGATAAAGGGACGGCTGTTGGTATGTCCATTGGTGGATTTGGCGGTTCAGGTGGTGTTGCAGGTTCCGTAAATATTAGTAATGTCGGTCTGATTACAACTGGCTGGCAATCTACTTTGGCAAACGCACAAAGCGTAGCAAATTTAGGTTTGAGTGATAGCTCAGCGGCGATTTTTGCTCAATCTGTTGGCGGCGGCGGCGGCGATGGAGGCTCGACATCAAGCAATTCTGATGGTAGCAAGAATAGTGTTTCACTCTCTATAGGTGGCTTCGGTGGGACCGGTGGTAACGGCGGCAATATTGATGTAGCTAATACGGCTACCCTTCAAACATTTGGCAATAATTCCACTGGAATCTTCGCTCAATCTGTTGGCGGCGGCGGCGGTAATGGCGGCTCATCAACGGTTAGTGCTGGCGTTGGTGGTAGCAATGCTGTTGCATTAGGGCTTGGCGGAAGAGGCGGTGCAGCAGGTAACGGTGCGGCGGTATCTGTAAATAATTCCGGAACAAATACGGATATTACAACCTATGGCGCCTTCTCGTATGGCATCTTTGCTCAATCGGTTGGCGGCGGCGGCGGTAGTGGTGGCGATGTTACGGCAGCTAGTACATCAGGCTCTTCATCCGATGATGGCACGACCAATACGGCAGGTACCAATAGCGATGGCTCAACATCAACACAAGCAAAGAGTGGCGTTTCTGTCGCCATGGGGTTAGGTGGTGCTGGCGGCAGTGGCGGCAATGCTGGTGATGTGAATGTTATTAATAACGCAGTCATCACAACTCAAGGCATTGGTAGCTCAGCAATCATTGCACAATCAGTTGGCGGTGGTGGCGGTAATTCAGGATCATCCTCTACAAATTCTGATGGTGGTGCGTACAACGCAAATTTAGCGCTCGGCTTAAAAGGCGGTTCGGGTGGAAATGGTGGGAATGTCTCAGTCAATTCCACCAATGCAATATCAACAGCAGGGCCAAATGCGATAGGAATATTTGCGCAATCAGTTGGCGGTGGTGGTGGCAATGGCGGATCTTCAAGTTCAACCAGTAGCGGCAGCAGTGGAGATGCGGGTATCGCAATGGCTATCGGTGCTCAAGGCGCTGGGGGTGGCAGCGGTGGGGTTGTAACAATCCAGAGCAATGGTCAGATTACTACCTCCGGCGTAAATTCACCAGCGCTCTTTGCCCAATCTATTGGTGGCGGTGGCGGTAATGGTGGTAGTAGTGACTCGAGCTCAAATGGTGGTAAAGCAGCAATCAGTTTGTCTCTTGGTGGGGGCGCAGGCACAGGCGGAAACGGAAGTTATGTCAATTTGTATGCAGTTCAGAGTTTAATAACAAGCGGCGTAAATTCGCCTGGTATTTTTGCGCAATCTATTGGCGGCGGCGGCGGTAACGGAGGTTCATCATCTAGTACCAGTGCCGATGGCGGCTCTTTAAATGCCATGTTGGCTCTCGGAGGTTCTGGAGCGTCAGGGTCATACAGTATGGATGTGAAGGTTTCTACCGATTACACCGATTACAACTCTTCAACAGGCAGCGCTATTGCTGCACCAACATCAACTCAAATAATATCGACAAGCGGTTTAAATTCGCCTGGAATTTTGGCCCAATCTATTGGTGGCGGTGGCGGAAACGCTGGATCTAGCTCAACACAAACGAATAATTCAGCTGAGAATGGCAATACCAAAGGAGTTGGTTTGGCTTTGGGCGGAACCTCAGGTACTGGTCAAAATGGTAATAATGTGACCATCAATAACGTAATGCAGATTGGCACTTCAGGTGCAAACTCCCCGGCGATTTTGGCGCAATCGATTGGTGGCGGCGGTGGTAACGGAGGAAGTGCTTCAACAGGTCCCGCAGATAATCTTTCTACTTTTAATTTAGGACTGGGATCAAAAGGTGGGGCAGGGGGAAATGCATATACTGTTGCAGTGAACTCATCCAATTTAATGTCCACCACTGGATATAACTCGAGTGCAATAGTTGCGCAAAGCATCGGTGGTGGTGGTGGTAATGCTGGTGCAACGGATAATAATTCTTTTGGGGTAGCATCATCAATAATTAATGTCGCCTTAGGGGCTTCGGGCGGCGCTGGCGGAGAGAGCAGCAGCGTTTCCGTTGTAACAACTGCAGGGGGTTCTATTGCCACAGGCTTGCCGCCTACATCTTCGGCCTCTGCTAATTACTACGGCATTAACTCCATGGGAATCATCGCTCAGTCCATTACCGGTGGCGGTGGAATTGCCTCAAATGTTCTAAGTGGTTATGGAGGTTCGAACTCATATTTATTGATACTTGGGGGTAGTAATACTACATCTACAAACTTGAGCTCTGCTGTCAGTGTTAGCTCAGCTGGTTCTATTACGACTTATGGCATCAATGGAATTGGAATAATGGCTCAGTCTGTCGCAGGTGGTGGTGGCATTAGTTCAACCGCAGTTTCAGGTGGATCAATCACATTAAACCCTAGCGTCATTGGCGGACAAACTTCAAATGGGATCGGGGCATCTGGCAATGCTCTTGCAGTAACGGTAAATCAGACTGGGGCTATTAATACATCTGGCCCATCGGCAATGGGCATCGTTGCTCAGTCCGTTGGCGGCGGCGGCGGTTATGCCTCGCTAGCTAGCCAAAGTAGTACATCTGTGATTAACGGTGGCAATATCACGATTGGTGGATCAAGTAATTCATCGGGTAACGGCGGGGCAGTTAATGTGACTGTTAGCGCACCTATTACTACAACTGGCATAGGATCGGTTGGTGTAGTGGCGCAATCAGTTGGCGGCGGCGGCGGTATTTTGGCCACCTCAGGCATTACTGGCATTGCACCAACCGCTAGTGGCGGCACAGGAAATGGTGGTGCTGTATCGGTAGTCATTAATGCGCCAATAACCGCATCTGGTGCTGGTGCCTATGGTGTCGTTGCTCAATCTGTTGGCGGCGGAGGCGGCATGATGATTAATGAAAATGGCGTAACCGATATATCTGCCAATGCAGGTGGTAACGGCGGCTCTGTCAGCGTTGTCGATAACTCTACTATTGTGGCTATTGGTGGTAGTGCGCTTGGTATCTATGCAAAATCTCTGGGTGGTTCAAGTGATCCAGATATCACTATTGCTAAGGGCGCATCAGCCATCGCCTTAAATGGCGGTACAGCGGTCGTAGTTGATGGCCTTATCAATAACATTACCAACAATGGCTCGATAAGCGTCAATAACATTATCACGGATACCGCTATTGAAATTCATGGGGCGGGCGGTGCAACTCAGATCACTAACAGTGGCTTTCTCTCGGGCCAAATAAAAAACCCAGACAGCTCAAGAATTGGTTTAGCCAACCTACAAGGTGCGCAAATGTATTTGCCTAATAGTGTTAACTTGGGTGGTGGCTTATTTACCAATGCTGGATATTTGCAATTTAGTCAGCAGGTAGGAGGTATCAGCAGCCTCATTTCTAATGGGGCCTTTACTCAGGTAAATACTGGTGAGTTGGGCTTAAACTTAGATATCAACGCAGGTGTTGCAGACCAATTAAATATTGCTGCCGGCACCACCTTTAATCTAAGCGGAAATATTAGACCTATCTTATTGAATGCTGGCTTGATTGCTCCAGGATCCGTTGAAAAAGTGATTGTTACCAATAATGGCGGCGCATTAAATATCGATCATCTTGGGGTTGATTATCAAAGCGCCATTTTGAGTTTTGCTATTCAGCCAAGTGCTAATGAAATTACCTTAAAAGCTTCGGCCAACTTCGCCCCCACCGGCCTCTCACCCTACGCCTCTCAAATCGGTAGTGCCATTGGCGCTTATCAAACTGCCGGTAGCAATACGTTCTTCCAAGCGGCAACAGCCCAGTTAGTCACTATCCCTACTGTGAGTGGTTTAGATCAAGCCTATAACAGTTTGGCAGGTGCTGCGATCCAAGCGGCACCTCAAGTAACGTATCAAGCTGTGACTAGAGCAGTAGGCACTGTATCGGATCGCATGAACTCATGGCGGGTTGGTGATAGCTTTATTACTACAACCAAGAACCCTAGAGCACTGATGACGGGCATTGCCTCCATGAACGCTCCAATCACACCCAATGCACCACAAGTAGCCAACGGCACTTTATCTGCTGATGCCGGCGAGTTACCTTTAGCGCAAATAAATCCAACGGACTACCGCACCTGGGTTGCGCCATTTGGTGGCAATAGCAATAGCAATAACTTAGCCGATCAAATCTATGGTGGCTCTTTGGGTATTGAAAAAGAGTCTGATGATCGCCAGTTCATTGGTGGCGCTGCAATGACGATCTCTCAATCAAACTACACCTATAGCAGCTCAACAACACCCGCAACTCCAGGAACAGCTAATAACTATGGAGCATCGGCTTACTTTGGTGCGCGTAATGAGTCTGCTTATTTGTCTGCCATTGCTTATTTAGGGGGTAGTAACGGTAGCTTTAATCGCCAGCTCCAAGCGCTAGGCTTTGATACCTCAACCAATGTGAACGTCCATAGCAACATCATGGCTGCTCGAGTCGAGGCGGGATATAACTTGTTCGCCAATCCAGAAGGTCAAAGAAGTTTGCAACTGACGCCTTTTGTCGCGATCCAGCCAACCCAGATCCGCCAAAACGGTGCTAATGAGTACTTCAATGGCCTGGGCTCAGGCTTTTACTATGGCTCTAATCTTAATACCGCCATGCCCTTGTACCTAGGCGCAGAGCTGAGTGGTGATATGGACCTAGGGGATAACGAAATCTTGCGTCCGTTCTTACGGGTATCTTGGGCCCATGATCTGATGAGTGCCATGACCATGAACGCGGCTTACTCTCCAAGTTATGGTGTCTCACTGTATGCCAATGGCACACCCACCATGGGTAACTCGGTAATCATTAAAGGTGGTGCTAAATACAACTGGGGTAGCAAAGTTAGCGCCTATGCAACCATCGATGTAGAGCAGGGTAATGCGGCTTACAGTTATCGCGGTATTGGCGGTACAGTAGGAGCGATCTACAGTTGGTAATCTGTAATTTATAAAAAATGAATTTACGAACACTTTTAAGGTAACAAAGTAATGAACATCAATCAAAAGATAGCGCAAACACTAGCAAGTCTCGTTTTATCCGCAGTCGCGATCACCAGCTTTGCTCAGTCAGGCTCAGGCCCAGTCTTAATGACTATTAACGGTAGCAAGATCTACACGAGCCAAGTCAATGAGCTCGTGAGTATGGCTGTTGCAGGAGGCGCTCAAGATACGCCTGAGCTACGTCAAAATGTTTTAAATGATCTCGTGGTTCGTGAAGTGATTACCCAAGACATTAAAAAGACCGGTCTACTCAATAAAGACAATAATGCTTTAAAGCTAAAGTTAGCTCAGCAAAATGCCATGCTCGATCTTTGGTATGGGGAATACTTTAAAGCGCATCCTGTTACTGAAGCAGATGTGAAAGCTGAATACGATCGCCAGCTAGCTTTAAGTAAAGAGCCTAAAAACGCTAAACAGTACGAAGTGTCACAAATCATGGTGGGATCAGAAGTAGAGGCCAACCAAATCATTAAGCAAATCAATGAAGGCGCAAAGTTTGATGCATTGGCCAAAGACAAGTCTTTAGATAAAAACTCTGGCGCACAAGGTGGCGTAGTAGGCTGGGTGTTCCCCGATCAACTGGCTAACCCCATTAATGATGTCATCGTAAATTTAGGTAAAGGCAAAATTACCCAAACCCCAATCAAAACCGCCAATGGTTGGCATGTCATCAAAGTCGATGATGTCCGTCCTTTTGTGATGCCTGAGTTTGATAAGGTGAAAAACAATATTGCTCAAGAGCTAGTGCAACAGCGTCGTCAACAGGCCATTGGTGCATTGATAAAGGATGCGAAGGTTACCAAGGGGAATTAACGAGATTGAGTTCGCGCCATTAGAAAGCTTTGCAGATAAACCACCTGCGGGTGGTTTTTGTTTTTTGGCATCTGCTTTGGGTCGATGCTGTCGCTTACTATGACTCGAGGTAATAGGCTGCTTGCCAACTAATAGGGGCCCGATTGTTATAGTCAAAGCAAGATAGATTAGCTAAGGTGAGCTCTTGCGCTTGCAATACGCAACTGTCATGGCGTCCACAAAAGATCTTTTAAAGCAGCGCGCTTGAGGTTATTGCATAATCATTTCAAAGCTATCGAACGAGGTCTGTACATGCACTCAGATTGCTTCGGAAATTAATCTGTTGGCCTTATTTGGTGGACACTTTGTGGGCAAAAATTGCCAAAAAAGAAAAGGCTCCCAAGCGTTAACCTGAGAGCCCTACAGATACTGGCGGGTCGGGCAAGAGTCGAACTCGCGACCAACGGATTAAAAGACGTGGAATTATGTATTAACAGTAGTTAAGACATTGGCTTAAATCTGTGGGGAAAGTGGTGTGTTTTGGTGAGTTTTTCGTTATTAAGCCTATTCCAGCTCTGGGTTCTCGTATGTCTTGCCCATCTTTTAGCTCCTATATATACTTATCGTATGCAAAGCCTGAAACCTAGACCATCTTCCTCAATGAGAATTTTGGCTCGTAAAGCTGATGCCGATAAGTATGAAAAACTTGGGCGGTTGCATAAGTATGTCTTATTTTTACTTCGATCTGATCGTGGTAATGATATAAAAGTGCGCGCAGAGCGTCGTATTCGGATGTGGGAAGAGAAAGATTTGTGTAGTCGGTTTTATATTGACTCATGGCGAAGGTTGATTAATTCAGACCCTTCGGAAATTGAGCGTGAGGTTTGTGGCGATGCGCCACAGGCACATGCCCTAGCTCAAAATTCTCCTTTTAGTTTCTTGATGGATGAAGTGCATTGAATCTGAGTCATATTCATCACGTATTGACTGAAGCTAAAAAGATCACCAGCCATACCGATTACGTCATTATTGGAAGTCTCACTGCATTAGGAATTAGCGTTCCGCCACCAGATGAAATGGTTCGCTCTATCGATGTGGATCTATACCCGAAAGATGATCCAGCTCGAGCCAGTGAAATTGCCGCTCTAATTGGGCAAGGTAGTGCCTTTGAAGATGAGTATGGTTATTACGTTGATGCTGCTAGTCCAGAATTACCAACACTTCCTGATGGCTGGGAAGATCGTTTTGTAATTCATGATTTTGGCGACGTCAGAGCACTATTTTTAGAATTAAATGATGCAGCTATTTCAAAATATGCTCGTGGAGAAATTCGAGACCGAATCTGGATTAAAGAGGGTTTAAAAGCAAACCTTCTATCAATGCCTACTATTGAGTATCGCCTGCGTGAAACTGCGTTCTTGGATGATTTTGAAGAAAAAGCAGTCAAACAACGAGTTCAAGAAGATAGAGAGTCGTTAAATTTAGATTGATAGACTTAGAGTTTTGTTTTATGGCGACCTTTGGCCTCATTTATCAATTCGCTAATATTTCTATGTCCTTGAACGAAGTCCAACAGATCCCTAAGTAATTCTTTTGAGGGGGTAAATCCCTCAATGCGCGCAGAAGCCAATGCTTTATTTACATTTAGCTGACGCTTTAATGGATTTTTAGTGGGCTAGCCTGGCATCGGTAGATTTTAATTTGAAGTTCTGATTATTGAGTGCCCCAAAAGAAAAAGCCCCTAGATTTCTCTAGAGGCTTTTGTATTACTGGTGGGTCGGGCGAGATTCGAACTCGCGACCAACGGATTAAAAGTCCGCTGCTCTACCGACTGAGCTACCGACCCAGTAAGACAGAAATTATAGCAAGAACTTTGAGGCGACTCCTGATGTCTGCCAAGGTTGACCTGAGAGCCTTGTATTTACAAGTTCGTTAGGTATTGGCGCGTCTTGAGACGGGTGGATTTTTGGAGAAATAGTCCTGAATTCCATTCAAAATGGCCTGGGCAATCCGATCTTGATAAGCATCATCATTTAATCTTGCCTCTTCCTGTGGGTTGCTAATAAAAGCCGTTTCCACAAGGATAGAGGGGATATCAGGCGCTTTGAGGACTGCGAAGCTCGCTTGCTCTACTTTTCCCTTATGCAGGGCTGCAAAACCACCGATTTGGCGCAGGATCGAGTTGCCTACCTGTAAGGAATCTTTAATTTGAGCGGTGGTTGACATATCAAGTAAAAGATTGGCAACTTGTCTATCTTGCGTTTTGATATTAATACCGCCAATTAAGTCTGAGGCGTTTTCTTTGTTCGCCATCCAGCGAGCCATCGTGCTACTAGCACCCATTTGGGAAAGTGCAAATACAGAAGCTCCTTTGGCATGGGTTTCAATAAATGCGTCAGCATGAATTGAAACAAATAAATCTGCCTGCACGCTACGTGCTTTTTGTACCCGCATATTAAGGGGCACGAAGTAGTCACCATCCCTGGTGAGGAAGGGGCGCATATAAGACTCCGCTTCAATTTTGTCTCGTAAGCGTTTGGCAATTGAAAGGACTACATGCTTTTCTTTAGAGCCCATGGATCCGATGGCTCCTGGATCCTCTCCTCCATGTCCAGCATCTATCGCGATAGTAATAAGGCGTTTGTATTTGACTGAAGGAATTGGGGTCTTTGTATCTGGAATGGCTTGTGCTACCGGAGCTTTTGGAGCCTCTTTTTCTTTTTGAGTAGCAAATTGCGCAATGAGATCGATTTCCTCATTGGATTTCACTAAAGCAGTTTCCTTATGGGCACTATTTTTGACCAACTCCATTAATGGGTCGGGTGGGGTAGTGGGATAAAGGTCAAAGACCATGCGATATTGATACTCAGCAATTGGATCTAGCGTAAATAATTGGGGCTTAATCGGTTCTTTCAGGTCAAAAACTAAACGCACAATCCCTGGCTGAAATTGACCTACGCGAATTTGTGAAACATAAGGATCATTTGGCTTTACCTTGGCCACCAAATCTTTGAGTGTGGGATTAAGTTCTAAGCCTTGCACATCAACAACCAGGCGATCCGGGTTAGTAAGAATTTGCTGGGTAATCGGTAGCGGAGTATCGGACTCGAGCGTGACACGCGTGTAATCTTCCGATGGCCAGATACGAACGCCCAATATCTTGGCGCCCCAGGCAATATCTACTTCGCCCAAGAGCAATACAAAACCCAGTAACTTCGCTGAAGTTTTTAGATGATTTCTTCTAGAGAGGTTTGGTTTTTGAGGGTGCTTACTCATAGAGCTCATTATCAAGCTTATTCATGATCTGATTGCCTTGCTTGGATAGGCTCTCTATGGTGATCGTGCGCTCAGATTCCTCTTTGCCAGCGGTGAGGTTGATGGCTAAATCAAAAGCGGGAAGAGTTCCTTCTGCTTTTTCAGGCCATTCCACTAGGCAAAATCCTGGAGCATCAAAGTGTTCAGCAAACCCCGCTTCTTGCCACTCCAGTGGGTCATGCATGCGATACAAATCAAAATGATGGATCGTTAGATGAATGGTTTGATCTTGACTGTCGATGACAAGGGGATAGGGTTCACACAATGTATAGGTTGGGCTTTTTACTCTTCCTGCATAGCCCATGCCTTGAATTAAATAACGCGCGAAGGTGGTTTTACCAGCACCCAAATTACCTACTAAGGACAGGTTGAGATGTGCTTGCGGATTAACGGCAAAATAAGCCCCTAAACTGCGCCCTATATTTTTAGCAAGTAAGGCGGTTTTCGCTTCCTGCCTGCAATATCGAGTGATAGATGGATATTGAGATAAAGATTGTGTGGGTTCCAATGATCTGCGCTTTAGCTCGTAGCTTTTTTAAGTTACCCCTATTTTATTCAATTATTGCGGTACATTCTGTATTCCTATGACTATTTCCCCAAATCCTCCTCTATTGGATCAGTCTGATCTTCGAGATTGGCTAGGTCAGCAAGCACGAAATTTTGGATTTGATGGTCTCCGTGTAACCGATACCGATTTAGGCAAGGCTCCACAGCATCTGCAAGAATGGCTGGCAGCTGGACGACATGGCCAAATGGAGTATATGAGTCGGCATGCGAATTTACGCTCTGACCCTCAATTGCTTTTCCCTGGCACTCTGAGGGTCATTTGCGTAAAGATGAATTACCTTCCTCCGGAAATGGATTTTGATCGTGAATGGCAACGTTTAGCTCAGCCATCGCAAGCGGTAGTCTCGATGTATGCCAGAGGGCGTGATTATCACAAGGTATTACGCAATCGCATGCAAGATTTTGCAAAAGCGATTGAAGAAAAAATTGGTACTTTTGGTTATCGAGTTTTTACAGACTCCGCACCCTTGATGGAAGTGGAGTTTGCACGAAAGGCTGGTCTTGGTTGGCGTGGTAAGCACACGCTGTTGCTTAATCGCGAAGCTGGCTCGACATTCTTCTTGGGTGAGATTTTGGTTGACGTGCCCTTGCCAATTGATCAGGAAGAAGAAGGTCATTGTGGAACGTGCCAATCTTGTATAGATATTTGCCCTACTCAAGCCATTACTGCACCATATCAATTAGATGCACGTCGCTGCATTTCTTATTTGACAATTGAAAATACCCAAGCGATTCCCGTAGAGTTTCGAAGGGCAATGGGAAATCGTGTTTATGGCTGCGATGACTGCCAGCTCATTTGTCCCTGGAACAAATTTGCTAAGCGGTCTGAGTTGCCGGATTTTGTAGAGCGCCATGGTTTAGGTAAGGCCACACTTTTACAACTTTGGTCTTGGACCGAAAGTGAATTTGATAAGCGACATGCTGGGAGTGCGATTCGTCGGATTGGTTATTCAAGATGGCGCCGTAATTTGGCTGTAGCTCTAGGGAACGCACTAGAGTCGACTGAAGTGGCTGATCAAGATAAAGCCCTAATACGCGATACTTTAAGGAGCGCCTTATCTGGTGCGGATACCTTAGTTGCTGAGCATATTCAATGGGCTTTAGAGCTGGAGTCTGCTTAAGCAAAAATCCTTTCTTGCTTCTACAATCCATTCATGTCCTTACCCAAGAACTCTCATTCAGAGCTAGATAACCATCCGATGCAGGGCATGGCAGGGCAACGCTTTCATAGTCGTCAAGATGCCTTTTGGTCTGGTATTCGTGATGGCGCTGGTGCTCCGGCAATTGTACTTTTTGCTGGCATGGTGGGTTTTGGGGCAATGGGCAAAACCAATGGTTTGGATATTTGGTTTACAAGCTTCACCACCATCTTTATGTTTGCCTTACCAGGCCAGGTAGTGTTAATGGAGATGGCGGTGTCTGGATCTTCATTTGTGGCGATCGCTTTAGCGGTAACGCTCACAGCCACTCGATTTGTGACGATGACCGTTACGCTCTTTCCCCAATTTCATAAAGATGATCGCAATCATCGTCTTTATGCTTCCGTCCATCTATTGGCTATGACTGCATGGGCAATTTCTATGCGAGAGTTTCACACTATTGAAGCGAAGCATCGCTGGAGTTATTTTGTAGGCTTGGGCTTGTTGTGTTGGTTGATCTCGATTCCAGGAACTATTTTGGGATTCTTTTTAGCTGGATCAGTGCCAACCTACATCACGCTAGGATTAATTTTAATTAATCCCCTTTTCTTCTTGCTCACCTTTACAGAGGTAAAGCCATGGGCAAACCGCATTGCAATTCTGTTGGGATGCGCATTCGGACCCATGTTTTACTTATTACATCGAGAAAGCAGTTTGCTGAGCACCGGATTGGTGGCGGGAACGATCGCTTATCTCATTGATCGAAAGTTTTTCCGTAAGAAGCCAGGGGTGATTGGCTAATGCATACCGTTCTTCAAGGTTGGGGTTTATGGTTGGCATTAATTGGTGCCTGTATTGGTACCTATATATGTCGTGCCATTGGCGTAATGCTTTCTGGTCGAATTAACCAGGAAAGCGAAATCTTTCGTTGGGTAGCAGCCATGACTTATGCCATGGTTGCGGCCTTGACGGTACGAATGATTTTGTTACCTATTGGCTTGTTGGCAACTGTTCCATTGTGGATACGTCTCCTGATTTGTATTCTGAGCGTAGGGGTCATGATGTCTAGACCAACGCGTCGCCTTGTACCTGCCTTGTTGACGGGGACCTTGCTCATGGTCACCTATGGCGTGATCCACTAAAAGCATCTAAAACCTTTAAAAGCAGTGGATTAGCTCTTTTAGACCCAGATTGGCTGAATTTGGGGTGTGGTTAATGTAGCGTTTGGACTACATGCTCAGACCTGTAAGCCTATATACTTCCTACCTCCAGGTGGAATTTGGGTAATATCGGCAACAAAATGAGCATTTAAGCTTATTCAGAGCCCAAGACACTTTAAAATGAGCAGCATTAAGAGTATTTCTGGTTTATTTGTTAGATGGACCATTTTTCATAAAATTTGAGACGAAAAGAATAAATATGTTGGCTACTAAACCTTACTTAACTCAAGCTGATGTTCAAAAGATTTTGGATGCGGCTGATAAACACGCTACTGAAAATAATTGGGCAGTCACAATCGCCGTTTGTGATGATGGTGGGCATGTACTGGGTTTAATTCGTCGCGATGGTTGCGCTCCTGTGTCTTCTTATATCGCACAAGAAAAAGCACGCACTGCTGCTATGGGTAAACGTGAAAGTCGCGTTTACGAAGAGATTATTAATAATGGCCGTATTTCCTTCCTATCAGCCCCACATATTTCTGGGATGTTAGAGGGTGGGGTCAATATCGAGGTAAACGGGTTTACCATCGGCGCAGTCGGCGTTTCCGGCGTTAAATCGACCGAGGATGCTGCCATTGCTAAGGCTGGCATTGCGGCCATTCTGTAAGTTACCTTGACAAATACCGTACCTGAAATAAATACCCCTGTAGGGTCAGCAGACCCTCAAGTAACCATTACTTTTGCTGACTTTGGCTTAGATCCGCTTATTCAAAAAGCGGTATCTGAGCAGGGTTACACCATACCCACACCCATTCAAGAACAATCTATTCCGCATGTTTTAGCGGGTAGTGATCTGATGGGTGCTGCGCAAACGGGAACTGGTAAAACAGCAGCCTTTGTTTTGCCAATTATTCAAAAGATTTTGCGTCACGCTAGCAGTAGCGCCTCGCCTGCTCGCCATCCTATTCGTGCTTTGGTATTGACGCCAACCCGCGAGCTGGCTGTGCAAGTAGCTGAGAATGCGGCAAGTTATTCAAAATACACCGATATCCGTACGGCAGTTGTGTACGGTGGGGTGGATATGAAGGAGCAGGTCGCTCTCCTACGTAATGGGGTGGAGATTTTGATCGCAACCCCAGGACGCTTGTTAGATCATATCGGCTCTAAAGTCGCTAATCTTTCTCAGGTGGAATTATTAGTTCTAGATGAAGCCGATCGCATGCTTGATATGGGTTTCTTACCCGATTTGCAACGCATCATCGACTTGATCCCTGCACAACGTCAAACACTTTTATTCTCGGCAACTTTCTCGCCAGAGATTAAGAAGTTAGCGCAAAGCTATTTACGCACTCCCGTTACTGTTGAAGTGGCTAGACAGAATGCCGCTGCTGATACCGTTAAGCAAGTCATCCACATGGTGGCGTCTGCTGATAAACAGCGTGCCATTGTGAAAGTCTTAGAGTATCGTACGCGTCAAGGCTTATCACGTCAGTGCATCATCTTTACCAATAGCCGTTTAGGGTGCGCTAAATTGGCAAGAGCTCTAGAGCGTGATGGTATTAAGGCTGGCGCGATTCATGGAGATAAGAGCCAAGGTGAACGCACTTTAACTTTGGATGCTTTTAAATCTGGCGCTATTGAAGCTTTGGTAGCGACTGATGTGGCAGCCCGTGGTCTTGATATTCCGGATATGCCTTGTGTGATTAATCATGAGCTCCCTTATAACGCTGAAGATTTTATTCACCGCATTGGTCGTACAGGCCGAGCTGGCAATAAGGGTGATGCAATCGCTTTGGTTGACGACAGCGAAAAGCGTTTGCTTGATGATATTGAAAAATTGATGAAGCGTAAGTTACAAGTGATGCCTTTGCCAGAAGTTAAAACTTCTCCTGGACAAACTTCTGACCCATTCTTTTACATGCCTTACCAAGCTGGTTCAGTACCTAAAACGGATGCATCTGCTGGATCTTCTGCTGGAGCCTCTGAAGTCAAGCGGGTCGGAATTGTGTCTGCTAAGCCTGCTGTTGGTGCTTTATTGGGTGGCTTTAAGAAAAAGTAATTACTTTGTGCAGAGGGCTCTGTGGATGATTAACTTTTTCCCTATCTTTTTTCCTCTGTCTTTTTTATAGCGGTGATGACTTGTGTTTGATCCGCGCTCCCCAAGCTTGAGTGGCTGCTAATAGCCACTCAGCAATGGAAATATTTTCTCCCATTGGTAAATCTACCAAACCTAAATACGCTCCTGCTTTACGCAGCTCTGTAAGGGATTGCTTGTCATCTTGAGTGTTAATCTTGCTCGCTAAGGTCTGTTTGCTGAGCTTTTCACCGTACTCATCGAGTACTAATGGCAGATGGAGGTATTGTGGCCTTGGATAAGATAAAACCTCTTGAAGATAAATTTGTCGACCAGTATTACTGAGTAAATCTTGGCCACGTACTATGTGACTAATTTTTTGCTCTGCATCATCGACTACTACCGCTAATTGATAAGAAAACACGCCGTCACTTCTGCGCAAAATAAAGTCACCGACTTGTTCGCAGATGTCTTGATTTTGGGGTCCCAAGGCTAAATCGACAAAATTAATCTGGCAAGTGCTTGGAAGAGCTATGCGCCAGGACTGTTTGAGATCCAAATTTTGTAGATCGGAATATTGACCAATGACTGAGGGTCGGCAGGTGCCTGGATAAACCTGCTCCTGATTGCGGATAGGTTCGATTCCCAAGGCTGCTAGAGCGTTTGTGATCTTCTGACGAGAGCAAGTGCAGGGGTATAGGCATAAAAGCCCATTTAAGCGCTCTAAGGCGCTTTTATAGTGTTCTTGACCTTGGGATTGCCAGGTAACGGTTTCATCCCACTGTAGGCCGCAGGCAAGTAATTGCTGGAGAATTTCTTGATCCGCCCCTGGCAAACAGCGAGGGGTATCTAAATCCTCAATTCTCAAAAGCCATTTACCACCATGGTATTTGGCATCCAACCAACTTCCGAGGGCGGCAACTAGTGATCCGGCATGTAGAGGTCCGGTTGGGGAGGGTGCAAATCGCCCGCGATAGCCGCCGGCTGGGAATGAGGGGTTTTGAAGATCGGACACAGCTAAAATCATCTCATGGCTTCACCCCGTTTTGTTCATCTACGCCTTCATTCCGAATTTTCGATTACGGATGGAGTGGTGCGCATTGACGATGCGGTTCAGGCTGCTGAAAAAGATGGCATGGGCGCCTTAGCGCTGACCGATCTCAGTAACTTATTTGGTCTGGTGCGTTTTTATACGGCCGCTCGCTCTGGGGGGATAAAGCCCATCGCTGGTGCCGATGTATGGGTCAGCAACCCCCAAGATCCAGATCAGCCCCATCGCTTATTGTTATTGGTGCAAAACCACTCGGGTTACCTAAACCTTTGTCAGTTACTCAGTAAGGCCTCTCTTGAAAACCAATCCCGTGGTCGCGCTGAAGTCGACCCAGCATGGTTTGCGCTCCCTGCGTCTAAGGAGGAAGATAAGTTAGCTCAGAAAACCTTAGCTTATGGTCTGATTGCGCTTTCCTCTGGTCGTTGGGGGGATGTAGGTGCCGCTCTCTTGGCTGGTCAAGATGAGGTTGCTAAAGCTTGTGCCTTGCGCTGGAAAGAAACCTTTCCAAATGCCTATTTCATCGAAGTGCAACGTGGTGGCCATCCTCAAGATGAAAAGCAACTGCAGTTAGCCTGTCATTTAGCGAGTGAACTGGAATTACCAGTCGTGGCAACGCATCCTGTGCAGTTTATGAAAAGGGAAGATTTCACGGCGCATGAGGCACGGGTGTGCATTGCTGAAGGCGAGCTTTTGGGTAATCCCCGTCGTCAAAAGAAATTTAATGAAGAGCAATATTTTTTATCTCAAGAGGAGATGGAAAAGCGCTTCGCAGATTTACCGGTAGCCTTAGCGAACTCTATAGAAATTGCCAAGCGTTGCAATCTTTCACTCGTACTTGGTCAGCCACGCTTGCCAGATTTCCCAACGCCTCCAGGCATTGGTCTGGATGACTTCTTATTGCAAGAATCTGAGATTGGCTTAAAGCGTCATATGGAACGCAATTTTCCAGATGCGCAAGAGCGTGCCAATGAAGAGGCTCGCTACCATGATCGCCTAGTGTTTGAAGTCAAGACCATTTCTCAAATGGGTTTCCCGGGTTACTTTTTAATTGTGGCGGACTTCATTAATTGGGCGAAAAACAACGGCGTGCCAGTTGGTCCTGGACGGGGATCCGGAGCAGGGTCTTTGGTGGCCTACTCATTAGGGATTACCGATCTTGATCCTTTGCGCTACAACCTACTCTTCGAACGTTTTTTGAACCCAGAGCGGGTATCAATGCCCGACTTCGATATTGACTTTTGCCAGCATGGGCGCGATCGTGTTATTCAATACGTTAAAGATAAGTATGGAAAGGATGCGGTAAGTCAGATTGCTACCTTCGGTACGATGGCAGCTAGAGCGGCGATTCGAGATGTGGGTCGTGTGCTGGAACAGGGTTACAACTTCGTTGATGGCATTGCAAAGTTAGTTCCAAATAAGCCAGGTCAATATATGACCATTGAGATGGCGAAGAAGGAAGAAAAGCAATTAGCCGAACGCGAAAAAAATGAGGATGAAGTAAGGCAACTACTCTCCTTGGCACAGCAACTAGAGGGTATGACCCGTAACGTGGGTATGCATGCTGGTGGCGTGTTGATCGCCCCTGGTAAGCTCACGGATTTTTGCCCCCTCTATACCCAAGAAAGTAAAGATCAAGACAACAGCTCAGTCATTAGTCAATTTGATAAAGATGACGTAGAAGCTATTGGTCTGGTGAAGTTTGACTTCTTGGGCTTAACAACATTGACGATTTTGGCAGCAGCAGAGCGCTGGATTAAAGCCTTGCATGCCGACCGTAAAGATTGGAATATTGGTGAGATCCCTTTAGATGATGAGGGCGCATTCGAGGTATTAAAGAAGGCGAATACTGTTGCTGTATTCCAGCTAGAAAGTCGCGGCATGCAAGGCATGCTTCGTGAGGCTAAGCCTGACCGTTTTGAGGACATCATTGCACTGGTAGCGTTGTATCGTCCGGGTCCAATGGATTTGATTCCAGACTTTATCGAACGTAAGCATGGGCGTCAAAAAGTAGAGTATCCAGATCCTCGAATTGAACCGGTTCTGCGTGAGACCTACGGCATCATGGTTTATCAAGAGCAGGTCATGCAAATGGCCCAGATGATTGGTGGCTACTCTCTGGGTGGCGCTGATATGTTACGGCGCGCGATGGGTAAGAAAAAGCCTGAAGAAATGGCGCAGCATCGCAAGATCTTTAGTGATGGCGCCAAAGCTGGTGGTATCACGGAAGGCAAAGCTAACGAAATCTATGACTTGATGGAGCGTTTTGCGGGCTACGGCTTTAATAAATCCCATGCTGCTGCTTATGCGCTCCTGGCTTATCAGACAGCCTGGTTAAAAGCATACTATCCAGCCGAATTTATGGCGGCCAACTTATCGCTCGCGATGGATGACACCGATAAGGTGAAGATTCTGTATGACGATTGCCTGGTAAATCAAATTCGCGTGTTCTCTCCAGACATTAATACTGGTGTTTATGAATTCACTCCACTCAGAGCGCCTGATGCTACTTTGGATTCTGCCATCAGTCATGTGCGCTATGGATTGGGTGCAGTCCGGGGTACAGGTGAGGCGGCTATTGAGTCGATTGTTAAAGAGCGAGAGGTTAACGGACCCTTCAAGGATTTGTTTGACTTCTGCGCACGTGTAGACCGTCGTCAAGTGAATCGTCGCGCTATTGAAGCCTTGATGCGCGCAGGCGCTTTTGATAGCTTGTATCGTGATAGCGTACCAACGGGTGGGAACTTATACGATATTCGTTCTACATTATTAGCCTCGTTAGCTCGCGCTATTGAAGCAGCTGAGCAGGCTGAAGCATCTATTCATCAAGTGAGTTTATTTGAAGCTGCCGGTGAGGCAGATCGTCACTTACCAGAGTTAGTGCGCGAACCTGTTTGGTCGGAGAAAAAACGGCTTCAAGAAGAAAAGACCTCTTTAGGATTGTGCTTAACAGGACATATGTTTGATGCCTATCGCGATGAGGTGACACACTTTATTCGTCAGCCCTTGTCTAAGGTCACTGAAGGCAAAGATCAATTGATTGCTGGAATTATTACTTCAGCACGAATGCTTACAGGTCAACGCGGCCGCATGATGATTGCTACCGTTGATGATGGCACCGCCGCAATGGAGGTAACGCTTTACAGCGAGGTGTACGAGCCCAACCGCTCTTGGTTAAAAGAGGATGAGCTCTTGATTGCCAAGGTGAATATTACGCCTGATAAATTTTCAGGAGGAGTGCGGGTAGTTTCCGAGGCAGTGATGAACATTACTGGTGCGCGTATGCGATTTGCTCGTAACCTTCATGTCAATATGCACGCTGGAATTGATCTGAAAATGTTGCGTAGTCAAATTAACCCTTACTTGATGTCTAATCGAGTGAGGGATCCAAAGTTAGGGCCTGGTGCTCCAGGAGCCCCTGCGGTGTCTAGTACCGACGGGGTAAAAGGTCTAGCGTTGACTGCAGCGGTAACGACTAGTAGTGGCGCGTGCTTAATGCAGTTTCCGGAGGAGTTGCGCATTTATCCTGACGATGCCTGTTTGTATAGCCTTAATCAAATCCTGGCTTCTAAGCAAGTGAGCCCTACTCAATCAAACGTAGTTCAGGTTCAATATCTCTAGGTTCGGTAGCAGTGGGCTCAGTTGCTTTTATTATTGAGTTACTGGGTTACTAAGTTACCGCGTATTTAGCGCTGATGGATTCTCTGAACCGTGTCTTGAACTGCTCGAATCACTTGCGCGGGTTCTAAAAGATCCAAGCACTCACTACGGCTATTAGCTTTATCTTCACATCCCGCTTTGCGACAAGGAACACATTCTCCAGGGCCTTGAAGAATGGTGACATTGCCAACTGTTTGAGTGCGCGCTCTTAATTGATAGGGTTGCTCGCCTATAAATCCATTGGGCCAGGGTCCAAAGTTCGTTGGAGGAGTAGCGCCAAATAAAGCGATTGTGGGGGTATTGCAAGCCGCAGCCAAATGGGTGATGGAAGTATCCACCCCGATATAAAACAGGGCGTTTCGAATGAGGGTTCCTGCTTGCGGAATCGATAGCTTACCCGCGGTATCGATGACTTGATTTCTGACGTTGTCTTCAAGTAAGGAAAGAATATCTTGATTGAGCTGTAAATCTTGTTTGGCAGGAGAGGCGCTCAAGACTACCTGCCATCCTTGCTCGGTAAGCCAAGTAATCAAGGCTTTCCAATAAGCCAACGGCCAACGTTTATAGGCCGTCAACGGTCCCGGATGAACAACTACATAAGGGTGATGCAATTGTTCTGCAATCACTGGTGCGAGTGCCAATCCAATAGGCGGTGTTACAAAAATGGGTTTGCTAAAAAGGTCATGCGTATTTTTATAAAACACTTCTAGTAGGCGAAGCTTTTCTGTAACGACATGTTGCTTGAAATAATCCACTTCAACGGTATGTAGGCAAATGGCTTTTTTCCAGGCATTTTGTCTATCGCTTTTGTTTTTTCCTGTCTTGCCTGCCTGATCTTGCTCCGTTAATCCTTGGGGATGGCTACCCAATACGCCAATTCTTCTAAAGGCCGCCGCTAGACCATAAAAGTAGGCGCGATCACTAGGTTGGGTAACAATTGCCAAGTCGTAGCGCTGGAACAGGCGTTTGAAAAGCGACAGGTATTCCCCAAATTTAGGGCGATCTGATGTTTCAATTAGTTTCGCAATATCCGGATTGCCTTTGAGCATATCCATTTTTCCACGATAGCCCAGAAAGTGAAATTGCGCATCAGGCCATAACTCACGAGCTTTGCTTATCAATGGGGTGGTCACCAGAACATCGCCAATTTGGCGTGTAGCAATAAACAGTACCTTCTTAGGTTTTAAGGAAGAAAATCTGCTCATAGTGTTTAAAGTGCTTTCGCTAGAATTTTTTCGCGAACCCGTCGCGCATTTTCAGCGGCGTTCGTTTGATCATGCATGGCATGAAATAGATGAAGCACTTCCGTAGACCAGGATCCTGATTTGCGAACAATGTGGTGATGCTGCAGGCGGAATACAAAGTCCGCATCTTCATGGCCCCAACCCGTCATCGTTTCATCAAAGCCACTAATGGCTAAAGCGTCGGCTTTCCAGCAAGCCATATTGCATCCTTTAATACGGCGCCAGACAAATTTTTTATAGTCGCGCCATCCTCCATTGCCCAGTTTGAACTTCAAAGGCCAATATTTATTGATGCCACCCGAAAGTCGATAGCTTAGGAGGTGAGAGCTAAAGCGTTTGAAATTCCAATGAGGCCATGCAAGCAATTGGCTAGTGAGCGCCGCATTGAGAAGTACGCGACTACCTGTCACTAGGTAGCCTTTCTGTGCAAGCTGACGATGACGTGCAACAAAGTCTGGTTGAGTGAGGCAGTCACCATCCAGAAAGACCAAATAGTCACCGTGGGCCGCTGCAATGGCTTGATTCAAAATCTGTGTTTTACGAAAACCTAAGTCTTCTTGCCAAAGGTGAATGATGGGTACTGGCAAAACGTGTTTCATGGATTCAATGACTTCTTTGGTCTCATTTGTAGAGCCATCATCAGCAATGATGATTTCAAAGTTGAGATCGGTTTGGGTGCCCAAAGACTCCAGACAGAGTTTTAGCGCTTGTGGCCAATTGTAGGTGGCCAAAAGTATTGAAATCATTTACCAGCTAACCCTTTATCGGAAGATTTTTTGGCTTCTTCATGTAAAAACCAGAGCTTGATGTAACGGTAGTAGGTGCCTTGTCCATTAGAGATTGCCAAAGACAATCCTTGTGCCCCATCAAGAAATCCTGCGCGTACGATATAGGTACGGAAAAATGACCACATCCCATGGAGAACAGCTTTTGCAGGGCTACTTTTTTTGCCTTTAGCGAAGGCTTGCTCTGCTGAGGCAGTAGAGTAGCGGTCAATTTTTTGGAGAACTTGGGAGTAATTCATGAAACTGAAGTGCAGCATGGGATTTTCAAGCTTAGCGACCTGACCATCCGGGATGAGGCGCTCATGCACTAAATCTTCTGAAAATCGAGCCGTGCCACGCCTAAAAAGGCGATCGACATAATCGGGGCTCCAGCCAGAGTGATGGATAAAGCGACCGCAATACCAAGAAAGCCTTGGAATCGCAAAGCAATCCACATGGGCAGAGTGGTGAATGGCCGTCAGAATTTCAGATCTTAGGGCTGGCGTGAGCCTTTCATCGGCATCTAAGGATAGGATCCAGTCGCCAGTAGCCAGATCAAGGGCGCGATTCTTCTGGGGGCCAAAGCCAGGCCAATCTGAGGGTTGGGCGATCACAGCACCATGGTTTTTAGCGATTTCTAGGGTGCGATCGCTGCTATTGGTATCTACCACCACAATTTGCTGGGCAATCCCCTCTAGGGAGGCTAAACAATCGCCTAAATTGGCCTCTTCATTGCGGGTGATGAGTATGACTGATAAGGTGGGCATAATTCATTATATGAATGCTCCTGACCGTACCGCTCTAAATCGCTTAATTCAGTATCTAAAACCCCACATTGGCCTAATTATTGGTTCTTTATTGGCCATGGCCCTTGTGGCAGGTGCTGAGACTTCTATTCCAGCACTGATGAAGCCTTTGCTGGATCGTGGCTTTACAGGGCAACTCAATAACAAGCTTTGGCAGGTACCAGTTTTTCTAGTGGGCTTGGCTGTAGTGCGCAGTTTGGCGCAATTTTTATCGAATTACTTGCTGACGCGCGTGATTAATGCTGTGTTGTTGAAATTGCGCGAGCAAATGTTTCAAACCCTTTTGCACGCTAAAACTGCTTTTTTTCAAAAGAACTCCGCTTCCAATTTGATTAATGCAGTGGTGTTTGAGGTAAATAACGTCCTCACCATTATGGGCAGCATGTTAATTAACCTGGTGCGGGATTCACTCACGGTTGTGGGTTTGATGGGTTACCTGATTTATCTCAATTGGCGCCTCACTTTGGTCGTGCTTGTCATTCTTCCGATCATTGCGTTTGTCATGAGTAAGATCAATAGACGCTTACGATCGCTTAATCGTGAGCAGCAATCCCTCACTAGCGAGTTGGCCTATATTGTTGAAGAATCTTCTGCGGGTTATAAGATCGTTAAGGTCCATGGCGCAGAAAAATATGAGATGCGTCGCTTTATGGAAAAAGCAGAACGCTTGCGCCAATTTGCCTTGAAGTCCGCAGTTGCTGGTGGTCTTAATCAACCGATCACTCAGCTCATTGCCTCAATGGCTTTATCGATTGTTTTGGTAATTGCTTTACTTCAATCTTCTACCGAAGGTACAACGGTAGGGGGTTTTGCGGCCTTTATCACCGCAATGATGTTGGTGATTTCTCCGCTCAAACATTTGGCGGATATCAATCAACCCCTGCAACGTGGCCTAACCGCGGCTGAAATGATTTTCGCGCTCATAGATGAGCCTGTTGAGGAAGCGGATTCTCGCAAGCAAGATATGAAACCTCTACAAAAAGCAAAAGGTGGTATTCGGTTTGAGGATGTAGGCTTTGCTTATGAACAAGAGGTAGGTCGCCAAGATGCTTTGCGGGGAATTAATTTGGTAATCAAACCCGGTGAAGTTGTTGCTTTTGTAGGCCCCTCGGGTGGTGGTAAATCTACCTTGGTCAATTTGTTACCACGTTTCTATGCGCCTACTAGTGGCCATATATTGTTGGACGATATCCCAATGGAAGAGCTCATTTTGTCTGACGTACGTCGTCAGATTGCCTTTGTGAGTCAAGATGTGATTTTGTTTAATGACTCTATCGCTGCTAACGTTGCTTATGGTGCAGTCGGACAAGATGGTATTGATCGTGGTCGTGTGATTGAGGCTTTAGAAGCGGCTAATCTGAGTGCATTGATGAAAGAGTTACCTGAGGGCATTGATACTTTAATTGGGGATAATGGTAATCGTCTTTCCGGTGGTCAAAGGCAGCGTCTAGCCATTGCTAGGGCTATTTATAAAGATGCGCCTATTTTGATTTTGGATGAAGCGACGTCTGCCTTGGATTCTGAATCTGAACGTCAGGTACAAGATGCTTTGGAAAGATTGATGGTTGGAAGAACAACCTTAGTCATCGCCCATCGTTTATCTACCATTGAGCATGCGAGTCGCATTGTTGTTCTAGAGCATGGTCAAATTGTTGAGAGCGGCTCTCATGAGGACTTAATCAAGCGCGATGGCCTATATGCCAACTTGCATCGTATTCAATTCTCAAACGCTTGATTAACAGCGTTCTTTAACTCAGAACAATATCGTATTGCTCCTGGCGGAAGCTGCCTTCTGCCTGGAGTTTGATTGGCTTGTTAATAAAATCTCCCAGCTGTGCCAAAAATTGATTTTCTTCTTCAAGGAAGAGATCGATTACATCTGGTGCCGCCACAATCCGAAATTCACGGGGATTAAATTGACGATGTTCACGCACAATTTCACGCAAGATTTCATAACAAATGGTTTGTGCTGTTTTGACTTCGCCTTTCCCAGCGCATGCCGGGCAGGGTTCACAGGTGATGTGGGCCAAAGATTCACGGGTGCGTTTACGAGTCATCTCGACTAAGCCGAGCGCGGAGAAGTCACTAACAGAGGTACGAGCATGATCGCGCTCTAGGTTTCTCTTGAGCTCGTGTAGTACCGCTTCTTGATGCTCTTTACCTAGCATGTCAATAAAATCAATGATGATGATGCCGCCCAAATTGCGTAAACGTAGCTGTCTGGCTATCGCTTGCGCGGCTTCGAGATTGGTCTTAAAAACGGTCGCATCTAAATTACGCGCGCCAACATAACTGCCAGTGTTCACGTCAATGGTCGTCATCGATTCGGTCTGATCAATCATCAGATAGCCGCCAGATTTAAGATCTACTCGGCGCCCTAATGCTTTATTAATTTCTGTATCGACATCAAATAAATCAAAGAGTGCACGTTCTCCTCTGTGGAGTGCCAGCTTACCCAAAAGATTGGGCATATAAGTTTTAGTAAAAGCACTTAGCTTTTCAAAATTCTCAGCAGAATCTACGCGGATTACTGTAGTTTCTTCACCTGCAACATCTCTTAAGACGCGCTCTGCCAAACTCAAGTCTTGATAGAGTAAGGCCGGAGCAGCTTGATGATGGACGCCCCTATGAATATTTTCCCAAGTTGTACGCAGATAATGCATATCGTGCTCAAGTTCAGTATCGCTAGCGTCTTGGGCGCTAGTACGTACGATGATTCCACCTTTTTCATCATCGGCTAATAAGCTAGCTAGCCGTGATTTGAGGGCCTCACGCTCTTCGGTCTTATCGATGCGTTGTGAAACGCCAATGTATTTTGCTGTGGCCGGGTCACTACCAGCCGGTGGTAAGTAAACCAGGTTACGACCAGCAATACTAAGCTGGGTCGTCAGGCGCGCACCTTTAGTGCCCAGTGGATCTTTCAAGACTTGGACTAAAACGGTCTGACCCTCGAATAGTAATTTCTCGATTTGCGCTTGTGGATTATTTTGGGTGATATCGGCAACGTGCATAAACGCAGTGCGTTCAAGCCCGATTTCTATAAATGCCGATTGCATGCCTGGTAGAACGCGTGCAACTTTAGCCAGGTAGATATTGCCTACGATTCCACGTTGACGTGTACGTTCAATCTGAAGCTCTTGAACAGCCCCTTGTTGAATCAATGCCACTCGTGTTTCTTGAGGGGTGATATTGATGAGAATTTCTTCATTCATATACGGGTCACTTTGGCTAGATCTAACAGTTGGCCAGCTTCGTAAATAGGAAGACCCATGATACCGCTATAGCTGCCTTCTATAGTGGGTATGAAAGTGCCTCCAAGGCCTTGAATGCCATAGGCGCCTGCTTTGCCAAATGGCTCGCCACTATCTATGTAGGCCTGAATTTGTTCTCTTGAAAGTTCTGCAAATTTCACTTGAGAAATTTGCACTACACATTGGGGCGCACTCAGGGGGTCAATAGTCATGGCTATTGCGGTTAAGACTTCATGCGTTTTACCACTTAACATTGAGAGGATTCGGGCAGCATCTTGTGCATTTGCGGGTTTACCAAGAATCTCACCATCAGATGAATTTGGCAGACTTACCGTGGTGTCTGCGCACAAAATAGGCGCCCAAGGCAATTTAGCCTTTCTCCAGCGCTCTAAAGCTGCTTTGCTTTTAGCAAGGGTGACACGCTCTACATAGATGCGCGCTTTTTCATTTGGAATAGGGTTTTCTATGCTTTCACTATCTTCCTGTGGATCAGGAATCAGCATTTCAAAACGTATGCCGATTTGTTTTAGAAGTTCTTGGCGGCGAGGGCTTTGTGAAGCGAGGTAAATAAAGGAGTGCATGCGGCTTCGTGGAGATCAATGAAATTACTCACGATGATACGGGTGACCTTGCAGAATCGTCCAGGCGCGATAGAGTTGCTCAACCAAAATCACTCTTGCCATGGCATGCGGTAAGGTAAGGCTAGAAAGACGCCACATTGCTTGGGCGCTTTGTTTAAGGCTTGCATCAAGACCATCCGCGCCGCCAATCAAGAAGGTGATATCAAAGCCCTCCTGTCGCCAATTGGCCAGTTGAGTGGCCATATTCTGGGTGGTTTGATCTTTTCCGCGCTCGTCTAATGCAATGACGCGTGATCCCTTTGGGATGGCTGCTGCTATTTTGACTGCTTCTTTTGCGGGAGTGAGATCGGGCTTGATCTCTTTAATCTCGATACTGCAATCGGCTGGCATACGTTTGACATAGTCATGGGTGGCTGTAGCAACCCAGTCAGGCATCTTATGCCCGACAGAAACGATGGTTAAACGCATGACTTAATCAGCCGATGAATTCAGATATCTCTTATTCTTCGTCGTCGTCAGAATCTTCACTCGCTTTTGCAAGGCCTTTGCTTCCAGCAAGTTTGACACGCACGGGTTTAGCACCCCACATACCTTCGAGCTGGTAGTAAGCGCGTAGAGTAGGTTGCAGGATATGTACCACGGCATCACCGCAATCTACTAGAACCCATTCACCCGTTTCTAAACCTTCAACGGAAATGACTTCACCGCCTTTGGCGTTGACCTCTTCTTTAACTGACATCGCTAAAGAGCGTGTTTGGCGGTTGCTTGAACCTGTAGCAATAATGACGCGATCAAACAGCTCGCTTAATTTGGTGGTGTCATACACCCGAATATCTTGTGCTTTGACATCTTCTAAGGCATCAATAATGACGCGCTGTAATTTACGTAATTCCATATTTTCTTTGCTGTTGTTCTTTGTAAGATATAGGGGGATCTTAGCTTGATTACTGATACAAGCCTAGATTTGTGATGATTTCCAAGGTATGGGAAGGGATTTGGTCAGTATCAACAGCGCCATTTACACCGGTTTTAAGGCGATTTCTGAGTTCTGATGAGGAGAGATTGATGGTTAGTGACTCATCTACGTATATGCGGCCATACGGGCTTTTTTCAAGGGCATCAGGCTGTGCAACTTGATGCTCATTGAGTAAGCCAGTAATTTCAGGGCTTAATTCCTGCTTAAGATCGTGATGCGGTCTGCTGGCTACCGCGAAATTGACGTAATGCAACAGATCTTTCCAGGAGTTCCAGGTAGGCAGTTTTATTAAGGAATCTGCCCCCATTAATAAAATGAGGTTGGCTGTTGATCCAAAGCGCTCACGTAAGGCTTTAGCAGTATCTATCGTGTAGCTAGGCCCGGCACGATCTATTTCAATGCAATCAATCCCAATTTTGGTGGGTATCTTCAGATAAAGAAAGGCTCTTGCTAAATCGATTCCTGCTGCTTCTGTCATTTGAAGTCGAGTTTGCGCAGGAGTGATGTTGGCGTCCTTTTGCCAGGGTTGCCCGCTCGGAATTAGCAGCAGCTCATCCAAATGCAGTACTTTTGAAAAGTGAGTTGCTAGCTTGAGGTGACCTAGATGAGGCGGATCAAAGGTAGCACCTAAAATGCCAATTTTTTTAGGACCGTTCAAACTAAGCTAACCAATCGCGTGGTTTGAGGTAATACTCATAGAGCTTAGATTCAGGCGTGCCAGGTTCTGGATGCCAGTTATAGCGCCATTGAACCACGGGTGGCATAGACATCAAAATGGATTCAGTACGACCACCAGAGTGCAGGCCAAATATTGTTCCGCGATCAAAAATCAGGTTGTATTCGACATAGCGACCACGGCGATATTCTTGGAAAGATTTTTCTTCTGGCGTGAAGGTTTCTTTGTGGCGACGCTCAACAATAGGGAGATAAGCATCAATAAAGGCGTCTCCTACTGCGCGAGTCATTGCAAAACTTTCTTCAAATCCTAATTTATTGAAATCATCAAAAAATACGCCACCAATACCCCGGGGCTCTTCACGATGCTTTAGATAAAAATAGTCATCGCACCATTTTTTAAAGTGAGGATAGAGATCATCGCCAAAGGGGTCTAGAGCATCTTTCGCTGTTTGATGAAAGTGTTTGCAATCTTCATCGACACCGTAATAGGGGGTTAAGTCAAAGCCTCCACCAAACCACCATACTGGCTCCTTATCAGGCGCTTGCGCGATAAAACAGCGCACATTCATATGGGTGGTTGGAATCTTGGGGTTATGAGGGTGAAAAACTAAAGAGACTCCCATGGCCTCAAAACTACGACCTGCAACTTCTGGGCGATGGTGTGAAGCAGATGGTGGCATTTGATCACCGCGTACATGAGAAAACCCCACGCCACCTTTTTCCAGAATATTGCCGTGATCTAAGATGCAGGTGCGACCATAGCCCTTCAGTTTGCTGTCTTCTGGTTTATGCCATTCATCCGCAACAAAAGCTTTCCCATCAAGGGCGCTCATGGCGAGGGTAATGCGATCTTGTAGCCCTAAAAAATAATCTTTTAGGGCCTGTATATTGATCTGAGTATGTTCGTTAGATGGCAAGAGTAAAGGACTCTGTTATTTAACGGCGCGATAGCCAATATCTTTGCGATATTGCATGCCATCAAAATGAATTTGTTCAGCCACTTCATACGCTTTTTGTTGAGCGCCTCGTACTGTGTCAGATAGACCAACTACGCACAACACGCGTCCGCCTGAAGTGACTACTTTGCCATCTTGTAATTTAGTGCCCGCATGAAAAGTCATTTGATCTTCAGTATCCGCTGGAATGCCTGTGATGACATCACCATTGCGTGGCGTATCTGGATAGTTATGGGCAGCAAGTACCACGCCTAAAGCGGTGCGGCGATCCCAATCCAATTCCACTTCGTTTAATTTTCCGTCGATAGCATGATCAAGTACGTCAACTAAGTCACTACGCAAGCGCGCCATGATCGGTTGGGTTTCTGGGTCACCCATACGGCAATTAAATTCCAAGGTTTTAATCTTTCCATCTGGAGAAATCATCAGGCCTGCATACAGAAACCCTGTATATGGCAAGCCATCTGCCTCCATCCCTTTAACCGTTGGAATAATCACTTCACGCAATGCGCGTGCATGAATGTCTGGGGTCACTACAGGGGCAGGGGAGTAAGCACCCATGCCGCCAGTATTTGGTCCTTGATCAGCGTCGAGCAAGCGTTTGTGATCTTGGCTAGTGGCTAGTGCTAAAACATTTTTTCCGTCAACCAAAACAATAAAGCTTGCTTCTTCACCCGTGAGAAATTCTTCGATAACAACGCGTGCACCTGCATTACCCAATTTATTATCAGCCAGCATCATATCTACAGCGCCATGTGCCTCAGCAAGATCCATGGCAACCACTACACCTTTACCGGCAGCCAGGCCATCCGCCTTGATCACAATAGGTGCACCCTTCGCATCAATATAGGCATGCGCCTCTAAAGGGTGTGAGAAGGTCTGGTAGTCAGCAGTTGGAATGCCGTGACGTTTCATAAAGGCTTTTGAAAAATCCTTGGAGGATTCAAGTTGAGCAGCCAACTGTGTAGGTCCAAAAATACGCAGGCCATTTGCACGAAATACATCCACAATCCCAGCGGCTAACGGAGCTTCAGGGCCCACAACGGTCAGATGAATTTTTTCACGTTTAGCAAAGTCCGCAAGCTCTTGTAAATCCGAGATCGGTAAATTTTTAATACCTGCTGTGGTTTGCTTTGCGGTAGCGGTGCCACCATTTCCTGGGGCAACATAGACGGTTTGCACTTGTGGAGATTGAGCCAATTTCCAGGCTAGAGCATGTTCACGACCACCGGATCCGATTAAAAGAATTTTCATAGCGAGCTGTTATTTGGATTGATAAATGATTAAAGAAGTCTGATAAGGGGACGTTTATAAAGCTGCATTAGTGAATACTTCTTGCACATCATCGAGGTTTTCAAGTGCATCCAATAACTTTTGCATGCTTTCAGCTTGATCACCTTCGAGGGCGATTTCAGTTTCAGGTCTCATCGTGACCGTCGCAAATTCGGCTTTAAGACCTGCTTTGGTAATGGCATCTTGTACTTTTGTGAAATCCGGCACAGGACTCAATACCTCAAATGATCCATCATCATGAGTAATGACATCTTCAGCTCCAGCATCTAATGCCACTTCCATCAGTTGATCTTCACTAGCACCTGGTGCAAAAAGCATCTGACCGCAATGTTTAAACAAAAAAGCAACCGAACCTTCAGCTCCCATGTTGCCACCATTTTTGGTAAAAGCGTGGCGCACTTCGGCAACGGTGCGGGTCCGGTTATCTGTTAAGCAGTCGACGATGACTGCGGCTCCATTGATGCCATAGCCTTCATAACGAATCTCTTCGTAGTTCACGCCTTCTAATGAGCCTGTGCCACGCTGAATCGCTCTTTGTACGTTGTCATTTGGCATGTTGGCATCTTTAGCTTTATCAATAGCTAAGCGCAACCGTGGGTTAGTAGCGATATCTCCGCCACCCATCTTGGCGGCAACAGTGATTTCTTTAATAAGTTTGGTCCAAATCTTCCCGCGTTTTTCGTCTTGACGACCTTTGCGGTGTTGAATATTGGCCCATTTTGAATGGCCGGCCATACTGGTAAGTCCTTTTGAATAATTTGGCTTGAAGTTGTAATTTTAAGGGGTTCTAGAGTAAAGAATGGCAGTAACCCAGCTTTTTTTGTTACACTCTCACCTCTTAGTTGTTCAAAGAGCAGTTTTTCCACTGCAAACACCTGCCCCGGTGATGGAATTGGTAGACGTGCCGGACTCAAAATCCGGTGCCGCAAGGCGTGGCGGTTCGAGTCCGCCCCGGGGCACCAGCTTCTTCATGATTCTGGCTATTTAAAACCTTGAAGTTTTCTGTGGTCCCTCTGTAGTGCCTAATCCTATATCTCGTAAGTTTCCGCTTTGCTGGACATTGCCTGTTCAACAATTTTGCGAGTGAGCGTTGGCGAGAAGAGTTCAATAAAGGTGTAAACAAAGGATCTGAGATAGGCCCCTTGTTTGACTCCCAGGTGGGTGACGTTATTTCCAAAGAGATGTCCAACAGGAATGACTTTGAGATTACGGTCCCTATCAGCATCATAGGCAACCCCAGCCACTATTCCTATACCCATACCGGTTTCCACATAAGTTTTAATGACATCAGCATCAATCGCCTCCAGAATAATGTCGGGGTTTAGGTTGCGCTGAGAAAAGGCTGCATCAATTTTGCTGCGGCCAGCAAATGCTTTGTCGTAGGTGATGATGGGGTATTTGGCGATCTCTTCTAAGGAGATGGTGGCTTGATTTAATAGTGGGTGGCTTAGTGGAACCATGATGACGTGTTGCCACTGATAGCCCGGTAATGCCAGAACACCTGCTGTATTGGCAATCCCCTCGGTAGCAATAGCGATATCAGCGCGATCATGAATCAGCAATTCAGCGATTTGACCAGGGCTACCTTGTTGAATGCTGACGCGGACCTTGGGAAAGCGTTTGGTAAATTCAGTAAGAACCTTTGGTAGCGCATAACGCGCTTGCGTGTGGGTAGTGGCAATCACAAAGTTGCCTTGATCTTGACTGGCGAAGTCTTTGCCTACTCGCTTGAGCGTTTCGACTTCGTCCAGAATTCTTTCAATGGAAGTCAAAATCCGTTTACCTGGCTCCGTGAGTGAGCGGATGCGTTTGCCATGGCGTCGAAAGATCTCTACACCCAATTCGTCTTCAAGCTCAATAATGGCTTTAGATACGCCCGGTTGCGACGTAAAAAGAGCTTTAGCTGCTGTGGTGAGGTTAAAGTTTTGCCTTACAGCTTCACGAACAAAGCGAAATTGATGTAGATTCATAGAGATCCCAGTCTATATATCAACAAAGATATAGGAATCTAATTCTATATGAATATAGGGTATTAAGCCTTAGAAACCCAGCGCAATCCCATAAGCGCTAAAAGGAAATAAAGGAAGGCTGGTGTCATGGCCGTTAATACTGGAGGCCAAGAGCCTAGCAAGCCTACATTAGAGAATAGGGAATTGAAGAGTTGGAAACTCATGCCAAGCATGATTCCACCAAAAACTTTAATACCTACGCCGCCTGCACGCACCTTGAGGTAGGCAAATGGCAGGGCTAGGCTCAGCATTACGAAAATGGTGAAAGGGTAAATCACTTTTTTCCAAAATGCGATGGCATGACGGTGTGTATCCTGCCTGTTTTCTTGCAAATGATCAATGAATCTACTCAGACTAATGATGGACATCTTTTCTGGGCTGATCAAAAGAACACTGAGGATTTGAGGGGTGACCTCAGACTCCAGTGTAAGAATGGGATGAGTTAAGGTTTGCGCGGTATAGACAGGCGCTAGAGGGTCCGTCTGTTTGGTTTCTTTAAAGCGTGTCTCAGTTACATCATCCAAAATCCATGTGCCTGAATGGTCAAAACGTCCTGATTCTGCGGTACGTATGGAGAGCAGTCGGTAAGCATCATCAAATTCATACATGCGGACATTAAGAATTTCATTATCTTTTTCAATTTTTCCTACGTTGACGTAGCGCACACCAGGTCGGATAGGTCCGCTACCATCTTCATCACGAAGGCGATCTTTAACCCAAACACCTGTTCTAAATTGAGACTCATAAGCCGATCCCAGGGCTTTCATGCGAATTGCATCTGACAGTCTTTCGGCATAAGGGCCAGCCCATTCACTCATTACTAGAGTAAGGACAATTAAAGGTATTGAGATTTTGGCTAGGGTGATCAGGCCACGCTTGATATCCAAACCGGCAATGCGAAGGATCGTAAATTCTGATTGGCTGGCTAGCATGGCAAAAACATAAATACTGCCAATCAAACCAGCAATCGGAATAATCTCTGAAATCCGGCTAGGAGCCTTAAGGAGCACATGTAAAAGTGCTAAGGGTAGGGTGTACTGTCCTTTAACGGAGCCTAATTCGCTAAGGATGTCGAAGAACAGAAAGAGCGCAACTAAGGCGAACAAAATAAAACCAAAGGCAGCATAGATCTGCTTGGCTAAATAGCGTTCATAAATATAAGGAAAGAGTAATTTCATTTGCTAGCTATCCGAGCTGGCAATTGCCGACGCCACCACTTTAATGAAGGGTTGATACGGTTGCGAATCAAAATGGTTGCAGCCACAAGCGCAATGACATGAATAGGCCAAATCCCCATATAGACATTTACCTTACCTTGAGACACAAAATTCTGACTAAGATTTAACAGGTTGCTATAAATTAAGTAAATCAAGATGGCGTAGAACATGGCTGTGTAGTTGCCGAGCCGCGGATTCACATAGGCCAGCGGGATGGCAATTAAAACCAAGCCCAAAGCCATTAAAGGCAGACCAATACGCCACAGTAACTCAGCGAGGTTAGCGTTGATTTGTGCAGGCTCCGCAGTACTCAATAATTCCGTGACACTTTTTTCTCGATCGCGAGGTGGTGGGGCCAGCGCCTCTTTGCTGCGTATTTTTGTTGTGTACTCATTAAATTCGAGGATCCGAAAATCCGGTTGAGAAGGTAATCCCTCGTAGCGACGCCCATTATTTAAAACAATCGATTTTTCACCGCCTTCGGAGTTCTGGATAAAGCCGGTGGAGGCCACGGCAATACTGAGCCGTCCGTTTTTGGAGTCCGCTGCAAAAATATTCTTTACTTCACTTTTGTCGGGGTCTAATTCCTCAATAAAGAACACGCGATCAGCTTTGGCAGATTCTTTAAATTGGCCTGCGGCTACCATGGAAACGTCATCACGTTGCTGGAAGCGTTGACTAATAAGAGTGGATTCACGGTTAGACCAAGGCCAAACAAAGAGTGCAAGTAGGGCGATGATGATAATTAGTGGGGTAGCAAATTGCAGAATAGGGCGAATCAGATTAGTCACGCTCAGACCACTTGCAAACCAGACGATCATTTCTGAATCTTTATACCAACGCACCAACACAATCAGGACTGCGACAAAAAGGGAGACCGTTAATAAAACTGCCATATAACCCAGGGTTGCGAGGGCAATCAAAACAAAGGCATCTTTGGGATTTACTGTGCCGTTTGCTGCAAAACCCAAAATTCGGATAACCAGAGTGGTAATCATGATGGTTACTAAGACCAAAAACACCCCGCCAGTCGTAAAACTGAGTTCTTTGCGAAGGGCTTGTTTAAAAATCATGGCTTACAGGTGCTTGGGTCAGAGTAGTTGCTTAAGGTTTTAGTATGAAATGGGTTTTATCTTCTAATGAGAGGTCAGTATCCTCATGTCGGAGGATAATGGATAAAAATCAATTTACCCCCTTGAAATGACCTAAAAATAGCTAATAAATTATGACAATTCAATTTAGTACCAAGATTTTCTCTCAAGCTGATCTCCATAGCCCAAAACACCTTAAAACCAGCCTTGCAACATTGCTTTCTCAAGCGACTGACTGTCTGGTTTTAGCCTATTCCAAAGCAGATCTTGATGGTCTTGCGAATTTAAAGGCCAAAAGTGGGCTTTTAGTAGAGCTAGATCGTTTATTGGGTGGTTCAGTGAATCATGCCAACCTTATAGGGGATTTGGATGTCAATCCGGCTGATGTCTGCATCTTGAGGGCTGAAAAGTCTTGGGGTGCCAATGGGGTTAAAGCAAAGCGCGTTCTGTTGGTGTGTTTGGGTGATTTGGAGTCTGAAAAGACCAGAAGCTTGAATGCTTATTCCAAAATTGCACGTGCAGCTTTAAAAAGCCTTAGCGGTGGATCCATTGTTAATGCGCTTTGGTTTATTCCAGGCTTTGCTTTTGGCAATAAAACGGATTTTATTGCCGAGGAAGTCCGTCTTACGATTCAGTATGCTGGAGACCAGGCCTATCGTTTTGGTGTTCATCAGCCAACCCTTAAATTTAAGGTCAAGGACAAAGCGGATACTTTTGCCCATCTCACCTTCGCTGGAAATGATCTGTGCGCTAAAGATCTTAAAGCTGCCGTTGCGGAGGGTATCGCGATGGTTGAGGGCATGAACCTAGCGAAAGATTTAGGTAACTTACCTCCCAATATTTGTACGCCTACCTATTTGGGTAAAACTGCGTTGGGTTTAAGCAAAAAAGTGGGTCTCAAGGTAGAGGTCTTAGGTAGAAAACAAATCGAAGCTTTGGGTATGGGTTCTTTTTTATCTGTGGCTAAAGGTTCTGATACCCCTCCTCAATTCATCATCATGCGTCATCAAGGTGGCAAAGCTGGTGAGGCACCTATTGTGTTGGTTGGCAAGGGAATTACCTTTGATACAGGCGGCATCTCTCTGAAACCTGGCGAAGCTATGGATGAGATGAAGTACGACATGTGTGGTGCAGCTTCTGTTATCGGCACGATGTATGCGGCAGGTTTAATGAAGTTAAAGAAAAATGTGATCGGCGTTATTCCCACTTGCGAAAACATGCCTTCAGGGCAGGCTACGCGTCCTGGTGACATTGTGAAAAGTATGTCCGGTCAAACCATTGAGGTTCTCAATACCGATGCTGAAGGCCGTTTAATTCTGTGTGACGCCTTAACTTACGTTGAGCGCTTTAAACCTAAGGCCGTGATTGATATTGCTACTCTGACTGGCGCTTGCATTATTGCTTTGGGCCATGTTCATAGCGGCTTGTTTTCAGAAGATGAAGCCTTGGTTGATGCTTTAACGAAAGCTGGTCATGCCTCCTTGGATACGGTGTGGCGTTTGCCGCTAGATGCCGCATATCAAGAGCAGCTGAAATCGAATTTTGCCGATATCGCCAATATTGGCGGTCGTCCTGCGGGTAGTGTGACAGCAGCATGTTTCTTAGCGCGCTTTACTGAAAAATACAAATGGGCTCACTTAGATATTGCAGGTACTGCATGGAAGAGTGGGGCTGCTAAAGGCTCTACTGGCCGACCTGTGCCTTTGTTATTGAACTTCTTGCTTGAGCAGAAGTAATTCTTGTTTATTGACTCTTTAATGAAATAAGCCCATGGCAAGAATTGATTTTCATAGTAATGTGGCAGATAAACTTGAGTACGCGTGTCGTTTAACTCGCAAGATTTGGAGTGCCACACCAGCAGGCCAGCCCGTCAGAAATATTGTGATGGTTGGTGAGAAAGCAGATCTGAAAAAATTGGATGAGTTGCTCTGGACTTTTAGTGCAACGGATTTTTTGCCGCACAGTTTTATTGATGATGAGAATGCAGCCGAAACGCCTATCGTATTAACGGATGATTTCGCTTCTCCTGCATTACATGGAGTTCCTCATGCGGATGTCATGATTCATTTGGGTATGCGCATGCCTAAGGATGTAGCAGCTCTTGTCGCTCGCTTTCCTCGTATTGTTGAAGTGGTGACAGTAGATGATGCAGAGCGCTTAGCTGGACGTGAACGTTACAAGGCATATCGAGATTTAGGTCACGAATTGCATAATTTTGACCAATCTAAAAGTTAAGACTTTTTTATTTCTATTGCCATTATGTTGATCCATCCTCAGTTTGATCCTGTAGCCATTCATATTGGCTCTTTTGCAATTCATTGGTATGGCGTCATGTACCTTTTGGCATTTGCACAATTCTTGTTATTAGGGCGCTTACGTATTCGCGCCCCTCTTTATCAAAGGATGGGCTGGACTTATAAGGACCTTGAGGATTTATTGTTTGCTGGAGTTTTAGGGGTGGTCCTTGGCGGGCGTCTTGGATATACCCTGTTTTATATGCCCGGCTTTTATTTGACGCACCCATTGAGCATTTTGAAGATCTGGGAAGGTGGCATGTCCTTCCATGGAGGCCTACTGGGAGTGTTGGTGGCATTGCTATGGTTTGCCCATCAGCGTAAAACAACCTTCTTTGTAGTCAGTGATCTTGTTGCCCCCTTAGTTCCGTTTGGTTTGGCTTTTGGCCGGCTGGGTAATTTTATTAATGGCGAGTTATGGGGAAGACCTACTGATCTTCCTTGGGCAATGGTGTTCCCCTTGGTGGACTCTGTGCCGCGCCATCCTTCTCAAATTTACCAATTGTTTGGCGAGGGCATATTGTTGGGGATTGTTTTATGGATCTTCGCCAGCAAGCCTCGCAGAGTAGGGCAGGTTTCTGGTCTCTTTTTATTGGGCTACGGAATTTGCCGATTCTTGGCTGAGTTTGCCCGCGAGCCTGACGCTTTCTTGGGTCTGCTGGGATTGGGATTGTCTATGGGGCAATGGCTTTGCGTTCCTATGATCTTTTTTGGCATGTATTTATTGATGTTCTTTAAGCCCAAGAAGAGTTAGCACTCATGCTCAATGAGGAAGTCACACTTCGCAAGCTGCAAATTCTTTGCTCTTTTGTGAAAACCGGTAACTTATCTCGCACTGCAGATGAGATGGGCCTGAGTTCTGTGAGTATTCATAAGGCTCTGCACTCCCTTGAGGATGGCATTGGCTGCCCCCTGTTTATTCGAGATGGCCGCTTATTAAAGCCTTTGCCAACCGCCTTATATCTTGCCGAGTCTTCCTTAGACTTGCTAGCGGATGCTGAGCGCATCATCAAGAGAACTCGTGACAAGGCTGGCATAGAAAGTGGTCAGATTCGTCTTGGTGCAATGTACTCCCTCACCGCTAATGTGATCCCAAAGCTCATTATGGGCACCAAAATTCGTAGATCCGATTTGGATATCGATTTATTTTTGGGGTCAAATGAAGACTTAATGAAAAAGCTCGTAGAGGGCAGAATCGATGCAATTCTCATTGCTATCCCCTTTACACCACTGCCTGATGAAATGCAGGTAGTGCCTTTGTTTGAAGATAGACTGTATTTAGCCTCTTCGAAGCAGCAAAAGCCAAAGCAATTGACGGTAGATATGGCGGACTATCAAGAGGAGAAGTTTCTGGCCTTATTAGATGGTTTTGCTACAACATCAGGCTTTTATGACACCTTTAAGCTGGCTGGCTATGAACCCAATATTGTCATGAAGGTGGGAGATATCTTTTCATTAATGAATATGGTGGCAAGTGGCATGGGTAGAACACTTTTACCGGGCAGGGTTAAGGAAATGATGGGTGATGCGATTGAATTTACCCCTCTATTAGAAAAATATGAGGTGATTCAGCATATATCCCTTATCTATCTAAAGGTTAACGAATCTAATCCCAATATTTTGGCTTTAGCGGCTGAGGCCCGTATGCTGCATCGCAATAACTCTTAGTTCCCATTTTTATACTCTCTATAATAATTAACTTAAAGTTAATGAATAACACATTAACTTAATTGATTTTGTGGTTCTCGCTCTTTAAATTTGCTTCAGATGACTAAACTGTTTAGCCATCTCAACTTGAGAGAAAACCATGCTGGAAAAGCTAGCAAAAGCTCGGAACCTGTCTAAGGCAAATAAAGCGATTAATCGTTTGATTTCTGAGCGTGGCGAATCCAATGCGGTGAGCATGGCTGACGATGTGGTGAACAACTACCGCAAATTAAGCAAAGATCAGCATGTTCAGTTTTTCACTTTCCTGTTCGAAAGATTAAACCCTCAATCCGAAGTAGTTATGAAGGCTGCTCAAAATTATGCAGCCGAAGCAAGTGCACGCAATTACATTCAACTGCAAAAGGTAATCGAGTCTCCTCGCCAAGAGCTATTCCGTCGCTTAAATCGCGCGAGCCAGGGCACTGCTGCAGTTGTGCAAATGCGTAGAGATTTATTACAAGTCTTGGATAAAAAACCAGAGCTTGCTGCAGTCGATTTTGATATGCGACATTTGCTTTCATCTTGGTTTAATCCAGGATTTTTAAAGATGCACCGCGTTGATTGGAAATCGCCGGCTGAGGTTCTTGAAAAGTTAATTCAACATGAGGCCGTGCACGCGATTGATGGCTGGGATGATTTGCGTCGTCGCCTGCAGCCAGATCGTCGGTGTTTTGCATTCTTTCATCCCCAGCTTCCTAGTGAGCCTTTAATTTTTGTCGAGGTAGCGTTACTTCCTGAGATTCCAACAGTGATCACTCCATTGGTTGATAAGAAGGCTGAAACTGTTGAGCAGGTCTCTCAATATAAAGTGGCAGTGTTTTACTCTATCAGCAACTGTGAGCCTGGTTTGCGAGGCGTTTCCATGGGAAATTTCTTGATCAAGCGAGTAGCGGAACAATTGCATGCCGAGTTCCCTGGTATTAAAACTTTTGTCACCTTATCGCCTATCCCTGGATTTATGGATTGGGTTGCTGCAGGGGCAAACTTAGGTGATGGTGTTCCCGAGGATCGTTTGAAGCCTAATCTTAAGTTGGCGCGTGATCAATCTTTAGCAGTACTCAAATTAGAAACTCAATCATGGAGCGAGAGATTGAGTGGCGGATGGCATCCAGATCAAGCGACAGAAAAAGAAAAAGAAGCTTTGCTAAGTCTTGCTGGTATTTATTTAGGTTTGGCGTCAACAGGCCGTGCCGGGAACCCTGTTGCTAAGTTCCACTTAGGTAACGGCGCTAAATTGCATCTGATTAACTGGGCTGGAGATCTTTCACGTAAGGGTTTAAGGCAATCTGCTGGTTTGATGGTGAACTACCTTTATGACCTGGATAATGTCGAAAATAACCATGAGCGTTTTGTAAATGGTCAGATTGTGTACTCAAGAGCAGTAGGGCGCTTAATGCAGCCATAGAGTTTACAAAGTACTAAAAGAATTTGTAGGTGCAGGAGACGAGAGTGAACAACTTGAATTGTTCGCCTTTAATAAAATGCAGCAATAAAGTAGTGCAGTACAGTAGTCAAAATAGCAGTAATGAAGAAGTTCAATGTAATTCCAGGAAATTAATAGGAGACTGTCATGAGTAATGAATTCGATACTGGTTTTGATGCATCTAAACCTAATGCGTTACGTCGTCAACTTTTGGCTGGCTCAGCTGCCTTGCCGTTGATGGGTCTGGGCTCAAGCGTTTGGGCTGCAGAAAGTTCAAAAACTCTCAATATCTCCCATCAGTTCCCTGGAGGCACTATTGAATCTGGCGATTTCCGTGATCGTCTGTGCAGAAGGTTTAGCGTAGAAGTAGAAAAGCGTACTAAGGGTGCTTTGAAGTTTCAGGTATACCCAGGCTCATCCTTAATGAAAACCAATGCGCAATTTAGCGCTATGCGTAAGGGAGCATTAGATCTTAGTTTGTTCCCATTGCCATATGCTGGTGGTGAGGTTCCAGAAGTGAACATTAGCTTGATGCCAGCCTTGGTAACAAGTTATGAGCAGGCTGCAAAATGGAAAACTGCCGAAGTAGGTCGCTTGTTAACCAAATTCCTCGAGAGCAAGGGAATTGTGATTTTGAGTTGGGTTTGGCAGGCTGGTGGTGTTGCTAGTAGATTAAAGCCTATCATCGTCCCTGATGATGTTAAAGGTATGAAGATTCGTGGCGGCAGTCGAGAGTTTGATTTGATGCTTAAGGCTGCAGGCGCTTCTGTGATCTCCTTGCCTTCTAATGAGATCTACGCTGCTATGCAAACGGGTGCAATGGATGCCGCCTATACCTCTTCAACAAGCTTTATGTCCTTCAAGCTAGAAGAGTTGGCTAAAGCATTTACCAGCGCTAGAAATAAATCCTATTGGTTCATGCTTGAGCCATTATTGATGTCAAAGCAAATTTTTGATGCCTTGCCTAAAGACCAGCGGGATACTTTGATGGCTGTAGGTGCGGATATGGAAAAATTTGCGATGGACGCTGCAAAGGATGATGACAAATCTGCTGCTTTAGCTTATGCACGTGCAGGCAGCAAAGTAACGGATTTAGATGCGGCTATTGTTAATAAGTGGCAAGTAATCGCACGCGATAGCGCATGGAAAGATTTTTCAGATAAAAATGAAAACTGTGCCGCTTTAATCCAAGCAGCTCAAAAGCTGATCTAAGAATGATGCAAATTGTTCAAGCTGTTGACCGCTTAGTGTCAGCCATCAACAAGTTGATGTTGTTTGTGGGTTCGCTTGCTTTGGTGGCTGCTGCGGTTATCTTAAGTTATAGCGTTGTATCGCGCGGTTTATTTCAGGCAACCACCGATTGGCAGGACGAGGCTTCAGTATTTTGCCTGGTGGGAGCTACTTTTTTATGTGGCGCTTATGTTCAGGAGATTCGTGGACATGTTGGAATATCCGCAATTTCTACAATGCTGCCAAAAGCGCTTAATCAAATCAGGGTCATTCTTGTTGATGTGATTTCTTGTGCCTTCTGTGCTTTTTTTGCATGGAAGTCCTGGAGTCTCTTCGATGAAGCTTGGGTTGAGGGCCAAGTGAGCTCTTCATCATGGGCACCTTCTTTATGGATTCCTTACGGCATGATGGCCTTGGGTATGTCGCTACTTGCGGTGCAAATTTTGCTCCAGGTATTTGGGGATTTTTCTAAGTCAGAGAAGGTTAATTAATTATGTCAATTCTGACGCTTGGGATTTTATTTACGGCAGTTACCCTGTTGGTGATGTTTTCGGGAATGCCGATTTCATTTGCATTAGGTAGTGTTGCAGTCATCTTCATGATTTTCTTTATGCCAGCATCCTCATTGGATACGGTAACTCAGAACGTCTATGAGGAGATGGCCAGTATTACCTTGCTATCTATTCCCTTATTTATTATGAAGGGGGCGGCCATAGGTCGCTCAAGGGCTGGCCAGGATCTGTATGAAGCTTTGCATGTGTGGCTCGGCAAGATTCCTGGAGGCCTAGGGGTTGCCAACGTTTTAGCATGCGCTTTATTTGCTGCGATGGCAGGCTCTAGTCCTGCAACCTGCTCTGCAATTGGTAGCGCTGGTATTCCTGAGATGCGTAAACGTGGTTATTCGCCTGGTTTAGCTGCTGGCATTATTGCTGCGGGTGGTACCTTAGGTATTTTATTGCCGCCATCGATCACCATGATTTTGTACTCTGTTGCTGCTGAGCAATCATTGGGTCGTTTATTTTTAGCGGGCATTGGCCCAGGCTTAATGTTAGTGGTATTTTTCTCAATCTATACCGTTTATCGCTTCCGCAAGGAATATCGCATGGCTCAAGTGGCCTTTGATAATGGCAACAAGCATCAGCCTATTCTTGAGCGTCAAACCTATACGATGCAGCAAAAAATGAGCTCACTCCCACGAGTAGCTCCATTTTTGATATTGCTGATTGGTGTGATGATCGCGCTTTATGGCGGTTATGCAACGCCTTCAGAGACTGCTGGTTTGGGCGCTATTTTGGCTTTTGTATTAATTGCCGTTATTTATAAGATGTGGCGTATCAAAGATTTATCACCACTCTTAAAAGCCACCATTAAAGAATCCACGATGTTGATGTTCATCATTGGTATGTCTTTATTGTTCTCCAATGTCATGAGTCATTTGCATTTGAGTCAATCTGCTGCGCAAGCAATCGTAGATTTAGGGCTTGGTCGATGGGGTTTGTTAGCCGCGATCTTGGTCTTGGTGATTATCTTGGGATTCTTCTTGCCACCAGTTTCTATTATTTTGATGACAGCGCCTATTTTCTTGCCACCACTGCGTGCTGCTGGATTTGATCTGGTCTGGTTTGGTGTCGTTATGACCATCGTGATGGAAACGGGATTAATTCATCCGCCAGTTGGGCTCAATATTTTCGTTATTAAAAATATCGCCCCTGATATCTCTCTGAATGAAATTATCTATGGCGTATTCCCATTCGTAGTGATCATGATTTTGTCGGTTGTTCTGTTGTGCTTTGTGCCTGAGATTGCCACTGGATTTTCAAATCTGGTGATGGGATCTCCGCAAATCAACTGATCTTGTCATTACTTAAAAATTAATCAATAGGAATGTTTTCATGAATTTATATTCTTTACTGGAAAAAGGTTTTCCTAAGGATAAAAATGCTTGTGCGCTAGAGACTCACGATGGGCTGTATTACTCGTGGAGTGATTTAGAGCGTGCTACGGCCAAAATGGCAAATTTTTTAAAGAGCCTTAAGTTACCTACTGGCTCGCGTATTGCTGTGCAAGTTGAAAAATCTCCCGAAGCTTTATTTTTCTATTTGGCTACCATTAGAGCGGGATATGTTTATTTGCCTTTAAATACTGCGTATCAAGCTGCAGAAATTCAATACTTTATTGAGAATGCTGAACCTGCAGTAATGGTCTGCAGTAGCAAGAATTTCTCATGGGTATCTAAAGTTGCCTTTAAGGCTGGTACTAAATTTGTCTTTACCTTAGATGAAGACCGCAAGGGAACTTTGCTTGAGCGTGCAGCTAGCCTGAGCGATAAGTTCAAAACGGTTTCCGTTAAAGATGATGATCTAGCAGCAATTTTGTATACCTCTGGAACTACGGGTCGTAGTAAAGGGGCAATGTTGACCCATAAAAACCTCGGTAGCAATGCACGCGTATTGCAAAAATTCTGGGGCTGGAAAAAAGGAGATGTATTGCTTCATGCATTGCCGATCTTCCATGTCCATGGTTTATTTGTAGCAGCTCATGGAGCGCTGATTAATGGCAGCAAGATGATTTGGTTGCCACGCTTAGATACTGCTCAATTAATTAGCTACATGCCAAGGTCTACGGTGATGATGGGCGTGCCGACTTTCTATGTTCGTCTGTTGGCCGATAAAGGGTTTACTAAAGAAGTGACTCGTAATATGCGCTTATTTGTTTCTGGATCAGCGCCTTTGCTGACTGAAACCTTTAACGCATTTAAAGACCTCATTGGCGAGCCAATCCTAGAGCGCTATGGCATGAGTGAGACAGTGATGCTTGTTTCAAATCCATACAAGGGTGCTCGTGTGGGCGGCTCAGTGGGCTTACCTTTGCCAGGTGTGAAGGTACGCGTTGTTGATGAAAATAATAAGCCTTGCAATGTCAATGAAATTGGCAGCATTCAGGTTAAAGGCCCGAATATATTTAAAGGTTACTGGCGCATGCCAGAAAAGACCGCTGAAGAATTTACCAAAGATGGTTGGTTCAAGACTGGCGATGTAGGTCGCTGGGGTGGGACGGCCAATGGCGCCAATGCACCTAAGGATTACTTATGTATCGTTGGGCGCAGTAAAGACTTGATTATTTCAGGTGGCTATAACGTCTATCCAAAAGAAATCGAAAGCTTTATTGATGATATGGATGGTGTTGACGAGAGTGCGGTTATTGGCATTCCTCACCCAGATTTTGGTGAGGCAGTGATGGCGGTGGTAGTGCCTAAAGCTGGTGCTAAATTGGATGCACAAGCGATGATTAATACGCTGAAAACCCAAATTGCCAACTTCAAAATACCAAAACGTTTAGAAATTGTTGCTGATCTACCCCGCAATACTATGGGTAAAGTTCAGAAGAATATTTTGCGTCAACAGTACAGTAGTTAAATTCCGAATGCTTTGCGGCTTTCATTAAACATGAAGGCCGCAATGAAAAACAGCAATACGCCAAAGATACGCTTTAGATGGGCGATCGGTAATTTTCTAGACATTTTTGCCCCCAAAGGTGCGGTGAAAATGCTAACAATGACAATGCAAATGACGGCTGGTACGTAAACGTATCCCAGAGATCCGGAAGGTAGAGTGGTGTTTCCCCAACTGCCATACATATAACCAATAGTCGCAGCTACTGCTACTGGAAATCCAAGTCCAGAAGAGGTGGACATTGCGGTATGGGGCTTCACATTGCACCAGAGCATAAAGGGCACGGTAATAAAAGCTCCGCCTGCACCTACGAGGCTAGCCAAACAGCCGGCGAAGGTACCAAAACACGTAAGACCTAAGGCGCCCGGTAAGTTACGCTCTGGCTTGGGTTGTTTGTTGAGGAACATCCGAGCTGAGGCATACAAAATAAATATGCCAAAGCAAAGCGAGAGCCAAGAGGTGTTGAGCGCATCAAAAATTTCACTGCCACCAATCAGGCTTCCAATCACAATTCCAGGCCCCAATGAGGCAATCAACTTCCAGTCAACATAGCTATGCTTGTGATGAGCCCAGATTGCGGATGAGGTCGTAAAAATAATAGTTGCCATGCTCGAGGCAATGGCCATATGCACAATGACGGCTTGATTAAAACCGATGTGATTGAATACGATGATCATGATGGGGACCAAAATCATCCCACCACCAATGCCTAAAAGACCCGCTAAAAACCCAGAGATTGCTCCCGAGAAAATGAGTAGGACTATGTCACTTATTGGCATGAATTCCCCGCCTTGGCCGCTAGGCCGTCATCCTGAACCCTAAGGTTCAAGGTGGAACGGCTACTATGCTTTGGGTGCATCAAGAAACTCAGGGAGTGAACAGCGCGAAGCTGCCACTATGAATGTTCAAGACGCTCACGCCCGCAAGGTAAAGATCGTTCCTGATGCTTGCGCATCGGTTCAAGGAACTATTAGCCTTGGCGAACCAGGCAGGGAAAGGGTTTGCATCAAAGTATCGACTTGTTCCTCTAGGGAGCGAATCTCTGCTTTGAGTTGCGCAACTTCTTGGGTATTCACACCAGAAGTTGCGCTGGGCAGTTCTGTAGCTTGACTCGTTGCTTGCAAGGTAATGAGATCACCTGCAATCTTCAGTGCGGCCATCATGCTAGCGCGTTCAATGCTGCGATTGCCGCCATTAATAGCTAATTTAATTTGCTCATCTACCAAAGTACAGGCAGCGCGAAGTAAGGGCTCATGCTCGGCGCTGGTGGCCAAGGTAATTTTTTGACTAGCAAGAGTAACTTCAATGCGTCGTTGGTTCATTGCCATCCTCTGGGTTGCTTGGAGAAACTGCTTCGCCAAGTAAATTCATTTGACGCCCGTCACTTTGCTCTGGCAAACGACTCAATATATGTTGAATCCGTTTTTGAGCATCCTCAATTTTCCCTTCCAACTGCACGCGATCTTGGACGATTTTCTTCACGGTTTCGGTGGCAAGTTGAATTTTGTTGCCCACGCGTTTAATGGACAAACTTAAATCATCCAGGTCATTGGCAGGGCTATTGGAGGAGAGAGGGGTTTTCTCATTCATATTGGCATTGTAGCCGTAGGAAAAGCTCTCGGGGTGGGGCTCTGCTTAAAATCTTAGTTTGGTAGGGCTACCCAGTCATTTCCGGCTTTTTCCAGGCGAATACGGCCTTCAAACAGCTCTATAAGGGCTTGATGGGTCTGAGGATCTTGGCTAGATCCCTGAAAATGCATACCACCATGATGGAGCATGATGATGTGGTCCGCCCTGAGGGCGAAGTGAATTTCATGAAGAACGGTGACCAGGGTTTTGCCTTGAGCAAGTAGATTTTTCTGTTGCTTTAGCCAATCTGCTTGATGTGGAGGGTCTAAATTGGCCAAGGGCTCGTCCATCAGTAATATGTCAGCATCTACGGCGAGCAGTCGAGCCATCAGTACTCGCTGACGCTCCCCTCCAGAGAGTTGATTCAAAAGACGTCCTCGCAACTCCCATGAGTGGGTTTGTTTTAATGCTTGCTCAACCTTAAGGTGATCTTCCTGGGTGGGTAAATGGAGCCAGGTTTGATGGGGAAGTCGTCCTAACATCACCGTGTCGTAGACGGTAAGACAATCCTCAAATTCTTGATGAGTATTAGTGTTCTGCTCTAACCACCCTATGGTCTTGGCCCGATCTTTATTGGATAAAGATTTAAGGTCAACACCGTCTAAATTGATTGAGCCTGTGTAATGCAGTAAGCCAACCATGGCCTGCAAAAGCGAGGATTTACCAGCACCATTTGGTCCGACTATGCTTGTCCATTGTTTTTGAGGGATATGAAGATTGAGCTCTCGGAGGATCGCACATGGTCCTCTGTAGACTGACAGATCATGGGTGTTCATGAGTGAGCTCCCATTTGACTACGTTTAAGTAGAGTCAGTAGATATATTCCGCCCAATACTGCCGTCACAATTCCCACGGGAATTTCTATCGGGGCAAAAAGCGTACGCGCCAATAAATCCGATCCAAGCAACAAAATACCGCCAGCAATGCCAGAGAAAAGTAATTGACTGCGCTGGCGACCTGCGGAAAGTTTACGAACTAGATGAGGGGCAGCCAAGCCAACAAAAGCAATTAAGCCGGTTTGGGCTACAGCACAACCAGTCGCTAAAGCCAGTACGCCGATCAGTGTCAGTCTTAACTGTGCGAGGGGTAGTCCTAAAGTAAGAGCAGTATTTTCTCCAAGAGCAAGTGCATCTAGAGCTGGGCTAATGAGTAAGGTAATGATGAGGCAAATCGTTAGGGTGATAGCCATGAGCTCAACCGCATTCCAGGTGAGCAGGGTTGTATTGCCCAACATGAAGGATTGAAGGCTTTGGTAAAGGTCTGGACGTATAAAAGTAAATAATGAATTTGCCGCGCCCAGAATAACGCTAATGACAACTCCAGAGAGTAGAAGTCTGATTGAGCTTCGATATCCTCCAGCGAGAAGAAGTGCTGCGAATACTCCAAGCAAGGCACCTATGAATGCGCCACCATTGATTCCAACGGTCTCTAATAATGGTGATCCAATTTGCGTAAAACACAGCATGATGCCTACGCCTAAGAGTGCTCCTGAAGCACTGCCCAATAAATATGGATCTGCCAGAGGATTGCGAAATAGGCTTTGCGCAATCCCTCCCGCTAGGCCCAATAATGCCCCAGCAAGAAAGGCGCCAAGTGATCTAGGAAGGCGAATATCAAAGACGATCGTTTGACTAGCATCCGATAGATTCCAACTGATGCCGGCACTGCCTAAAAAGGATCCAAGTGCTAGCAATATTGCGCTTATAGCTAGCAATAGGATGAACTTTGGCAGAAAGTGTTTAGAAGTCATTGCTCAGATGATGACATCTTCTTTTGTATGCACTCAGAAATAATCAAAGCGGCCTCTCCCATACGAGGTCCTGGTCGAACCAGGATGTCGTTTTCTTGGGGGGTAAAGGTACAAATTTTATTTTGGGAGATTGCAGGAATAGTTGACCAGCCAGGACGTTTTTTAATTTGACTGATATTGGTTTCGCTAATCAGGATGACTTGTGGCTTAGCTTTAACTACAAATTCTGGGTTAATTTTTGGAAAGGGTCCAAGAGAGTCTGGAATGATATTCATGAGGTCTAAGCGATTGAGAAGCTCACCGATAAATGAACTTCTTCCTGCGGCGAATGGCGCTGGATTCACTTCGAAATAAACAGATATATTTTTAGGTGAAGTGGGTAGTTGTTTGTTGGCTCTCACAATTTGCGCTTGGATTTGATCCCAGACGCGATTGCCTTGAGTGGTGTCAAAAACCAAATCTAGTTTTTGAAGAGCGCGATGCTCATCCTCCATGGATTTGATGTCAAAACCTAAGGTCGGAATACCTAATGACTTTAATCGTGAAATCAAGGGAGATGCTTTTTCAAGTAAAACTAAGTCGGGCTTGAGTTGAACGATTCGCTCGATATTAAAGTCACCAATCGCCCCCAGCTTGGGTAGGGAGTCTATCGACTTGGGCCAATTGGAGTAACGGTCTGTACCAACTAGTGTGTTGCATTTTCCTAGAGCGCAGACAGACTCAGTCAGGGAGGGGAGAAGGCTAATAACTCTTTGCGGTGGGTTATTAAGGTTTAGGGTATTGCCCCCATCATCCACGACGGTGATAGGGGAGGCTAGCACCCCCAATGAAAAGAACAATAAAAATAAAACAACCCCCACCCATACATACTGGGCTTGAGTTAGGGGTTGAGTGTTTTTTTTCATCAATTACTTCATTGCGTAGCGTACACCAGCAAAGATATTGGAGCCCATTGTGTTGAATCCATAAGTGAGTTGATATTGCTTATTAAACATGTTGTTCCAACGGGCAAATACAGTCCAATCCCTCTCGATTTCGTAGCTTGAATAAAGGTTGAATATTGAATATCCACCCAGAGTCCCGCTATAAGGGGAATTTGTAGTGACATCATTGCCAGGGAAGTCTTGAGATTGTCCAGAAAAAGTTCCACCGAAGCCGGCAATAAATTTCTGATAATTGTATTCAACAGAGCTATTTCCAATAGTGCGTGCTTGCTTAAATAGCACTGTATCTTTAGTAACATTTTCAGGATTTTGTTGGGTAACAGATCCCTTAAGCGTAAAGTTTCCAAGATGTGCGGTGCCCCCAAATGAGACTCCCGTAATATGCGCATATCCTATATTGCCAGCGCAGCCCCAAAGATCGCTACTAGGACATCCCATATAAGTACCCTGAATTAGGTTGGTTATGCTGTTATCGAAAATAACCATATGAGCTTCGTATGAGTTACCGTCATAGTGCAAGCCCACCTCAGTGTTCTTACTTTTCTCGGGCAATACATTGGACATCCCGTAGCCAGGGTAATAGAGGTCGTTAAAAGTGGGGGCTCTGAAGCCGGTGCCATAATTTACATTAGCTCGCCATTCTCTAGTAAAGAAGTAGCCGTATGAAATTGCACCCGTTGTCTGCGGGCCATACCCTCCGATACTATCATTTCGGATAGATAGGTTTGCTAAGTTGTTTCCGCGCTTTAGCTGATATGAGGCTGCAACAGAATTGGTATTTCTTGTTTGGCTAAATCCACTGGGTGGTGCGGTTAAGGATGAATTCCCATTAACAAAATTGGTATCAGCTACATAGTTGTACTGGAGTGTATTTACACTTTGTGCCCTACGTTCGCCCAGTAGCTGCAAAATATCATCTCCCAAAGAGATGTCGTTTTGCCATGTGTAGATATTTTGTTTTGTATTGGTAAAGGGGTTATAGGCAGGACTATATTGAGTTGCATCCTGTAATACCTGACCATTATTATTTGAAATCGACGCCTGTAGAGAGCTTTTCCAAATGTCAGTCATTTGATTTCTTGAAAAAAGAGTATAAATTCCCATTTGTGAAATAGCGTTTTGTGCTTGTTGAGGGTCAGGAGTTCCACAAGGCCCTGCTCCCCATCCGCAATAGAAGTAGGTGCTATTGTTATAGTAATCAAGCGTATTGAATCCAGGCACTTGGGAGTTGACGCGACTTTGTATCATTTGAAGTCCCACGACCTGTCCTTTCGACCATTCCTGTGAAAGCTTACCTGTTACACCATTTTGTACGTACCCCGTTTTCATTGCGGTCATTCCAAATGGATTATTGCTAGCAACGGTATTAAAGCCTGTGGATAAGGTTTCACTTACTCCAAGCGAGTAACGAATTTTCTGGTCACCCTCTGTTGATCCATAAATGCTTGCATCGCTGACGCTAGTCCCATAGGTGCCGTAGCCTGTGGAGGCGCTAACTTTTGCCGGCCCATCACCATCTTTTGTAAAAATCTGCACTACACCGCCAATTGCATCTGAGCCATAAAGACTACTTTGGGGGCCGAAAATAATTTCAATGTGATCAATCAATGGCAGTGGTATGGACTCCCATGTTGGTCCACCGTTCATTGCGGAGTCAGAGCGAACGCCGTCGATTAAAACAAGACTCTGCGCGTTGGTAGTGCCTCGTAGAAATACGCTTGCGCCAGAGCCTCCGCTACCTCCTCCATTTGAAATCTGGACCCCACGTTGCCTCTGAAGCAAGTCAACGAGACTTGTTTGACCTGCTTGCTGAATTTCTTCGGCCCCTACATAGTCGTAATCAGCCAGTACGTTGGTGGCTAATGTTGGGGCGCGGTTGGCGGTAACTAAGACCGGATCCATTGGATTTGGTGCTACAGCAATTGAAACATTTGCAGATGTTTGTGAGTATGCTGAATTAATGAAAATGAGAGTGACGCAATAAAGTGAAATACCAATTTTTTTAATGCTGAACTGCTGTTTCATGACGAACTTTCTGCCTTCGAAGTACCTAGCTAACTTCCCCGTAAGCTGGGTCGAACAGAATTTCACGTGCAAGAGCTCAGGCGTCAATTTGGTGACAAGCACCTTCATTGGCGCGCGAAGATCCCCGTCCGCAAAATTCCACCTGTCTTGGCCGGTATCCGGGCTAGTAAATCTCAGAATCTGGCCTTCCCATGCATTGACACGCACAGTGGCTGAATCAGACTCCTGACACTTTAAAAAAGTGTATTTACTTACCGTTGCGGGGGCAGCACACGTTTAGTGTTTCCCGTTTAACTTTATTGCATTGCAATAAAAGCACCACGACCCCAAGATTCTAGCTTAATTAAGGGCTTATTCCTGAAACTGACTCTTCGAAAGTAAAAAAGCGCCCCTCAGAGCGCTTTTCCTGGAACTGTTTGAGCTCTTAAATTTCTAGGTTATCAATCAAGCGGGTCTTCCCAAGCTTAGCTGCCGTCAGAATAACCAATGGCTCGCCTGCTTGCATGTTCAGATTGGTAGAAGGCGCCAAATCACTTTGTTGGCGAATAGCAATGTAATCTGGCTCCCAGCCCCGAAGTGCTAATTTCTCAACAGCCATTTTTTCGATGGCAGCGAGTGCTTCTAAGTTTCTATCTTTGAGATCAAGAACTTGATTGCGTACTTCATGGAGTAAGCGCTGCAATTGAGGGGCTTCAGCACGTTCTTGAACCGAAAGGTAACCATTGCGAGAGGAAAGTGCAAGACCATCCTCGGCGCGAACAGTTTCTCCGGGAATAATTTCTACTGGAAGTGCAAATTGTTTAGCCATCTGACGAATAATCATCAGTTGCTGATAATCTTTTTTCCCAAAGACGGCTACCTTGGGTTGCACACAAGATAGCAACTTCAAAACTACCGTGCAAACACCCTTAAAAAATCCTGGGCGGAACTCACCCTCCAAAATATCGCCTAACTGTTGAGGGGGATCAACGCGATACTCCTGGGGTTGCGGGTAAAGATCACGTTCGGATGGTGCAAAGAGAATGTACACACCTTCTTTTTCGAGTCTTTCAATGTCTGCCTGCATGGTCCGTGGATAGCTATCAAAATCCTCATTAGGCCCAAACTGCAAACGGTTAACAAAGATACTGGCCACTACAGGATCGCCATGTTGTCTGGCTAGGCGCATCAGTGATAAGTGGCCTTCGTGTAGGTTGCCCATTGTTGGCACAAAGGATGCACGATTTTGACCGCGTAAATGATCACGTAATTCTTGTATATCGCTAATAATTTTCATGCGCTAGGTGTGTATGCAAGGCGGACGTAAATGGGCGCGTAGGGTTCTGCCTGAGTAATTTCAACCAAAGCTTCACGAGATAGTTCAAGCATTGCAATGAAGTTGACAATCACAACAGGAACACCTTTCCCTGATTTAATGGCATCTTCAAAGAGTTCGCCAAATTCGACAAAACGTGTGCTTTGTAGGCGGCGCAAAATGCGTGTCATAAAGTCGCGCACAGAAAGCTCTTCGCGGGTAATGGTGTGATGTTGATTGAGTTTGGCACGGTGAAGAACGTCACGCCAAGCCATTTGCAAATCATCTACATTGACTTCTGGCCAGGTAACCGCAACAGTGGTGTCGACATAGCCATGAGCAATTTGGAAATCACGCCCTTGTTGGGGGATTTGATCGAGCTCTTGAGCTGCCAGTTTCATGCGCTCATATTCAAGGAGTCGGCGAACTAACTCAGCGCGTGGGTCTTCCACTTCCTCATCGCTATCGGCCTTCTTCATCGGCAACAGCATTCGGGATTTAATTTCAATCAACATCGCAGCCATCAATAAATATTCAGCCGCTAACTCAAGGTTGCTATGACGAATTTGATCAATGTAGCTAAGGTACTGCAAAGTAACCTGAGCCATTGGAATATCGAGGACATTGAAGTTTTGCTTACGAATTAAATACAGCAAAAGATCAAGAGGGCCTTCAAATGCTTCTAGAAAAACCTCTAGGGCATCAGGGGGAATATAAAGATCGGTTGGGAGCTTAAATAAAGGCTCACCGTAAAGCTTTGCAAATGCCGAAGACATCCCATCCGTTACAGATGGAGTGCTATCGAGTAAATCCGATATCGGCTGAGCGTTTGGTTCAGTCATTCGAGTAAACGTAGGCGCGTTGCTTTAACTTAGCTTCTTGTGCGCGACGTTTGTCTTCAGCGGTCAGTGGCTCTTTATCCCAAAGGAGGGCGCGACCAGCCTGCTGACCTGCTTCGATCTCGGGTTTCTCAGATTTAAGTTCAGTTAAGAACTTGGTGAATTCAGATACATATCTTGCCATGACAATTCCTAAAATACTTATTAAATTCAATAACTTACAAAAGTACTGTGCTGACTACAAACACCATTATTAACGATTTTCTTCATATTTCAGTCGACTTTGTCTCTGATTGACGCAAATAAGTGGTTTTTACGGGGTTTTTATAGGTTAGCCGCCAATAAAGTCTCAATTTGGGGTGCTTCGACACGCGTCATGAGATGTTTGTAGGCTTTAATCGGGTTTTTGCTCGAAAGTGGGGTATTCACGTCGCTCCAACTCAAGGAAGGCAAGGATAAGAATTCCTCTACTCCGGCTGCCACTTGTGGGATGACGGGTTTGAGATATAGGCTGAGCATTCTAAAAGCCTCTAAAGTGACACTGCACACTTTTTGGAGATCGACTTCACGCACAGGATCCTTAGCGATTTCCCAAGGTTTGTTTTCATCAACAAAGCCATTGACCTTGTCTGCGAGCTCCATGATTGATCGAAGGGCCTTTGCGTATTCACGGCCTTCATAAAGCGCTGCAATTTTCTCGCTGGAATGGCGGATTTCTTCGAGCAATGGATTGTTCATCACTTCATCAGAAACAACACCACCAAAGCGTTTCACCAAAAAGCCTGCACTGCGACTAGCAATATTGATGTATTTGCCAAGTAAATCACTGTTTACTCGTGCAACAAAGTCTTGCAGATTTAAATCTAAATCTTCCATGCTGTCGTTTAACTTAGTCGCAAAGTAATAACGGAACCATTCTGGATTAAACCCAGATTCAATCACGCTATGGGCGGAGATCAAAGTGCCGCGTGACTTACTCATCTTCTCGCCATCTACTGTCAGAAAACCATGGGCAAAAACATTGGTAGGGGTGCGATAGCCCGCGAACTGTAAGGTAGCAGGCCAGAAGAGGGTATGGAAATAGAGAATATCTTTACCGATGAAATGGTATTGCTCGGTAGTGGTATCTGGCTTGACCCATTCTTCAAAGTCAAGACCCTTGCTAGTGCAGTAATTGAGGAAGCTAGCGTAATAGCCAATAGGCGCATCAAGCCATACATAGAAATACTTGCCTGGCGCATCTGGGATTTCAAAGCCGAAGTAGGGGGCATCGCGGGAGATGTCCCAATCGCCCAACTTGCTCTCGCCTGGTTCGCCAACCCACTCTTTCATTTTATTGCGAGCTTCAGGTTGCAGTGGCGTTCTCACTTGAGTCCATTCGCGTAAGAAAGTCTCGCAGCGAGGATCCGAGAGTTTAAAGAAATAGTGGTCGGAAACTTTTTTGATCGGTGTTGCGCCGCTTACTACAGAGAACGGGTTCTTAAGGTCGGTAGGGGAATACGTAGCGCCACACTTTTCGCAATTATCACCATATTGATCTTTAGCGCCACACTTAGGGCATTCACCCTTAATAAAGCGATCTGGCAAGAACATCTCTTTAACTGGATCATAAGCTTGCTCAATAGCGCGCTTTTCAATTAAGCCGGCATCGCGTAACTTGAGATAAATACTTTGTGCAAGCTTTTCATTCTCAGGGCTATCGGTGGTGTAGTAATTATCAAATGAAATCAAGAAGTCATCAAAGTCGCGCTTGTGTTCTTTCCAAACATTCGCAATCAGTTCTTTGGGGGTAATACCTTCTTTTTCAGCGCGCAACATGATGGGCGTGCCGTGAGTATCGTCAGCACCAACGTAATGCACCTCGTGTCCGCGCATTCTTTGGTAGCGAACCCAAATATCCGTTTGGACATATTCCACCAAATGGCCGATATGAATTTGACCGTTAGCGTACGGTAAGGCGGAGGTGACCAAAATGCGACGTGGGGAGCTACTCATGGAAAACTGACTTAATCTAAAGAGGTGGATAGGGAATTATGGGGCTTGCATATCTATTGAGCGGTAATTTTAGACTGCGGTTAAAGTGAAGTATCGGCAAAGTATCCGTAAAGCAGCATCAAAACACGGAAAATCTCGCTTTGCACCCCATTTAAGAAAGTGATTTATGGCTGTTCCCCCAAAAATTCAGATGTCGAATGCTTCAGTGCCGCTAGTGCATGAGGTGGAGATCATGGATGAGGTGGGGCGGCTTAAAACGACCTATATTCCTGGGGAGCGTCCCCTCACAATTTACCTCAATAAGCGTGAAGTGGTTACCTTGATGACCTTGGGAAGCGCTCCTGAGGCTTTGGTTCTGGGGTACCTTCGAAATCAGCGCCTAGTAGAGTCCGTTGAGGATATTGAAAGTATTCAGGTAGATTGGGAGACCGATTCGGCAGCTGTGACGACTTATCGAAGTACCGTGGATATCGATGCCCTTACCAGTAAGCGGGTGGTAACGACTGGGTGTGGTCAGGGAACCATGTTTGGCGGCCTTATTGAGGAAATGTCGGAGATTCGATTACCGGACGGTCCAAAGCTAACTCAAGCGGCGATTGTTGCCCTGGTTGAGGCTATTCGCACCCATGACACTATTTATAAAAAATCAGGATCCGTCCATGCATGCGCAGTTTTTGAGCGGGATGGCGAGGATGGGGTGCGTTTGCTGCACTTTATCGAGGATGTAGGGCGCCATAATGCGGTGGACTCCATATCGGGCCTAATGTGGCTGGCTAATAAACCTGGCAAAGACCTCATATTTTTTACGACTGGCCGCTTAACCTCTGAAATGGTCATCAAGGGCGCGCAAATGGGAATTCCTTTTCTTTTAACCCGTTCAGGTGTGACCTTAATGGGGTTGGAGTTAGCTCGACAAACCCATTTGACCTTGCTTTCACGGTGTTCTGGCAAACACTTTGAGATCTACAACGCCCCAGAGCGGGTCATTTTTACGCCGACTCTGTAAATCTCGGATTTTTTAACCTTTGGGGCTCTAGGTTGCTCCTCCATAAATTGATGGGCATACCCTCGTGAAGGTTTTACAATTCGGCCATGACTATTAAATCTGACCACTGGATCCGCCGCATGGGCGAGCAAGGCATGATCAGCCCATTTGAACCTGGGCAGGTCCGCCTTGATGCCGCCGGGCAAAAAATTGTGAGCTATGGCACTTCAAGCTATGGCTATGACATTCGTTGTGCTGACGAATTCAAAATCTTTACGAATATCAATAGCACCATCGTAGATCCCAAGAACTTTGATGAACAGTCTTTCGTAGACTTCAAAGGGCCAGTGTGCATCATTCCACCCAATTCTTTTGCCTTGGCGAGAACTGTGGAGTATTTCAAGATTCCTCGTAGTGTCTTAACGGTCTGCGTAGGAAAAAGTACTTATGCACGTTGCGGCATTATTGTGAATGTCACTCCATTTGAGCCGGAGTGGGAAGGTTATGTCACTCTTGAGTTTTCTAATACAACTCCTTTGCCTGCCAAGATCTATGCTGGTGAAGGTTGCGCCCAAGTGCTCTTCTTTGAAAGCGATGAAGTGTGCGGCACATCGTATAAAGATCGTGGCGGAAAATATCAAGGTCAGCAGGGTGTAACTCTGCCTAAGACCTAAATCACTTACTGCAGTGGACGATTTTCGGTTAGGACACCGCCCTGAGCGGATTAATCTTGAAGAATATCGAGCCACTCTCACGCGATCCGCAGTCGCGCGTCCTGAAAATAATTTCTATCACTGGTTATTAGGCACTTCCTGGACGAAGTTTTTGTTGTTGGTCATTATGGTTTATCTAGGGACCAATCTACTTTTTGCATTCGCGTATTTATGGTGCGGTGATGGTGCTATCACCAATGCTCAGCCAGGCTCCTTGTTAGATGTTTTTTTCTTTAGCGTACAAACCATGGCAACCATTGGTTATGGCCGTATGACCCCAGTAGGTCATTGGCCGAATGGCATTGTGACTTTTGAAGCTTTCTTTGGAATTGTCTATTCAGCATTAACCACGGGTTTGGCTTTTGCGCGATTTACTCGACCTACTGCTGGAGTGCGTTTTTCAAAGGTAGCTATTGTTGGAAATCATGATGGCATCAAAACCCTGAAGTTTCGTGTCTTAAATGAACGTAGCTCCCATATTGTTGAAGCGCAGCTGCGACTTTGGTTAATCGCTGAAAGCATGACAGTAGAGGGTGAGCGTTATCGTCGGTCGGTGGAGCTGCCTTTGCATCGCGCTGAAAGTCCGGTGTTTTCTTTGACTTGGACGGCAATGCATAGCTTAGATGAAAGTAGCCCATTAGCTGAGTGCCTTGCACAAAGCAGTAATCAACAGTGGCATTTATTAATTACGTTTACTGGGTACCATGAGAGTCTTGCCAACCAGGTATATGCTCGCCACGTTTATGTGCCCAAAGATATACAGCAGAATGCGACTTTTATGGATATAGTCACCGTTTTGCCAGATGGTGGTCGGGTCATTGAGCTGGCCAATTTTGAGAAGTGGATTCCGAATTCTTCGGACAAGTTAGCAGGGGATTATTTATGAAATTTCGTTTCCCAATCATCATTATTGATGAGGACTTTCGCTCTGAAAATATTTCAGGTTCCGGTATTCGTGACTTAGCGGAAGCTATTGAAAACGAAGGTATGGAAGTGATTGGTTTAACCAGCTATGGTGACCTTACTTCTTTTGCTCAACAAGCTTCCCGTGCTTCAAGTTTCATCGTGTCAATTGACGACGAAGAGTTTGTCTCTGATTCAGAAGATCATGATCTTCCTGCATTGAATAATTTGCGAGCATTTATTACTGAAGTGCGTAAACGTAATGAAGATATTCCAATCTTCTTATACGGCGAGACACGTACTTCTCGTCATATGCCTAATGATATTTTGCGTGAATTGCATGGCTTTATTCATATGAATGAAGATACCCCTGAATTTGTAGCGCGCCATATCATTCGCGAGGCAAAAGTCTATCTTGATTCCTTGGCGCCGCCATTTTTCCGCGCTTTAACCAATTACGCTTCTGAAGGTTCTTACTCATGGCATTGCCCTGGGCATTCAGGTGGTGTCGCATTCTTAAAGAGTCCAGTAGGGCGCATGTTCCATCAGTTTTTTGGTGAGAACATGTTGCGTGCCGACGTGTGTAATGCCGTGGAAGAGCTTGGTCAACTGTTAGATCACACAGGACCTGTATTGCAAAGCGAGCGCAATGCTGCGCGCATTTTTAATGCCGATCATTTGTTCTTTGTAACCAACGGTACGTCTACTTCAAACAAAATTGTTTGGCACTCAACGGTCGCTCCTGGTGACGTAGTGTTGGTTGACCGCAATTGCCACAAGTCTGTGATTCATTCAATCACCATGATGGGCGCGATTCCGATTTTCTTGATGCCAACTCGCAATCATCTTGGCATCATCGGCCCTATACCTAAAGAAGAATTTGAGTGGAAAAACATCAAGAAGAAAATTGATGCCAATCCATTTATCAAAGATAAGAATGTCGTACCGCGTGTGATGACACTGACACAAAGTACCTATGACGGTATTGTGTACAACGTTGAGATGATTAAAGAAATGCTCGACGGTAAAGTCGATTCATTGCATTTCGATGAGGCTTGGTTGCCTCATGCAGCTTTTCATCCATTCTACAAAGATATGCATGCGATTGGTTCGGATCGCAAGCGTACAAAAAAGAGTTTGATGTTTGCCACTCAGTCTACGCATAAGTTATTGGCCGGACTATCGCAAGCCTCACAAGTCTTAGTACAAGACGCAGAAGAGCATAAGCTTGATCGCGATTGTTTTAATGAGGCCTACTTGATGCATACCTCAACAAGCCCTCAGTACGCCATCATCGCTTCTTGCGATGTGTCAGCGGCCATGATGGAGTCTCCTGGCGGCACCACTTTAGTAGAAGAGTCCATTGCAGAAGCAATGGATTTTCGTCGTGCGATGCGCGAGGTAGATGATCAGTTTGGGGCAGATTGGTGGTTCCAGGTTTGGGGTCCAGATCACCTGACTGAAGATGGTATTGGCGAGCGCTCGGACTGGGTTTTGGAGCCAAATGCTAGTTGGCATGACTTTGGCAACCTTGCTAAAGACTTCAATATGCTTGATCCCATTAAAGCTACCATTGTTACGCCTGGTTTAGATATCGAGGGTAGCTTTGGTTCAATGGGCATTCCTGCAAGTATTGTGACTAAATACTTAGCGGAGCACGGTGTGATTGTTGAGAAGTGCGGTTTGTATTCTTTCTTCATCATGTTCACGATCGGTATTACTAAAGGTCGCTGGAATACCTTGGTAACTGAACTGCAGCAATTTAAAGATCACTTTGATAAGAATGCGCCGCTATGGAAAGTCTTGCCAGAGTTTGTGGCCAAACACCCCCGCTATGAGCGTGTAGGCTTAAAAGATATTTGCCAGCAAATTCATGAGTTCTATAAGGGTCGTGATGTAGCACGCATGACAACGGAAATGTATACCTCCAATATGGTTCCAGCCATGATGCCTTCAGAGGCTTGGGCAAAGATGGCGCATAAAGAGGTCGATCGTGTGCCGCTTGATCAATTGGATGGTCGTGTCACAGCAATGTTGGTTACTCCATATCCGCCAGGTATTCCGCTATTAATTCCAGGCGAGCGTTTTAATAAACGGATCATTGATTACCTCTACTTTGCACGCGACTTCAATGAGAATTTTCCTGGTTTTGAAACCGATATCCATGGCTTGGTTAAGGCCCAGGTTAATGGACGTAGCGAGTATTACGTAGACTGCGTAAGGCAAGAGCGCGATATCACGCTGTAAATCAAGAGAAGTATTATTCTGCGGGCAGGCCTTTTAAGTGAAGGCCTGCTTGATAGATTTTCCCTTCAATACCCGTGACAGAGGTTTTAAACTTAAGCCACTCCAAGTAAATCAAAGTGATAAGTCAGCTCCCCAAATTCTTTAGGGGAAATGTAGGATTGCTTTCCTAGGCTCTTCCACTGCACCGGGCTTTTGAAATTTGGCCCGTCATATACAAACGTATGAAATTCACCATTCTCCCCGCAAACATCTACATTGCTTGGTAAGTTTTCAAGATAGCGGCGATCAAATTCCACGCCAACAAAAGATGCATCTAAAAAACGGCCATCAACACAAACTACTCTTGCTTTAAAGCCGGCATCGAGAAATTCATGCACCATCGATAGTCGATCTTCATTCCATAGCGGAAGTAACGCAGTAATACCCGCTTCAGTACAGACCATTTCTTCCCACTCACGATGGGCTACAAGGTCTATATCTCCAAAAATAGCTGCTCTTACGCCTTGTGAGTAAAGAGTATTTAATTTTTCAATAAAGCGTTTTTCGTACTCTTGCCAAGTGGCCGATATAAATTGATTGGTAATGCCAAGTGAGCTGCCTTGGGCAAGTATCAGCTCTTTTGTGACGCCATGTGAGCGGGTTTTTAAACCGGTTTCATCAAGAGCGGTTAACAGATGGGTAATGGCGATGCCCCCAGAATTTTGGGAGCGCCATAAGGCTAAGCAAGAGTCTTTCCCGCCGCTCCAAGATGCCATTGCTTGGATGACCATGGGTTGGATAGCCTCTTCTTTTTTCACAGAGTTTTTCTCAAAACTCTGTGCTCCCTATAGTTCCGTGCGGCCCCGCTGGATTGCAGCAAGCACCTGATTGGGGGCGGTACCACCAGCGTGCTGGCGAGACTGCACTGAGCCATCTACTGTGAGAAGCGCGAATACATCATCGCCCATGAGCTCGGGACGGCTGTCTAATCCACAAGCAAAGCGCAATTCAGAAAGACTTAAATCGGTCAGCATGCAATTTCTACCAACGCAGGCTTTAACAGCATGGGCAACAGCCTCATGGGCATCACGAAATGCCAAACCTTTTTTAACCAAGTAATCAGCCAAGTCGGTTGCTGTCGCAAAGCCTTCTTCGGCAGCCGCTTTCATTACGTCAGCCTTTACTTCAATGTGGGGAACCATATCGGCAAAAATGCGCAAGGTATCTTGTACGGTATCAACAGCGTCAAATAAAGGCTCTTTGTCCTCCTGATTGTCCTTGTTGTAGGCAAGAGGCTGACTCTTCATAAGCGTTAATAAAGAAATCAAATCACCATAGACGCGACCGGTTTTGCCACGTGCCAATTCTGGGACATCGGGATTTTTCTTCTGAGGCATGATTGAACTGCCTGTGCAGAAGCGGTCTGGTAAATCAATAAATCCAAAGCGAGGGCTTAACCAGAGAACAAGTTCTTCTGATAATCGAGAAATATGCATCATCAAGATGGCGGCAAAAGCACAAAACTCGATAGCAAAGTCACGATCAGAAACAGCATCTAATGAATTGGTGCAGATGCCATCAAAGCCCAAAGCACGAGCAACTTGTTCGCGGTCAATCGGGTAGGTTGTTCCAGCTAAAGCGGCGGCACCTAATGGCAGGCGGTTAAAGCGTGCGCGTAAATCTTTTAAGCGACTGGCATCACGGCTAAACATTTCAAAATAGGCCATCAAGTGATGTCCGAAGGTAATTGGCTGAGCAACCTGCAAATGAGTATGGCCAGGCATGATCGTTGCTGCATGTTTTTCAGCAAGATCGAGTAGTGCCACACGTAAAGTTTTCAGAGTAGTGGCAATTTCATCAACGCTGTCTCTTAACCAGAGACGTAAATCCGTTGCCACTTGGTCGTTTCGTGAGCGACCGGTATGCAAGCGCTTTCCAGCATCTCCAACTAATTCTGTAAGGCGGGCTTCAATATTGAGGTGAACGTCTTCGAGGGCTAATTGCCAGTTAAATTCACCAGCCTCAATTTCACTCTTAATCTGAGCCATTCCCTTTTGAATATCAGCGAAATCTTGAGTGCTAATAATCTTTTGGGTAGCGAGCATCTCTGCATGGGCTAAGGAGCCTGCTATATCGACCATGGCAAATCGTTGATCAAAGCCGATGGAAGCGGTATAACGCTGTACTAGTTCGTCGACAGGTTCGGCAAAACGCGCCGACCACGCTTGGGCTTTATTGGATAAGGAATTTTTTGATGAGCTCATAAACACAGTATATTGGTGTAGGTCTTTGATTATTTTAAATGTTATGTCCCAAACCCCTATTTCTACTTCCATTTCTACTTCTATTTCAGCTACTCCTACCCGTTTAGTCATTGCCTCGCGAGAGAGTCGTCTGGCTATGTGGCAAGCTGAGCACGTCCGAGACTGCCTTAAAAAGCTCTATCCTGCCTGTGATGTCCAGATTCTGGGTATGACTACCCAGGGCGATCAAATATTGGATAGAGCCCTGTCTAAGGTCGGCGGAAAGGGTTTATTTGTCAAAGAGCTCGAAGCGGCTCTGGAAGATGGTCGGGCCGATTTGGCAGTGCATTCCCTAAAGGATGTGCCTATGGTCATGCCAGAGGGATTTGATTTGGCCTGTGTCATGGCTAGGGAAGATGCGCGCGATGCCTTTGTATCCAATGACTATGCCTCTTTGGGAGAGTTGCCAGTAGGTGCCGTAGTCGGAACTTCAAGCTTACGCCGCGAAGCGGTTATAAGGTCTCGCTACCCCCATTTAGAAATTCAACCCCTGCGTGGCAATCTAGATACCCGTATGGGCAAGCTTGACCGCGGAGAATATCAGGCCATTATCTTGGCCGCTGCTGGTTTAAAGCGTTTGGGTTTAGAAAGTCGGATTAAAGCCTATCTTCCTTTTGATCCCTATACCCCAGCCGCCGGACAGGGTGCTTTGGGTATCGAAACACTGAGCAAGCATCCCAATATTAAGCAATGGCTTAGTCCATTGAATGATTTACCTACACTTTTAGCAGTTTCAGCGGAGCGCATGGTTTCTCGGCAATTGGGTGGCTCATGTCAGGTTCCTTTAGCGGCGCATGCTGTTTGGAATAACAATCAAATGCAGATTCGTTCTTTTGTCGCTAGCGTTGATGGGAAGTCGATTTGCTTGGCGCAAGGCGAGGCATCCGTCCTAACGGTGGCTGATGCGGAAGCATTAGGTTTGGCGGTATCGAAAGATCTCATCGAGCAGGGCGCCGCCGACCTATTGCCAGATGGACTTCCGCAGTAAGTCCAAAACCTCACGCGCAATGAGTAAAAATACCATCGTTGTTACTCGCCCTAGTGGGCAGGCGCATTCCTTAATTGAACGACTCAGTGCTGGCTTTGTTTCTGAGGGTTATTTGGAACAAGATCTGCCTCAGATATTGTCATTGCCATTGCTGACGATTGCCCCAAAAACTAAAAATGGATTAGCGGTACAGGTAGCCAATGCCTTGCAGGATGCAGACCTGGCAATATTTGTTAGTCCCAATGCCATTGAATGCACGATGCGTTTGCTAATGAAAGATTGGCAAGCATGTTCAGCGCATCCAATTCCTATTGGAGTGATGGGGGGTAGTAGTCGAGCAACTTTACAAACCCTTGGCATCGGAGCTGAAGAATCCCCAACACCGATATACATTCCTCTTGAAAATCACCGCTGGGACTCTGAAGGCCTCTGGGAGGTTCTGAATACTCTTGGCTGGGATTGGTCTCAGAAGAAAGTGGTGGTCTTTAAAGGCGAGGGTGGCCGTGACTGGCTTGCCCAGACTTTAAAAGATGCGGGTGCAAAGGTGGAGCTCATCAGCGTATATGAACGTATTCCCCTAGGTACAGATAGCCCTGAATGGGAATCTATTTTCCCAATGGATTTTTCACAATCACTCTGGCTACTGACTTCTTCAGAAGCAGTACGCTATTTGGGTAGTGTGATTCAAGGCCCGTTTAATCGGGCTAAAAAAACTTTGCTCTATGCCAGTGCGATATGTCCACATCAAAATATTGGCGAAGCCGCCAAAGCGATTGGGTTTGGGAAAGTCTTTATTTGCGAGCCAGGAGATGAGGCTCTTGTGAAGGCTAGCCAAGTTTGGCTAAGCCTATCTTCATCTTAAGGTTTTAAGATTGATTGGTGTACTTTAGTAGTTCAGGTAAAAAGATTTCATTGACCAGTAAAGGATGTCCTTTAAGTTGATAAAGGGTTCTTCTTGCCCATACTGGGGAAGGTAAAGTTGGGTACTTTTTAAGGCATCTTTTCCAAAGGTCATCGCCTTTATCTAATCGAGCAATTTCACGGTGATATTTTCGTTTGCTATGTTGGTGAGTTTTTGCAAACAGGACAGCCCCTAAAGGCTTTTTGCCTAAACGAAGGATGGTGTGATTACTACCGCTTGAGCTTGTCGTTGGAATGATGCTGTGAGCCATAACAAGAGGCACTTTATCTGCGCAAAGCAAGACTTCGCGAATACGGCAGCGACCAATCTTGAAATGAAAATAGCGACTTTCGTCGCTATTTAAGTTTTGGCGGGTATCGCTCAGAACTAGAACTTCTAGTTTTTGACCAATCAGCCGCTCAATTTTTTGAGTTAATGAGCCAGTGTCACTAAGCCAAGACTGCCACTCGCGTGGCGCTTGATGAACTCCACCGGAATCGACTCGATTCCATACAGAACGGAGACGACGACGGTGAGTCATTTTTAGTTGCCGCTAAAGCTTCTACGTTGACCACCAGTTTTTGGTTTTGCAAAACGCGGACCAGCTGATGGACGTGAATCTCCAGAACGTGGTGCTGGACGTGAGTCAGCAGAACGCGCAGGACGTGAGTCTGCAAAACGGTTGCCACTTGGGCGTGAATCGCCTGTTGGACGTGAATCGCTAGAGCGTGGCTCACTTGAGCGGGCCTCGAAATGATTGCCTGAACGGTTTCCACCGCCACCACCACCAGAACGAGACTCAGAACGTGCGCCTGAACCATAACGACTACCGCCACCACCAGAACGGTTACCACCGCCTGAACGACCACCACCTGGGCGACCACCGCCACCACCAAAGCTTGGCTTGGCTTGTGGCTCAAGACCGGCAATGACTGAAGCAGCGATATCTTGCTGTGTGAAACGCTCAATATTGCGAATCTTAGCGCGATCACGATGTTCAACCAAAGTGATAGCTACGCCATTACGACCAGCACGTCCAGTTCTACCGATGCGGTGCGTATAGTCTTCGGGTTTCATTGGCAAGCCAAAGTTAATCACGTGACTAATACGTGGTACATCGATGCCGCGAGCGGCCACATCAGTCGCAACCAAAATCTTGGTGTGACCTTTGCGAAGAGATTCAAGACGACGCATACGAACGGCTTGAGGCATTGCACCATGAAGGGCAGTAGCTTCGTAACCATTTGCACGCAATGTGTCAGCAATTTTTTCGCTTTCAACTTGGGTGCTTGCAAATACAACCGCTTGATCCAAAGAGGCGTCAGCCAAAATGTGCTCGAGCAATTTATGTTTGTGTGACAAGCTATCAGCCCAATGCAATTTCTGTTCGATGTTGGCGTGCTTTTCACCTGCATGAGCAAGTTCAATACGCTTTGCATTGGTTGTTAACTCATTTGCCAAAGCCATAATTTTTGGCGCAAAAGTTGCAGAGAACATCAAAGTTTGATTACGACCAGAACAGCGCTTGTCGATTGCCTCAAGATCATCAGCAAATCCCATGTCGAGCATGCGATCAGCTTCATCGATAACGAGTTGCTTTACATCACCAAGGTGAATAGCTTTGCTATCGCACAAGTCGAGCAAACGACCTGGGGTTGCAACAACTAAGGATGCACCTTTGATAGCTTGGATCTGCTTGCCGTAAGGCATGCCACCCATAACGGTTGCAATTCGAATACCTTTTAGGCCGCGAACTAAGTTCACGGCATCTGCGGTAACTTGTTGAGCTAATTCACGAGTAGGGCAAAGAACTAATACCTTAGGCTGTGCGCGACCTGGTGTAGGTGCTGTGCCGTGAGGATTTTCTTCAATCAACTGATGAATTAAAGGTAATAAAAAGGCTGCGGTTTTACCGCTACCAGTTTGGCTGCTGACCAATAAATCACCACCAGCGAGGGCTGCAGGAATAACCTGAGCTTGAACTTCAGTGGCTTGGGTATAACCCAATTCAGCAACGTTTTTGAGAAGTGGCGCCGCGAGGGCGAAAGACTGGAATTCATGTCCAGCGGTTTTTGAGTCTTTTGACTCGTGATTAGTTTCTTTAGAAAAAGTCATGCTATTACTCGTCCCTGTTGAGGGACGTCTCCGTATGTTGCATCCTGAGTTTTTTATAGGATGCGATGGTCAAAGGCATCGACCATCAGACAAGCGGCAGCGTTGTTGTGTTTATGACTTCTAAACTAATCGCTGAAATATAGCTGGGGGGCGATGAATCAAATTGCTTAAAAAAGCCTCCCATTATGACATTTTGAGATGGGGATTACAAGGGTTTCCCCGAATTAATTTATTTAATTATGATGGGTATGTGCAATTACCCAATTTGATCTTTTTATCCCCGTCTCATGCTGGCATTTTAGATTTCCCCACTTATTTTCTGGGGACTATTTTTACGATTGTCTTTCCCGGCCCAAACTCCCTTTATGTCTTAACGATTACTTCACGTAAAGGCTGGCATGCAGGGACGTGGGCTGCATTAGGGATATTCATTGGTGATGGCATCTTGATGACAGCAGTTGCGCTAGGGGCAGCTTCGCTATTAAATTCATCCCCGATGCTTTTCAATGCGGTGCGTACCATGGGAGCTCTGTATTTAGCATGGATGGGCTTGGGCCTCATGCGCTCTGGGGTTGATCGCTGGAAAAATCGGCAAGATGTTTCGGGGGCGATAGAGATCCGCAGTTATTTGGATTCTGTCCATCCTAGCTTGGCTGCCTTGAGTTTGTCTTTAACAAACCCCAAGGCTATTTTCTTCTTCGTCTCTTTCTTTGCGCAATTTATTCAGCCCGGATTTGCGCATCCTGCATATACATTTTTATACCTAGCCGTAGTGCTACAGATCGTCAGCATGAGTTATTTAGCCGGCTTAATTCTTGCTGGGCAATTTTTTCTGCGCTATTTTCATCGGCACCCCCACTGCGCTGCCTTCCTTTGGTTATTGGTAGGCGCACTCCTGATAGCCTTTGCAGGCAATCTGCTGCTCTAGCTTTAGGATTACTGTATTTAGACTTACCTTTTGGGCTTACCTTAGCCAGCGCAATAGGCGTTCCACTTTTTTCCCATAAGGTGGTCGCGCAAGCTTAGTGCCACGCAAGAAACCCAGACCCAAAGAACTTCGTACTTCTAAGATGGATTTTTTATGGCTAAAGGTTTCAAACCCAGCTTTGCCGTGATAGGTGCCCATGCCGCTGGCTCCAATACCGCCAAAGGGCAGATCTTCAACAGCTACATGCAATAAGGTGTCGTTAATCGTGACGCCACCTGAGCGGGTGTTACTTAATACTTGTTGCAGATTTTTCTTGTCTTTTCCAAACCAATATAGCGCTAGAGGTTTGGGACGTTGGTTAACGTAGGCGATGGCAGCCGTTACGCTGTTAACTGTCACGATAGGAAGAATAGGGCCGAAGATTTCTTCTTGGAGTACCAAAGCATCTTCAGGAACGTCAATCAGAAGGACGGGTTCAAAATTTCTGATGTGAGTTGCAGGCTTGAGGAGGGGAACCACTTTGGCGCCGCGACTTTGTGCATCACTCACTAGGTGATGCCAGCGAGATAGTTGCATTTGATCAATGGCCCCCGTTAATTCTTCGGGATTTGAAAATTGAATCTGAGCTGCTGTTTGCAGTTCTTGAATCAGGCCGTCGCGATGATCTGAATTAATCAGTATGTAGTCGGGCGCAATACAAGTTTGACCACCATTTAACAATTTACCGTAGATGATGCTGGCGGCGGCCTCTTTAAGTTTGGCAGAGTCATCCACAATTGCTGGAGATTTTCCACCTAACTCCAGTGTTACTGGCGTGAGGTTGTCGGCCGCGGCCCGCATGACTTTTTGTCCTGTGCCAGTTGACCCTGTAAAAAAGAGATGATCAAAAGGTAGTGCCGCAAATTGTTCGGCAACGTCAAAGCCACCAGTACTTACGCAAAATTCCGTGTGATGAAAGTATTCTTGAATTAATCCCGCTAAAAAGCCTGAGGTGCGAGAGCTGCGCTCAGATACTTTAAGCCACACGCGGTTGCCAGCTGCTAATGCGGATATCGCAGGAATCAGGGCTAATTGAATTGGGTAATTCCATGGGCTCATCACCCCAATAACCCCAATCGATTGATTTTCTATCCAAGCTTGCGATGAACCCATGGATGAGGGGGTTGGCCTAAATTCAGGTTTCATCCACTCTTTAAGGTGCTTACGGGTGTGTTTGCATGCTTGGTAAATCATTTGAAATTCAGCAAGACGGGTTTCTATCGAGTGACGAACCCCAAAATCTGCGGCCAGAGCTTTACAAAGCTTTTCTTCGTTAGCTGAAATCATTTGCTCAATACGACTAATTCGGTCCAATCTGACCTCAAGGCTAGGATTGGGTTCTGCGGCATAAGCTGCCCTGATTTCGTCGAGCTCGATAGTAAAGCGATTCATGGTGTTTTGGCGGTTGGCAAACAATTTAATAAGGCATTAGGATAAAGCCATGAACGAAACTCACACTCAAAACCAAGCCCCTCTAGAGCAAGCCACCCTTGGAGGCGGATGTTTTTGGTGTTTGGAGGCGGTTTATCAGCAAATTCTCGGTGTAAAAGCGGTGATTTCTGGTTATGCTGGCGGACCTCAGGCCAATCCCTCTTATGAGGCTGTCTGTACAGGAATGACGGGACATGCAGAGATTGTGGATGTGTATTTTGATCCAAAAGTCGTTTCTTATCGAGATTTACTGGAAATCTTCTTTGTGATTCATGATCCCACCACATTAAATTACCAGGGTAATGACCATGGCTCTCAATATCGATCGGTGATCTTTACGCATAGTGCGGAGCAGGCGCAAACTGCCAATGAGGTGGTTAAGGAGTTAGAAGCCTCCAATATTTACTCAAATCCAATCGTGACGCAAATTGAGCAGTCTCCGACTATCTATCCAGCCGAGGACTATCACCAGAACTATTTCCGTCAACATCCAGGTCAAGGCTATTGCATGGCAGTAGTTGCTCCTAAATTGGCAAAATTTAGAGCAAAATTTAAGGCGCTGTTAGCGCCAGAATTTTCTTAAGGCGCGAGACGGGTGATTTTCCAAGCGCCATTGACGAGTTGATAGTGGATACGGTCGTGGAGTCTTGAAGGTCGACCCTGCCAAAATTCAACCTCAGTAGGGTGCAAACGATAGCCTCCCCAATGCTCTGGGCGCGGTGGCTCATCACCAAATTCAGCCTTGAAGCGACTTTCAGCCTCTTCTAGAAATTCCCGATTGGGAATCACTGCACTTTGCGGGGATGCCCAGGCACCAATTCTGGATTCTGGTGGCCGTGAGTGGTAATAAACATCACTTTGCGCAGCTTCTACACGCTCAACATCGCCTTTGATGCGTACTTGACGTTCTAACTCATGCCAATGAAACAGCAGGGCGGCTTGAGGCCTTACAGCTAAATCTTTACCTTTTTGACTTTCATAATTGGTAAAAAAAGTGAAGCCATTCTGATCTGCGCCTTTTAGTAAGACAATACGAGCTGATGGATTTCCCGCTTTATCGGCAGTGGCCAAGGTCATGGAATTTGGCTCGGGACATTGAACTTTGATAGCTTGATCAAACCACAGCTGAAACAAGGGGAGTGGGTTTTCAGGAACTTCAGTTTCTGAAAGTTGTCCAAAGGTATAGTTTTTGCGAAGTTGAGCGATGGAGTCCATTATTTCAGTATAAAGAGAAGCTATGGCAGAAGACAAGGTAGAGGGCGGCTTAGAAGGCAGCTTAGAAGATCGTCGTTTTGGAGGGGTGGCTCGACTCTATGGAGGAGAGTTGCGGGAGTGTTTTCGCAATGCAACAGTGGTTGTAGCTGGCTTAGGTGGTGTCGGATCTTGGGCTGCTGAGGCTTTGGCACGCACTGGCATAGGACATTTGGTCATCATTGATTTTGATCACATCGCCGAGAGCAATACCAATCGCCAATTACACGCCCTAGAGGGTGAGTATGGAAAGGCGAAAGTGGCGGCGATGTCTGAACGCATTCTCAAGATTAATCCAGATATCAAGCTTACTGCTTGCGATGAATTTCTTGAGCCTGAAAATTTGGATCAGCTGATTCCTGTAGATGCTTTAGTTCTAGATGCCACCGATTCTGTACAAACCAAAATTGCCCTTGCTGCATGGGCCGTTAAAAATCAACGGGCATTAGTGATGTGTGGTGCTGCTGGCGGTAAGTCCGATCCGACTTCGGTGCGTTGCGCTGATCTTTCTCGAACTGAGCAGGATGCTTTGCTTGCAAAAGTACGGGTCGGGCTTCGAACAGATCATGGTTTTTCAAGAGATCTTAAAAAGAAAATGGGAGTCAGGGCTATTTACTCTCATGAGCCGCGCTCAGGGAGTGCTAATGGTGGCCTTGCTTGTTCAGGATATGGTTCTACCATCATGGTGACCGCCGCTTGCGGATTGGCAGCTGCTGCTGAAATATTAAATTTACTCGCAGCGCAATAGCAATTCTCTTTTTTGCACCTCAATATTCTTAGGGGATTTCCCTGTAGGAAATTACTGATTTTGTTGTCATCCACAATTTATTTTTTATCACATAAGTCCTATTAATCAGGGTCCACCTTTAATCATCGCTGCACTTTTATTTGTTTTGTTACTTTAGGCATTTTCATCCTCTAGTACTTATGCAAACTCCTCCATAGACTTTGCTCGGTTGGTAAATCTCCAACGACAAATCGAAAGGAGGTCTCTTTTGCAGACTGAACAAAATGGCTTAAAGCGCCACCTCAAAGTACGACACATTCGTTTGATGGCATTAGGGTCAACCATTGGAGTCGGATTATTTCTTGGCTCAGCAACAGCAATTCAAATTGCAGGACCTTCCATTCTTTTGGGATATTTGCTTGCGGGGATAGTCGCTTTTATTGTTCTGCGCACTTTAGGTGAAATGGCTGTCCACGAGCCAGTTGCGGGTTCCTTTGCTGCTTATGCCAATACCTATGTTGGACCACTTGCTGGCTATATGGTCGGATGGGGCTATTGGACCTATTGGATTGTGGTGGGCATTGCCGAAGTTACTGCTGTTGGGATTTACATGGGAATTTGGTTCCCCGAAACCCCGCAATGGATCTGGGCGCTTTCTTCTATCTTGATGATGGGTTTAGTGAACTTAATTGCCGTGAAAGTTTTTGGTGAATTTGAGTTTTGGTTTGCGCTCATTAAGGTGGTGGCGATAGTAGCCATGATTGCCTTGGGTTGTTCGGTCATCTTTTTTGGCTTTACGAATAATTGGACGCCTCTTGGATTAAATAATTTATGGCAACACGGCGGCTTCTTTCCAAATGGCATTAGCGGTATGTTGCTGTCATTGCAAATGGTCTTATTCGCCTACGTGGGAATAGAGATGATTGGCCTTTCAGCAGGTGAAGCTGAAAACCCTCAAAAGACGATTCCCATGGCAATTGATTCATTGGCTTGGCGGATTTTGATTTTCTACATGGGTGCCATTCTTGTGATCTTGGCCTTATTTCCATGGAATGAAGTGGGACAACAAGGCAGTCCTTTCGTAGTCATGTTTGAGCGTATTGGCTTACGTGAAGCGGCAGGGCTTATTAACTTTGTAGTTATTACAGCTGCTCTCTCTTCTTGTAACGCGGGAATCTTTAGTGGCGGACGTTTGCTCTATGCCTTATCTGTTAACGGGTATGCACCCTCACCATTTGCAAGACTTTCTAAATATGGCGTTCCGCATCGTGCTGTGATGGCTACAGTGGCCGTATGTATGACAGGGGTGGTGTTGAACTATTTTGTTCCTGATAAAGCTTTCCAATACATCATGGCTGCAGTGACGTTTGTTGGCTTGATGGTGTGGATTGCCATTTTATTTACGCAAATGAAATTCCGTCGCTCTTTGAGTAAAGAGCAAGTTTCCGAGCTTGCCTATAGAGCTCCTTGGTGGCCTTATTCCTCATGGTTTGCTTTGGCATTCATCTTTTTAGTCGTGGTGCTAATGGGCTTTCATGAGGATGCATGGATGGCTTTGGTATTAGGTCCGTGCTTATTAGGGGTGTATTTGGCAATGTTTTATGCCGTGGGTTTACATCACAAAACCAAGTTGAATCGTGAATTCAAATAACAGGAGAAATCGATGATTGTTGGCGTACCTCAAGAAGTAAAAAATTATGAGTTTCGTGTTGGGCTAACCCCGGGTAATGTCAGTGGGCTATGCAAGCAAGGGCATTGTGTCTTAGTGCAACGTGGAGCAGGTGAGCAAATTGGTTTAAGTGACGAGTCTTATCGACTGGCTGGGGCTACCTTAATTGACAGTGCTGCTGAAGTTTTTAAAAAGGCGGAGATGATCGTTAAAGTAAAGGAGCCGCAACCTCAAGAGTGTGCGATGTTGCGTGAAGATCAAATTTTGTTTACTTATCTGCATCTCGCTCCCGATCCAATACAGACCAAAGCTTTAATGGACTCAGGCGCTACTTGTATTGCTTATGAAACGGTGACTTCTTTTAATGGGGCATTGCCTTTATTGGCACCAATGAGTGAGGTCGCGGGAAGAATGTCGATTCAAGCCGCAGCATGCCATTTAGAAAAAACGCATGGAGGTTTAGGCATTCTCATGGCTGGAGTGCCTGGCGTAGCACCCGCCAAAGTCGTCATTTTAGGCGGGGGAGTGGTGGGTCGTAATGCTTTACAAATGGCTGTCGGAATGGGTGCGGATGTTTGTATCTTTGATCGTGATATCGAGCGATTAAGACAAATCGATGCCTTCTATGGAAATCGTGTGAGAACTTACTATTCTGATCCTCTATTAATTGAGCAGCGGGTCTGTGAGGCAGATGTGGTGATAGGTGCGGTTTTATTGCCTGGGGCGGCCGCACCAAAGCTAGTGACACAAGAGATGATTCGAAAAATGCAGGCCGGCGCGGTAGTGGTTGATGTGGCGATTGATCAAGGGGGATGTTTTGAGACATCTAAACCTACTACCCATGCGGCTCCTACCTATTTAGTTGATGGGGTTTTACATTACTGCGTCGCCAACATGCCAGGTGCAGTTGCCCGGACGTCCACCTTTGCTTTAACAAATGCCACCTATCCTTTTGTAGAGGCTTTAGCAAATCGAGGGGTTATCGAAGCACTTTCAATCGATCACCACTTGCGCAATGGTTTAAGCGTTCATCGCGGCAACCTTACTTCAAAGCCGGTTGCCCAAGCACAAGGTTTAGATTTTGTGATGGCGCAAGAGTTGTTGGTGGTTTAGGGATAGCGCTTAAAGGCAGTTCTTAGTAAAAAACCAAGGGGGCTGGTGTCTTAGGTGAAATAGTTGAGTCATGGATGGGGTAATCATCCTGTTTTCAAGCTAATTTCACTTACGATGCCAGCCTTTAAGGTTTTTGTAGTTCAGATCTTATCTATCCGCCGCTATTTTTTGGGTAAGATGCAGGCTCAGCACTCTTGCTGCAAGATAGCTAACCTACTGAACTTACTCAATTTATGGATTATTCCGTTGCAACACTCTCGGCTGGCGTTGTTGCTTTAGCTGAAATGGGTGATAAAACCCAATTACTCTCATTGATGTTGGCTGCACGCTATCCAAAGCACTCCTTAGCGATTATTGCCGGCATCTTTATTTCCACTATCGCCAATCATGCTTGCGCCGCTTTTTTAGGTCACTGGTTAACTACTTTATTAAGTCCAGATGTCATGCGCTGGGTTTTAGGTTTTAGTTTTGTGGGGATTGGTTTATGGCTTCTGGTGCCAGACAAAATTGATGATGCCGCAGGCTCTAAGGTAACTGACAAAGCGTTGCAAATCTTTTTGCTGACGGTCGGCTTGTTCTTTTTGGCGGAGATGGGTGATAAAACGCAAATAGCCACGATTGCCCTAGGCGCCCGTTATAACGATGTTTTCTCTGTTACGGTAGGCACCACTTTGGGGATGATGCTGGCAAATGCTCCAGCGGTCTGGATTGGCCAAAAATTTACCAAACGTATGCCTATTAAATGGGTTCATGCGGTTGCTGCCGTCACCTTTATCGCCATTGGTGTCATTTCCCTAGTTTGGAGTTAATGCGTTAGTTTCTCTAAAAGGGTAAAAGGCAGTGAAGGAACTTCATAGGGCGTCTAAAATTGCCCTATGAATAATGAACTCCCACAAAGCTTTCGTCGGCTCGACTATCTCCCCCCTCACTACACCTTCGGGCAAGTCGAATTAGATTTCGCATTGGATCCCGCAAGAACAATCGTCAAGAGTCGGATTGAGGTTATTCCGGGCGCGAGTTTCAAGGCTGGTACCCCTCTAGTACTCCAGGGTCAGGAATTAGAGTTTGTCAGTTTGCGCATCAATGGAGAGGCGCATCGCCATTTTGAGTTGACACCAGAGTCGCTATCGATTCATTCGTTACCGAACGAAGGTAAAGACCCTTTTGTTGTAGAGATCATTTGCATCTGCGCCCCAGAGAAAAATACCACTCTGATGGGTTTGTATGTTTCCAATGGAAATTTCTTTACTCAGTGCGAGGCTGAGGGCTTCAGAAAGATCACTTACTTTTTGGATAGGCCTGATGTCATGGCGCGCTATCGCGTCACTTTGACGGCGCGTGAAGCTGAGTGTCCTGTGCTCTTGTCTAACGGCAATTTACTTGCTACAGAAAAACTCCCAAATGGTTGGCATAGTGCAACCTGGGAAGATCCATTTCCTAAGCCATCTTATTTATTCGCCTTAGTGGCCGGTAAGCTAGAGTGCATTGAAGAAACCATAAGCTCAGGCAGTGGTGCAAAAAAGCTATTGCAAATTTGGGTTGAACCGCATGATCTGAAAAAGACTCGTCATGCCATGGATTCATTAATTGCCTCGATTCATTGGGATGAAAAACGCTTTGGATTGGAGTTGGATTTAGAGCGTTTCATGATTGTTGCAGTTGGTGATTTCAATATGGGGGCGATGGAAAATAAGGGCCTCAATATTTTTAATACAAAGTTTGTATTAGCTCAACCAGAAACCGCTACCGATGCTGACTTTGCCAATATTGAAAGCGTGGTCGCACATGAATATTTTCATAACTGGACAGGCAATCGCGTTACCTGCCAGGATTGGTTCCAGCTTTCTTTAAAAGAGGGCTTGACAGTATTTAGAGATCAAGAATTTTCCGCCGATCAAATGGGCAGTGAGTCCGGTAGGGCGGTAAAACGTATTGAGGATGTTCGTTTATTGCGTCAACTGCAATTTCCAGAAGATGCAGGTCCTATGGCTCATCCCATCCGTCCTGACGAGTATCAAGAGATCAACAATTTTTATACAGTAACGGTTTATGAGAAGGGCTCCGAAGTGGTTCGGATGTATCAAACCCTTCTCGGTAAAGAGGGTTTCCGTAAGGGAATGGATCTTTACTTTAAGCGCCATGATGGACAGGCTGTCACTTGCGATGATTTTTTAATGGCTATGGCCGATGCCAATGCTTGTGACTTAACGCAATTTAAAAATTGGTACAGTCAGGCAGGCACGCCTAGGGTGAAGGTTGAGGAGCGCTATGATGAGGCCGCCAAGCAATATCACCTGACCTTGACTCAAAGTTGCGCGCCTAGCTCTGGCCAGGCAATCAAAAAGCCGTTTCATATTCCATTGAAAATGCGCCTACTGACTACTGCAAATGATCAGCCTGAAAAATTGCTCGAGCTTGTTCAAGAAAAGCAGTCATGGACTTTTGAGAATATTTCAGAGCGTCCAGTTCTATCGATCAATCGTGATTTTTCTGCTCCAATTCATCTCGACTTTAAACAGAGTGAAACCGATTTATTGACCCAATTTTCTAGTGACGATGACGCTTTTAATCGCTGGGAAGCCGGTCAAAAATTGGCTATGCAAATGATCTTAGAAAATCGTTTGCCTGATGCTCAATTTATTGAGGCGTATCGCAATCTATTACAGGACCAAACATTGGATCCTGCGTTTAAGGATTTGGCATTAACCCTTCCAGCGGAAACGTATCTTTACGAGCAATGTGAAAGCGTTGACCCTCAGCAGATTTACAGTGCGCGCCGAGCGTTTCGTCATGCTATTGCAAGCGAGCTAAATCCCGAGTGGATGCAGCTGTATCAGCGGATGCAAACGCCTGGCGCATTTAGCCCGGATGCAATAAGTGCGGGCAAACGCGCACTGAAGAATTTATCCTTAAGCATGCTGCTTGAAGCGGATGTTCCTGAAGCGGCTTTAATGGCTGATGCTCAATACCAGTGCGCCAATAACATGACAGATCGCTATGCCGCCTTAGGCGCTCTTGTAGTTCATGGCGCGCCTCAGGCTAAGGTCTGTCTGGATGACTTCTACCAACGCTTTTCTGATGAAGCATTAGTGATTGATAAGTGGTTTGCTTTGCAATCGACTCGTCCTCCGATTGCTAACGTAGAGGCAACCCTGAATACTGTTGAGCGTTTGCGTGAGCATGAAGCCTTCAAAATGAACAACCCTAATCGCGTACGTAGTGTTATTCATGCATTTTGTATGAATAACCCCTCTGGATTCCATCAAAAAGATGGTAGCGGTTACGCATTTTGGGCAGACTCAGTATTGGCTTTAGACCCCATTAACCCTCAGGTAGCCGCTCGCCTAGCTAGAGCCCTAGATCGCTGGAGGGTCTTTGCCCAGCCCTATCAAGATCAGATGAAAGCTGCTTTGGAGCGGGTTGCAGCTTGCTCGAGTCTTTCTGCGGACGTGAGAGAGGTGATATCGAAGGCACTGGGAAGCTAGCTTTTTGAAGAACAAGGCAAAATAGAGCCTAATGAATGATTGATACGCATCTTGGATGCTAGACCTACGGAGAATGTCCTTTTGAACGCCCCAAGTAACTTTAATACCAATTTCAAGCAGTATTTACAGACCACACAGGTAGGAGGCGCTGCAGTTCCTGCGGGTTTGCAAGAGCTGCTTTTGGCGGTTGCTGATACCTGCTCAACATTAAGTCATGAAGTTGCTCAAGGTGCTTTGATAGGCTTATTGGGTTCAGCTGGTACGGGAAACGTTCAGGGTGAAGTGCAGCAAAAGCTGGACATTATTGCCAATGAATTATTAATTGAGGGAGTGCAGCATTGCAAGTCCTTGGCTGGATTAGCTTCTGAAGAAGTGGAATTTCCAATGGTGGTCCACGGTACAGGCGATTACTTATTGCTGTTTGATCCGTTAGATGGCTCTTCTAATATCGATGTAAACGTTTCCATTGGAACGATTTTTTCTGTTCTAAAAAAGCAAGATCCCAATGCTCCGATGCAAACTTCAGATTTTTTACTGTCTGGACGCCATCAAGTTGCTGCGGGCTATGTTGTTTATGGCCCTCAAACTACCTTAGCCTTAACCTTGGGTGAGGGTGTGGTGATGTTCACTTTAAATAAAACTACTGGCGAGTTTTTATTAATTAAACACGCTGTTGAAATTGCGCATTCCACTAAAGAGTTTGCGATCAATATGTCCAATATGCGTCACTGGGCAGAGCCTGTGCGCCGTTATGTTGATGAGTGCTTGGCTGGTGTGAGTGGTGAGCGTGACAAAGATTTCAATATGCGCTGGATTGCTTCTATGGTTGCGGATGTGCATCGTGTGCTTTCTCGTGGGGGTGTCTTTATGTACCCATGGGATCAACGTGAACCCCATAAACCTGGTAAGTTGCGTCTGATGTATGAAGCAAACCCGATGAGCTTTTTAGTTGAGCAAGCTGGTGGTGCTTCTACCAATGGCGATCAACTCATTATGGATTTGGTGCCAACAGATTTGCACGAACGGGTTTCAGTTATGCTCGGTTCTAAAGAAGAAATTGAGCGCTTACAAAGGTATCACGCTAAAGCGTAAATTGATTAAAGCAATCAGTTTCAAGAAAAAAGCCCAATCATTTTTGATTGGGCTTTTTAATGATTAGCTACAGATTTTCGGGTGAAGCTCAAGCAAAGCTTAAGCAAAGCTCAAGCAATTACGGTTGCACCTTATCTTTAAGGTAGGCAAGCGACTCTTCTACTTGGTCTATCAAGATCAGGCAAATATCACCAGCTGCCAAGTCATCAAGCGCGGTATCGATGGCTAAAAATTCACCATGAACTTCTTTGACTTGCTTGGCCTTGGAGGTGCCTACTAAGCCTTCTTGAAGCAACTTGAGTACCTCACCATCCTCACGACCGCGTTGACATTGATCTTGATACAAGATCACGTTATCAAAGGCGTTACCCAAAATACGGGTGAGATCTCTAATATCCTCATCACGGCGATCTCCAGCACCACTAATAACCACATGGCTCTTCTTGGGCTTCATTGCCTCAATAGCGCTAGCTAAAGCACGCATTGCATCAGGGTTGTGACCGTAGTCCGCAATGACGGTAGCGCCGTTGTGTTGGAATTGATTAAAGCGCCCAGGAACGGCGTTGGCTGAGCTTTCAAAAGTGTGCAGGCCACTTGCAATCTTTTCAGCATCTAGACCTAAAGCCCAGGCTGCACCAATGGATGCCATAGCGTTCTCTACCTGAAATCCGAGAACCCCATTTTGGGTTAAAGGAATTTCACTTACCGGGAAGCGATAGACGACCCGTGATCCTCTAGAGGCGACAATATAAGTGCCATCAAAGAAAATCACTTTTTTGTTTTTAGCTCTATGGGCCGCGATAACAGGGTGGTGTTGATTTTGAGCAAAGAAAATTACGCGCCCAGTACAAAAATCTCCCATTTTGGCAACAATTGGATCGGCAGCGTTTAAGACTGCAGCACCTGTTGGTGCTACGTTTTGAACAATTACCCGTTTGAGGATCGCCAGATCTTCAACGCTCGTTATGTAATTTAAACCTAGATGATCACCTTCACCAATGTTGGTCACCACTGCAACTTCACAACGGTCAAAGCCTAAGCCTTCACGCAACATACCACCGCGAGCAGTTTCTAAAACAGCGGCATCAGTATCTGGATGCATTAATACATTACGCGCACTTCGTGGACCACTGCAGTCGCCAGAGTCAATCAGGCGTTGATTGATATAAACACCATCAGTGGTGGTCATACCTACTCGTAGGCCTGTTTCATTTAATAGATGGGAGATCAGTCGTACGGTGGTTGTTTTGCCATTTGTACCTGTTACCGCCACCACTGGAATGCGTCCATCTTCTCCTTGTGGATACATCATATTGATGATGTCTTCACCTACTGCGCGACCCTTGCCATAAGAAGGTTTGAGATGCATGCGCAAACCTGGGGCAGCATTGATTTCTACAATACCGCCGCCTTGTGATTCAAGCGATTTATAGATCGACTCGCATAAGATATCTACGCCAGCAATGTCTAAGCCAATCATTTGCGCTGCAGCGATAGCACTAGCAGCAACATCTGGATGCACATCATCAGTCACATCCGTCGCTGTACCACCAGTACTGAGGTTGGCGTTATTGCGTAACAGCACGCGTTCGCCAGTTTTAGGTACGTATTGGGGTGTGAGATTGGAGCTGGCTAAATGCGCAAGCGCAATATCATCAAATCGAATTTTGGTAAGCGCAGTTGCATGACCATCACCGCGTAATGGATTTTTGTTTTCGATTTCCACTAACTGGGCGATTGTGTGGGTGCCATCACCAACCACTTGAGCAGGCTCGCGACGTGCTGCCGCTGAAAGGCGATTGCCTACCACTAGTAAGCGGTAGTCTGCGCCTGGTAAGTAACGCTCAACAATGGTTTCTCGGCCAAAGGCTTGGGTCACGATGAAGCCAGCGCGAATCTCATCTTCGGTCTGAATATTGGCAACAACGCCTTTACCTTGATTACCGTCTTTTGGCTTCAGTACGACAGCACCGCCAATTTTTTGAGCGGCGCGCCAGGCATCATCGGCAGTAGTAACCACCTCGCCAATAGGAACAGATACACCAGCAGCAGTCAGAAGATTCTTGGTGAGTTCTTTATCTTGTGCAATCGCTTCAGCAATCGCACTTGTGTCACTAGTTTCTGCGGCCTGAATACGTTTTTGTTTGCTGCCCCAGCCAAACTGCACCATGCTGCCTTCAGTCATACGGCGATAGGGGATATTACGTTGTACGGCAGCATCCACAATCGATCCCGTACTTGGACCTAGGCGAACATCTTCATAGAGCGCTTCTAATTCAGAAAGAGCGGCGGCTAGATCAAAGGGCGCATCATTTAAGGTGGCCTGAATAAGGGTAAAGGCAAAGTCAAAAGCCATCCGACCTACAAGCTCTTCAATGTATTCAACAATAACTTGAAAGACGCCATCCTCAATCGTTTGGACGGTACGGCTAAAGGTGACAGGGCAGCCTGCTTGAGCTTGTAAGCCTAATGCAGCATGTTCTAAAGCGTGAGCTAAAGAAAGTGTCTCGCCGTGACCACCGCGACGCATACTTCCTAGTTGAGGAAAGCGCTCACGAATTTTCGTTTCAAACTCAGGAATAGAATCAATTGATCTTTCATGAAGTTCGCAAGAAACAATGGCCTCTAAGGCAGTGTGGCGGCTCCATAAATTTGGGCCGCGCAACATACGAATACGGGTGATTTCCAATTAAGCCCCTGCGGATGTGCTGGTGTCAAAAACAAATGTTTCGGCTCCAGCTTCAATAACGTTGAATGGAATGTCTAAGGCCCATGCCGCAGCAATAGCAGCTCCTAAATTCATGGATTTCCATGGTGAATCTGCATTAGGTTCTGAGTGCTTTGGAACGGGAATACTCTTCTGGGTGAACTTGTCAGACTTGAGGGTGATTTGTTGTTTGCCAACCAAAACAGCGCGCCCACCATTGCTGATGTGCTGTTCAATTACTTCTGATTTTGGGTCTTGGGTAAAGAAAATGACTTCACCGTCACACAACTCTGCCATCTTGACGACCATGGCGTCATCGGCATTGAGCACAGCAACACCATTGGGTAGTACGACATCAACTTGGGTGCGAACGACGCTAAAGACCTGGTCTTCATCAAAGATGGCGTACTGTGGAAAGTTGGCTTTTGGATCGACATTGAGAACCACGCCCACTTGGCAACGATCATAAGCAAGACCTTCAATCAACATCGAGAGGTGGTTGTTCTCAATCACCGCAGCCTCTACAGAGCGATTTAATAAAGTGCGTCGTGCATTTTCCCAATTGGCGGCATTGCTTTTTTGAATCGCACGATGTCCAAAAAATAAACCTTTACTTGAAGACAAGCCAACATATTTATTGGTCAAGCGTAAAAAATGGGCGATCATTTCTGCGACGGGAGTCTTGCCTTTTTCGCCACACACGCCAATGACGGGGATGCGGAAATCCACACCTGATGGAAAGAGGTGGTCAGCAATTGCTTTACCAACGGGTTGTGGTTTACCGCTAGCAGGTTTTAAATGCATCAAGAGGCCAGGGCCAGCATTGACTTCAACAATCGCCGCATTTTGGGATTCCAGTGGCTTGCTAATATCTTGAGCAACCAAATCTACGCCAGCAATTTCCAGGCCCACTACCCGTGCAGCCAGAGCCACTTGGCTGGCAACATCAGGGTGAACCAAGTCAGTGACATCAAAAGCCACATTGCCATTACTTTGAATTAATACCTTTTGATCTAAGGCCGGAATACTTGCACCAGTCAATTTTTGGCGGGTTAATTCAAGCTCTACTGCAGAATCAATCCGCACGGGATTTAGGGGGTGCTCTTCTGCCGTGCCACGACGAGGGTCTGAATTAATTTGAGTTTGAATTAACTCCAAAATGGTGTGTTTACCATCACCAGTAACCCAAACGGTTTCACCTTTTGCAGCAGCCACTACCTTATTGCCCACGACTAGCAAGCGATGCTCGTCACCAATGATGTGACGCTCGACTAAGACTTCGCTACCTTCATCGATCGCCACTGCATAAGCAGCTTCAATTTCTTGTTGGGTATAAAGGTTAATAAAGACCCCGCGACCATGATTGCCATCAATGGGTTTAACCACAACTGGTAAGCCGATATCTTGAGCAGCCTCCCAAGCATCATCAGGACTGGTGACTGTCCTTCCTTCGGGCGTTGGCACACCAGCACTGGCTAGCAAACTCTTGGTTAAGTCTTTATCTCGAGAGATAGTTTCAGCAATGGCGCTGGTCTGATCTGTCTCAGCAGTCCAAATACGGCGTTGTTTTGAGCCATATCCCAGTTGGACCAAATTACCATCCGATAAGCGAATGGAGGGGATGCCTCTTTCTTCAGCAGCATTGACGATGCATGCGGTGCTTGGACCTAGCAATAGGTCATCACTCAGATCACGTAAGTTTTCGAGAATGGTTTGAACTTGAGCAACAGGATCTTTGGTGTCTTGAGCGATAGCAAGATACAAGTCGCGGGCATATTTAAGGGCGGTGAGGGTAACTTCCTCATTAATGGCGCTCACAATGACCTTGTAAACGCTGCGCCGGTCGCCATCACGGGCTTTTCCGAAGCCACCGGGAATGCCAGCGAGATTTTGGAGTTCTAAGGTAAGGTGTTCCAAAATATGGGCTGGCCAAGTGCCTTCTTCGACCCGTTTTAAAAAACCACCAGTTTCACCATAGCTGCAGCGATGCTCTTGCAGGCTAGGTAGCGCTTTGACTAAACGTTCGTAAAAGCCAGGAATCAGGTTAGAGGGGTAATCCTCTAAGTCACCAATGTCTATCCAAACCTCGATGACAGGGTGGTAGGTCCACATATTGGGACCGCGGAGATGCTTGACGCTCAAGATCTCGATAGTTTTATCTAGTAATTGGGGCATGTGTGGAGCGGGGAGGGGTTTATGCCTTAGTTTGGCGGTAAACCCCAGACTATCTCTCTGTTTTAGTAGTTATTGAAAATCCACAAAATTAGCAAAAATACGTTAAAAGACTTACTTTGATAATTTAACGGTTTTCTAGTCTGGAAGGTTGACAGAACTTATTAATTGAAAAAACTCAGCTCCACTATACTTTTAGGGTAAATGAATTCAGAAATCACGTCCTTTGCCCCTACCTTACCAAGTCATTGGGAGCTTGCCTTAGGGGCATCCGAGTCCCCCGTAAAAACCCTTGACTCCGTTCTGGCCTGGGTTGAGCTAGATCTGGATGCGAATTTACGCTTTGAGAAAAGCTTGTTGGTATTGACTGGGCAGGGCTTGGTTTGGACCGATGGTCATGTGTTTGAGTTGTGGCCCATGAGCTCGCAGCCGCATCTTTTTCATGGTGATCATGCTGGTGTTGGCCATCTTAAATTAGAAGCAACTGAAAAATTACTAAGAATTTGGTATTTCACCTTAGCGGTGAACCCTCAAGTACTCCGTTTACAGTCCGCCTTTAAGCAACTCTCTCAGGGTCACCAACCTAGTAAGGGTCATCCTGAGGCTGGCGAATATGAAAAGCAGGTGTGTGCTGTCTGCTTAAGTGCAAAACCTGCTAATTCAGAGGTATGTCCTACCTGTGATCCAGAAGATGACAAGCCCCCATCAACCTGGACTTTGTTTAAATTGTGGCGTTTTGCTCGCCCTTACAAAAAACAATTGCTTTTGGGATTCGTGTTAACTTTGTTGTCTACTGGCGCAACCTTAATTCCGCCATACCTGACGATGCCTCTGATGGATCACGTGTTGATTCCTTATGAGCGTGGCAATCCGATTGATTTTCAGCTGGCAAGCAAATATCTCTTGGCGCTATTTGGCGCTTCTGTTGTGGCTTGGGGTTTGGGATGGTGGAAGACCTACCTACTTGCATTGGTTAGTGAGCGTATTGGTGCCGATCTGCGTAACACTACCTTTGAGCATTTGCTTAAGCTTTCTCTAGAGTACTTTGGTGGAAAAAGAACAGGGGATCTGATTGCGCGCATTGGCGCTGAGACCGATCGTATTTGTGTTTTCCTGTCTTTGTACGCCTTAGATTTTGCAACTGATGTGTTGATGATTGCCATGACGGCAGCGATCTTGGTCTCGATTGATCCTTTGCTGGCCCTGGTAACACTTGCACCGCTGCCATTTATCGTCTGGATGATTCATGTTGTGCGCGATAAGTTGCGCTTTGGTTTTGAGAAGATTGATCGTATCTGGTCTGAGGTCACCAATATCTTGGCTGACACGATTCCAGGCATTCGTGTTGTAAAGGCTTTTGCTCAGGAAGATCGTGAGCTCAAGCGCTTTATGGATTCCAATAAACACAATCTTCAAATTAATGATCGCGTGAATCGCATTTGGGGATTGTTTTCACCCACAGTGACTTTATTGACTGAAACCGGTCTTTTGGTTGTTTGGGGTTTTGGTATCTGGCAGGTAGCGCATCGTCATATTACGGTGGGTGTACTCATTGCATTCTTGGCCTATATCGGGCGCTTTTATATTCGCTTGGATTCGATGAGTCGGATTGTTTCTCATACGCAAAAAGCGGCAGCTGGAGCTAAGCGTATCTTTGATATTTTGGATCACGTCTCGAGCGTTCCAGAACCCCTCAATCCTGCGCCCCTGCTTGATGTCAAAGGCCGCATCTCCTTGCGTAATGTAGGTTTTCGCTATGGCAATCGTGCAGTATCAAAGGGAATTGATTTAGATATCGCCCCTGGAGAGATGATCGGTTTAGTGGGTCATAGTGGCTCGGGCAAGAGTACTTTAGTGAACTTGATTTGCCGTTTCTATGACGTTAGCGCTGGCGCCATTTTGCTCGATGGGCGCGATATCAGAAGTATCGGCATTGCCGATTATCGCAAGTGTATTGGATTGGTTTTGCAAGAGCCATTTTTATTCTTTGGCACGATTGCTGAGAATATTGCTTATGGCAAACCTGATGCTACTCGCGAGGAAATTATTGAAGCAGCGCGCGCTGCCCATGCTCATGAATTCATTTTGCGTTTACCCCTTGGATATGACTCCTTAGTGGGCGAGCGTGGTCAATCTTTGTCAGGTGGTGAGCGTCAGCGTATTTCGATTGCGCGCGCCTTATTAATCAATCCAAGTATTTTGATTTTGGATGAAGCTACCTCTTCAGTTGACACCACCACTGAAAAAGAAATTCAACGTGCCTTGGATAACCTTGTAAAAGGTCGAACAACTATTGCCATCGCCCATCGCCTATCTACCTTGAGAAAGGCTGATCGCCTGGTGGTTCTGGACAAGGGCGAGATTGTCGAAATTGGCTCACATGACCAGTTGATGGATGCTCAGGGGGCTTACTACGCTCTGTACCAAGCGCAATTGCGCCATGCCGCAGAATTGGTTGAAGGCGGTGCTATCGGTGAAAGTATCGATGAGCAAGAAGAGGGCGTTTTAGAAGAAGTCGCCAAAAATACCGGGGGTGGAGTATGAATACGCTCAGTCAAGGCAACGGCGTGATGGCTTATCAAAAACCCCATCAGCTTGAACGAGACGCATTAGGTCGATTGGTATTAGTGGATGCTATAGGCATTCGTCATGTTGGTGTGTATCCCGTTCGAGCCTTTCCGATCACGGCGCCCAATGCGGGAATTTCCATCATGGATCAATCGGGTAAAGAGCTTTGCTGGTTTTCGGATATCGCCTTAATACCTGAATTGGAATTAGGCTTAATAGAAGAAGAAATAGCCGCCAGGGAGTTTATGCCAGTGATTGAGAAAATTACCAAAGTATCAACATTTGCAACCCCAAGTATTTGGGATATCGAAACCGACAAGGGCCCCACTCGCATTCGCTTGAAGGGCGAGGAAGATATTCGCCGCATTGCTGGTAACACCTTGTTAATAGCAGATTCCAATGGTTTGCAGTTTTTAATCAAAGACTCTACACAGCTAGATAAATTGAGTAAAAAACTGCTGGATCGTTTCCGCTAAAATACGTTTTAAAGTCGCCGCTTTAGCTCAGTTGGTAGAGCAGTTCATTCGTAATGAAAAGGTCGCCAGTTCGATTCCGGCAAGCGGCACCAAATCCTTTAAGGAAATCCCTAAAGGAAATCTCTTAAGGCGCTATTGGTTGTTAGGAAGCAGATTTCTGAAGCAGGGCGTTCAATTTCTCGACGAGCTTTTCAGATTTCTTGCTCAGCAGAACAAACTTCACTCGCCCGTCTTCCTTGCTCGTTTTCAGATTGAGAAATCCACGAGTCACGAGACCCGAGACAACCTTATGAAGGGTAGCCTGAGAGGCAATGGAATGCATGGAAATGATTTCTTGAACGCGGTATGGGGTCTCGGACCCCTTTTTAACGACTTCTTCTAAAACCAGTTTTTCATCGCCAGAGAATTCGGAGAGAAGTTTATGGCTAGCGACCAGAAATTTTAAGTAAGAATTGGTAAGCATTCGCCATTGTAATCATGCTTTAGCAAAAAAACTTGCCTATTTAATGCGCCTACTAAGGCTATCTGGTTAATATGGGTAAAACTTTCTGCTGACCATCTTTAGTTGTTATGTGTAGGTCATAGTCATTCACAATGACGGCCTGCTTGAGCTCGGGCTCGGTGAACTCATATTTGAGACCAAAGTCTTTATCTTCAACATGGATGCATCCAGTTTCCGGATCGCAGTGGGTGATTTCGAACATATCTCTCGCATATGTTGAGTTAAAAAATGCTTCTACCTACCGACGATACACCATTTGCATAAATATCGTTATAAATATTGCTTACAAATGATGTTATTTGGCAATGTTGGCAACGTTGCTACTGTTGCCAGAGTGGAATCTATTAAGTCTTAGGCTTAAATTTCAATATGCGCCCGTACTCCGAAGAAATTCACTGGGCCGCGAGCTGAGTTGTAGGCTGGGTTGGCAATGCGTTGATAGTCTGCTGATATATAGAGGTCTTTATAGACCTTTGCGCTGTAATACGTTTCAAAAACCTGCTCGTTTTTATAGTTTAAAGCTCCATCACCAATAAATGCGGTCATGCCCCCTTGTTGGAGGTAAGTGATTTCAGAGGCAGAGATTCCGTTAATGGCGTAACCAACACCCACGGTATCGTTAGGGCGGGACCAAGTCGTGCCTTTGAGGGTTACCCCACCCGAGAGGGATCTGCTGATATCTAGTGTTTGGGTTTCAGTTTGTCCAGGGTTCCAGCTCCAGCGTGCAAATACGCCAAGATCTTCGTTGATGGCTTGTTCCGCATTCAGTCCGTAGCCCCAGGAATTTTGCGCAGCAGAGCGCACGCTCACAATATCCGGGGTGGTATTGGTTTCTTGCCCATAAGAGATTGCATTTTGATAATTCCCCATAAATGCATGTTGTTGATAAAAGAGTGCGCGGAGCGCCCCGGGTTGCCCCCAAAGTTCATGTTTGCGCGTAGCTTCAATTTGGTTGCCATAGTCTTTTGACAGGCTGTAATCTAGCTGAATGGTATTCGGAATGGTGGGCATTGCTAGTCGAGCAACTTTAAAAATCCAGTCATCTTGATACCACTCGACGACCGCACCATAAGTAAAGCCTTTGGTATCGGCAGCATAACCATATGCACCCATAGAGAAGAGGGCGAAATTCTGAAATTGCGTACGAGGATCGTGGCTATAGGTATTTTGATCAAAGAAATCTAAGGTCGCAAATTTGCCGTATGAGACAACGATTCTGTTTTTATCGATATTGCCTGCTAGCTGATTGGGACCACTTTCAACGTGCTCCTTGCCGCCACCTAAGCCAAACGATTGACGTAAAAAGGCGCGCGCACTGTAATAAACGGGTGGAGCAAACGAGCCTTTTTGGAGCTCGCCATTTTGAAAGGCGCCTAAGCCAACGAGTTGCCCATTAAATGGAGTGCCTTCAAACATCTCTGGGTTGTAATAAATTTCCGCACCTTCCCAGAGTCTTGCGCCCAAAAAGGCGGTAGCACTAAAGGTATAACTTTTAGATCCTCCACCTTCGCTTTTATTTAACAGACTGTTTTGGCCATAGTAGGGCGAATTGAAATTGTTTTTTTGTTGAACGATATAGGTAGATTGCCCATGAATATTCCATTGCTCTGTGCTGTCTTCCGCTTCAAGAGCGCTATCGATTCTCGGGGTATCGCTCACGGGAGATTCAGCTAAAAGTATTGGGCTATCACTAACAAAGGATTGCGCCTGGGTCGACATGGAGATGCATGCAAGCAATAGCGAAGTCGCACATAGGGCGAATGGCTGTTTGCAGGATCTTAGTGACAAAAACATGAAAATTAACAATTGTGCTAAATGAGAATTGTTATCATCATATCATTGAATAGGAATCATTCTCATATATTGATCGTCTCCGATCTTGGTTTTAAAGAGATTTACCGTGGAAATATTCGGGTATTTCCCGATTAAAAGAGCTGCATGGACGTAGGATGCACGGGGCAGGGATCGGATAAAATAGGTCGATCATGAAATTTCGTAACCGCAAACTTGTCCACTGGATTGCCATTTTGGCAGTTTTGATGAGTTCGTTGGCGCCAGTAGTTTCACAAGCCATTGCTGTTGCTCAGCAGGGTCAAGGTTTTGCGATGGACCTTTGCTCGGCCGATGGCGCTAAGATGCAAATTCAAGTGCAGCTTCAAGTGCAGCCTGATAGTCAAACAGATGGGGCGGGCACAATGCAGCCTTGTCCTTACTGTGTCACACATTGCAGCATCACGCCAGTTTTCAATACCGACCTCAAATTTGAAGTGCCGCAATCTTTTGCAATGTTGCCGCAGCTCTTCTATCAATCACCTCGGCCACTATCGGCTTGGGTAACCCCACCTTCTGCAGCCCCACCTACAAAAGCCTAACTAATACAGAATTTATTTAGGACGTGGCCGATGGTCATGTAATTGGTAAGTCAATTACCAAATTATTGTGTGGAGAATCAAATGCAGTTGCAAAAAATCGTTGTTGCCCTTGCCGTAGCCTTACCTCTTGCTGGAGTGGCCAGTGGCGCATTTGCGTGTGCAAGTTGTGGCTGTAGTCTAAATACTGATATTGGTACCCAGGGAATGGGGATGGCGGGTGGGTGGACTTTAGATGTCCGGTATGACACGCTCAATCAAAATAAATTGCGCTATGGCACCAAGGGCATTTCTCAGGGACAGGCTGCCAATACCACCAATGGGGCTACTGGTGGACCGGCCGAGGTGGAAGGGTATACGCAAAATAATTACCTAACAGCCTCCTTAGATTACAACGATGGTGAGAGTTGGGGTGTGACCGGGGTTCTTCCCTACATCATGCGTAATCACAGCACTTTTGGTACTTATGATGGAAGTGGCGATTTGCCTCCGACACCGGGTGATGGAGCATACAGCTCTAAAACTTCTGGTATTGGTGATATGAAAATTATCGGCCGGTATTTTGGGATGGCGGAGCAAAAAGATTGGGGATTTCAGTTTGGGGTGAAACTGCCAACAGGCAGCAGAAATCAAACGGGAACTTTGGCTGACGGTAGTGGGTCGATAGCCGTTGATCCAGGACTGCAAGCGGGCACCGGTTCCACAGATCTCATCGGCGGTATTTATAAGTTTGGTTTGATTAATGATTCCGAGAATTGGGGTTACTTTGCGCAAGCGCAATATCAAGCTGCAGTGATGGTTCAGTCTATACCGAATTCTTTAGTCTCATCTGGTGCTAGCGCTGGCGGAACTTATCGCCCTGGTAATGCTGCCAATGTGAACTTGGGTGTGAACTATCAGGGGTTTGAGAAATGGGTGCCAACCCTTCAGATAAACGTCTTAAATAAGCGGGCCGATAGTGGTACTGCTGCCGATGTCTGGGCAACTGGTGGAACTTTGGCTTATTTAACACCAGGCCTCTTATATCGCCTTACTGACCAAACTCAGGTGTATGCCAATGTGCAATTGCCCGTGTATCAAAATGTAAACGGTATTCAGTTGGTACCTAGTTATATCGCGTCGATGGGAGTGCGAGTCTATTTTTAAGTTGGGCGCTGTAGGGGGCTTACAGCAATGGGGTAACGGTTTCTTCTAGGATTTTCAGATCTACTTGAGGCTCCCCCGTTAAACCATTCTTTCTGAGTATTCCCTGTTTATCAATAATGAATGTACTGGGGATGCGCCAGATTCTGCCGTAACCTGAATAGTCCATTTGTTTCTTGTCAGCAGATAAAAAAGAGTAGTTTTGCATGATCTTTTTTGCCTGCTCAAGATCGGATGGCTTATCCATTGAGATAGCAAGCACTTCAAGCCCTTTAGCTCTATTTTTCTTGAGATAGCTTTCGATGATCGGCATTTCTTCTCGGCAGGGTTCACACCAGCTAGCCCAGAAATTGACTAAAACCACCTTGCCTTTATTGGTATTTAAAGAGAAAGGCTTGCCATCCGAAAGAGTACCTTCTATATTGGGTGCAGGTTGTCCGGTTTGAAGCTCGGCGAACACCGAGCTGCTTAAGCAGGTCATTAAAAATAATAAAACTAGCGAACGAAAATTTTGCATTGCAGTCAGTATTTCATAAATTTAACTCTCAAGGAGATCTTAATGGTAAATAGTCAATATATGCGCGTCCTGAATCGAATGGCTTTATGTATTGCTTCAGGCCTGCTCTTGCAGGGTGTGGCACAAGCTCAAGATGCTAAGGTGGGTAACATTCAAATCAGCAATGCTTTTACCCGCTCAACAGTTCCAGGGCAACAAGTTGCGGGCGGTTTTATGAAAATAGAAAATAAGGGCCCAGCCGATGAATTGATCGAAGTAAGCTCTCCAGCTGCTGGTGATGTGCAATTGCATGAAATGGCGATGGAAGGCAATGTCATGAAAATGCGTCAAGTAAAAGATATCCCGGTTCCTGCAGGTGGTGCTGTTGAGTTAAAGCCTGGCGGCTTGCATTTGATGTTCCTCAACATCAAAGCACCGTTTGCCGCTGGTGAAACTATCCCGGTGAAGTTGAAGTTTGTGAAAGCGGGAGTTGTTGAAGTCAAGATGCCAGTAAATGCGATGGGTGGCGGAGCAATGCATTAAGGTGTATTTTTTTTGAGCACAATAAAGATCTCATGATAAATCTCATGAAAGATCTGATCAAAAAGACCCCCTAAGTTGTGAAATTTAGGGGGTTTATTTTTTGATCTTTTGAGTAACTTTTTTAGTTCAAATGCATTTCTAAAATTTGCGCAAGATGCAATGCTTGCCTTGAAATTCCATCCTTAATTTGATGTCTGCAACTCGAGCCATCTGCTACAACGAGGGCATCGGGTGCTTTTTCAATAGCAGGCAGCAATTGAATTTGCGCCATTTTCATTGAGACATCAATATGTTCGCTTTCATATCCAAAGCTACCAGCCATGCCGCAACAAGATGTTTCAATTAATTCTGGTTTTGCATTCGGGATGAGCTTGATTAAATCTAGCATGGGTTTGACGACATCGAAGGCTTTTTGATGGCAATGGCCATGTATCAAGATGG
>Ga0316232_1000154_pt1 | contig 116611 bp, 115 predicted proteins | sample TBHtaG_FD_206006 | JGI IMG/M metagenome (GOLD analysis project Ga0316232, IMG submission 206006) | Freshwater microbial communities from Trout Bog Lake, Wisconsin, USA - TBH18025_13 | ecosystem: Environmental > Aquatic > Freshwater > Lake > Hypolimnion/Profundal zone | place: USA: Wisconsin...
GACGGTGGGGAACTACGATTACGGATTCTACTGGTATCTCTATCAGGACGGGACGATCCAGCTCGAAACCAAGCTGACCGGCATCATTCAGACCTCGGCGATCATGCCGGGCGAGTCCTATCCGTGGGGCGGAATGGTCGCGGAGGGCCTCGGCGGCCCGACCCACCAGCACTTCTTCAATGTCCGCCTGCACATGATGGTGGATGGCGAGGGCAATTCGGTCTCCGAGAGCGAATTCCACCCGCGCGCCATCGGCCCGGACAACCCCTACGGCAACGTCTTCGACCTCCGCACGCGGCAACTCGTGAACGAAGGCGCGGCCGCGCGGGAGGCTGACGGAGCCACCGGCCGCTACTGGAAGGTGTTCAACCCCAACACAACGAACGCGCTCGGCGCCCATCCCGGCTACAAGCTGGTGGTAAATCCGAGCCCGCTGATGCTGGCGCAGCCGGACAGCTTCGTGCGTCAACGCGGTGGTTTCGCCACCAAGCATGTCTGGGTGACGCCGTTCGACCCGCGGGAGCGCTACGCCAGCGGCGACTACCCGAACCAGCATGCCGGCGGCGGCGGATTGCCCGCCTATGTCCAGCAGAACCGGCCCATCGACAATACCGATCTCGTCCTCTGGCACACGTTCGGCCACACGCATGTCTGCAAGCCTGAGGATATGCCGGTCATGCCGGTCGAGTATGCCGGGTTCATCCTGAAGCCGAACAACTTCTTCTCCGGCAACCCGGCCATGGACCTGCCGGGCGGAAGCAATGCCGCGAGTTGCCGTCACGACAGCGGGGGCCGCCAAGTCAAGACCGGCTGCTGCGGCCAGACCACCTGAACGCCTTTGGCAAAGTCATCCTTGGAAGGCGCGCAGCGCCTCCGAGAACTTCATCTTGCCGGAGCAGCTCTATGCCGGATCATCGGAAGACAAAAACCGGACTCGATCGTCCTGTTCTTCAACCTGCCTGCTGCTTCCTGCTGCCCTGGATCACGGTCGCGCTCGCGCTCGCGAGCGCTCCGGTCGCCCCATCGCTTTGCGGCCCCTCGGGCAAGCCGGTGCCCGGCGGCCCCGCGTCCGGCGACCAACACGCCATGCCCTGCGGCCACGGCGCGGGCCGGCGCCCGTACTTTTGACCAAGCTGTTTTCTGTATTTCTCGTTGGAAAATCCCATGCTCTCTGCTCATGTTCGTCACTGCACCCGGGCCCGACTGTCGGCACTCGGTCTGACACTGTTGATCGGCGCCTATCCACTCCTCGCCGAGGCAGAGCCCGCTGGCGATGGTCCGGATCTGCCGGTCGGCGGCCAGAAGAGCAATCCGCCCGGTCCAACGCCAAGCGCCTCGAAACCGGTGCCGTCCCTGCCAGCACCGTTCACTGGGGCGTGGTACGACACGATTCATGTCGGGACGCAGGTCGTCGGCGGCTTCGTCCTCAATCCTCAGCAATCCGGCAATTCCCTGCAGTTCGGTCAGTTGATGACCGACCGCGCCAACATCCCGCTCCTGAATCAGCTTCAGGTCACGGTCGAGCGGGTGATCGACCCGGCGCAGACCGACTACGATTTCGGCTTCAGCTTCCAGGCCCTGTACGGCAGCGATGCCCGCTACCTGCATTATCCGGGGCAGTTCGATCGCCTTCTCGGCGAGCGGAACCAGTTCGTGGTCCGAACCGCCACCGTGTCGGCTCATCTACCGTGGCTCACCGATGGAGGCCTCGACGTGAAGGCGGGCGAATACGGGTCCCCGGTCGGCTATGAGGCCTACGATCCGGCGCTGAGCCCGTTCTTCTCGCACTCCTACATCTTCGCCTGGGGTGTGCCGGGCTACCACACCGGCCTTCTCGCGACGCTTCACGTCAACCCGACCCTCGACCTCTGGGCCGGGGTGGATACCGGTGCCAATACGGGCCTGGGATACAGGCTCGGCGACAACAACCGATCGGGCGCAGGCGTCGTCGGCATCGGGCTCAACGGCCTGCTCGACGGCAAGTTGACGGTGCTGGCGATCAGCCACATCGGCTCGGAGACGCCGACCCGCGTCAGCCCCACCGCCGACCGGGATACGCGCTACTACAATGACCTCGTTCTGAGCTACAAAGTCAGCGACACCCTGAGTTTCGTGAGCGAACTCAATTACGTGCGCGACACGGCGATCAACGCCCAGGCCTACGGCATCGCCAACTACATGTCCTGGGTGATCAATCCCGACATTACGTTCAACCTGCGCGGCGAAGTCTGGCGGGACGAGAAGGGCTACTTCGTGGCCGGGTTCCCGAATGGCCTCGATCCGATCCGGGCCCTCGTCGGGCTGCCGAACACGGCCTTCACCGTCGATGCGCCCGGTCCCGTCACCTACAGCGAGGTCACCGTCGGCGTCACCTACAAGCCCAAGGTGGAAGGGCCCGTCGCCTTCGCGCTCCGGCCGGAACTAAGGTACGATCACGTCGATGGCGCGCGGGCGTTCAATCGGGGGCGCGACCGCAACGCGCTCACCGCCGCCATGGACATCATTCTCAGCTTTTGACAATCGATGCCGGAGGCGCTTCGAAGAGCGATGACGGTCGGGACCATTCGGGCGACCGTGCTTGCGCGTGTCGTTCGGAACCTCGACGCGCGCTCCGGCCAGGCGGATGCTTTGCTTCATGAGGTTGGCCTCAACCGGAGCTTGATCAGTGACGACTACTCTCTCGTATCGCTGAAAAGCTTCGCGCGCTTCTTCGACCGCGCGGCCGCCGAACTCGGCGACCGCTGGTTCGGCCTTCGGCTCGGAACGGAGATCAGGCCAGTCGATCTCGGCCCGATCGGGGCGCTGATGTCGAACGCCTCTACGCTGTCACAAGGTCTCGACGATCTCTGCCACCGTATCGAGGCCCTTCAGAGCGCGACGGCGTTCTCCATTCACCGCCGGGGCGCGCAAACGCATCTGACCTACAGGATCACAGATCCGACTGTCGGGCCGGCGATCCAGGATGCCGAGTTCACCCTGTCGGCAACTTGCAACGTGATCCGCAGTCTCATCGGCCCGCACTGGTCGCCCGTCGAGCTTCATCTCCGTCACCCGGCACCTCAGACCACCGCGATTGCGCAGCAGATCATCGGCGCCCCGATGGTCTTCGGGAGCCCCCTGAACAGCATCGTCTTCCGCTCCGCCGAGCTCGCGCTCGCGCCGCTGAACGCTCAGCCGGACCTGCGAACCTTTCTGGAGCGTCATGTCCTGGACTTGATCCAGGAGAAGGGCTCCCAACGGTCCGTCGCCGAGCGGGTCGATGCCGTGATCGCCCTGCTGCTCCCTCATGGCGTTCCGACACTGGCCCGGATCGCCGGCGAGATCGGCTGGAGCGAGCGCTCGCTGCAACGCGCCCTGACCGAAGAGGGGACGTCGCTGCGCGCTCTGGTGCAGCGGCATCGGCACCGGGTCGCGCAAGCGATGCTCGAGGAGCGTACCCATTCACACGCGGCGATCGCGAACGCCCTCGGCTATGCAGACGCCACCGTGTTCTGGCGCGCCTATAAGAGCTGGACCGGATCCCCGCCGTCCTGGATCAGAAAGGGCCACTGATTGGCATTTGCCGAATGACCCGACGGCCTGACTTCCAGTCATGAAGCCCAAAATCCGGGAACGATCCCGACCAGAAGGGGGGCGGGATACGTGATCGCGCGCCACTCCCACCACCACGGCGGACGGTTCGTTCTCATGCGGGTCGCCAGCATGGGGTGGCGCGGACTCTCCACGAAGCCGTGAATGGTCAGGGGGCCGAACCGTTGCGGGATCAGCGATGTGGGACGGTGACCTACCGCCTTCGCGGCCCTGCGAGTTCGTGCGGCCGTCAGCCGACCGAACGCGATCCGCGCTTGCATTCTGACCGCTCCTGCCGACGAGCCGGTCGCCACTCTGCAGCTTGCGCCGCCGGCAGCCATCACGGCGCGGCGGCGTGGCGAGGTCGTCAAACTGCCATGCGACGTCTCGGAGGCTGAGGGTCTGCTCGAGCGAGGGGGTGGCGGACGGCATCCGAAGTCGCGCAGGCCGACCCGCCCAACAGCCGGACCGTCGGCGAACACGACCTCAGCGAAGTCCTCGGCGTGGGTGACCCCAGGTCTTGATGAGCGTTTCGCACAAGAGCCGGACCAAGGACGCGTACCGTCAGCCATCGCCAGAGGAAGCGATCCAGTCGCGTGCCGTCAGACGTTTCGCACGCTGCAGCACCCCGCAATGGCGATGTCGCGCGATGCGACCCTCGTCAGGGCTGCCGGGAAGCCCGTCCCCGCGACCGATCTTAGGTTGCAGAAGCTGATCGCAGTAAGATCGCAGGAACACTCCACGATGAAAAAGTGTTCAAGCATTGATCCGCCACAAAACAGGCAAACGCACATGAATGTTTGGCAGCTCATCGAGCGCAACCACAAGAACATCGGCAGCCTGATCCGCGAAATCCCATACGCTCTCAACGATCCCAAAGCGGTGGGAGGCCGAGAGCAGATGCTGGCCGATCTCATGGACGAACTAGAGCTGTATGAAACCGCCGTCGAAGCAAGCCTATACGGTCCCCTGAGTCGGGAAAGCCAGACACGCGCGCTGATCGAAGACCTTCACCGTGGCCGCGAGGCGTTCAGGCGTCAACTCCAGCGGCTGGCTCGTGACCGTGCGAAGGCCTCGGCCGGTTGGCTCGACACCTTCGAGGATGCCACCTTCCTCGTGGACCAGCACCTGCACCGCCACGTTCACGAACTGATCCCGGCAGCCCAGACGCTGTTCTCGCCTGAGGAGGCTGCCGCTGCCACACGGGCTTACGTGCGCGCGAAAACGAATGCCCTTCGGACTCGGCGGCGGGGCGTCACGACCGGGGTGATGTCGAGCGAGGTTACCCTTGTCGCCACGCTCGCTGGCGTGGCGATTGGCCTCGGCTACCTGATCTGGAACACCGGACGCTTTGGCGGGGCCCTGCGGAGCCGGGCAGCCGGGGCCGGAGATCGTGTCTCCCCGCAAGCGGTCCGACCGACGCCGCGGTGAACGCCGTCTCAAGGTGACGGAGCGGAGATGAAAACCATCGTCTGGCATAGCGCAAGGCCCTGCCGCACGCTTGGATGAAAACGGCCCGCCCTGGTGTTCCAGGTGCGGGCTCGTTGCGACTACGCCAGTGAGGTTGCACCGGAGCCGATAAGCATCGAGCCCGGTGCTGCCCTTCCAGCGCTCAGCCCCAGCCGATCGCTGACAGCGCTTTCGACCCTTGTGGTTAACGAAACGTTGCCGCGGGTCCGCAACATCTCAAGTCCCGCCAGTCGGGCGGGCCGGACGGTTCCTGAAACGATTGAGCCGACACCGCCGTCCGGTGCGAAACGGATCGAAAAGGTCCGCGGGCATTTGGCATCGGCTCCACCGCCAAGCTTCGCATGCCGTGGCCGTTACCCCGCGGCATGCCCGAAGAAGCGCGGCTCGCGCTATCAGCGGCCTAGAGCCCTTGCTTCAACGCGCTCTCTCGCGCCGAACCGGTGTCCCCTCGGCGGAGAGCGCTCTGAACAGAAGCCAGCCGACTCACGTCGGCCGCCGGCCCATGAGTGGCGCGGGCGGGAGGTGTGTCGGCAGGCGCGGATCGTGTTTCGGCCTGGGCGTGCGAAGTTTGTCGGCGCGTCCAGGGCTACCTGATCGCCGCGGAACGATTCGACGCCGAAAACGGGTGGTTGCGGCACCGGCGGGGTCGGACCTCATCGGCGCGGCACATTGTCGGACAGACGCCCGGCCGTGCACGTGGCGGCCTCGCGCCGTTCAGACACCTCGTCGCGGCGGCTGGCGCGTTGCCGGGAACCGGATCTTTACCATGCTCTGCTTGGCTGGCGGCGGACAATGGCGTCCGCAGAGCTGCCGTGGGCGGCGGCCGGGAAGGGGCACGACGCGACGGTGCCGGCGGGACGACCGATCAGGAGCGCGGCAGCGACCGCGGGCTTCACCCTCGTCGAGATGGTGGTGACCCTGGCGATCCTTGGCCTCGCCGCGGGAGTCGCCGTCCAGTTCGCCGGGGGGTTCGGCGCCGGGCATCAGGCCCAGCGCCTGTCGGAGGCGATCACCGGAGAGATCGGCCTCCTTCAGGTAGAGGCCCTCCGGTCCGGGCTGACTGGGACTGCCCCGGTTTGGCGGACACCGAGAACGCTTTCGCGTGAGGTGTTTGTCCGATGCCCGAGACCCGCCCCGCATACCCGGCCGGGTTCCGCCGGCCGATGGTCGATCTGGCCCGCGTCGGCCGCGATCCGACTGATCTGGCCCGCGAGTTCGAGCCCTCGCGCCACACCATCCAGAACTGGGTCGCGGAGGCTGCCGCAGTGAAGGCCGTCGAGAAGCCGAGCCGCCGGTGGTCGATCCCGATCTGACGGCGACCGAGCGCGAGGAAGTCGTCCGGCTGCGAATCCAAGACTTGCTGGTCGTCGTCCAGACGGCCTGCGGCGATCCGACATGTTTGCAGCGGTCACGCTCCCTGCGCCGTGACCTGCGGGTCTCCGGGCCGACGTGCGGACCAGATGGTCCGACCAGCCTCATCCTTCAAAACCGCACAGCCTGATCTGTTGGCCAGAAGCTGCTCGAACCGCGCCTGTGCACCCGCGATCGCAGCGGCCTCCTGGCGTGCGACGATCTGCTCGTAGGCGACGGACAAGCCGCTCACACTCTGGCGATGAATGGAGCATTCGAGGTGGAACACAGCCATTCAAAGGCATCGCAATACTCTTGCCAGCACGCCGCGGCGCCGGGATGCGTCCCGCATTGCATGAGACGGAAAGCCCTGTGTCACGGGCGAGACGGTGGGGATCAGAGATGCCCAGCCATATGCCGGCCGATCGTGCCGACGTCGGCCGCCGCCGCCGGCGTCTCGTAGACGATGCGTCCGTCCGACATCACCGCGATCCTGTCCGACAACTCCAGAATCTCGTCCAGGTCCTCGCTGATGAGGAGCACGGCCGCACCGCCGTTCCGCGCGGACACGATGCGCGTTCGGATTTCGGCGACCGCCGCGAAGTCGAGGCCGAAGCAGGGATTGACGACGATCAGCAGGTCGACCGGGTCCGTCAGCTCGCGTGCCAGCACCGCGCGCTGAACGTTGCCGCCCGACAGCGTGGCGATCGGCGCCTCGGAGGACGCGGTCTTGACCTTGAAGCGATCGATCAGCTCCTTGGCCCGGCGGGTCATCGCCCGCCGGTCGAGCCACAGGGTCGGCGGACCGGACGGATCCTCGCCGCGGCGATCGAAGGCGCGGAAGGCCAGGTTCTCGGCCACCGACATCTGCGGCGCGCAGGCTTCGCGGAGCGGTTCCTCCGGGATGAAGCGGACGCGGCGGGCCCGGCTCTGAGCGCGCAGGCCGCTGTAGGGCTCCCCCGCCACGATGACCCGGCCTCCGGAGGCGCGGATCCGGCCGCCGAGCACGTCGGCAAGCTCCTTCTGGCCGTTGCCCGACACGCCGGCGATCCCGAGGATCTCCCGGGCCCGGACACGGAGGTCCGCGATCGCGATGCGGCGCAGGCCCGAGACGTCGGTGGCGTCGAGATCCTCCACGCGCAGGATCTCGCGCGCGGCGTCGGGTTCCCCGATCCGGCTCGTGATCGGGCGCATCGCGCGCTCGCCGATCATCATCGCCGCCATGTCGCCGCGCGACAGCGCGCCGACCGCGCCCCCGCCGACCAGCCGGCCGCGCCGCAGGACGCTCAGCGTGCGGGCGAAGGTCTCGACCTCCCGGAACTTGTGGCTGATCATCAGCACGGTCAGCGCGCCGCTATCGGTCATCGCGCGCAGGAGCCCCAGCACCTCCTCGGCCTCGCCCGGCGTGAGCACCGAAGTCGGCTCGTCCAGGATCAGGAACCGCGCCTTCAGGTAGAGCTGCTTGACGATCTCGAGCTTCTGTTTCTCGCCCGCGGCCAGCTCCGCCACGGGCCGGTCGAGGTTCAGCCGGAACGGCATCCCCGCCATGAAGGCCGCCAGCGCCGCGCGCTCGGCCTTCCAGTCGAGGATGGCGGGCGCGTCGGCGCGGCTGATCACGAGGTTCTCGGCGCCCGTGAGCGAGGGCACCAGGGTGAAGTGCTGGTAGACCATGCCGAGGCCGCGGCTCTGGGCACCCTTCGGATTGGTGATCTCGGCCTCCCGGCCGTCGATCAGCACGGTCCCGGCCGTCGGCGCGTAGAAGCCCATCACGCATTTGACGAAGGTCGACTTGCCGGCGCCGTTCTCTCCGAGGAGGGCGTGGAAACCGCCGGACTGGATCCGCATCGACACGTCGTCGAGGGCCGCGAAGGCGCCGAAGCGCTTGGTCATGCCGACCGTCTCGACGCCGACCGCTCCGGCTGCCGCCGGCGGCATCAGCCGCGCCCCATGGCGTCGAGCAGGGCCTGCGCGGACGCGACGGCGCCGAACACGCCGCCCTGCATGGTCACCATCTTGAGGGCCGCCGCGTGGTTGCCCGGATCGGTCGCGGCGGTGCCGTCCGAGACGATCACGCATTCGAAGCCGCGATCGTTGGCCTCCCGCATCGTCGTGTGGACGCAGACATCCGTCGTGATGCCGGTCAGGATCAGGTTGCGGATGCCCCGCTGGTGGAGGATCAGCTCCAGGTCGGTGGCGCAGAACGAGCCCTTGCCCGGCTTGTCGATGACGGGCTCGCCCGGCAGCGGCGCCAGCTCCGGGATGATCTCCCAGCCAGGCTCCCCGCGCACCAGCACCCGGCCGCAGGGACCGGGATCGCCGATGCCCGCGCCGATCCGGCGCGAGCGCCAGCGCTTGTTGGCGGGCAGGTCGGCGAGGTCCGGGCGATGGCCCTCGCGGGTATGCACGACGTGGTAACCGGAGGCCCGTGCGGCGGCCAGCAGCCCTGCGATCGGTCCGATCGGGGCCCGGGTCAGCGCCAGGTCGTAACCCATCGCATCGACGTAGCCGCCCGTCCCGCAGAAATCCGTCTGCATGTCGATGATCACGAGCGCCGTGTTGCCGGGGCGCAGATCGCCGTCGTAGGGCCACGGATAGGGCATCGCCTCGGCGTAGGTGCCGGCCGGAGCCTGGGCTGGCTCGCCGGCGCTCATTCGGCGGCCTCCCGGGCGGGCGGCGGCCCGGCGTAGTGGCGGCTCGGGGCCGGAAAGCCGCAGCCGGTCCCGTCGGTGACCTGCACCTGATCCTCCCAGGGTACCCGGTACCGCCCGGCCGCGAGGTCGGTCATGTACGTGTAGGGGCAGTCCTGCGCGCCGCCCGCCACCGCCGTGTAGCCGCGGTGGCCGAGCTGATAGATGTTGTTCTCGACGCCCCAGGAGAGCCGCGCCTCGCGCACGAGGTCGGGCCGCACCTCGGCGGTGATGATCTCGTCGACGCGGCCGGTGGTGCCGTGAGCCAGAACCGTCCCGTCGAAGTTGCAGATCATGCCCTCGCCCATGGAGTCGAAGGTGCCGTCCGACCCGCACAGGCAGACATTGGCGGTGACCATCAGGTTGCAGAACGCGTTCGCCTGGTTGGTGAACCGCCAGGATTCGCGGATCGGGGCAGTGTAGCCGGCGGTGCGGATCATGATCTCGGCGCCCCGGTAGGCGCATTCCCGCGCCATCTCGGGGAACATGCCGTCGTGGCAGATGATCAGACCGAGCTTGGCGCCCCGCGGCCCGTCGATGACGGGGATCCCGAGATTGCCGGGCTCCCAGGGCTCGACCGGCACCCAGGGGTGCATCTTGCGGTAATAGAGCTTCAGCGCGCCGGTATCGTCGATGATCAGCCCGGAATTGTACGGGTTCCCGCCCGGGTTGGCCTCCATGATGGAGAAGCAACCCCAGATCCGGTTCTCCGCGCAGGCGCGCTTGAACGCCGCCACCTCGGGGCCGTCGAGGGTGCACAGGATCTCCGGACGCGTATCCATCGACAGGCCGTGCAGCGCGTATTCGGGGAACACGACGAGGTCCATGGTGGCGAGGTTGGCGCGCGCCTTGGCGACCAGCGCGACGATGCGATCGGTCTGCGCGGCGATGTCGGCGCGGGTCTCGATCCGCGGCAGTTGCAGCTGCACGAGGCCGATCACGACGCCGTTTGCCGACTTGTTCAATCCACCGAGGCCGTTCATCGGCACGCTCTCACTTCGACAGGGACAGTTCGCCCGGAGCCCCGGCCAGCGCCCGGTCGGGCGAGGAGGTGGCGATCAGGAGGACGAGGGTCAGGACGTAGGGGGCGGCGTAGTACAGATAGTAGCCCTGCGAGACGCCCACCGATTGCAGGGCCGGGCCGAGGGCGCCGGCGCCCCCGAACAGGAGCGCCGCCCCGAAGCAGGCCAGCGGGTTCCAGCGCGCGAAGATGACCAGCGCCACCGCCATCAGGCCCTGCCCGGAGGAGATCCCCTCGTTCCAGGAGCCGGGATAGTACAGCGAGAGGTAGGCGCCGCCGATCCCGGCGAGCACGCCGCCGATGCCGGTGGCGATGAGGCGCACCCGGTCGACGTCGTAGCCCAGAGCCCGGGCCGCGTCGGCGCTGTCGCCGACGACCCGCAGGATCAGTCCTGCCCGGGTGTTGCGCAGGCCCCACCACAGCGCGACGGACAGCGCCGCGCCAGCGAGGAACAGCACGTTGACGCGCAGGGCCGCCTGGACCTGCGGCAGGTCCGACCACGCACCGAACGGGATCGCCGGCAGGGGCGGCGCCGACGGCTGGATGAACGGCTTTCCGAAGAAGAAGGCGAGTCCTGTGCCGAACAGCATCAGGGCAATGCCGATCGCCACGTCGTTGACGCGGGGGAAGCTGCAGATGAACCCGTGCAGCAGGCCGAGGAGGCCCCCCGCCAGCCCGGCGACGGCGACGCCCGCCCAGGGGGAGCCGGTCAGCACCCCGGTGCCGTAGGCCGACATCGCGCCGAGGACCAGGGTGCCCTCGAGCCCGAGATTGATCCGGCCCGAGCGCTCGGTGATGGTCTCGCCCAGGCTCACGAACAGGAAGGGCGTGGAGACGCGGATCGCCCCCCCGACCATCGCCAGGGGCACCGTCCAGAGGCCGAGGTCGCCGCTCATGATGGGGCCCTCAAGCCGGGACCGGGGTTGCGGATGCCGCCGCGCGCTTCTCGGCCCAGAGATGCGGGTTGAACAGCTTGAACCGGCCGTAGAGCGTCTCGCTCAGGAGGACCACGAGGAACAGCAGGCCTTCGAGCACCAGCACGGTCGCGTCGGGAAGCTGCATCCGACGCTGGATCAGCCCGCTCGATGCCTCGATCCCGCCGAGCAGGCAGGCGACCGGCACGATGGCGAGCGGGTTCTGCCGGGCCAGAAACGCCACCAGGATGCCGGTGTATCCGTAGCCCGCGGCGAGCGTGCCGTTGGCGGTCCCCTGAACCGCGGCCACCTCGAAGTAGCCGGCCAGCGCCGCGAAGGCCCCACCCAGCGCCGTGAAGCCGACGATGAGCCGGCCGACCGGCAGCCCCTGGATCTGCGCCGCGCGCACGTTCCCGCCCGCGATCCGGGCCGCGAATCCGAGCGTGGTCCGGTCCATCAGCACGTAGGCGATCACGCAGGCGAGGATCCCGCAGCCGAGCCCCCAATGGACGCCGATCATCGGCATCGGGCCGAGCATGAAGGCATCGCCGACCGGCAGGGTGGACGGCTTGTTGAGGCTCGCCGGATCCCGGAGGGGGCCCTCGATCAGGTGGTTGGCCAGCGCGATCGCGATGTACGACAGGAGGAGGCTGGCGATGGTCGCGTTGACGTTGCGAAAGGCCTGGAGCCAGCCCACCGCGCCGATCCATACGGCCCCCGTCAGGGCCGCCGCTCCGGCCATCAGGGGAACCGCCAGCGCGGCGGGCAGCCCGGCGAGGGGCTGGGCCGCCGCGGCTGCGGCGAGCCCGCCGAGGACGATCGCGCCCTCGCCGCCGATCACCACGAGGCCCAGCCGCGCCGGCAGCGCGACGCACAGGGCGGCGAACAGGAGGGGGGCGGCCCGCTGCAGGCTGTTGCCCAGCGCGAAGGGGGAGCCAAAGCCGCCGCGCCAGACGATCTCGACGAGCTGGAGCGGCGATTTGCCGAGGGCGGCGAGGAACAGGCCGAACAGCAGGAAGCCCAGGAGCGCAGCCCCGACCGGAATGGCGACGGCTTCGAGGCGGCGCGCCAGCCACGCGCGGATCTGGAGGCCGAAGGCGGCGTCCGGCCGCTCGGCGGCGAGCTTCGAGGGGGCGGCATCCGCGACCACGTCTCACGCTCCTCCGCGATCCGACTTCCGGCGGCCCGGTGCCGCAGAAAGCGTGCCAGCCGGTCTCAGACCGAGCCCCGCACGCCATCGACGAGGTAGTTCGTGGTCTCCATTTCGGCGGCCTTCTCGGGATAGGCCTTGCCGGCCGGCAGCACCTCCCGCCCGGCATTGTCCTTGAGCGGCCCCTTGATGATCTCGTAGCCGCCCTTCAGCATTGCGGCCTTGACGGCGTCCGCGTTGCGGCGGGCTCCGTCGGAGACCGCCGGGCCGTAGGGGCTCATCGTGACGTAGCCGTCGGCGAGGCCGCCGCGGACGAAATGCGCGGGCACCTTGCCGGCCTGCATCGCGGCGATCGCGTCCTTGTAGATGGGCAGCCAGTTCCACTCGGCCCCCGTCAGGTATTTCTGGGGGGCCAGGGGCGACTGATCGACGTGGTAGCCGCACACGAAGGCGCCGCGCCGCGCCGCGGTCTCGACGACGACCTTGGGGCTGTCGACGTGGCAGGTGATGACGTCGGCGCCGCCGTCGACCAGGGCGTTCGTCGCCTCCGCCTCCTTGACGGCCAGCGACCACTCCCCGGTGAAGATCACCTGGCAGGTGATGCTCGGATCGACGCTGCGGGCGCCGAGCAGGAAGGCGTTGACGTTGTTCAGCACCTGCGGGATCGGCTTGGCCGCGACGAAGCCGACCTTCTTGGACTTCGTGGCGTAGGCTGCCACGATCCCGTTGAGATACTGGCCCTGCGCGATGTAGCCGAAATAGGAGCCGGCGTTCGGCGGATCCTTCTCGGTCCACAAGCCACCGCAATGGCGGAACTGGATCTTCGGGTTCTTGCGCGCCTCGGCCAGAAGGTAGGGACTGTAATAGCCGAACGACGTCGGAAACAGCAGCGTCGCCCCATCGAGATTGATCATGCTCTCCATGGTCTTCTCGACCGCGTTGGTCTCCGGGACGCGCTCCTCCTCGGTGATCTCGACGCCGCTCAAGCCCTTCAGGGCCTTGGCGGCCTGGGCATGGGCTTGGTTGTATCCGTAATCGTCCTTCGGGCCGACATAGATGAAGCCGACCGTGAGGGGGGTGGCGGCCTGCGCCTGGGACCGGGCGACCGATCCAAGGCCGACGAGGGCGGCCGTGCCCAGCAACCGCCTGCGCGTAAAGGGAAGCTGTGCCACTCGCAGATCGCCTCATCCAGCCGCCCGGCGGCGGCGACTGGAGGCGAAGTTTAGGCGGAGGCCTGGAAACCGCGAAGCCGAGATTTTCGGCAAACGCACCGATCTATCCGCGGTGCAGCAGTCTAATAACGCCCAATAATCAACCTCGGTCTGGCCAAAACTGCGCCATCGCGTTGTTGCACGCGCGGCGCACTTACGGAGACTGCGGCCAATCGGTCCGAATCGCGGACTCAGCGAAGGCCATCGGTCCGGTGCGGCGTGGGCGACCGGCGCACGGAGCCCGTCGTCAGGTCGCCGACCGAGACCTCGACGTTCGTGCCGTACGCAGTCACGTTCCGCGCGGCCGCCAGGTTCGCCGCGGCCGCCCGGCCTTCAAGGCCGCCGGGCGCCGTCACGGCAGGGATGCCGGCCGGGGCGGTATAGCTCTGGGCCGATGCGGCCGTCGTCAGTGCGAGGCCAAGGGTGGCAGCGGCAAGGAAGCGGGTCGTCATCGGATTCGTCCATCGAACGGGGCGGCTCACCACGCGGCAGAGCCGAAGACCCGTTCATAGATTGGGCACCGATGCCTCTCGATCCAACAGGATCGGCTTATTCTTTGTGCGAATTCACACCGCTTCATCGATGGGTTCGGACCGACTGGTCGCCCGGCGCGGAGGATTCGTCAGAAAACCTCTAGTCTTGAAGGGCTTGATAAATCGTGGCCTGCTCCGCCCGATCCCCGGGCGAATGGCACGGATTTTTCCCGGCGGAGCCGCTCAGTCCAGATCGCGGCACCGGGGCGGGCCCGCGCGCTGGTCCCACGGCCCGATCAGGCTCAGCAGGCGCGCCCGATCGTAGCCTCGATTTGGCCGTGCGGCTCGTCGGTGGGCAGGAACACGGTGCCGGGATTGTCGAGGCCGAAGGGCTGGAGGTTGATCGGGATGTAGTGCTTGTTCGGCATCGCGAAGGCGATCTCGGAGACCTCGGGCATGGCCGCCAGCACCGCCTCGCCCATCCGGTACATGCTGTCCTGCACGCCGTAACTGTAGGTGGTCCCAAACACCGCGATCAGCGTCTCCTGAATGCGGGCATTCGCTTGGCCATAATCGGCCGGCGTGCCGGACCAGGTCCAGGTGGCGTCCATGCTGGTCGCGGCGATCCGGTCGGTCGTGTCCGGCAGCGTCCGATACCGGTCATCGACGAAATCGGACCAGCCCGACTGCGTGGTCTTCATGAAGGTGAAGCCCCGCAAGCCCGAGGCGAGCTCAAGCCCGTCCCGTCCGGCCACGAGGCGGACGTAGCCGAGGCCGTTGCCGTCGAGCGTGAAGGTGTGGCCGTGCGGCACGCCGGCGATCGCGTGGCGCAGCCAGCGCGTCTCGGTGGCCTCGATCGTCACGGTCTCCACCTGCGGGTAGGTATCGAGGAAGACCTTCGCCACGGCTCCGACGAACGCCTCCTTGTCGAGGGAGACGTTCCGGGCCGCCGTGACGTTGACGATGTTCTTGACGCTGTCGGTGGCCACGCAGGCGCGGTTGTCGCCCTCCGTCCAGGCGGCGTCGAAGCGCCCCTGCATGAGCACGGTCAGGGTCAGTTCGCGAGGCGTGTGATGATCGCCGTCCCGGGTCAGACGCATCACCCGAACCCGGCCCTTGCCGTATCGCGACGCCGTCAGGGCCATGTGCATCTCCGGGTTGGAACGGGTTCAGTGGGCTTCGGCGGCCCGGGCCTGCCGGACGGCGTCGGCCCGCGCCGCGCCCACCGTGCCGAGGCCGTTGAAGAACAGGTTCAGGATCACGGCCGAGAGGGCGCAGAGCAGAATGCCCGATTCGAGGAGCGGATGCAGCGCGTGCGGCATCTCCTTGAAGAAGCTGGGGGCCACCAGCGGGATCATGCCGAAGCCGACCGAGACGGCGACCACGAACAGGTTGTTGCGATTGCCGGCAAAATCCACCGTCCCGAGGATGCGCACGCCCGTCGCCCCGACCATGCCGAACATCACGAGACCCGCACCGCCGAGCACGCATTGCGGGACCGCCTCGACCAGGGCCGCGAGCTTCGGGACGAGCCCGAGCCCCAGCATGATGATCCCACCCACGACCGCGACATAGCGGGTCCGAACGCCCGTCACGCCGACGAGGCCGATGTTCTGCGAGAACGACGTGTAGGGGAAGGTGTTGAAGAGGCCGCCGATCACCGTTCCGAGGCCGTCGCCGCGCAGGCCCTGGGTCAGGCGCGCCTCGTCGACCGGGTCCGCGCAGATCTCGCTCAGCGCGAGGAACATGCCGGTCGACTCGATCATCACGACGATCATCACGATGCAGAGCGTGACGATCGAGACGGGATCGAAGGTCGGCAGCCCGAACGCGAAGGGCCGGACGAGGTCGAACCACGATGCGCTCGCGACGTGGCCGAACTCGACCAGCCCGAAGAACCCGGCCACCACCATCCCGATCACGATGCCGATCAGGACGGAGGCCGCGTTGACGAAGCCGGTCCCGAACCGCGTGACGGCCAGGATCACGCACAGCACGAAGGCCGCGATGGCGAGGTTGAGCGGCGCGCCGTAATGCGGATTGCCGATCCCGCCGGCCGCCCAGTTCACGCCGACCCGCATCAGCGAGATGCCGATCACCAGGATGATGGTGCCGGTCACCACCGGCGGGAACAGCGGCAGCAGCCGCCCGATCAGGGGCGCCACCGCCAGCGCGAACAGGCCGGCCGCGATCACGGCGCCGTAGATCCCGGTCAATCCGATCTCGGGGCTCGCGCCCATGGCGATCATCGGCGTCACCGCCGCGAAGGTCACCCCCATCATCACCGGCATGCGCACGCCGATGCCGGGCAGGCCCCAGCTCTGCACCAGCGTCGCGAGGCCGCCCGCGAACAGGTCCGCGCTCACCAGCATCGCGATTTGCTCCGGGGGTAGTTTGAGCGCCCGCCCGACGATCAGCGGCACGGCCACGGCGCCGGCATACATCACCAGCACATGCTGAAGGCCGAGCAGGCCGAGCGCCAGCGGGCCGACCTGGGTGATCGGCGCCGTGGCGGCTTCGACCGTGTCTGGCCCGGTCCCCGCGGAAGCCTCGGATCGGGCGGCGCTCGGCATGGCGGGATCTCTCCGGCGAGCGCGCCGGTCCACCCTGAAGACCGCAGATCCGTGCGCCACGGCCACGGTCGCGCAAGGTATATGCCAAGTCTCGGACGCGACGACGTGAGGACATCGCAAGAGTGGCGGGTGCCGGAGCGGGCTTCGCGGTGAGATCGATGTGCGCGTTGAGGTCAGTTGGCCTGTTGCCTGCAACCGCGAACACGCCGAGGGTCGATCCCGGTTTGGGGCGGTCTGCCGCGCCGGTCGGACGGCTCCCGAAAGGTCAGGCCGAAGCACGGGGCGGCGATGAAAATCCCTCTTACGGACCTCAACACCATGCCGGAGGCCGCCTTCGTGGCGGCGCTCGGCGCCGTCTTCGAGCACGCGCCCTGGGTGGCCCAGGCTGCGGCGGCCCGCCGGCCGTTCGACACCGTGGCCGCGCTCCACGCGGGTTTGTGCGCGGCCGTCACGTCGGCGCCCGACGCTCTGCGCCACGCATTGCTGGCCGGCCATCCGGAACTCGCGGGGCGTGCGGCCCGCGCCGGGATGATCGCCGCCGATTCGATCGCCGAGCAGGCGAGGGCCGGTCTGGACCGTCTCTCCGACTCGGAATACGCCCGGTTCGAGGCCCTGAACGCGGCCTATCGCGACCGGTTCGGCATCCCGTTCATCCTCTGCATCGGGCGCCACGGCCGTGCCTCGCTCCTCAGAGCATTCGAGGCGCGCCTCCAATCCGATCCGGAGAGGGAGATGCGCACCGCGGAGGCCGAGGTGTTCCGCATCGCCGCGATCCGCCTCGGCCGCGTGGTCGAGGAGGACGGCACGCTCCACACCACCGGACGGATCTCCACGCACGTGCTCGACACGGTGCTCGGACGGCCGGCCGCAGGCGTGGCTGTGGAACTCGTCGAGGTCGTGACCGACACCGAGACCGTGTGCGTCGCCCGCGCCGTGACCAATGCGGACGGGCGCACCGATGTCCCGCTGATCGGCGACCGGCCGGTGCCGATCGGGGTCTACGAGATCCGGTTCGCCCTCGGCGACTATCATCGACGGATCGGGACGAACCTGCCGCAGCCGCCCTTCCTCGATGTCGTACCCCTGCGCTTCGGCGTGGCCGAGCCGGAGGGGCACTATCACGTGCCGCTGGCGGCGACGCCCTGGAGCTACCAGACCTATCGCGGCAGTTGAGGCTTGCAGGGGTGACGGGCGGCACGTGACTTGCTGCGGCTTGGTCAACGGTTCCGGGGTACGGGAGTGAATGAGATGCGTCGCGTCCGCGTCGGATGGATCGCCGTTCTGGCCGCGGGCGCGTGGCTGGGCCTGGGAGCCGGGTTCACGGCTGGGCGGCTCACCCTTCCGATGCAGGCGGCGGCGCAGGGCACCGTGACGCCGCCGGCCGGCCAGCCCCGTGTCACCGCCCCGGGCGGTCTGCGCGGTCGCGCGGCGCGCCGGCATCGCAGGATCCACCGGCCAAGCGGACGGCGGTAGATCGCACTCTGACGAGCGCCGAGGACAAAGCCTGCGTCGGATGGGCGACACTGGTCTATCGTCTTTATGGAACTTGTAGCCGTATCCACCATTCGGTCCGTTTATTGATGTCTCGAAGATGAGGCCGCGATGCGAGGGATGATGATGGGGGTCCTGGCCCTGGGTGGTCTTCTCGGGACGGCGGCCACCGCGCAGGCCCAGTCCTACGGTGCCCCCGCCGGCCGCGACCCCGCCACGGCCCCGGGCGGAACCGAGGGCATCGCCGGCCCCCGCAACGCGGCGGAGGCGATCCGCTCAGGCGACGCGGTTGCGGTGCCGCCACGGGGGGACGGCATCCCGGTTCAGGACCCGCCAGCCCCGCCGCCCGGCGTGCCGGCACCGCCGCCGGGCCGGTACTGACGGGTGCCGAGCCCGTTCCGAATGCGCGTTGCGCGGCGTTCGGGATGTCCACCCGGGGCCTATTGCGGCAGCGTGTCGTCGATCCCCTTCACGTACCAGTTCATGCCGAGGATCATCGGGTCGGGCGCGGTCTCGCCCGCCTTCACGGCGACGCTCCCGTCCTGCTTCGTCACAGGTCCGGCGAAGGGGTGGATGGTGCCGGTGGCGATGGCCTTGACGGTGTCCTCCGCCATGGCCTTCACGTCAGCGGGCATGTTGGTGAAGGGCGCCAGCACGACCATGCCGTCCTTGATCCCGCCCCAGGTGTCGTGGCTCTGCCAGGAGCCGTCGAGGACGGCCTTGGCCTCGCGGATGACGTAGCCGTTCCAGTCGTCCACGACGGCGGTCAGCTGCGCCTTCGGGGCGAAGCGGTACTGGTCCGAGGACTGGCCGAAGGCGAGCTTGCCCTGCTTCTCGGCCTCCTGGAGGGGCGCGGCGGAATCCGTGTGCTGGGCCAGGATGTCGGCGCCCTGGGCGAGCAGGGCCTTGGCGGCTTCGGCCTCCTTGCCGGGGTCGAACCACGTGTTCACCCAGACGATCTTCAGCTTGACGTTCGGGTTGACCGACTGGGCGCCCAGCATGAACGCGTTGATGCCGCTCACCACTTCGGGAATCGGGAACGACGCGATGTAGCCGACCGTGCCCGATTTCGTGAGCGTGGCGGCGATCTTCCCGCAGACGTAGCGCCCTTCGTAGAACCGCGCCGAGTAGGTCGAGACGTTGGCGGCGCGCTTGTAGCCGGTCGCATGCTCGAACTTCACCTTCGGGAATTTCCTGGCGACCTTCAGGGTCGGCTCCATGAAGCCGAACGATGTGGTGAAGATCAGGCCCATGCCGGAACGGGCGAGCTTCTCGATCGCCCGCTCGCTGTCGGCCTCCGGCACGTTCTCCAGGTAGGTGGTCTCGACCTTATCGGGCAACGCTTCGGCGAGCGCCTTGCGGCTGAGGTCGTGCTGGAACGAGTAGCCGTAATCGGCCACGGGCCCGACATAGACGAAGCCGACCTTCAGCTTGTCCTCGGCGCGGGCCGGGGCGGCGAGGAGCAGAAGGGCACCGAGACAGGCGCCGAGGGTGGTTCGCAGCATCCGGATTATCCTCTCGGTAGCGGCACCGTTAGCGGTGCGGGGTGAAGTCGCGCCCCAGGGCTGCGGGCACCAGCGAGCCGCCCTGCCGCCGGCCGAGCGAGAGCAGGACGAGCGCCAGGATCGTCGCGACGTAGGGGAGCGCCGAGAGCAACTGCCCGGGCAGGCCGATGCTGGCGGCCTGGGCGTGGAGCTGCAGCACGGTGGCGCCCCCGAACAGGGTCGCCCCGGCCACCACCCGCCCCGGGCGCCAGGAGGCGAAGACCACGAGGGCGAGCGCGATCCAGCCGCGGCCCGCGGTCATCGCGGGCGCCCAGAACGGCGTGTAGGCGAGGGACAGATAGGATCCGGCCAGTCCCGCGCAGGCGCCCCCGAACAGCACCGCGAGGAAGCGCACCCTGCGCACCGGCAGGCCCAGCGCGTGGGTCGCGGCGTGGTCGTCGCCGACGGCCCGCAGGATCAGCCCCGCCCGGGTCCGCCACAGGAACCACGAGACGCCCACCGCGAGGCCGAGCCCGGCATACACGAAGGCGTCCTGCCCGAAGAGCAGGCGGCCGACCCCCGGGACTTCGCTGAGGCCCGGCACGTGGAGATGCGGCGCCGGCTCCCGTTTGAGACCGACATAGCCGGCCCCGACGAGGCCGGAGAGGCCGAGCCCGAGGATCGTGAGCGCGAGGCCCGAGGCCACTTGGTTGGCCGCGAGTCCCACCGTGAGCAGTCCGAACACGGCCGCGAGCCCCAGGCCGGCACCGGCACCGGCGAGCGCGCCCATCAGGGTCGAGCCGGTCTCCACCGCGGCGGCGAAGCCCAAAGCCGCCCCGCACACCATCATGCCCTCGACGCCGAGGTTGAGGACGCCCGCGCGCTCGGTCACGAGTTCGCCGAGGGCCGCGATGATCAGCGGGGTCGCAGCCGTCAGCACCGTGACCAGCACCATCTGGATCGTGTCGAGGCTCATCGCGTCGCTCCGGAGACGAGCCGGACCCTGAAGCGCGTGAGCACGTCGGCCCCCAGGACGAGGCAGAGCAGCAGGCCCTGGAAGGCTCGGGTCAGGTCGAGGGGAAGGCGGAGATCGATCTGCGCCGCCTCGCCGCCGATGGTGGTGATCGCAATCACCAGGGCGGCGATGAGGATGCCGAGCGGCGAGAGCCGCCCCAGGAAGGCGACGATGATCGCGGTGAAGCCGTAGCCCGGCGAGATCGTCGGCTGGAGCTGACCGATCCGGCCCGCGACCTCGACGATCCCGGCGAGACCCGCCGCGCCGCCCGAGATCGCGAAGGCCGCCAGCGTCAACCGAGCCTCGCTGAAGCCCGCGAACCGCGCGGCCCGGGGGCTGGCGCCGACGACCCGGGTCGCGAACCCGAACAGGCTGCGGCCCAGGACCAGGGTCGCCAGCACCGTCGCCACGAGCGCCACGAGCACGCCGGCGTGCAGAGTCTCGCCCTCCATCAGGTACGGCAGGCGTGCCGCCTCGTCGAACGCGACGCTCTGCGGAAAGTTGAAGCCCGCCGGGTCGCGCAGCGGGCCGCGGGCCATGTAGTCGAGGAGCAGCTCCGCCACGTAGACGAGCATCAGGCTCGTCAGAATCTCCGAGACTCCGAGCCGGACCCGGAGGAGGGCCGGGATCATCGCGTAGGCGATGCCGGCGAGCGTCCCCGCGACCAGCATCGCGGGCAGGATCCAAACGGCCGAGCCCGCGCCACCGTGGGTCGCGACCGCCACCCAGCCGCCCGCCAAGCCGCCGACCACGAACTGGCCCTCGGCCCCGATATTCCACAGGTTTGCCCGATAGCAGAAGGCGAGGCCCGTCGCGATCAGGGCGAGCGGTGCCGCCTTCAGGGCGATCTCCTGCAGCGACCACAGCTCGGAGAGCGGCGCTACGAAGTAGACGGCGAAGGCCGCCCCCGGCGAGACGCCGAGGAGCGAGACCGCCACGCCGCCGATCAGCACGGCCGTCACGAAGGCCAGGACCGGCGACAGGGATGCGGCCAGCGGCGAGCGCCGCGCGCGCGGCACGAGATCAAGGCGCATGGGCTATCTCGGCTCGCGCGATGGCGCCCGTGGGGCCAACGGGGACGTCTCGTCCGATCGGCGGCCCGCTCGACCCGCCCATCAGGAGCCCCACGGCCTCGCGGGTCGTCTGGGCGCGCGGCATGGCAGCCGACAGGTGCCCGGCATGCAGGACGGCGATCGATCCCGCGATCTCGAACAACTCGTCGAGATCCTGGCTGATCACCAAAACCGCGCTCCCGCGCGCGGCGAGGTCGATCAGGGCCTGCCGGATCCGCGCCGCCGCGGCGGCATCGACCCCCCAGGTGGGTTGATCGACCACCAGGATCCCGGGTTCGGCCTGGATCTCGCGGCCGACCACGAACTTCTGCAGGTTGCCGCCCGAGAGCGTGCCGGCCGCCGGATCCGGCCCCGCCCCGCGCACGTCGAAGGCGTCGATGATCCGGGCCGCCAGCGCCTGGGCTGCCCGGCGGCGCACGAGGCCGAAGCGCGCCAGCGGCGCCGTGGCCCGGCGCGTGAGGACGACGTTCTCAGACAGGCTCAGGCCGGGCGCGGCGGCGTGGCCGTTGCGCTCCTCCGGCACGAAGGCCGCGCCGAGCCGGCGGCGCGCGTTGACCCCGAGCTGTCCGACGGCGGTCCCGTCGATCCGCACGGCCTCCACCTCGGGCGCCGGGATCTCCCCGGACAAAGCGGCGAAGAGTTCCGCCTGGCCGTTGCCGGCGATGCCGGCGATGCCCAGGATCTCGCCGCCGCGGACGCCGAGGCTGATGTCGTCCAGGGCCGTGGCGTGCAGGCCCGGCGCGGGCAGCGACAGGCGCTCCAGCCGCAGGCGCTCGCCCCCGCGGGGCGCGGCCGGCCGCGCGGCGACCTCCCGAACCTGCGCGCCGACCATGAGGGCGGCGAGCGACGCGGCCGTCTCCGAACGCGGGTCGCAGGCGCCGACGACCCGGCCGCCGCGCAGGATGGTGGCCCGGGCGCAGAGACGGCGCACCTCGTCGAGCCGGTGCGAGATGTAGAGCAGGGCCCGGCCCTCGTCGCGTAGACGCTCCAGCACGGCGAACAGCAGTTCGGCCTCGCCCGGCGTCAGTACCGAGGTCGGCTCGTCGAGGATCACGAGCTTCGGGTTCTGGAGCAGGCATCGCACGATCTCGATGCGCTGGCGCTCGCCGGCCGAGAGCGACCAGACCGGCCGGTCGGGTTCGAGCTTCAGGCCGTAGGTCTCCCCGAGCGCCGCGATCCGCTCTGCGAGCACCGCGCGGCGCAGGCCCCGCTCCATGACCAGCGCGACGTTCTCGGCGACCGTCAGGTTCTCGCAGAGGGAGAAGTGCTGGAACACCATGCCGATGCCGAGCCGGCGCGCCGCCTCGGGGTTCCGCAGCCGGACCGCCGCGCCCCGATGCGTGACGACCCCCTCCGTCGGCTCGAGAAGGCCGTAGAGGATCTTCATCAGCGTCGACTTCCCGGCCCCGTTCTCCCCGAGCAGGGCGTGGATCTCGCCGGCGTGGATTTCGAGATCGATGTGGTCGTTCGCCGTGAACGAGCCGAAACGCTTCACGATGCCGTAGGCGCCGAACAGAGGCCTCGGGTCGTCCGCCGGCTTCGCCGATCCGGTGCCGCCCGCCATGGTGCGCTCGCTCCGCGATGCCTGTGGAGTTCAGTCGGGGTCAGAAGACGTGGAAGGCGAAGCCCGCCAGGAAGCTCTTCTCCTCGGTGCCCTTGAAGCTCGCGGTCTCCACGTTGCCGAACTTGTTCAGCCAGTACTGAAACCCGATGAAGACATCGACCCGATTGGGTTGGTCGTAGATCAGCTTGCCGAGGTCGAGAACGAGGTTGGTGCGCGAGAGGAATTCCAGGCCGCGCTTGGGATTGAACGCGAAGTCGGCCACGTTCTGCACGCCGCGTCCCTTGGGCAGCACGATGTTGTTGAAGCCCGTGATGCTGAGCGGAAGGTTGGTGAAGGCCAGCGGGAAGTTGTAGACGATCTCGAATTCGGGGACGACGTCGAAGCTCTGGTCGCGATCCGGCTGGAGGTTGAAGCCGTTGCGGTTCCATTCCTTGTAGGCGTGCGCGCTCAGGTTGAGGAAGCCCGCCGGAACGTCGAAGGCGAAGTTCAGGCCGCCGACCACGTCGCGCTTCTTCGAGCCGAACGCGTCGTTCTGCGAATTCGCGTCGAAGCCGAAGGCGAGCGACACGTCCTTGACGAAGCCCGGGATTGCGAAGGCCTTCGAGCTGGTGAGCGCGTTCAGGCTGAGGGTGCCCCGGTAGAGACCATAGGCTTCCGTGTTGCCGTAGTCGGAAAAGGCTGGCGCGGCGATGCTCCCAGGCGGGTTCGTCGTGCCGGCCGGGAACTGGGAGCCCGACTTCAGGATGTCGAGCGCGAAGAAGTTCGTGCCGTAGGCCCAGGCATCCGCATGGGTGATGCCCAAAATCTGCTTGGGCGCTTCCCGCGACACGAAGCTTCCGTCCGGCCGCAGGATCTGCACGCCGGGCGAGACCGTCGGGAATTGATAGCGATAGCTGATTTGGGTGTCCGAGAAGAGGAAGAACGACGCTTCCTTCACCGGAACGGTCTCGGGGGCCGTGTCCTTCCTGGCGGTTTCAAGATCTGCCGCGGATGCGGCCGCCATGGCCCAGAGCGGCAGGACCGCAGTCAACAGTACACGCCCAATCATTGCGCCGACCCCCGAATCCCGCTTGGCCCACAGGAGGGGCAGCAACCGTTATGCCAGGGCGTCGCCGAACCGTGTCGACTTCAGCGCGCGTCGCAAAAACACAACACAGTCTCGCAGCCCGGCATCGATATCCTTGGCGGTGCGAAAGCCCGCGCCGGCGGCCGCGTCGGGCAGCGTGTCCGCGAAGCGGAGCTTTGGCCGGACGCTGCCGACCGGGAGGGCGGATCGCTGAGGCAACCCTGCTCAGTTTGCGCGCGCCCCGGTCGTGGTGCCGACAAGGCTGCACGGCGGACACGTTTCGCGCGCGCTCGGCGCTGGTGGCCGCGCATGAATTTTGCGGACGGCACCGGCATCATCTGTTGGACCGTCACCGATTCGGGCGTTCGCGGAGGAGACCGCCATGGCATCCACGACACGCCCCGCCGCGCGCTGCCGCCTTCAGGCCGAGCCGTCCCCGCTGCTGTTTGACCCCGCGGCCACGGCCCTGGCGATCATCGACATGCAGCGCGACTTCCTGGAACCGGGCGGCTTCGGCGAGAGTCTCGGCAATGACGTGGCGCTGCTGGCTCGCGCCGTCGAGCCTGCCCTCCGCGACGCCGTCGGCGCCCGGCTTACTCCAACGCCCTTGGGGGCCGACAGGATCTGCAGGCTCGTGGCGGCTGCCTCAGACAAGGACGCGGCATGGATGTGAGGCCCGACGCCACGCCCGGACCCGCGGGTTCGACGTACCGCGCCCTGCGCGGTCGCGCGGTGAGCCTGTCCGGAAACCCGTTCCTGGCCGAGGGATGCCTGGACCACGTCGAGGATGCGCTCATCCTGATCGAGGGCGGTCGGATCGCAGGTTTCGGCCCCTACAGCGAGACCGTCGATCGGATTCCACCCGGCGTCCCGATCACGCATTACGAGAATGCCCTGATCCTGCCAGGGCTGATCGACACGCATGTTCACTATCCGCAGCTTCAGATGATCGCCTCGTACGGCGAGCAGCTGCTCACTTGGCTCAGCAAGTACACGTTTCCAGCCGAGCTGGAATTCGCGGACCAAGCCCACGCGGAACGGGTCGCGAAGCTGTTCTTCCGCGAGATCCTGGGGGCGGGGACGACCACCGCGATGGTCTACTGCACGGTCCATCCCGGCTCCGTGGAGGCCTTCTTCGCGGAATCCGAGCGGTTCAACACGCGGATGATCGCCGGCAAGGTGCTGATGGACCGCAACGCCCCCGCGGCCCTTCTGGATACGGCGCAACGGGGCTACGACGAGAGCAAGGCGCTCATCGCGCGCTGGCACGGTCGCGGGCGGCAGCTCTACGCGGTCACGCCGCGCTTCGCCCCATCCTGCACGGCAGCGCAACTCGACGCCGCCGGTGCGCTCCTGCGCGAGCATGACGGGCTCTTCCTTCAGACCCATCTGTGCGAGACCACCGACGAGATCGCGTGGGTCATGGACCTTTTCCCCGACCGGGCGAGCTATCTCGACGTGTATGCCCGGTCCGGCCTCGTCGGTCCCCGGAGCGTCTTCGGCCACGCGATCCACGTGAGCGAGGACGATTTCTGCACCTGCCACGCCGCAGGTGCGGCGATCGCCCATTGCCCGACCTCCAACGGGTTCCTGGGCAGCGGCCTGTTCCGGCTGTTCGATGCCCTCGATCCCCGGCGGCCGGTGCGCGTCGGCCTCGGAACGGATGTCGGCGCCGGCACGACCCTGTCGCTGCTCAAGACCCTGGGCGACGCCTACAAGGTCGCGGCCCTGCGCGGGACGAAGCTCGACGCGCTGCGCGCCTTCTGGCTCGCGACGCTGGGCGGCGCCGAAGCCCTGCGTCTCGACGACCGGATCGGGCGGATCGCCGAGGGCTTCGAAGCCGATCTCTGCGTCCTCGATCTGGCGGCGACCCCGCTGCTCGGATTCCGGACCGAGAGCTGCCGGGACATCGAAGACCTCTTGTTCGTGCTGATGACCCTCGGCGATCACCGCACGGTTCGAGCGACCTGGGTGGCGGGCGAATGCGTCTACGATACACGCCGCCCGGACGACCCGCTGCGCTATCCCTCGCGATGCGATGAAGGCCGGCCTTGAGCGGCCCGACGCGAAGGACGGACAAGCACCATCTGGCGCGACGATTGCTTGGCTATAACCCGCATGCGGAGAGGTATGATGCGTCGGCTGGGTCTCGGGTTCGCTCTAGTGGCTGCGTTGTCGACGACGAGTCTGGCGCAGAGCTACACCGCACCTTCTCCGACGGACGTGCCGTCCACGGGCACAAAGGAACTGAACAAGGCCGACCGCAAGATGGCCTGCACGCAGCAGGCCGATCGGCGCAACATGCACGGCCTCGCGCGCCAGCAATTCCGGGCGGCCTGTCGCGGACGTCCGATTCCGAAGCGCGTGAACGCCTGATCCCGCTCCTGCGACGCGGGGGCCCGGCTGCGCCGGTGCCCGATCCGGCGTGAGCGCGAGCAGTGTCCGATCGGATCGGATCGCAGGGCCGTAACCTGCGGCCGCACCCCAAATGGCCTTGTTGCGGCCAGGCGCGTCAGGCTAACGTGGCTGTATGACTCGACGTGCCGCTTCGCGTCCGTTCCGCCGCTCTGTCGCCGGCCTCGCTCTGGGCCTCAGCCTGCTTCAGGCGTCCCCGGCCGCGGCCCAGGCGATCCTGTGGCCTGCGATCGGCTTCGCTCCCCTGCCCTCTTTCGCTTGGCCCCAGACTGCCGAGGACGCGTATGGCCGCTGGACGGGATCCTACGCCCGCTTGTCGACCGGGTACGCGGTGACGTCCGCGCGGCATTTCGGCAGCTATGCGGGCCCGACGATCGGCTTCGAGGGCGGCCGGATGTGGCAGGAAGGTCCGATCCTCTTCGGGATCAGCGGCGGCATCGACTATCTCGCCGGCCTCGATGGGAACCTGACACCGGGCTACGGGCGCCTCGCCTATGCCCGCGACTTCGCCGGCGCCCTGGAGGTGAAGGTCGGGACGCTGCTGACGCCGGACGTCCTGATCTATGCCAAGACCGGCGCCGTGGCCCTCCACGAAACCCTGCGCGTCGGACCGACGCCGTCCACACTCCCGTTCAGCCGCCAGGATATCGCGGTGCGGCCGGTGGCGGGGGTCGGGGTCGAGTGGGCGGTGACGGATCGTCTGTCGCTGGGGGTCGAGGCGGGCGTGATCGGCGGCGGCATCCGCTGACGCTCCACGCGGCCCGTCAGCCGACGCCATCCCACGGGCCGGGATCGGCAGACGCGAGGGCCGCGAGGTCCCGCCACCCGTAGGCGACCTCGGTGAATCGACCTTGTCCGCGGATGCAGGCCTCTGCCTCGAGCCGCGTGGCGCCGCGGCGCTCGTAGAAGCGCCGCCCGATGCGGTTGGCGCGCAGCACCCAGGCTGCGGCGGCGCGGTACTCGGCGTTCCGCAGGCTTCGCGTCATCCGCGCCACCAGCGCCAAACCCACCCCACGCCCCTGAGCGGCGCGCAGCACGTAGAGGCTGCTAACCTCGCCGTCGAACCCGGCCGCAGCCAAGCCCTCCGCGCGCTGGCGGTTGCAGGTACCGAACCCGGCCGGCTCCCCGTGAAACTCGGCCAGGTAGACCATCCTGTCCAGCGTCGGCGGCGGAGTGGCGAGGAGTTGCGCCCACCAAGCCTGCCGCACCTCGACCGTGAGGGCGGCGATCATCGCGTCGGGCAGGAGGCCGGCATAGGTCTCGTGCCAGGCGGCGACATGGAGCGTGGCGATGACGGCCGCGTCCTCCGGCCGCGCACACCGCACCGCGACGGCGGTCGTCTCCCGGGTCTCGATCACCATGCGGCCCCCGCCAGTTCGACCGCCGGGTCCTGCTGCGCGCTACTTCGGCACGAACGCCCAGTAATCGAGATCGAGAATCACCGCCGGGTCATAGCCCTCCCCGACGCGGTCCGGGAAGGCGCCGCAGGGCTGGTTCTTGGTGGCGACCGTGCGCAGGCGCAGAAGCCCGACATCGTCGCGGCCGACATCGGCGGTGGCCAGCACTTCGCTCCAGGCATAGACCGTATCGCCGGCAAACAGGGGCCCGACATGGCGACCGGCATTGATGCCGGCGAGCGCGAACACGTTGGCGAGCCCGTTGAAGCTCAGAGCCCGGGCGAGCGAGATGACGTGGCCGCCATAGATCAGGCGTCGGCCGAAGCGGGTGTCCTTGGCGGCCAGCCCGTCGAAATGGACCTTGGCGGTGTTCTGGAACAGGCGCGTCGCGATCTGGTGCTCGGCCTCCTCGACGGTCATGCCATCGACGTGATCGATCTTCTCGCCCACCGTGTAATCGGCGAAGCGGTGCGGGCTGCCGGCCAGCTCCGTATCGTAGGCAGCGGCGGAGAGTTTCGGCAGGGCGCCCGCGAGATCCTGCGGATCGACCACCTTGGCGAGGCTCGGCACGTGCTCCTCGGTGATCGCGGCCCCGGGGTCGCGCTTGCGCACCAGCACCCAGCGGCAATAGCTCAGCACGGTCTCGCCGCGCTCGTCGGAGCCGACCGAGCGGACATAGACCACGCCGGTCTGGCGATTCGAGCTTTCCTTGAGGCCGATCACCTCCGAGACGGTCGACAGGGTCTCGCCCGGGTAGACCGGCCGCCGGAACCCGCCCTCGGCATAGCCGAGGTTGGCCAGCGCGTTGAGGGAGACGTCCGGAACGGTCTTGCCGAACACCATGTGAAAGGTGAGCAGGTCGTCGAGGGGGCTCTTCGGGTAGCCCAAGGCACGCGCGAAGGCGTCCGAGGACTGCACGGCGAAGCGCGGCCCGTAGAGGCCCGTGTAGAGCGCCACGTCACCCACCGTCACGGTGCGCGGGGTGGCGTGGCGGATGGTCTCGCCGAGGCGGAAATCCTCGAAGAAGCGGCCGGGATTCGTCTTCACGGGCGGGCGATCCTACTGCGCGTAAACGTAGGTTGCGGGCACGGCGTATTCGTGCAGCAGGCGGCTGATGAACAGCAGCAGCAGGATCAGGATGATCGGCGAGATGTCGACGCCGCCGAGATTGGGCAGCAGATTCCGGATCGGCCGCAGCACCGGCTCGGTGATCCGGTAGAGCACCTCGCCGATCTGCGCGACGATGGGATTGCGCACGTTCACCACGTTGAACGCCACGAGCCAGCTGAGGACCGCGCTGGCGATGAGGACGTAGATGAAGAGCTGGACGACCGTGTCGAAGAGCCAGATCAGGGCGTTCATGCGGGTCCGCGCGTATCCTCAGGGCGCCCGCGCCCCGGCGCCTGAGCGGCACTTTGGCGGGCGACGTTGAAACAGGGAATTGACAGGCTGAGCCGCCCGCGCCTACAAGGCCGGCGCCTCGACGGGGCTGTAGCTCAGATGGGAGAGCGCCGCAATCGCACTGCGGAGGTCAGGGGTTCGAATCCCCTCAGCTCCACCAGGTTTCTTTAACCTGTTGGACGGCAACGAACTCATTGCTCGGCAATGAGTTTCCGGGCTAAATTGGTACACCAGACTGGTACACCAAGCCGCCCGAACCCCATGGCAAAAAAGGACGCACGTCTGCAGCTTAGGGGCAGCACGTGGTGGGTCAGGGTCAAAGTGCCCGAGACCCTGCGTCGAGCTGGGCTGATCAAAAAGCGCGAATTTCGAAAATCTCTGGGTACGGGCGATTTTTCAGAAGCCCGGCGGCTGTTGCTGCGTGAGCTCATCGCGATCGATGCTCAAATTGCCGCAGCCAAGCGTCAGCTTAATCCCTCACCGGTTCGGGCGCTGACACGCTCCGAGGCGGAGCACATCGCATGGGCTTGGTTTCATGAGCGTGAGGACGTTCGGCTCGAACGGAAACGAAGCGCAGCCCCTGCTTGGTCGCGGCAGGATGAGTTGATGGACCTGGAGATCGAAGAGGCGACCTTCGCGGACCCAGCGGACACGAACGGTCAGGCCAGCACGTTCAGCACAGCCAAACGGCTCCTTGAGCGCCACGGCATTGCGGTCGATCTCAACGCACCCGAGTTCCGGCACCTCCTGCATCTGGTACGCCGAGCCGCGCTGGAGCAAGCGAGACGAGAACTACGAGACGCGAGAAGCGATTTCTCCTACCACGTTGGAGACACCTTTTTTGCGGGTGCGCCAGCCGATGTCGCGCACCCGTCGAGCGCGGCGAAGCGCACCACACTGCGCGAGCTGATAGCTCAGCATCGGGCCGAGCCTGCTTGGCAAGGCATGTCACCAAAATCGAAGTTGAAGGGCGCCGCTCAAGCTCGCCTGTTCGAGGAGGTCTTTGGGGCCGACCGGGATGTCTCCCAGATCAAGCGCGCCGATGCGGCCGAGCTGGTGAGCCTTTTGGTCAGGCTACCCGCAAGCGCCACGAAGCGATTTCCTGACCTTACAGCGTCCCAGGCTGCCGATGCCGCAGCCAAAATGGGCGCTCCGCCTATGACCCGGCTCACAGCAAGTTCCTACTTGTCCGCCTTCTCCACTCTGATGGCATTCGCCATCGCGCGGGGCGTGCGGGCGGACAATCCAACCGCCGGCCTTTCAGTCGGCGTTGATGGCGTAGCTGCCAAAGATCGACGGCATCCGTTCTCGACAGAGCAACTCGTCAAGATCTTCAACGCCCCGCTCTACACTGGTTGCCAGAATGACGAGGCCGGCTATGCGCGCATTGGCAATCAGGTGATCCGTCGCGGCCGGTTCTGGGTGCCGCTTATCGCACTGTTCACCGGGATGCGAATGAACGAGATCTGTCAGCTACTCGTTCGTGATGTCGCTCGCCTTGATGGAACCGATGTCATCATTGTCGCCCCCGATGATGTCGGCATGAAACGTGTGAAGACAGCGGCAGGCGAGCGTTTCGTACCAATCCATCCCGAGTTGAAGCGTTGCGGCTTATTGCAGTATCGGGACGCCGTAGCCGATCGCGGAGAGGAGCGCCTGTTCCCTGAACTCACTGCGGCAGAAACGTCCGGCTATTTGAGTGATATCTTTTCGAAGTGGTTTGCTCGCTTCCTAGACCACTGTGGCGCAGCCAAGCCACGAACAGCTTTCCATAGCTTTAGGCACAATTATCGGGATGCGCTGCGCGAGGCGGACATCTCGCCAGAACGAGTGCGCGCCCTAGGCGGGTGGTCAAGCGGTCGAACAGAAGACAACTACGGATCAGGGCTGCGAGCAAACTCACTGGCTCTAGAGATTGATAAGTTACGGTACGAAGGTCTGGACCTCTCACACCTCTATCTCTAGCTATCCAATCGCTGACGGTCGATTGAACCCCGGTTCAAAATCGTCCAATCTTTGCGCTTCTGGGCTTCCTAGTCTGCCGATCACGGCTCACAGTGGGTTTCTACAAACCCCACACCACCCTCCACTCTTTGTAAGAGGCAGGCAGCAGCCATGACGGCAGCAGTCGGATACCTGCGAACCTCCACCAAGAAACAAAATCTCGGCCTGGATGCGCAGCGCATCGCCATCGAGCTGTTCGCTGCGGCCCAAGGCTACGACGTCGTTGAATGGTTCAGCGAGCAGGAGACCGGGAAAGGGTTCGACGCCCTCGATCGGCGCCCGCAGCTTGCGGCGGCCCTGGCGAAGGCCAAGAAGCTCCGGTGCGCGGTGCTGGTGAGCAAGCTCGATAGGATCTCAAGGGATGTGGCGTTCATCGCGACCCTGATGACCCAGCGCGTGCCGTTCATCGTGACCGAGCTGGGCGCCGACTGCGATCCGTTTTTGCTGCACATCTACGCTGCCCTTGCGCAGAAAGAACGGGCCCTGATCGCCTCGCGCACTCGGGATGCGCTTCAGCGGAAGAAGGCGGCCGGCGCGGTCCTGGGCAACCTCGTGAACCTCGCTGACGGTCACAAGCGTGGGGCTGCCACCAATGCCCGGTCGGCCGACACCTTCGCGGCCAACGTCATGCCGATCGTGCGCGAGATCCAGGCGAGCGGCCGGACCACCCTGCAAGCCATCGCGGACGCCCTGAATGAACGGCGGGTTGCAACAGTGCGGGGAGGGGAATGGCACGTCTCTACCGTGAAGAACCTGCTGGCTCGCACGGCAGTGCCCACTCAGAGCCCGCGCAATCCGGTAGGCCGCCTCTACGGCCGCCGAGCTGATGCGACGGCAAGGGTTGAGCTGGCCTGATGCCCTTCGACTTCGCGCGCTACGTCTTCAACCTAGACGGCTCGTTCGATGAAGGCGGGGCACAGGCGCTCCGTGCATTCCTCGCCCACCATCTCACGGTCGATCGGTGGGTTGTGGCGAGCGACTACAACACCGGCACCGAGGGCACTGATCACGACGTCTATGCCTTCGCTGTATACCCTATCCCTTTGGCTGGTATCGAGACCGTGCGCAGTACGCTGCGGGCATGCTTTCCCCGCGACTTCAAGCACACGTCACGGATCACCCGCGAGCAGAAGCGGTTCCTCACCACGAACACATGCTTCGCCTTCGTGTTCCTTGTGTCGAAGTCCGACAGCTTTTTGCGCTCTGGTGATCGAGCACGCGATCTAGCATCGTTCCGAAGCTCGGTAGAGCTAGCCATCGCGGAGCTGACAAAGAATGGCACGGATGAATATCACCTCCGCCACCTACGCATGCTCCACAGCGAGGCCGGCAAGAAGGACTTCAGTCTCGCGCTGATGGAACGCGTGCTGCTGCTTGCGCTGTTCAACGCCTACGTGACCTCGAAGCTGACAGCGAATGTACCGGTGAAACGGTTTTGGTGGGTCACGGACAACGAGGGATTGACGCGGTACTGCAACGAGATCTTCGCCACGCTGACGTATTGCAACTACCATGCTCTCTGGGTCCGCAAGTTCGGTCGCATGCCAATGCCGGGGGCTGGTCGGACTGATCTGACGGGTATGGATCGGACCCTCTCCGCGTTGGTTGATGACCTCATCCGCATCCCGGATTTCTTCGCCGCGGTACTGGCTCGCTGGCGACGCGAGCACAATAGGTTGCTCCCGCCGCCGGGGACGAAGCGGCCTGCCATCCGCCGGTACTTCCACATCCTGAACTACTGGCTAAACGAGAATGACAATCTCTGGCTCGGGAACTGCCGCCCTGAGCATAACGGCGACCTGCAAATTGGCCGCATCATCACGGCCAAATCGCCTAAGCGGCTTAAACGCTACCAGTATCGCCTCACATCCACTACTAAGGCTCAGTAGAAGACCGCCGCAATTCCGAGTTCCTTTGTGGCGTAAGCCATTGAGATCTCGATCGAGGAAAGAGCCGATGCCTGCCGCTCAGCAAAAACGCTCTGTCGCAAAGCCCTCGCGCAGAATGCTGGCGGGTAAATCCGCTTCTGCGACCCTTGAGCGTGTGCATCGACCGCCCGAGACCACGATCGCAGCCCACGACGACAAGGCGCTGCACGACGAACAGCAGACGTCGCGCGTTGAGATGCTGATGCTGAAAGGCGTGGTGCGGCCCGACATTATCGGCGTCATGCTCGATCTCGGCACCCGGCAGGTCCAGAAGCTCCAGGACCGTGTGCATGCCCGGTGGGAGATCACCGGAGGCGGCCGAACGATCGCACGCTTCCGCGGAGAGGCATTGGCCCGGCTTGACCTCCTTGAGCAGGAGGGCTGGAGCCGATACGCGGCTTTGTCGAACCGACTGGATCCCAGCCCGAAGGACGAAGCCAAGTTCCTGAAGTTGCTGCTCAACATCCAGGATCAGCGCAACGTCCTGTCGGGGCTAAGCCACAAGGTCATCGAGCGGATCGGCGCGCTTCCGGACCAGTCTGCGGAGGTTGTGTCTCGGATGGCTGCGCAACACGGCCTCGCCACGATGGCCGCCCGCCTGACACAGCTTCTGGCCAAGCGTAGAGACGCTGGAGCCCGAGACGATCGGCCATAAGACTGACAAGGACTGATCCCGCCGGCCGTTGCACCCCGGTGCAAAATTAGGTGCGATGCGGCTCCTCTAAGTCCGCTCAGAGTGGCTTCCAACCAGTCCATTTAGGGTCGAGAAGCTGGATAAGCAGACGTTGGCTTCGAGGGCGCCGCCAGGCAGCCTCGTGCTATGAACCGTCCTTTCCGTTCAGTCTTCCAGCTTGACCGCTACCCAATGGCTTGATGCGGCGCAGGCCAACGCCGAAGTAGGATATGTGGATACCGACGCTGCGGCTTGGGAGGTCCAAGGGATGACTTCAATGCGCAGGGCCGTCCTTGAGGCACACGGTATTAAGTCTGGCCGATTTCCAAGAGCCTGGCGCGTACATCTGATCCAGGAAGAGAAAGATCCACCGTCGCGAAGCGAATGCGATGCCCTTGTATGGTGACGCTTTCTTCGACGTGTCGATCAAGTGACGGATGGAGCAGCGTTCCGCACGCGTTGTCCGCCAGCGCGTCGCCTCGTCCAGCTTGGGAGCGCAAATAGGCGTACATCTGGTAAAGGTGCGGGCTCTTGAACGATACACCCCCGTATTGGCGGGCCGTGAGGATGCCTGTGAACTTGGTGTCGATGACCGTTCGACGCGCTCCGTCCTCTAGGATCACGTCGGCCTGCATGCCCGGCAGCAGGCCTGCCAAGCCAGGGCTTGCCTGGGACAGTTCCCAACCGAGGCTGGGCTGGATACGAACCGTCCACGAGGTCCCGAGTTCGTGCCGGTAGAACCCTGCGACCGCCTTTTCGAAAATCCGGCGCAGCAATCGCTCGTCGCGATCCAGTCGCGTGAGGCGCAGATCGCCCGCCGCCTCCGCCGGAAGCAGGAGGTCGAGAGCCATCGTAGCCACCGCCACCATGAGACGATCGTCGGCGTCGTGCCGCGCGATCTGGTCCGTGGAGGCTTCGACGCGGGTCGGCCGATTGGCACCTACCCCCTGCGCGGCCAGGGTGCGCGCGAGAGCTCTGCAACGCCGGGACAGACCCGGTCTGGGGACGATGGTGGCCATACGTTCGAGAGCGGCCCGTACGAGCCTATTGCGTGGTGTGTCGTGGGTCAGCTCCTCGAAGCGGCAGGCGACCAGTCCACGTCGGAGCAATAATCCGCTCTCGGTTGCTAGCCAATCGATGCGACCACGCACCCGCGGGAGGTTGGCCTCGGCCATCCGATACCCACGCGAGAGGCTGCGCCGCAGACGACGCTCGACCACGGTCGCCAATAGCATACCCAGGAGTTCAGGCAGCTCAGTCTCATCATCGACGTCCGCATCCGCCCGGTCGAGGAAGCCGGCCAGATCTGTCGCGTAGACGAGCAGCATCCAGAGGTTGCGGACGGGAATTCCGACGTAGCTGCGCCATGTCGCGCCGTCGGCGCCGGCCGATGCAGCGCCCACTCGTTAACCCTCCAGCCGAAGCGCGGCTGTCCGCTCGCGCGCCTTGCCTGCATCATCGAACCAATACTCCGCCAGCAGCGGTCCAATCTCGGTCTCGATGGTTTCGTTGTACCACCGGCGCCAGCCGTCTTCCGACAACATTCCATCCGTGACGGGGGTCACGAAGCTGTGGCCGACCTGGAACTGCGCGCCGAGCGAGCGGTCCTCCGTGATGGCGGTGTTCAATGCCTCCATCCTCGCTGCGATCTCGGCGACCAAGGCCTGCGGCATCCCGCGGCCGGTACACCAGCCTTGCCAGGCAGAGCCGAGCTCGGGGCCTAGCGTGACAAACGCGAAGCGTCGGCGCAGCGCAAGGTCGACCAACGCCAGCGAGCGGTCGGCAAGGTTCATCGTGCCGACGATGTACAAGTTCTCGGGAACAAATACGCGCTCGTCGAGCGACCTTGGGTAGGCCAGGCGCAGCGCCTCCTCGGGACCGCGCTTCGTTGCTTCTACCAGCGTCAGCAGCTCTCCGAGGATCTGTGCAGGGTTGCCACGATTGATCTCTTCGATAACGAGCACAAAAGGGCGCTTCGGCTCGGCTGCGGCGGCCTGGACCGCCTCCAGGAAGGCACCATCGGCGAGCCGGAGCCCACCCCGTCCGTCGGGGCGCCAGCCGCGCACGAAGTCCTCGTACGAGAGCGAGGGCTGGAACTGCATGGCGACGAGGCGTTCTGCGTCCATGGCGCCGATCAAAGCGTAACCAAGCCGTTTCGCAAGCCAAGTCTTGCCAGTGCCCGGAGGACCCTGCAGGATGAGGTTCTTCCGACGCCGGAGGAGCGCAACCGCGGCCTCTAGGCGGTCTCTGTCGAGGAAGCACCCCTCGTTAAGGATGGATTGGACGTCGTAGGGTCCTGCGGGCGCTGGTTCCGGCTTTAATACGGGGGCGGGTTCCTCGCCGGGCGCCGCCTCGACCTCAATCTCCGGCGCGATGCGCCACAGTTGCTCGAACTCCGCCGGCAGCGCCGCCGCGTAGTCCTCGCCGTCGTCTGTTAGCACGAGGCGTCCGCCGGCTGCGGGGTCGAGTTGGACAAGGCCCACCAGTCTCGCCCAGGCAACGATGTGAGATCCGGGTTGCAGGGAGGTCCAGGTTGGTACCAAGTCCTGTAGCCGCTTGGCGGCGTCGTTTGGTCGGAGCATGCTCGGCTCGCTGCGGACCATGAGTAGCAGGTGCGCCATCCCGAAAACGCGTCCCACTAGCGGGGCCCGCAGAACCTGCACTGGCTCGCTTGCGATCAGCAGTTCGAGGCCGCGCTCCGTCGGACGGTAGCTGCCGTCCTCAAGGCGGATTAGACCGAGGCCTCCCATGGCCTGAGAGATCATATTGGGTGCTGAGCTGGCGTTAAGTTGCGGCGCCTCGGTTAGGATGACATCGACCAGATCCTCCCGGGCAATGCCCAGTTCCGCCTCGCGCACCATCGTCACTAGCAGGTTGACATTGTCCCTCACCGTCGAGAGGGCCCGGCGCTGCGCGTTAGCGGGCAGCAGGGAAAGCGGCGGGATCGCGCTCGCCTCTTGCTGGGTCTTGGGTAGAGCGACGGCGCCTTCGTCGGCACGCTCCACCTGGGTCTGCCAGAGGAACCAGCAGAATATTGACTGGTCGACTGCCTCCTCGACCGTTGCCGCCGGACCGAGCGCCTCGCGCACCCGTTCGCGCAAACTCGGGTGCTGGGCGACGTAGCCTCCCGGCAGGCGCAGGGCGCTCAACAGGCGCTGCACTCCGAACACCCGGCCAGCGTCCATCAGGCAGCTCATGTCGTTCGGGAACATGGCGGCAAGAAGCCGGACTAAGCGCGCCTTGGGCCGGCGCGGGGTGTAGCGAGGATGCACCCAGGCGAGGACATTATCGAAAAGCGCCTGCAGACGCTTACCGCGGTCCTCAACACCGAGGCTGTCGAGTGACCCACGGGCGTCGAACAGTAGGTCCGCCAATTGTATGTCTTGGTAGGCTCCAACGACAGTGACCGAATGCCCCGGACCGATCCCGGCGACGTCAGATGCATCCCACAACATCCTCTGGAACTCGGGCACGTGCCAAGCTGCTCGGTCAGCCTCGCATACCCTGTGCACCTGCTCCGCGTAGTTCCGACGCCAGTCCCTGGCCCAGTCCTCGTCTCGATAGGAGGCAAAGGGACCTTCGTAGAGATCACGAAGGTCGGTAGAGCTGAGATGGTGCATGCATGACCCTCGTTTCTCGATGCCTAGCGCAGTCCCGAACGGCCGCCAACGCTCCACCAGTCTGAGGGGCTCGGCTACCTAGAAGTCGGCGATGCGCCGCCCCATCCTGTGGCGTCAGCCTCATCGCAGTAGCCGCCTTCGCTGATGCACCGGCACACTGGCGGTGATGCTAACGGTCACGCTATGGTCTCCGTAAGGCAAAACAACACCTCCCGGGGGAACCGTGGCGACCGACCTGCAGGACCTTTCACGCCGCCTATTCGCAACCGCTGACCAGCTCTGGACCAATAGCTCCCTGCGGCCGGACCAGTACGCTCAGCCGGTGCTGGCGCTGATCGCCCTTCGCCAGATGGAGGCAAAGTTCGACAAGGTGCACGCCGAGCTTGCTCCGCAATTTAAGGGACGGCTTAAGGCTACGCCTGCAGACTACCAAGCGCGTGGCGCGGTGTACCTGCCAGAAAACGCCCGGTTCTCGACGCTGCTTTCCCTGCCGGGCACTGCTGACCTGGGAGCGGCGCTGAACGCGGCAATGAAGGCCGTGTCCGATCACAACTCCGATCTCGCTGGCGCCCTTCCACAAGGCTACAGCGGGCTCCCGAGCAGCGTGCTGCAGGAGCTGCTGCGCCTACTCGCTCCTTTGAAGATCGAGGGAGACGCCTACGGATTGGTATTTGAGTATTTCATGGGCCAGTTCGCCTCATCTTTCATGCAGAAGGGAGGGGAGTACTTCACTCCCGCCTCCATCGTGAAGCTCATCGTGGAGGTGATCGAACCTTACCACGGCGCCATCTTCGATCCGACGTGCGGCTCAGGCGGGATGTTCGTCCACTCGGCAGAGTTCATACGTCGGCATCACCGTGCACCTGAGAGTGAGATAAGCGTCTACGGTGCTGAGAAGATGTCGGACACGCTGCGCCTGTGTAGGCTCAACCTCGCAGTGCATGGGCTATCCGGCGATCTGCGTGAGGCTAACAGTTACTACGACGATCCACATAAGCTGATCGGTCGGTTTGACTTCGTGATGGCCAACCCGCCCTTTAACCAATCTGAGGTTGATCGAGCGAAGCTGCTGAATGATACCGGAAAAGTCGACGCCCGCTTTCCACTTGGGCTGCCAACCGTCAACAACGCCAACTATCTTTGGATAAATCTGTTCTACGCGGCACTGAAGCCTTCCGGGCGTGCTGGCTTCGTAATGGCGAACAGCGCCTCTGACGCTGGCGGAAGCGAACGTGAACTGCGGCGAAAATTGATTGAAACCGGAGCTGTGGATGTCATCGTCGCGGTTGGCACTAACATGTTTTTCACGGTGACACTGCCTGTGACCCTTTGGTTCTTCGACAAAGGAAAGGTCAAAAGCGCTCGCGGTGACCGAGTATTATTTGTGGATGCGCGGCACATCTTCCGGCAAATAACACGAGCGCACCGGGTGTTTGATCCTGACCAAATTGAGTTCTTGGCCAACATCGTTAGGCTCTGGCGGGGTGAGGAGGCGGAATTCCTGCAGAGTAGCTTCTCGGGGTTCTCCGAAGCTTTCCCTGACATGCGCTACCGAGACATGCCGGGCCTTTGCCGTGTCGCGACACGGAAGGAGATCGCTGCGCACGACTGGAGCCTTAACCCGGGCCGCTATGTCGGCGTAGCTCCCGGGCAGAAGCAGGAGCATGAGAATTTCGGCGCCAGGCTGGAGGTGCTGCAGGAGGAGTTGGAGGAACTCAACGCTAAGGCTGCGCAGCTTCAGGTGCAGATCGCGCAGAACGTAGCGGAGCTGCTTGAAGCATGACTGATTGGCCCGAAGTTGCGCTGGGCGACCATGTTGAGTTGGTCCCCGGCTTTCCTTTCAAGAGTGCTCGCTACATTGATAGTGCTGTCAGCGCTGTACGCCTGCTCCGGGGTGACAACGTCGCACAAGGCATCCTTCGTTGGGACGGCGCGAAACACTGGCCCGAGGCCGAATGTGACAATTACTCGGCCTTCGAGCTGCGCGAGGGCGATGTAGTGCTCGCGATGGATCGGCCCTGGATCGAGGCGGGCCTGAAGTATGCTTGGGTGCAACCGAGCGACCTCCCATGCCTACTCGTGCAGCGTGTGGCCAGGATGCGTGGCACGAACGGATTGTCCACGGCATTCCTGCGGTACGTCATCGGTTCGCCGTCATTTGTAAATCATGTGAAGAGCATCACGACTGGCGTGAATGTCCCACATATTAGTGGGAAGGACATCAAACGCTTCCGTTTCAGCTTGCCACCTCGAAGTGATCAAGACCGTATCGCGTCTATCCTCGGCGCATACGACGATTTGATTGAGGTGAACCGGCGCCGGATTGCGCTGCTGGAAGAGATGGCGCGGCAGTTATTCGAAGAGTGGTTCGTCCACTTCCGCTTCCCAGGTCACGAACGTTCGGCAATGGAAGGCGGCCGACCAGAGGGATGGCAGCAGCTCACGTTAAGCGAACTTGCAGATGTCCGCCTCGGGAAGATGCTCGATGCCGCTAAGAACCGCGGTGAATTGAGGCCGTACCTCGCAAATATCAATGTACGATGGGGGAGTTTTGCTCTGTCTGAGCTTCGCTCGATGCGATTTGAGCCAGACGAAGCAGAAAAATATGGGTTAGCTTATGGTGACATCGTGATGTGCGAGGGAGGTGAGCCGGGGCGTTGTGCGATGTGGAAAGGTGAGGCTCCGCAGATGATGCTCCAAAAGGCGCTTCATCGTATCCGATCTAAATCAAACATGGACAGAAATTATCTCTTTCACTACTTATTATTTTCGGCAAGATCTAAGCGGCTGTCTGGTCTATTTACGGGCTCTACAATTAAGCACCTACCGCTTGAAAAGCTCTTGAACTTACGGGTTGAGGTGCCTTCCAGCCGTCTTTTGAAGCAGTTCGGGAAGTTGGTTACGCCTATCGAGGCTCAGGTTGGGACGTTGCAAGCAGTCAACCGAAAACTCCTTGAGATGCGGGAAATCTTACTTCCTCGGCTCGTCTCGGGAGAGCTGCCCGTCCCCGCCGCCGCACGCGAGCTGGAGGCTGCTGCCTGATGGCACCCGCCGGCACCCCTCCCTCCCTCTCAAGCGCGATCGCCAGTGAGAAGGCTTTGGTGGAGATACCGGCTGTCGAACTGCTGCGGTCCCTCGGCTGGCAGCATAGCGACCTCATGCAGGAAGAGCCGGGAGCCAAGAACGTTACCGGCCGCCTCTCCTTCCGAGAGGCGATCCTACCGTCCCGTCTCCGCACGGCAGTCCGCCGCTTGAACCCAGCCCTGCCTGAAGAGGCGCTGCTCGACGCCGAGGCGAGGCTGACGGAGGATCGCTCCACCATGCTGCCGGTGGCAGCGAACCGCGAGGTGTACCGCCTGCTGCGTGATGGCGTGGCGGTCGAACTGCGTCAGCCTGACGGCTCCTTAAAGCCCGACCGAGTGCAGCTAATGAACTGGGCCGACCCCTCTGCCAACGACTTCTTCCTGGCTTCGCAGCCCTGGTTCGCCAGCGAGTTGTACACCCGCCGCCCCGATGCGGTTGGTTTCGTGAACGGCATCCCGTTGCTGCTCTGCGAGTGGAAGGCTCCGACCCAGCCCGTTCAGGAGGCTTATGAGGCGAACCTGAGCGACTACCGGGACACGATCCCGCGCCTCTTCGACTTCAACGGTGTTACCATTCTATCGAACGGCATAGAGGCCCTGATAGGCCCCTCACACAGCACTTTCGAAGCCTTTGCTCCTTGGAAGAAGCTGGAGGAAGATGGGCCTGAGAGCGTCGCACTAGAGACCCTCCTTCGAGCGACGTGTGAACCCTCCCGCTTCTTCGACCTGATCGAGAACTTCCTCCTCTTCGATGATGCACGAGGCGGCCTGAGGAAGGTGGTTGGGAAGTACCATCAGGTGCTCGGGGTCAATCGGGCCATTGAGGCCGTCCAGCAGATCGGGGAGAACCGAGGCCGCCTCGGTGTTTTTTGGCATACGCAGGGCAGCGGCAAGAGCCTGACCATGGTCATGTTCGCTGAGAAAGTGCTTCGCCGCCTCGGTGGGAACTGGACCTTCGTGGTGGTCACGGACCGCCAGGAGTTGGACGAGCAGATCGCTGGCAACTTCGCCTCGGTAGGCGCACTCGCAAAGAACGTGGAGCAATGCCAAGCCCAGACTAAGGCCCACCTGCGCGAGCTGTTGGCCGGGCAAGAGCGGTATGTCTTCACGCTGATCCACAAGTTCTCGACAGACAGAGGTGAGCCGATGCCCGTCCTGTCGGAGCGCAGCGACATCATCGTGATCACGGATGAGGCCCACCGCAGCCAGTACGACCAGCTCGCAGCGAACATGCGCCGGGCTCTCCCGAACGCTGCCTTCATCGGCTTCACCGGAACGCCGCTGATTGCTGGGCAGGAGGAGCGCACCCGGGAAATCTTCGGTGACTACGTCTCTGTCTACAATTTCGCCCAGTCCATTGCTGACGGTGCCACGGTTCCCCTCTACTACGAGGCCCGTAAGCCGGAGCTGCAGCTCAATTCGGAAGAGCTGAGAGACGAGCTGGACAATTTGCTGGACGATGCCGCTCTCAATGATGAGCAGGAGGCTCGACTTCAGCGAGAGTTCGGCCGGCAGTACCACCTGGTCACCCGTGAGGACCGCCTGGACGAGATCGCCAGGGACCTCGTGCGCCACTTCTCTGCTCGCGGCTACCTCGGCAAAGCGATGTTCGTGGCCATCGACAAGGCCACTGCGGTCCGCATGTATGCCAAGGTGAGAGCGGAGTGGGCTGCACTTATCGTCCTCGAGGAGGCCAACCTCGCAAAGACGCCTCACGAAGCCCGTGAGGCCCTTGAGCCGCGCCTGGAGTGGATGCGGTCGACCGACATGGCCGTGGTTGTCAGCCAGGGACAGGGTGAGATTGCAGACCTGACGGCTAAGGGGTTGGACATCCTCCCCCATCGGGAGCGGATGCTGAAGGAGGACCTGGAAAGCAAGTTCAAGGACGCTGACGACCCTTTACGGCTGGTGTTCGTCTGCGCCATGTGGATCACCGGCTTTGACGTGCCGACCTGCAGCACGGTCTACCTCGACAAGCCGATGAAGAACCACACGCTGATGCAGACTATCGCGCGTGCCAACCGGCGAGCCCCGGGCAAGAGCGCGGGTGTCATCGTGGACTATGTGGGTGTGTTCCAGAACCTTCAGAAGGCACTTGCCATCTACGCCGCGAAGAACGCAAGCGGCTCCCCAATCCGTGACAAGGACCAGCTAGTCACCGAGCTGACGCAGGCTCTCGCTGAGGCCCGAGAGTTCTGCACCAACCTGGGTGTCGACATTGACGCGATCCTCGCTGCCGACAAGCTCGCGAGGTTAGCTCTCATCAGTAAGGGGGTAGAGGCGCTCGTCGCCCCTGATGAGCAGCGGCGCCAATTCTTCCGCCGCTCTGGAGCCGCCACGCGGGCCTACAAGGCGCTTCTACCAGACGAGCGTGCAGCCCCCTTCCTGAAGCCTGTGGCGGCCCTCCATGTCCTCGCTGAGGCTGTCCGCGCTAAGCTCGGCCCAGTGGACATCTCTGCCCTCTCAGCCAAGATCGAGGCCCTCCTTGATGAGAAGATCGAGGGCGTGGCGATCACCGCTCCCATCATCCAGGGGGACGACGCTGCTGGCAGGGTAGACCTATCGAGTATCGACTTCGAGAAACTGGCCAAACTGTTCGTCACCCAGCCCAAGACCGCTGGGGAGCAGCTGAAGGCCAGTGCTGAGAAGAAAGCCCAGGAGATGGCGCAGCGAAATCCCACGCGCGTACACCTCGTGGAGAAGCTCGAACGGCTGGTGAACGACTACAACCTCGGCACGCTCGCCAGCGAGACGTTCTTTGAGGCGCTCAAGAAGTTAATCTCGGAAATGAAGGAAGAGGAGCGTCGTGGAGCTCGTGAGGGCCTTACTGAGGACCAACTCGCCATCTTCGACCTCCTCACGAAACCTGAGCCCAAGCTTACAAAAACCCAGGAGGACGAGGTTAAGCGGGTCGCCCGTGACCTGCTGGAGAAGCTGCAGGATCACCTTCGGATTGCCGGATGGCAGCAAAGAGTGAGACCCAGAGCTGCCGTTCAGTCCACCATCCGCTTCACGTTGAACGATCTGCCAGAGGATCCTTATGATGAGGACATCTGGGAGGGGAAGGTCGATGCTGTCTGGCAGTTCGTTTTCACCCGATATCAATCCGGTGCGGCGGCCGTCAGCACCTCGGGAAATATGGCCAATCTCCGCTGAGCATTTTGCACCGGGGTGCAAGTTTTTCTGGAATGCGGCCTGTGTTGCAGCGATAATGTAGGGTAAATTACAGCTCATATTAGGTGAGCCGCGATGACGCTGAAAACAACTTATTGGGCCCGTCATCTTCCACCAGATCACGTCCGCATCGGCATCTCGCGCGGCTCGCCGCGGTGGATGAAGGCACAGCCCAGGATCCCGGAATTAGCGCCGGGCCAGTGGCTCTACACGACCGAGGATCCGGAAGAGTATCGCGTCCGCTACGTGCGGCAGCTTGCGGACTTGGATCCAGTTCGAGTTGTCGAGCGGATACGGTGCGAGGCCGGCGGGAAGACACCCGTGCTGGCCTGCTTCTGCAAGCCGGGCGGGTCCAACTGGTGCCACCGGGCGTGGGTCAGCGTGTGGCTCGCGCACCGGGCCAGCTTGGACGTCCCTGAGTTCGGTATGGAAGACGCAGGTTCGGGAGCCTCGCACCCACTGCTGCCGAAAGAATATCGCAGGTCCATTTCAGCGCCCGCACGGCATGCCCAATTGCCCCTGTTCTGACGGCTCGGTCATGGCAGGCGCCACTTGCACATAGGTGCAAAGGATTAATCTTCAGCAACGTTTAGCGCTTTCTCAGGAGCTCCTCGACATCAACTGAAAGGGCTGCTGCGATGCGGCTGAGAACGAGAATGCTGGGGTTCCGTTTCCCGCGCTCGACATCGCTCAGGTAAGTTTGATGGATCTCCGCACGATGCGCGACCTCCTCCTGCGTGAGGTCGCGACCTCGGCGCAGGTCCAGCACGTTCAACCCCACACGCACTCGGACGTCCATCCGAGCACAGGATGGGCTGGGCTACCCGTCCACCATCGACTAAAAGGTATAAACGCAGCTCTTTCGCGAGGTCGTTATGCTCCGCAGGTTCCCCCGTCTCCTCCTTGCGGCAGTCGCCGTGATCGCGACTGGATCCGAAGCGAACGCGGCTCAGCATTTCATTCAGACATATATTGATGCCCAAGGTGGATGCGGCAGCAACGCGGCAGCTCCCCTAAGCTTCGTCCTTGCTGGTGGCGGGTTGCAAACGCCATTTGGAAAGCCAGCAGGCGAATGGACGGACGACGACTTGGCAGCACTCCCGCGGATCCTAGCAGAGTGCGAGAAGGCTGCTGCGGGGGTCAACTCCTTCCGAGCTTCCGAGATTAGGGGCGAAGCGAGGAACCTAGAGGCGCGCGTGCCGCGGCTCGTGCAGGCCGCTCGGGTCGAACAGGCCAGACAGGCCACGCAGCTTCAAGCTCGTCGGGAGATCGCACAGAGCAGGATTTCCGCAGCAAGGGAGCAGGCCGAGAGAGGGAGCGCCGCCGCCGATGCTGAGGTCAGGCAGCTTGAGGCTGAGGCGGACCGAGCTGAAGCGGATACAAGGCAGGCTGTGCAAGCGGGAAGCCAAGCTTCACGCCGACCGCAGGACCGCACCGCAGGAGTGGATGCGCCCCCATCAATCGGCGATCGAGATGCCAGCTCTTGCCCCTGGAGTGAGCAGGATCGAAAGAGCCGACCCGAAATATCCTGTCAGAAGCTGACGGAGCAGTTCCTTCTGGGTCTTAGAGGAGCAAAAAGGAACGGCGTGGAGCAGGCCATGAAGGCCGTCGGGAAACGCATCAATGAAGACGGCTTGCACTTCATCAGCGCGTATCAAGATGAGGATGTGAAGGGTGGATCGGGGATTGCGAACTTCGAGTTTGAAAACGGAGAAGTGATCCTGATCACGGCTTCTATCGACGCTAAGGATCGGCCTCATTCTAGGTTCATGTGGAATGGCAGGACCGGATTTTCCTGCTCGGATCTCGGCTCTTCTAGCAGAACATGCGACTGAAGCGGGGCGCCTGTGACGGGTCTCAAAGATCCAACTTAGAAAAGGTACTTGAAAACAGATGTGCCCGTCGTAGGGCCATCCTGGGCTCCGCAGGGCCTATCCTGAAGTTACCTTGAACCCACTTCGAAGGCTGGGTGCTACAGGCTGCTACGACGCGTTGCAGTCTCCTCGAATTGTGCCGTCACATTAACAGCCAGCGGCCTTGATCCGAGGCTTGGTTCCGTCGGCTATGGGTGGTTTTCTGCTGGTCCGCTTCCGAACGGCGGATGCATGAAGCGGACTCGTAGTTGAGACTGCTCACGAACCATCCGGCACGTTCGCGAAGTGGACGGTGAGTGTCTGCTCTCGTCAAAAGTTCGGACGCTGCACCCAGGGCTTAGGCGGAACAGTGATCGCCGCTGGCACGTCTCCCGTCGAAGGAGCGCGAGATGCAGGACATCGTCGGGAAGATCGGGCAGGCGCTGCTGATGGCGGCCGGCATGGCGTGGCAGACCGGCTGGACGCTCCTGCTCGGCTTTGCGATCTCGGCGCTGTTGCAGTCGGTCGTCTCGACCGAACAGATGAAAAAAGCGCTCGGCCGCAGCGGCCCCAAAGAGTTGGCTCTGGCGTCCGTCGCTGGCGCGGCGTCCTCGTCGTGCTCCTACGCCTCGGCGGCGATCATGCGCACTCTGTTCAAAAAAGGCGCCGCGCTGGCGACCGCGCTGGCATTCATGTTCGCCTCGACCAACCTCGTCCTTGAGCTCGGCATCATCCTCTACCTGCTGCTAGGTTGGCAGTTCATGGCCGGCGAGTGGATCGGCGGGATCGTGCTCGTCGTGGTGATGAGCATCCTGGTCAAGCTGACCTATCCTCAAACGCTCGCTGAGGAGGCTCGCAACCACAAGGAAGCGGCCGGTGGGCATAACCACATGGCGATGACGGTGGAGGGTGACACACTCAGCCAGCGGCTGGCCAACCCGCAGACCCGCATCCACGTCGCTCAGAACTTCACCATGGAATGGTCAATGCTGTGGAAGGATCTCGCGATCGGCTTCCTGGTTGGCGGGTTCCTCTCGGCCTTCGTACCGGACGACTTCTGGAAAACGCTGTTCCTGACCGACGCCTCACCCTGGCTCAAGGTGCCGCTCAACGCCCTGCTCGGGCCCTTGATTGCCGTGCTGACCTTCGTCTGCTCGATCGGCAACGTGCCGCTCGCCGCGGTGCTGTGGGCCGGAGGCGCCAGCTTCGGCGGCGTCCTGGCGTTCCTCTATGCCGACCTGATTGTCTTGCCACTGCTCGACACCTACCGGCGCTACTTCGGTTGGAAGATGGCTGTCTACATCGCCGGGGTGTTCTACCTGACGATGGTCGTCGCCTCACTGGTGATGGACCTTTCGTTCACCGGGCTGGGTCTCGTACCGAGCCATGACACCGACGTGCGGGCGCAGTTGACCCACTTTTCGCTAAACTACACGTTCTGGCTGAACCTGCTGTTTGGGGTGCTGGGCCTCTACCTCTGGTGGGTCAGCCGACAGCATCCGATGCAGCATGGCCACGGGTAAGCCAATGATGGCAGCCCCGGAACGCCGGTGCTGCGTTGGCGTCAGTCGGTGACCTCTTCGACGCCTTCGGTCACCTCATCCCGGCCTCCGCCGGGCGCAGGATGGACGGCGTCAGGACGAGGCTTGGCGATGCCGAACGATGAGCGGTCGGATCGAGCGCTGGCCGACCGTGACGCGATGCTGATCATCGGCGCCCTGTTCGCGCTGCAGATCGTGTTTCTGCTCGGTATCTTCGTGGGGCTGTAAGGTCCCACCGCACGGCGACAGATCGACGACGCCTTGCGCACAAGGTTGGCACCGGATCAACGATATATCCTGTGGCGGGGGCAGTCCGTACCGTCGTCAGCGCTCCCCGATCCGGGTCGGGTTCGGCTCCGTGATGTCCTGTGCCGGGATCGAGGGCCTATCTTCGTTCGAGCCTTCGTCATCACCGGATAATGGATCGTGTTTGACCTCTTCCGGATCCGGGACGTCGACCGGAAGTCCCCGGGGACCGAGATGTTTGCGGGTGTGAGAACCACCCGGGGTTCGGTACCGATCCTGTGGCATCGTCAGATCCTTGAGAACGGGCCTTCCTCGGGACCAACCTCGCTGCGATCCCCGAGCAGGTGGCGCCCCGATGCGATGATTTGGATAATCTCGCGGCTGTCGCATTCGCGACGCGCAATGACTTCCAGTTCGCGCAGGTAGGTGATGACCGGCTTGCGGGCGCTCGGCGGCTGCCGAAGGACCGGCTTGACCTTGTCGGTGACATGGTCGGCGACGGCATCCCAGAACGCTGGCGAAGGTGCGGAGGCGTAAGACATCATCAGCTCCCGGCGTGTTGAGAGGATGAAAGGATGACCCCGCCAGTTGTGATCGGGGGTATGCCAAAACCGGCGGGGCCGACCGGAAACGCTCCGGTCGATCTCGACTTAAGGGTCGAGGGGCACTGACAAATCAACCTGGATTAAGGCGCGGCCAAACTTTCCGTGAAACGTGACGCCAGTCCCTATCAAGGCGTCGGGTCGATAAGCTTCCCACTGCGTTGCGCTATCCCACCGAAGCGAACGAATGCCTTGAGACGCTGGCTGGACAAGGCGCATCGTCCCACGGCTGTCATGCCTGCGCACGACGCTCCGAACGCCATCTTGGCTTGATGAGGTTAGTATGCTGGTCCACGTCTTCAGCGATCTCAAATCTAGCTACGCCTTCACCGCAGACCCGACGGGTTCGAACCTCCCCGACGAGGGTGGCCAGTGGCAGCACCGCAAGACCATGGAGCTTCGGGATACCGACAAGCGGATCGGCATGGACTCCAAGCAAGCGATCCAAGCGATCCAGACCAAGGGCTACTTCATCGTCCCGGCCGAGATCGGCAACCTGAGCGGCTAATCCGACCGGGGTGCGGCCTTGCCGGACGGGTAGAGGTCATATCAAGACGCAATCGGTCACACTCGTGCGAAGGGTGCAGCTGAGTTCCAGCGCTACCGTCTACTGCGCTTGCCCTATTGGAACGTCGCGCTCCGCGTCCGCTTTTGGGCAGAATGTCGGGGTCCGGTTTCCGCCCTGTGCCGAAACTACCAGGCGGCTAGAGGACGGCCGCTTTGGGGTAGCACCGACAATGCTTCCGGCGGCTGGGTTGGGTCGTATGCGGAATGACCGGACAGGGTGGATTGCGGCCAGTCCGCTTTGGGACAGCGATGCATGGAAGCTGACGTCGCGGTTGTGCCCGCACACGACCCATGGCAGGCCCTGCAAAAATCCGCTTTCAGGTTGTGAGGCGATAACCACGCTGATGCTTGGCGGCTCGCCTGAGACGGTCATCGCCCGCTACCGCGAACACGTCGCTTTCAGCACCAAGCGGCCTTCAACAGTCTAGTACAAGGCTCCGATCACGCCTCGCTTTGGTGTTCGTGCGGTCGCCCATCGCCGGTAGTGCGTGATCGCTATAGAAAGCCGCCTTATGATGGAACACCAAGCTTAACATCAATCTATTCTGCGTGTTATCATCGGCTGATCCGGCACAGGCGCCGATGACTGGGAGAGCCGTGTGCTTCCCCCAGCGATCCGAGGTGGAGCGCCATGAACACAGCCCCCATCCACCCCCCCTGTAGCATGCTCATCCGCAAGCTTGAGAGCGCCGCCACCCTCTCAGATGCGGAGCGTCAGGCCATCCTGAGCCTGCCAATGCGGATCCACAATTTCGATGCTAGAAAGAATATCGTCTTCGAGGACGATCAGCTGACGCACTGTTGCCTCATCCTCGATGGCTGGGCCTGCCGCTACAAGATGCTCAGCGAGGGCCGGCGCCAGATCCTGTCGTTCCATATCCCCGGCGACATCCCGGACCTGCAGAGCCTGCACATCCCGACGATAGATCACAGCATCGCTACCCTGACCAAGGCCGTCGTAGCCATCATCCCCCACGAGAGCTTGCGAGAGCTGATGGCGCGCCACCCCGGCCTCGCGGCCGCCTTCTGGCGCGACACGCTGCTCGATGCCGCGATCCTCCGCGAATGGTTGATCAGCATGGGTCAGCGCTTGGCCTTCGAGCACGTCGCACGCTTATTCTGCGAGCTGTATTTGAGGCTGAGGTCGGTAGGGTTAGCCGGAGATCACCGCTGCCCGATGCCGATCACCCAAGCCGATATTGCCGATGCGCTTGGGCTCACGTCCGTGCACATCAACCGTGTTCTGCAGGAGATGCGCGGCCGGACCCTGATCACGCTTCGAGGCCGAATTCTCGTGATCGAGGCGTGGGACGAACTTCTTCGGATTTCGGAGTTTGACCCAACGTATCTGCAGTTGAAGAGGCGGCCGGATGACCCTACGCCTACAACCCGTGCACGTTGGAACGGGCAGCTTCGACATCAACGGCCAATTGGTCTTCGATGACGACCTCCTCGCGGCGGTTCTGGTGCAGCTTTCAGATTTCCACGAGAATTTGGCCGGGATGTGGTTCCTGGAGGCGGGCTTCGGTCGGTTGGGCACGGCACACCAGCCCACGTTCGCCGATCTCGACGCCGCGCAAACCTGGATCGCGCAGAGGCTGGCACACGCGGCTTGAGCTACGGGTCCAGATCCGCTCCCTCATCGGCTTACCCTCGCAGGCGCTGCCTCACCCACCGCGTCGCGTTCTCCAGGGTATCGAACACGGGCGGGCGTACCTTCGCGAGCTGCCCCAGTCTGACCTCCATGTACCAAGCCCCGCGTCGCTCATGCTCGGGCGCATCGAGGCGGACCAGCACGGCAACGAGGAACCCGTTGGCGATCACGAGCATGCCAACCCGGTCCGGGCTCCCCGTATCGACGGAGATAGGCCGGAGGACGACCAGGGGCTCGACGTTGTCCTGGCCCGCCAACCTCTACCCGCCCTGGACGCTGCTCAGCCACGGCACCTGCCGGCGGCTACTCCAACGCGCGTTCCTGAGGTGGAGGTAGTTCGGGTTGAACCCGCAGTACGCCTTGAGCTGCTCCACGTCCAGGATCGTCAGGACCCGGCGCTTGAGGTGGATCAGACCGAGCGCCCGCAGCTCCCGCAGCGTACGGCTGACCTGCACGTCCGACAGACCGACCGCGTCGGCGATGTCGGTCTGCGTGAACGGGAAGGCGTAGCTGTTGTCGGTGACGCGTCCCACCGCGTCCAGGCGCAGCAACAGCTCACAGAACAGGTGCGCGATGCGCTGATCCGCCTGTCGGCCGCCGATGTTGACCAGCCACTCGCGCAGCACGGCCTCGTCCACGAGGGCGCACCACATCAGGGCCCGCGTCACCCGCGGGTGGTTGGCCGTGATCTCCTCGATGGCGTGCCGCGGGATCTCGACCGTTTTGCAAGGCGAGATCGTGCCGATGGCGTGATCCATCTGGTCGAGGATGAAGATGTTGAGGTCGCAGAAGTCGCCGGGCACGAAGAAGGCCATGATCTGGCGCTGGCCGTCCGGGAGAACCTTGTAGCGGCAGGCGAAGCCGTCGAGGATGAGATGGACGTCGCCGGGTACGTCGCCTTCCTGGATCAGATCGATCCGCGCCGGCACCTGCCGCAACCGCGGGACGAACGTCCGTAGCGCGGCGCGGTCGGCGTCGCTCAGTTCCTCGAAGCTCTCAAGCTTGCGGATCAGCGCATCTTGCATCGGACTATGACACCGAAGGGCGATCTGCCTCCTTATGACCGGCTGAGGATCAAACCTCCGTCATAGGACGAATTTCTGCAGCCATCGGCAGGTAAACAGCCGACGCCGTATGACGGTTCACACAGGATACACGGGAACAGAGCCTCAGAGCACGCGATTGGGCGGACATCTGGATTAGAAGATAGCGAAAGCCACCTCCCACAGTGAGGTTGGGTCACAGGCGGAACGTCGTCTTCCTGGCGACAAGCCAAGTTCGTCTCACCACCCCGAGCCGACGTCGCTGGACGGCTGACGAACGACCGCTTTGGGGAAGCACCGATGGCGTCCCAAGCGTCCGCGTTGGGTCGCAAGCGGACGGGACCAAGCGTCAGATTTGGGCATTCAGGTGTATGAAACCCTGGCTGAGCATGCTCCTATCGTCTGATGGATAGCATCGAGCGAACCGCTTCCGGATCGGGCCTGAGCATTGTCTACCTGCTGACCAACCCAGCGATGCCTGGGCTCGTGAAGATCGGCCGCACGGCACAAGACACCGCCCAGGCACGCCTGGATCAGCTCTATACGACAGGCGTACCGGTACCTTTCGAACTCGTCTTCGCTTGCCGGGTCGAGGACGCAGTGCGGGTTGAGCAGGCCCTACACATTGCCTTTGCTCCCCAGAGGGTCAATGCGCGGCGTGAATTCTTTCGGATAGAGCCAGAGCAGGCGTTAGCTATCCTTCGTCTGCTTCACATCGAGGATGCGACCCAGGCGGTAGAAGAGCAATCATCTTCAATTTCCGAACAGGAACTTGGAGCGACGCGTGCGCTTCGAGCACGGCGGCCAAATCTCGATTTTACGGTCTTGGGCATACCGATTGGTGCTGAGCTGCGATGCACGCGGAACGATGCCGTGGTGGTCGTCGTCGGACCTAGAAAGGTACGTTTCGGGACCGATGAGCTATCTCTTACCGCAGCGACACGTGAGGCAATGCAGTTGGACTACAGCGTCGCTCCAGGACCGTTCTGGAGTTACCAGGGCCGGACCATCCATGAGTTTTACGAGGACGCATATGGAGAGTTGTCCTCTGAATAACCAGGCTCATCGAAATTGCACCCCGGTGCAGAGGGGTCTGCTCGGGCATCTGTGCTGCCGCGCTTTTACTGTTTCGGTAGCGCCCGCAATGATGTGAGCGCGGCGCCGTAGTAGGGAGCAAGGACGTACTCCGTTCGGCGTGAGCGAAGTGTTGCTCGGCCTTGCCGCAAGAAGCCGGACAGGATTAGGCTATCTGCGACCTGTTGAATGCGCTCGTCGGTCGTGCGGCTGAGGCCGTTGTGCACGATCAGTAGCGAGAGAACGCGGTTCATCAAGCCAAGGTCGCTCCCGCACGCACGTGAGACGGCGCTCAGCAGGCTCACGAGAGCGGTAAGTCGAGGGGCAGCCGATCCTCGGCTTTTCTCATACGCTTCAAGAAACTGGGTAATGCGTGCCACTGCATTCTCCCTAACCCCTACCAGCACCTCCGCTACGAACGCCGATGATCCAGAGTAGTGCTCTTTTGTAAGCCGGCACGCTTTGAGGGGTGCACGCGTGTATCTGGCCTCGACACGGAGACGGTCGTGAGCCTTTGCGTAGATCGAGAGATCGACCCCCGCCGCTCCGAGGCCGATCTTCATCGCAGGCATGTTGCTGGTCCGGCTCATTCCGTGAGTGGGCGACTTTCCATGATTTTCTACCGCGAAGAGGGGAGACAAGCTTCGCCCGTGTTCCGCAATCTCGGCCACGCGAAGGGGGGCGTTGGCATCCTTGAACTCGGCGTAGATTTCTGCGTGCTTCAGCGTCCACCGCTCGAGCGGAGGCAGGCGCAGAAGCGGCTCGTGCGATTTGTTCTTTAGTTCGAGATCGTGCAACGTACCGACTGCCTCTGTCACGACATCGAGCACCGCGGCAGCGTAACTTTGGGTCAGGCGCGGCCAATCCGTTTGGACTGCCATGGGGATCAAGCGGTCGGGAACGAAGTTATCGTTGCCGTCGAGGGTGAGTGCCCGGATCGGCTTCAATCCATGCGGCCGCATAAGGTCGATGCGGTTCACCTCAGGTGATGCGGCTAGGTTTCGCGCTTCATCGACCGAGGCGAACAGGCGCGTCGTGTTGAGTTCGAGGGCTCCTGCGCCCGACCACAGCCCGTCTCGCAAACTGATCGTGATCTGGAGGTTGAACAGCCAACGCGTGGCGGGGAACGTCACTCGGAGGCTGCGGTTGGGCAGCTGCTCGACGTCGAAGGGGCCTTCGTACTCGCGGCTTCGTCGATCGAGATAAGCCTTCAGGTCTTCATGCGCGCAGGCACAGGGCACGTTGATGCCCGGTAGGCCGAACTTGAGACGGTCAATCCACCCCTGCTGCGGACTGATGCCATTCTCGCACCCTTGTGCAAAGTCGTAGAGCCAGGTTCGCTTACGGACACGCGGTGCTGGAGGCTGTGTCACTGATCGGAGCTATGGCTGTTTTCATGATGCTGGGAAGGTCTATAGTAGGCGCGTTGACGTCCGCTTACGCTCGCAGCCTATCGGACCAAGGCTGTCAATCTGTAAGGCTACGCTCCGGGATAACTCCGTCGAAGCAGGTAGACGCTCACAGCTGAAGCGGTAGTGACAACCAGCTCTGCCTCCTCGAACTTTGGATCTCGCCCCTCTGCGATGTGCCGTCCACGCTGACTTGCAAAGCCCCATAGCTGAGCACAGCCTCGTCTAGCGGCTTCGGTAGCTCTAAGTCGGGCAAAAGCTGTCCCAGGTTGGCCCGCGGCTGCCCCATCAGGTCGCGGGCGGCACACTCCAGCGCCGCCATGCCATGCTGCACCGCTCCTGTGATATCCGGAGGCCGTCGCATGATATCGGCAAGAGCTTGCCGCATTTCGGTAGCAGCTGTCGGCTTGTGGGCCATCGTCATCAGCCGAACCGCTTCCTCGGTGGCCTCGCGAAAAGCCAGAGAGCCACGGCCGACGATCCTGCCTTCTTTCATTTCATAGCCGATGCCGTGCTCACGAAAGACCTCGTTCAGCCGCGCCGCGAATGTCTCGCCGCGACCCCAGGATTGCCCTTCCACGACGTCGTAGATGCCTTCGGCGAAATCATAGACGCGGAACCAAGGTGCCTCAAAAACGAGGTCCTCCGCCTCCCTCGCCACGTTGCCAGAGCTCCAATTGTTGCGATCAGGCGTGCGGAGAAGCACGGCGCAGATCGTAGCGCGCACTGTGTCGGGCGAGAGGCCGTGAGCATGGGCAAGCGCGAGAACAGCGGAGCGGACTATATCGGGCGCATCCTCTCGGACCGTGATTTCGGCCTCTGGTGCAGCATAGCCGTGGCGCCTAGAGAAAGGCTCGTTCGGGTTCATCAGGCCTCGTGTTACGCCGGTGCCGCCACCGCCGATGCTCCCGCGGATCGTAGCCTGTCGGTTCGTTGTCGGCCCGAGGCTAACCATTCCTGATCCGGACGCTACGCTCCAGTGATGACCGTTCCACACGTTCTCTGTATCGACGTCGGCGGCCCCGCAAAGATCGGGTGGGCAGACAATACCGGTGCGACCGGGTCGGGCATAGAGCTAGGCGTCGCGTTGGACCGCATGTCAGCTTTTCTGCGTCAAGGAGAGCCTGTGGCCCTCGGGTTCGAGGCCCCGATCTGGACACCCCGCAGGGCAGAGCTCGCGAGGATTACCAGCCGCCGCGGCGGTATCGAGACAACCTATAACCAGGCTTGGTCCGCGGGCGCTGGCACCGGCGCTCTCGCAGCAACTCTGGCGTTGATGCCATGGTCGTTTGCCTGGCTCCGAGAGGTCGCAGGTTCGATCTCCGTCACGGTCGACCTTGCGCGGTTCCGTTCGGGAGCCGCCCCCCTTTTCGTATGGGAAGCGTTCGTATCCGGCATAAGCAAAGGAGCAAGCCACTATGACGACGCGCGTTTAGCCGTGCAGGCTTTCCTCGCTCGCTGGCCTGAGTTGCCCAGCGACGTGCCGATCGAACCTGCGTTGAACCACGCGGTATCGGCCGCTATCGCGTCCGGGCTCCGCGCCGACGTGGCGGAAATGCTCATGCCCGCCGTGGTGGTGGGCGTCACTCCGGTAACGGTTGCCGATCTTTCTAGGACCTAACAGGGGCGATTTTTCCCGTTTGGAGCTCGAAGGCGTACCACGCTTTCGATCGTTCGTACGCGAGACTGGAGAGCAGCGCGGCTGATGCCAGCGAGCGGTGCTGAACGTAAATTTGCACCCGGGTTCAAACTCGAATTGGTACACCAGAGCGGTACACCGCGGCACAATGACGATCAGACAAGTAATTGATTTATCTCATCAATGCTTGGAAAGGTTCGCATCCCCTCAGCTCCACCAGGCTTTCCTGGTGAAAAGTAAGCTGCCAAGTCTGCGTGGTGGTTGTGCCGGCGCAGCCGCGGTTCAGCGGCGGCCCGATAAGGCTCCAGGCCGTCTAACCCCTTCTCCGCCGGCCGCATCCAGGCGAGAAGACTTCCACGTTCTCACTGTCGCGAATGACGTTTTCCCGGCTCCCGAGCGGATTCGGGTCCGGAGACCGGTTCGTACGTGACCGTGAGACCCAGGCTCGCAGAGGCCTACGCTCAAGGCGCTATGTCGCGTGCCGCCAGTATCAGGGATCGGCGCGCAGGACGGCGCAGCGCCGAGCGGCGGCCCTTCTGTTCACCGGCGGCGGCATGGTCGGGCCGGCGCTGTCCGGGGTTCTGGCGTACGCGGCTGGGTTCGACGCTGCCTTCCTCACGCTGGCGCTCGGGGCGCTTATGGCGTCAGTCAGTCGGCACGATGCCGCGTCCGCGGCCAACTAGCCGCCGCGCGCACACCGAGGGCCGTTCGCCCACCGCACGGGGGCAGCCAGCGCCTGGCGATGACGGCATACCAATCCGGCTGACGAGGCGGCTCGCGGTGCGGACCGACCACCTGTTCGGGTCGACCCGGGTGACATCGTCCTGAACGCGTATCTGGCCGGCCGCCTCGAACCAGAGGTTCCACATCCGACCCAACCCGGCCTTGGAGAACGCCGTCCGCGCCTCCCGAAACCGGCTGGTCGTCGGCCGTTGGACACCCGCGCCTCGGGGCGGCTTACCGCCATGCGAAGCGAACCGCAGCAATGTCCGTTTGTTGGCGCGATGAGAACCTAATCTGGATCAGTTGACCCCGTGCGCCAAGCTTGTCTCCTGAGGTTATGAAGCAGGCTGAATTCGACTGGCCAAGCACTGGCGGCGAGATGGCAGGTCGCATCCGGCAGTACGACTGGGCAGCGACGCCTCTCGGCCCGATCGCCGGATGGCCGCAATCCCTGCGAACGATGGTCGACGTCGTCATCGCCATGCCCGGTCCCGCCACCATCCTGTGGGGGACCGATCATGTTCAGATCTACAACGATGCCTACATCGCCATCGCCCAGGACCGTCATCCCGGTCTTCTCGGGCGGCCGGTGACTGAGGGTTGGCCAGATGCATACCCGGATGTGATCGCACCACTTCTGACGGACATCCAGGAAGGGCATGCCCCCCACCTGAGGGGCTACGCCGTGCGCCTGCGGGGGCAAACGGGCGAAGAGGAGATCCGCACCTTCGACACGGCGCTCTCGCCCATACGCGACGAGAGGGGGGCCGTCGCGGGCGCCTTGCAGACGCTCGTGGAGGTCACGGCGAAGGAGCAGGCGCAACAGCTCCTGCACGAGAGCGAGGAGCGACAGAGCTTTCTGCTCAAATTAAGCGACATCATGCAGCGGCTCGCCGACGCCAACGCCATCAAGGCGGCTGCCCTGCACATGCTCGGCGAGCATCTCGGCGTCAGCCGCGCTCAGTACCATGAGGTTGATACCAGCGGCGAATACTATGGCGCGGATGGGATCGGCTACGCGAATGGCCTCCCGTTGCTGGACCTGAAGTACCGCATCGGTCAGTTCGGCAGCTTCGTCGCCGCGGATTTCGAGGCTGGACGTCCGTTCCGAAGCGACGATCTGTTGGCTGATACTCGGCCAAGCGATGAAGAGCGCGAGGCCTACAGCTTCTATCAGATCCGAGCGGGCGCTGGCATTCCGCTGCTCCGCGGCGGCAAGCTCGTCGCCATTCTCGCCGTGCACGACATGCGCCCGCATGCCTGGACCGCTCTTGAGATGGAGTTGATCCGCGAGACGGCCGAACGGATCTGGGTCGCGGTCGAGAAGGTGCGGACGGACAACGCCGTCCGCGAGAGTGTCGAGCGGCAGGCCTTTCTGCTCGCTTTCTCGGACGCGCTGCGCGCGGAACCCGACGCGGACGCTGTGGCGGATCGTGCGATCCGCATGCTGTTCGATCAGCTACGGCTCGATCGCTGCTACCTGTCGCACTACCGCGTTGCGGACGACCGCGCCGACATCTTGCATCAGGTGGGGAACGACCGGCTGGCGCCGATGCCGGAGTCGATCCGCTTGTCCCACTTCCCCGAGGCGTTCCGGGTGGTCTTCGACCGGACGCTGGTGATCGAGGATGTGCTCGCGGATCAGAGCCTTGCGCAGACCGACAGAGAGAACATCATCAGCCTCGGCATGCGCGCGCTGATCGCGCCCACCCTGCGCATGGGGCCGCATCGTCCGCTCTGGGTCATCGTCGCCGCCGCTGCGGAGCCGCGGCACTGGACACCCGGTGAGATCGCCCTGCTCGAAGACGTCGCCGAACGCCTCTGGGCGGCCATCGAACGGGTGCAGTCCGAAGCGGCCCTGCGCGAGAGCGAGGAACGCTTCCGGCAGTTCGCCGCCTCCTCGGCCGGCCTGCTGTGGATCCGGGATGCCCGGTCGCTTGCGATGGAATACGTCAGTCCCGCCATCCAAACGATCTACGGCGTGCAGCCCGAAGCCATCCTGGGCGATCCGAAGCACTGGGCCGCCCTCATCTTACCCGAGGATCGCGGGGCCGCTCTGGAGCATCTGGAGGCCGCGCGGAGCGGGAAAGCGGTCACCCACGAGTTCCGCATCCTGCGCGCCTCCGACGGCGCCTTCCGCTGGATCCGCGACACCAACTTTCCGCTCCTCGATGAGCACGGTCGCGTGCAGCGTATCGGCGGCATCACCGACGACGTGACCGACGCCAAGCAGGCGGCCGAACACCAGAGCGTGCTCGTGCACGAATTGCAGCACCGGGTGCGCAATACCCTCGCGATGATCCGCTCGGTCGCTGACCAGACCAGCGACACAGCCCGCGACGTCGATGACTACCGCGGCCTTCTGGAGGGACGGCTACGGGCGCTCGCGCGTGTTCAGGTGCTGCTGACGCAGGCGGGCAACGTCGGTGTGGACCTCGCGACCTTGATCCAGGCTGAGGTCGATGCCCAGGCCGCGCACGAGAGCCAATGGACACTGAGCGGGCCGGAGTTGATGCTCTCGCCCAAGGCCGCCGAGGTGCTGACGCTGGCGATCCATGAGTTGGCGACGAACGCACTCAAGTACGGTGCATTCTCGCACGATGCGGGTCGGCTCGCGGTCACGTGGCGGGTGTTCTACCCCGTCGACGAGCCGTGGCTGCGCGTGGCTTGGGTCGAAACGGGCGCTTCCGTACCCCTTGCGCCACCGCAGCAGGAAGGCTTCGGAACCATCCTGATCCAGCAACGCATACCTTACGAGCTACAGGGTCAAGGCAGCATCGGCGTGGAGCCGGATGGTGCGCGGTGCCTGTTGGAGTTCCCGCTCCGGCGCGGCGACAGCATCCTGGAGACCGACACCGTGACCCTGAGCACGGCCATTGTGGGAGGGTCGCTGGACATGGCGGGCGAAGCGGATCTCAGCGGGTGCAAGGTGCTGGTGGTCGAGGACGACTTCTTCCTCGCCAAGGACACCGAGCGGGCCCTGAAGCGGGCGGGCGGCGTCGTTCTCGGTCCCGTCAGCCGGGAAGAGCAGGCCCTCGTTCTGATCGTGGATGAGGCCCCGACCTGCGCCTTGGTCGACATCAACCTTGGCGAAGGTGCTCAGTTCACCGTGGCGGAGGTGCTTCAGGATCGGGGCGTGCCGTTCGTGTTCGTCACCGGCTACGACGACGTGGTGATCCCGGCGCGCTTCGACGGTGTGGAGCGGATCCGCAAGCCGACGGACTTCCGGCAGATCGTGCGCGCTGCGGCACGGCTCTGCACGCCCTGAACGTCGGCTCGACGATGCGATGCCGACATCGACGGCCGCCTTCTCCTACGCCCTAACGGGTCGAGCGCGGGCGAAACGGCGCTGTCCGCTTTGATGCCCAGACGTCACGATGCTGTCTGGGGCTGTGACTTGGCGAAGAGCAAGCCCCTCTCGGGCAGTTCATCCTTCGTCACGGTGCGCAGTCCCAAGGTGACCATGAGGGTCCGAGCGGCAATCCGCTTCCGCCCATCGGCGACCCACCGCCAGACCCGACACCTCTGAAGGGCGATCCGCCGGGCGAAGCGCCGACGCTTCGTCCGCCAAGTTCCATCAACGCGCGAGCGGCGCGAACAATCGACCGAGCCGGGAGCCATGCACCGTCACGGCTGGTGCCCAACGACCCTGTTGAGCGGCTTGGAAGGGTGGTCGGAGGCCGCCACGCACGGTTCCCCGGTGGCTTACGCGCATGCGCAACCTATGCGGGGCCTCGGTGTTGTCGACCGCACCAGCGGAACGCGCCGCCTCCACGAGGCGGCCTCGCGTCGGCGAGCGCACCAGCCCCCGCCAACGAGGCGTCCATGACCGATCCGACGCCGCTGCCATCCGAGGTCGGGAATGCCCGTCGCCTCGACGCCCTGCACGACTATGCCATCCTCGACACGCCACCCGAACAGGGGTTCGACGACATCGTCGAGCTGGCGCGCCTGACCTGTGCGGTTCCCGTGTCGCTCGTCAGCCTCGTGGCGGGCGACCGACAGTGGTTCAAGGCCCGCTCGGGCTTCGACCCCTGCGAGACCACGCTGGACAAGTCGGTCTGTGCGCACGCCCTGGCCGAGCCGGACCTCCTGGTCATACCCGACCTGACGCTGGACCCGCGGACACGCGACAACCCCCTCGTGACCGGCGAGCCCGGCTTGCGCTTCTACGCCGGGGCGCCCCTGCAGGCGCCGGGCGGGGAGCGCCTCGGCAGCCTCTGCGTGATCGACCTGGAGCCGCGCCCGGCCGGCCTGACCGAGCCCCAGGCGACGGCCCTTCGCGCCCTTGCCGGACAGGTCATGACCCAGATGGACCTGCGCCGGGCCATGGCCGAGCGCGAGCGCGTCCTCGCGGGACAGTCGGCGCTGATCGCGCAGCAGAACGCGCTGATCTCCACGCAGGCCGCCATCACGCGGGCGAACGGGGACCGGGACGTCATCCTCGACGTCCTCGTGGCCGGCGCGATGGAGGCCGTGCCCCAGGCCGAGGGCGGCGTCATCGAGATGCGCGAGGGCGACGAACTCGTCTACCGCTCGACGCGCGGGACGCTGGCGGACCATGCGGGCCTCCGGGTGCCGGTCGACGGCAGCTTGTCGGGCCATTGCCTCAGGACCTCGAAGCCGGTGCTGTGTCCGGACGCGACCCTCGACCCCCGGGTCAGGCAGGAACTTGTCCCGATGCTCGCCCTGCGGTCGGCCGTGTGCGTGCCCATCGCCCGCGGGGACAAGACGATCGGTGTCCTCAAGCTCCAGTCGAGCCGACCCGACGCCTTCACGGGCCGGGAGCTTCGCGTCGCCGTCCTTTTCGCCGGGACCGTCCCAGCGGGCTTGGCCGAGGCCGGCGAGGCCGAGGCGCGACGTGGCATCCGTGCCGGCGAGGCGACTCTCCGCACCGTGATGGAGACGCTGCCCGTCGGCGTCCTGATCGCGCAGGCCCCGTCCGGCCGCATCGTCGGGCACAACGCGCGCGCCGCCGCCATCCTCGGGCACGGGCTGACCCCCGCGCAATCCGGCGCGGGGCCGGCCCGCTGGGTCGGGTTTCATGCGGACGGGCGCCCTGTCGCACCGGGCGAGTGGCCGCTCCTGCGGGTGGCGAGAGACGGAGAGCCCCGGGCCGAATTGGAGGTCGACTACCAACGGGGCGACGGAACGCGCGCCTGGGTCAACTTCACCGGCGCCCCGATGTACGACCACGATGGCCGCCAGATGGGGGCCGTGGTGGTCGTCACCGACATCGACGGGCGCAAGCGGGACGAACTCGACCTCGCCGCCGCCAAGAAAGCCGCCGAGGAGGCCAACCGGGCCAAGAGCGAGTTCCTGGCGAATATGAGCCACGAACTGCGCACCCCGCTGTCGGCGGTCATCGGCTACTCCGAGATGCTGCAGGAGGAGATGGAGGATCTCGGCCAGGAGGACCTGCTTCCCGACATGCGCAAGATCGAGGCGAATGCGCGCCACCTGCTGGGTCTGATCAACGACGTCCTCGACCTCTCGAAGATCGAGGCGGAGCGGATGGAGACCTACGTCGAGGACTTCGCGGTCGAGACCGTCATCCGCGACGTCGCCTCGACCGTGGAGGCTCTGGTCGCTCGCAAGGGCAACACGCTGACCCTCGACCTCGGCACCGACCTCGGCGAGGCACGGACCGACGTGACCAAGCTGCGCCAATGCCTGATCAACCTCCTGAGCAACGCCGCCAAGTTCACCGAGGGCGGGCAGGTCACGCTGTCGGCTGCACGATGCGCGCGCGAAGGCGCCGGCTGGTTGACCTTCGCGGTCTCGGACACCGGCATCGGCATGTCCCCCGAACAGCAGGCGCGGCTGTTCGAGCGCTTCACCCAGGCCGACGCGTCGACCACGCGCAGGTTCGGCGGCACGGGCCTCGGCCTGTCCATCACCCGCGCGTTCGCGGGGATGCTGGGTGGGGCCATCACGGTGGCGAGCGAGCCGGGGCGGGGCACGACCTTCACGGTCTCGGTGCCGGCGCGCATCACCGGGACGAATGACGAGATGCCGCCCGCAATCGACGATCCCGTCCCGGAGGCCGTCGATGCGGCTGCCGACGGCGCCGTCTTGGTCATCGACGACGACGCCGCGACACGTGAACTCCTGACCCGCTTCTTGGAGCGCGACGGATACCGGGTCGCGGTGGCTGCGGACGGCCGGGCGGGACTCGACATGGCCCGGGGCCTCGCGCCGCGCGTCATCCTCCTCGACGTAACGATGCCTCAGATGGACGGCTGGGCGGTCCTGCAAGCCATCCGGGGCGATGCGGCGTTGCACGATACGCCCGTCGTCATGGTGACGGTCCTCGACGAGCAGACCCGCGCCTACGCGCTCGGTGCCACCGACTACCTGCAGAAGCCGGTGGACTGGAACGAACTCCACACGGTGATGGATCGGTTTCGCCCCCAGGCCATCGCCGCGGAGCGAGGCCTGCCTCGCGCGCGCTCCGCCGAAGGGGACACCGGTTCGGCGTGAGACAGTGCGTCAACACAAAGGCTGAGAGCCGCGCCCGATTGCAACGCGATCGGGCGCGGCTCTAGTCGATGACCTCGACGACCCGGCGCGTGCGGGGATCCACCAGCACCGGGTGCTCGTTCACGACGGTATAGTTGTAGCTCGGCAGGGCGAATTCGGGGGGGACGTCGTAGTAGACGACACCGTCCTCGGGGAGGACGGTCCCGACCTTCAGGCTGCCCGGATAGGCGAAGGACGGACGCCGCTCGCCCGCGGCGTAGATGCGAAAGCGCTCCCGTCGGTCGATGCCGAGGATGCCGTTGGCCGTGCCGACCGCCGCACCGACCGCACCGCCGACGACGGCCCCCAGGGGACCGGCGATCATCGCGCCGCGATTCGCACCCTCCTGCGCGCCGCGTTCCAGCCCCTGGGCCTGGGCGGCCGCCGCCCAGGCCACCATCGCCGCCGCGACGGCCACTCGACCCTTGCCTGCCATTGTCCATTCCCCATGATGCCGGTCGGCCCGGCGTCCTCGTTGCCCGTCGGTCGGAGGGCTCAGCGGTTGCCGGTCAGAGCCCGCACCGGTGCGCCGGCCAGATCGACCGTCGAACCGACCGTGTCCCGCAGGCCGGAGCCGACATGGGACAGGTGCTCGCCATAGGTCTCGCGCGTCTGCGGGTCGACGATGGCCACCGGGGCCGCGACCGCCAGAGCGGCACCGGTCGCGACCGTGGAAGCCGCCCCGGCCGCCGTGCTCACCAGCTTATCCCCGAAACCGACCTGCCCGTCGGAGATCGGCTGGCCATCCGCGAGGCGCTTGCCCAGCAGGGCCACGACGTCACCGGAGGCGAACTTGCCGTGATTCAGCGGGTCGTCGCCTTTCACGGACGAGAGGTTCAGGACGCCGATGTTCTGGCGCTCCAGCTCGCTCCGGTATGGCTCGGCGTTCGGGTCGATGGCGCCCAGGCGGACGCTGTCGCCCCAGACCAGCCGCGAGACCGCCAGGGCTTGGTCGTCGCCGGACACCATCAGCGTCAGCCGCGGCCGGTTCGGGCCCATATCGTGGAACGCCTCGCGGGCGAGGTCCATGTCGACGTCGGGCGCGGCCAGGATGACGTTGCGGATCTTGGGCGCCACGCGCCGGTCGCGGATGGCCATCTGGCGCAGACTTTCCAGCGTCAGCCAATTCCCCATCGAGTGGGCCAGCACCGTGACCTCGCCGACGTTCGGGTCCCTCGACAGGTCCCGCAGCAGGGTCTCAAGGCCGTTGCGCGAGAAGTTGGTGCTTTCCCGGTCGTAGCCGTAGGCCAGGACGCTGCCCTTGGACGGCCACGTGAACAGCACCGGCGCGACCTCGGCCCCGGAATCGTGGACGATCTGCGCGAAGCGGAAGACGGCGTCCTCAAACTTGTTGTTGAAGCCGTGCACGAACACGAGCACGTGGCGCTTGGCACCGCGCCGGACGGCTCGTCCGGTCCAAGCAGCGACCTTCGCGCGGTCGACCGGCTCGGCGCGGAGGGCGACGAAGTCGGTGGCCGGATTGCCGGGGAGTGACTTCGGCCACTGCACGGAACCGGGCAGGCGCGTGGCGTCGGGCGGGATGGAAACGGCCAGGTCGGTGTAGGTGACGGCGTTGCCACGCTCGCCGGAGAACAGAACGCCGCGGTCGCTCGCGGACTTGCGGGTCGTGGCGACCAGCATGTCGACCCGCGACGTGCCGGGAACCGGCTCGACGGCGGCGATGGGAAGCAGGACTCCGGTCGGCCGGCCCGCGCACGCGCCCAGCATGACCAAAGCCGCGGCCGCGCCGATGCCCTGCATGACCGGCCGCTTCCCCATGAACGTCCCGAGCACCGGCATCCCCGCGGCAAATCCCATGAAACGTGGGCGGGATACTGGTTAATGAGACCCTACCCCCGGACCGGATGCCTCATGATTTTGGCGGGCGTCGGTCGCGACCGGGGCTGGTCGACGATGTCGTTGCCGCAGGAAGGGCTCGAGCCCGCGGGAGACGAGCGTCTGGCGAGCCTCCCGCAGGCCCGACATCGTCTCGGCGCGATGGTCGTCTGGTCAGTCATGGGACCCTTCGACCGTTGGGCGACGCAGCGGCCGCACCTCGGGAGCCGAACGCTCACGCGGCGTCCCGCTCGGCCTTGGCCGTGTGACCGGCCGCCGTGAGGCACGCCTCGACCGCGTCGCGCAGTGACGACACGTAGGCATTGGCGCCGACTTCCCGCCCGACGGCTTCATCCGTCAGGACCTTCTCGCCCACCGGCCACAGGCCGACCAGGATCGGCACTCCCGGCGCCCGGCGCCGCAGGCGCTCCAGCAGGTAGCGCAGGTGAGAGGGATTGCCGGTGATGTCGAGGTAGGAGACGCAGACCATCGCCACATCCGTCATGTCGAGGTCGCGGATGCCCTCGCGCGAGGCCGCCCTGTACGGAGCGACCCGGGCCCCCAGACCATGCTTGCGCAGCAGTTGGGCCAGCATCGCCGAGGAGGCCTCGTCGAGCGGACCGCGACCCGCAAGGCACAGGATCGGAGCCTCCCCGCGCCAGCCCTCCGGGAGCTCCCCGCGGGGCGCCGCCTGGCCGGGTACGGCCTCGGTCTTCACGTGCGTCCGTTCCGCCAGCGTCGGGGTATCGGCCGGGTTCACGGCCCTGCCGTCATGGCTGGGCTCGACATCGTCGTGGTCCTCGAAATCCTCGACGAGGGAGCGTGACGAGGAGCGGATGTTCTCAAGCTGCGCCGGCGTCACGACCCCGCGGGCGAAGTCGTTGGCGGCGAGTTGGAGGCCCTTGAGGGCGACCTCATCGTAGTAGGACGACAGCGACCGGTCCTTGAGCATCCCCTCGGCAAGTTCGCGGACCTCGTCCGGATCGCCGGCCAGCATGCGCTGGTAGAAGTTCTCCACCGGGGTCAGGGGCGGCCGGTCGCCGAGCAGGATGTCGAGGAACTCCAGGCTGTCCACGTGGCGGCCGAGCACGACGAGGCACACCGTGAACGGGGTCGCCAGAATCAGGCCGATGGGCCCCCACAGGAAGCCCCAGAACAGCGTCGAGACGATCACCGCGAAGGGCGAGAGGCCGGTGGAGTGGCCGTAGAGCAGCGGCTCGACCACCTGGCCGAACACGGGCTCGGCGATCAGGAACAGCGCCGCGGTGGCGATGACCATCGACCAGCCCGGGTCAACCGCGGCGGCCAGCGCGACCGGGAAGATCCCCGAGACGAAGGCGCCGATATACGGCACGAACCGCATCAGCGCGGAGAAGACGCCCCAGAGCAGGGGGTTTGGCACGCCGATGAACCAGAGGCCGACGCCGACGATGACGCCGAAGGCGGCATTCATACCCAACTGCGCGAGAAAGTAGGTCCCCAGCCGCTTCGCCGCGTCGTCCATCGCCACGGTGGTGCGGTGGAGGTCGCTCGATCCGAACAGGCGGATCATGCGGTTGCGCAGGTCCTCGCGCTGCAGGAGCAGGAACACCACGACGACGAGCACGATGCCCACCGTGGTCAGCGGCTCGAAGACCGGGCCGAGCACCTTGCGGGCCAGTTCCAGGGGCGAGATCTCGGGTTCCTGGACGCGCACGAGCTGCGCCTTGGGCGTGTCCCCCGCAGGCCCCGTCGCCGCGGTGGCGCCGGAGGCGTCGGCCTTCTGCGTGGCGTTCTCGACCTGGTGGCTGAACCGCGCGATGACCCGGTTGGCCTCGCCCAACCAACCCTCCTGCAGCCCAGCGAATTTCTTCTGCACGGTGGCTTGGTACTGGGGAAGGTTGCCCGCAAGGCCTGCGACCTGGGTTCCGATGACGGCACCGATACCCCCGATGACCCCGAGGGCCAGGAGAACGGCAACGATGACCGAGGGCACCCGGCCGAGCCTCGCCCGCCGCAGCAGATTGACCACCGGCCCCAGAACGAAGCTGAGAAGCACCGCCAGCACGAGGGGAATGAAGACCTCGCGCCCGAAGTACAGGGCTTCGACGAGCACGACGCCCACGGCGAGGGTCAGCAGGCCGCGCAGGCCGGGCACGAGGGGCGGTGGTACCTGAGCCGGTGGCTTTACGGCGTCCGTCACATCCGTCGGCATACGCTGAACTCCCTGCCGCCGGGCAAGGACCGGCACGCCCCTCCCTAACGCCGCTCAGGTCATTTCGTACCAGTATGCTTTCACCACACCACGGCCGAAGGACGCGACGTCATCGGCGGATCATGCGAGCAGGGGCTCGCGGGCCCACCTGCCGCCGGCGGCCATGTCCGGGTCCGAGGCTGATCGATGATGTGCCCGATGGCTGGGATGGGCGCACAGCCGAACGTCCCGTTTGTGCGCGCGTCGGCGATCCGGCGTGACGTCGTCTGGCCGCGAGCGGTCTGTCCGTTACGGGGACGGTCAGCGCGAAGAGCGGATGTGCTTTATTGACTCACGTCGCACGCGGGCCAGCTGGGACGACGTTTCGGGCGGCGACGGCGCGTCAGGACGCTTTTCCGCCGAGCACAAGGCGCAGGGAACGTGCGAGCTCGTCCCGACGGTATGGCTTGTTGAGGACGGGCGTATCGCCGCTCGCGAGGACCTGCCCTTCGTCCAGGTTTGCGACGTAGCCGGAGGTCAGGAGAACTTTGAGGCCGGGGCGGAGCCGCCGTGCCTCAAGGGCGAGCTCCAACCCGTTCATTCCGCCGGGCATCATCACATCCGAGAACAGGATGTCGATCCGCGCGATGCCCTGAAGCTGGACGAGCGCCTCGGCCGCGTTCCTGGCGACCACGACCCGGTAGTGGAGCTCTTCCAAGCTCTCGACCGCCATCCCCAGCACCTGCTCGTCGTCCTCGACCAGAAGCACCGTATCGCCCTCGATGGCACGGCGCAGCGGCAGGTTACCCACTCCGCCGCCCCCGATCTCCTCGCCGACAGGATCGGTCGAGCGGGGGAACAGGAGGCGGAAGGTCGTGCCGACGCCGATTTCGGTGTCGATGCCCACGAACCCGCCGGCACTGCGCGTGAATCCGTAGACCTGGGACAAGCCGAGCCCCGTGCCCTTGCCCACCTCCTTGGTCGTGAAGAACGGCTCGAACACCCGGGCCTGCGTCTCAGGGGCCATGCCGCTGCCCCGGTCGGTCACCGACACCTCGACGAAGCCCCCCGGCGGCACGCCGCGGTCGGCCACGGCCGCGGTGTCGAGATGCACATTCCGGCTTCGCACGACGATCCGTGATCCGCTTCCCTCCATCGCGTCGCGGGCGTTGACGACGAGGTTCAGGACCGCCGCCTCGAACTGCGCCGGATCGATGCGGATGGGATCGAGAGCGGGGTCGAGATCGAAGACAACCTCGACGGCCCCGCCGGCGGCACGCTCTGCCAGCGGCCGAAAATCGATCAGCAGGCGGTTCGGGTTCAGGGTCTGTGGCCGCAACATCTGCCGCCGCGAGAAGGCCAGGAGTTGCTGCGTCAGTTGCTCGCCGCGCCGCGCCGCATTCATCGCGGCCTCCGCGAGACGCACGACCCGCTCGGTGTTCTCCGGCTTGCGCAGCATCATGTCGAGCCCCCCGACGATGACGGTCAGGAGGTTGTTGAAGTCATGGGCGACCCCCCCGGTCAGTTGGCCGATCGCCTCCATCTTCTGCGCCTGTCGGAGGGCTTCCTCGGTGTTGCGCTGCTCGGTCCGGTCGAGAACGATACCGGCCATGCGTGTGGGCTTGCCATCGTCGCGATACTCGGCCCGGCCCTTGGCGGCGATCCACCGGACCGTGCCGTCCGCGCGGCGGATGCGACACTCCAGATCGAGCAACCCGGTCTCGAAGGCGCGCGCGAAGGCGGTCTCCACCAGGTCCCGATCCTCGTCGACGGCATGGGTCAGGAAATCGGCCCGGCTCCAGGATGGCAGCGGCTCGTCGTAGCCGAAGATCGCGTCATGCCTGTGCGACCGCCGCGCCGTGTCGTGAACGAGGTCGAGATCCCACGAGCCCATCCCGGCCGAATCCAGGGCGAAGGCCAAGGTCTCGCGAGCCGCCTCGACCGCGCGCGTCCGTTCTTCGACGCGTCGTTCCAGCATCTCGTTCGCCGCCCGCAGGCGGTCCTGGGCGTCCTCGCGTTCCTGGATATGGGCTCGGGCCTGATACTGCCGTCGACGGACCCGCAGCGCCGACGACACGGCACTGACCAGGGTTTCGGCGTTGATCGGCCGTTCGAGCAGCACGACGTTGCCGAGGCGCTCGATGACGGAGGCGGCCCGAGAGGTCCGTCGGCCGGCTTGGCGCGTCGCCAGCATCACGAACGGGAAATCGGACCACGGCGGCTGCCCTGCGACCCACGCGTCGAGTTCGCGGGCATCGACGTCCAGAAGGGCTTCCTCGGTGACGATCGAGGTCGCCGCCGATCTGCGGAGCGCGTCCAGCCATTCGGCGCTGTTCCGGCAGATCGAGACGGTGTGGCCGGATCTCGCCAGCAGGTCCGACACGACGATGGCGTCACGTCCCCGCGGGGCGAGGATGAGAACGCGATCCTCCTCAGTCAGAGCGGCGGCCATCAGAGCGACTCGGCCGGCTTCGACCCGTCGGTCAGGAGCGGGCTTTCCCCACCATAAGTCGGCAGACCGGACAGGACCCCCATGAAATCGGTCAAGACTTCACCGACTTGGAGCCCGATCGGCGACAACCTTAGTTCCCGGATCGATCGCTCGTGGGCGTTGACCCGGCTCTTCAGGACCGACAAGGCGGTACGCACCTCGCCGGCCGCCTCGAAGTACCGGAACAAGACGATTCCATCACTGAGATAGCTGAGATCAATGTCCGAGCGGACATCCCCGACCACGCCGTGCTGTCCGAGGACCAAGAGTGTCGTCACACCCTTCTGGTTCAGATAGTTCAGCAATTCGTGCATCTGCAAGACGAGGTATTCCTCGCCCGGCATGGCGTGGATATAGGCGTTCAGGCTGTCGAAGACGACGAAGCGCGCACCGCCCGCCTCTACGGATTTCCGAACCCGGCAGGCGAACTCCCCCGGCGAGAATTCGGCCGGTTCGATCTCGTCGATGATCAGACGTCCGGCCGCGATGTGGGTGTCCAGATTCATGCCCAACGACCGGGCGCGCGTCAGCAGCGTCTGACGGCCCTCGTCGAACAGAAAGTAGGAAGCCGTCTCCCCGCGATCCAAGGCCTCCAGCATGCAGCGGACGGCCGTGGTGGTCTTGCCCACGCCGGATGGGCCCAGCAGCAACGTGTTGGTGGCCGGGGCGAGGCCGCCACCCAGCAGAGCATCCAGTTCCTTCGACCCCGTCGAGGCGGGGGTCATGGGGAATCTCGCGTTGTGGTCGTCGGCTACGAGGCTGGGAAAGACCTCCACGCCACCGGTGTCGAGACTGAAGTCGTGCAGGCCGCCGTGGAACTTGACGCCCCGCATCTTCAGGACGTTCAGGCGCCGCCGCGCCGCGCCGAAGCCGCGCCGGATCTGTTCCAGCATGATGACGCCATGGGCGATGCTGTGCAGCTGGACGTCGGCGGTGCCGTTGTCGAGCAGGAGCACCGTACATCCACGCGACGAAAACATCTGCTTCAGCGCCAGGATCTGGCGCCGGTACCGCAAGGGATTCTGGGCGAGCAAGCGAAGCTCGGACAGGCTGTCGAACACGACCCGAGCGGGGCAGAGTTCGTCGATCCGGTCGATCACCTCGCGGACCGTTTCCCCCAACTCCACTTCCGAGGGGTGCAGGACCGACTGCTCGCTATCGGGGTCGAGCCCCAGATCGTTGACGAGTTCGTGGAGCTCGATCCCGTCCAGGGACCAGCCATGCGAGCACGCGGCCGACTGCAACTCGTCGATGCTTTCCGACAGGGTGACGTAAAGACACCGTTCTCCCCGTGCCACGCCGTCCAGGAGAAACTGGAGACCCACCGTGGTCTTGCCGGTCCCCGGGGTTCCTTCGAGCAGGTAGATCCGGCCCCGCGTCAGGCCGCCGCCCAGGATCTCATCGAGACCGGCAACGCCAGTGGAGAGGACGTCGCGAAGGCCAGGTGCGCTCTTTGTCGATGCTTCAGTCATCACGGACCCCAGAGAGTTCGGCAGCCGGCGGCCGTATCGTTGGCTCAGGGGCACCAGAAGAAACGAATTCCGACGTCAACGCGGGCACGCCGAATTCGTCGCACCGACCTTGCACGGGTGCCGCGCGACGAAGCGTGGCCTCCAGACGGGTCGCCGCCCGATCGCCCCCGGACGCGACGCAGGAACCCACATCTCGACCGATGCTGCCGGCCGCTTTCGAGCGCGCGACGACGGGTGCGGAGCGACCGGTATGGCATGGGGCCAATTGCCGATCTCAGGCAACAGCAGCAGCGACAACGGCTTCCTGCTCGGCCTTCGCGTTGGCCGCCGTCAACACGAGCAGCCGGTCGCCCTTGGCCATCTCATTCGCCTGATGATCGATCGAGTGGAAGTCGAGACTTCCGTCGGCCTTGATGGTCAACAGCCGCATCTCATCGGCCTGCGCGACGACATCCGAGGCAACGATCTGGAAACGCCACCCGGCCTCGTGCCGACCGGCCAAGGCATCGAAATTGGCATCGATGCCCCCGAGAACCTTCCCGCGGGCATCCCGGCTGACACCGGTATCCGCATGCAGCAGATGATTCCGGGACGGGGCAAGCTGATAGACGCGCTCGCGACCGATCTCCGGGGCAAGCCGCGTACAGACGAGGGCATTGTAGAGATCGTCCCGGGTCGCCGCCAGCAGGTGATCCGGCGGATTGTCGGCCAAGCCTTCCTCGGCGTGTCGAGACAGGAGCTCGGCCTGTAGCGTCGGCACGCCCGCATTCACCGCCGTGAGCAATGCGCCGGGGTAGGTGTCGATCAGCACGACCGGCACGCCTGCCCGGCAAAGCGCGATGACGAGATCGCTCGCCCACGGGGACGCCCCGACGACGGCCAAGCGCTGCGTGTCGGCGGCGGTCGAGAGGCCGAACCGGCGGGCGAGCGGTCCGAGGGAAAAGCCGTGGGCCAGTACGGTCGCGACGATGACTGCGAACACGGTGGGTTGAATCAAATCGCCGCCGGCGTAACCCGCCTCGCTGAGGCGGGGACCCGCCAAGCCTGCGACGGCCGCCGCGACGATGCCCCGGGGGCCGATCCACGCGACGAACAGGCGCTCCGCCCGCGACAGGTCGCTGCGCAGTGTGGCCAGCCCGATTGCTGCCGGGCGCACCACGAACAGGATCGCCGCCGTCAGCCCGAGGATGGGCATGGACAGCTTGCCGAGGACCGCGAGATCGAGATCGGCGGTCAGCACCACGAACAGGCATGAGACGAGCAGAACAACGAGCGCCTCCTTGAAGCGGCGCAATTCGGTCATCCCCGGCAGGTGCTGGTTCGCGAGCGCGACGCCGAGAGCCGTCGCGCCGATCAATCCGGCCTCATGCATGAAAAGGTTCGGCACGACATAGGCGACAAGCGCGAGCGCCAGCAGCACCGGCGCCTTCAACGTCTCGGGGACGAGGTCGCTCCGGAATGCCCAGGCCACCAGAAGAGCCGAGCCGACACCGAGGGCGCCCGCCACGAGCACGCCCACGGCAAGATGGAGCATCAGCGAGACCGCAGGATCCTCGCCGGCCTGATGGGGCACGCCCACCAGGATCTCGATGACGACGGCCGTGAGGATGGCCCCGACCGGATCGTTGACGATGGCCTCCCATTTCAGGAAGGCGGCCGAACGCCGTTTCAATCGAGCGTTGCGCAAGAGCGGCAGGATCACGGTCGGCCCGGTGACGACGAGGATGGCGCCGAATACGCAAGCCGGTCCCCACATCATCCCGCCGATCAGGTGGGCGGCGAGCGCGCCGAGGAAGAAATTGATCGGCAGGGCGACGGCAGTCAGCCGAAGCACTCCCGCGCCGGCTGCGCGCAACTCGCGGAAGTCGAGGGCGAGGCCGCCCTCGAAGACCACGATGGCCACCGCCAAGCCGATCAACGGCCGCAGGTTGGGCCCGAAATCCCGGGACGGATGCAGCCAACCCGATACAGGTCCGACCAGGAAGCCGAGCGCGAGCAGGAGGACGATCGCGGGGATGCGCAGCCGCGCTGCGAGAACCTGAGCGGCGATGCCGCCGCCGACGATGCAAAGGACCGCTGTCGCCACACTGTGTTCCATGCACGACGCGTTGAAAGGCACCCGGCTCCGCGCCGTGGCGGCCGAACGGCAGGTGTCGTGGGTTGAAGCAGTTGATGACCGCGCAGCCGCGCCCGGACCGGTGTGGGCGTTGGCTCACGCGACTACGCCAATCGAATGGGTGCACCACGGTTCCCGCCGCGGCGGCGTGCGCACCTCGGGCGGCACGGTGGATGTCCCGAATATTCCGTGCCCGACGTGATGGGTGCGGGCAGCGGGTGCTGTCGCTGCTCGGGGCGCCGAACGCTGGATGCGCCGGAAGCCGGTCCGGCGCGTTGCCAACGCTGTCCACACCCACGCCTCATGGCGATGGTGTGGGATAGATAATTTCCGCACGCGCCGGCACGAAGTTCATGATTTTTCTGCGCGGTTGTCATTGTCGCCGTAAGAGCGTACAGATGATGTATCGACTTTTGGCCAGATATTCGGCCGTCTCGCCTCAACAGGGCGAGCGTTCTGCATCTCTCCCATTTTCGACACTCAGCGACCGGGCGCGTGCGATCACGCGCCCGTCCCTATTATTTGCCTAACTTGATATGGATTACTTATGGCCATCGGCACCGTTAAATGGTTCAACGACACCAAAGGCTTCGGCTTCATTCAGCCGGATGACGGCGGCAAGGACGTGTTCGTCCATATCTCGGCCGTCGAGCGCGCCGGCATGCAGGGCCTGAACGAGGGCCAGAAGGTTTCCTACGAGATGGAGACCGACCGCCGCAGTGGCAAACAGTCGGCCGGCAGCCTTCAGGCCGCCTGAGCCTCGCGCGTCCACCCGTGACGCCCTTCGAAGCCGTTCCCATCGCGGAGCGGCTTTTCCGATTTCACGCTCCGGAGCCGAACTCTGGGGCGTTTCAGGAGAGTCCGTGAACCCCTTCAAAAGCAACCAACTCGTTGATCGTCTCGATGCGACGGCCAAAGCGCGGCAGGCCACGCTGGCCCGGTTCCGGGCGCGCCCCGCAGCTGATGATCCGGCCGTCCTGGCCCGTCAGGCGGCGCGGTACGCAGTCGTTCAGGCGCGGGAGGTGCGGTCGACCGAGCGGGAAGCGGCTCGTCTTGCGGCGCAGGCCGCGCGCGAGGCCGAGGTGTTGGCTGCAGAGGCGGAGGCCGCCGCCGAGCGCGTCCGTGAGGCTGCGGAAAAGGCGGATCGGCAGGCGGCCGTGGCGGCCGAGCAGAAGGCCGCGCGCGACGCACGTTTCGCGGCCCGCAAGGCGCGGGCTCGTCGGTAACCCGCCCTCAGCCTGCAAACATCACCGCCTGGAGGAAGCGCCATGTCTCACAAGTTCAAGATCGGCGAGCAGGTCCGGCAGCTGGGCACCAGCTATGCCGGCGGGAAGAGCATCATCGACGGCCTCTTCGAGGTGGTTCGCCTGACGCCGGATGACCGGTCCGGTGAGCCGACCTATCGGATCAGGTCCGCGGGCGGCGAGCGTGCCGTGCGGGAAGGCGAACTCACTCGCGCATCCTAGAGCCGTGCCCGATCGCGTTGCAATCGTGCGCGGCTCCAACCTCTTGTTTTGACGTGCTCTCGTGCGCCGAACCGGCGTCCACTTCGGCGGAGAGCACTCTAATCGGCTTCGGCCGACCGAACCTCCTGTGCGGAGAGACGACGCCTCGCGGCGTGCATCCGCCACGGCTTGCTGCCCGCGCGGAGATGCGACGGGCAGCCCACGATCAAGGCTGTCGACGCTCGCGATGATGAACACGCCCACGCATTCGGCCGAAGCAGCGGTGATCGAGCCCAATCAGACGGCCTTCATCCTTAGAGTGACGCGGCCTGACGAGGCGGAACTGTCCGGACAATTGGTGATGTTCTACGTCGCGATCACCACGTCCGAGAACGAGGCGCTGGCCATCGTTCGCCACGCGGTGAAGGAGGACGCGATCGTCGAGCCGACGGGCGTCCGCCTTTCTCAGCAGACGGCCAGCGCTCTCGATCTTGAGGTTGGTCTCGCGCGAGCCCTTTGACGCAACCGCCCCGACCGGCGACGAAGCCCAGGGAAGCGGAGCCGCAGCTAAAACTGTTCTCACTGTCGAGTTGGACCTCCGAACAGGACATCGCGTTGTGAGCGAGGGCTTGAAGTGAGGAGGTCGGCTTTGGATATGGATCGCCTCGCGGAGACCGAGCATACCCTTGCCGTCACGGACCGCCTCTGGCGCGCCGAGATGCGACGGGCTTTCGGGCCGGACGCGGTTCTGCTCCACGGCTTTGGCGCCGAGCGCCAGGGCGAGCCCGGCACGCGGCTACGCACGACCTTCGAGGCGAGACGAAGCGCGATCGCGGCGTGGCGGCATGTGAGACGTCCGGCGACGTAGACCGGGCGCCCGGACAGGCCTGGACGTCTGCACCCGAAAATTTATCCGGGTCGCCCCGCCCGATCAAACGATGAGCGGTGGTTCTTTGACCCAGGAGGGTGCATAGTCTCGTATTCCCTCCGCGCAATCCCGTGCCCTGGGCGATAAAGCGGAGACCAGCAGATATGGCGCGCGAATTCACGACCGGCAAAGCACAGGCGGTCACGCCCGAGGACTTCAACGAGCGCGTGAAGCGCCTCTTGGCCAACAAGCCCGAATCTGTCGCCCCTGAACCGAAAAGCAGAAACAAGACCGGCAGGCCGCCCCAAAAGACCTGAAGCCGCATGCCGAGGGGTGCCTGCCGATTCGCGGGCAACCCAGTTCAGGCCCGCTCGTTGCGGCGCGCGGGCCGGCACTGCGCCCTGACGGCGTGAAATCGGCATCGCTCAGGGGGCGGGCGGGCAGCGCGCCGCAAACTTCGTCGACGTCTTCGCGAGGGCTAGCCGATTACGAGCGATACACGCGTCCGCGGCGGCGCACGGGAAACGGCTCCGCGATCTGCCGATCCCTCCGTCCCGGATCGATCATGCGGCACCTGCACGGTGTGCTGTCGCGTTCTGGAAATCCAAGCTCTCGACAAGCCCGCGGGGATCCTATGCCGCCACAACACCGGCACGGGCTGCGGCATCTACCCTGAGCGTCCGGCGGCCTGCGCCCGGTGGTATTGCCTGTGGCGCAGGATCGACACGCTGCCGGACGCGCTCAGGCCCGATCGATCCGGCGTGATGTTCTCGTTGGATAGCCGCTCCCCGACGGCCGAGGCGCCGGATGCGGCCTGTATCGTCGGCCGCGCCGTGCATGACGTCCGGGACTTCGATCGCCCGGAAACCCATGAAGGTTTCGCCATGTTCGTCGACGAGGGGTCGTTCCCGGTTTGGAAGGTATCCGAGCGCGGGGCCCTCCTGGTGCATCCGGGCCCGCAGTTCGCGCCGCCTTGACGGAAGCCAGCCGGTACGGGTTTCGCGGTGATCCGCGCAGAGAGGAAACGTGGCGCTGAACGCTGACGGCCTCTCGAAGCTTGAAGATTACGGGTTGCTATCGAGTCCGGCAGGAATCGTTCGACACCGCCCAATCAGGAGATTTCGATGCCCGTCATCCGGTGGCTGATCTCCAAAACCATTCAACTTTTCCTCGGCAGCGCACACGAGCGAAGGTCTAACGCGAGCGCCCAGCAGAAGGAAAACGGAACCTTCGAGGGCGCGTCGGCCGACAAGGACCGGGATTTCGACGATCGGTATGCCGCCGCCGTGCGGCTTCTCAGAACGCGGATCGACCAGGAATTTCCCGATGCCTACTATGCGAGGCTCAGCTCGGGACGAAACAGCTCCACTGACTACGGACAGGACCGTGCCCTCGCCATCGACACCATGTCGATCGCCATCGCCATGGCCTTGAGGAACGGCGCCACCGTTCAACAGGCTGCAAACGCCGGCGCAGCGAGCATCGGGATCTGACGGCACTCCACCTGGGCAGGGTCCGGCGCCGCGTCCTCGATGAGGGTCGCACGCGCCACCCGAGCGGTTCGGCGAGATCGCCGGGACCCGTCACCGCCAATGCGCGATCCCGGACATGTTTGGCCGTGGAGGGGTGTTATCCCTGCATCGATCCTGCCATCGCGCGGGTCCGCGCGATCATCGCGAACAGTACCGTGCGGAAGGCATGCTGCTCCCGTGAACTGATGCCCGCCTGTTCATCCCGCGTGAGTTCGGCGCATAGCCCGTCAAGGATCGCTGTACGTCGTTCCGCACCGCTCTCGCGCAGGATCACCTGAAGGAGGATGTCTTGTGCTGCGGCGAGATCGTCCCGGTCCGCCCTGCTGACGAGCGCCCGAAGGTCCTCCAGGCACGCATTGCCGTCCCGCATGTCCAGATCCATCAGTGGCCTCGCGGCAGCGGCGTTCTGGGCATCAGGCCCTCGACGCGCAGCTTCAATCGGGTCGACCGGATCGCCTCTACGGTCCGCCGCGGTACATCCCGGGCGATGCCCTCCGCTTCGAGATCCGTCAGTCGATCGATCAGCAGACCCCGCTCCTGAAGGCCGGGATGCTGCGACATGCGAAGGACCACGGTGATCAGCTTCCGCATGACCGGGCACATCCGCGGTCGGCCGGGCTCTACCATCGCGGCCGATCGTGGCGGTCTCGCATCGCCTCAGCCTCGCCCACCGCTCTTCATGGGAGTCGCGACCGTCCCCTTGCTTGAGGGTGCTGCCGCGTTGGTTTTTGGCACGGCCTTCTTCGGCTTCTTGGTCTCGCGATTTCCGCGCTTCTTTTCCGTCGCCATGGTCTCGCTCCTGGATTTGCCGTGAAGCCGGACAGGGCCGTCTCACTGTTCGGTCGTGGGCCTGTCCGCGAGCAGCCGGATCGCGGTCGCGACCGGGCTTCCAAAGGCGCCGAACACGGCCACGAGGCGGGTGCTCGCCCAGAGTTCGGCGCGATTCCCCGCGGCCAAACCCACCGCCTGCCGCCTGGCGTCAACGTCGTCACGGGCCGTGATGATACGGGACGCGATCACGCTGCCGCTTTGGGCGAACCGATGCACCTGATAGGCGCGGCGCGCGTGCCGCGAGCGGAGGATGACGGGGAACTTGATGAGGTCAGCCATACGCGCCTGTCCGTTGCAGGCGGGGGCACGAACCCTCAGTCACCGGAGCCTGGATCAACCGATCCGGTGATGGCGGTACACTGCGCCCTTCGATCCGACAAAGATAGCCCGCTCGGCGCGCGGCGCTCCTATGGCCCGGCAAGACCTCCGAACGCTGTCGGTTCGGCCGAGGCATACCCGCAATCGGACGAACGTCGTCAGAACGCGCATCACGGCCGGTCACTGCGAACATCCGGTCAAGGACTGACGACATCGGCATTCGGTCCAGCGAGTGCCGAGGGGAGCGACGAGGTCGGCCGATCCATGTCGAGGTTCCACACACCGGTGGTGGCCGAAAACGGGTCGGCCGTTGGAACCGGGGCCTCGGAGGTCCCCACCCGCAGTAGATCGAAGAGCGATCCGATCGCAGCCTGTGTTCCCGCCGCCTGAGCCACCCGAGTGGCCCCGCCATAACCTCCGGTCAGACAGCGAGAGCGAGACAGAAGAGACCTCGAATGTCGATCAGCAGGACATTGATCTACGCCAGCGGGAATGGCGATTGCTGATATCGCTGCACGGACGGAAGACGCATGATTCGAGAGCTTACCCGCTCCTGGAGCACGGCCACCTGCAAACGGCCGCTGCGTCCCAGCTTGCACGGTTTCGCTTCCCTGCTTGCATGCTAGGGAATGGATCGCCAAGCGACTGAAGCCTTTCGATAAACTCAGCCGGCGCACCCTTAGCTTTGAAGTTTCCGGCGCACCACCCTGCATTTTCCGCAGCAACAGGGAAATACTCAACAAAGGACAGCTCACGCCTGACGGCCTGCTCCACCGCTTATTTTCTATATGCGGACAGGGAGTGGTGACAAGGACTTGCGAGATAGCATGCCGAGCCTTCCCCGCACGGCTTCCCATATCCGGGGCGGATTCCTCCCCGCACACGGGCGTCGCTCTGAGCGCTACCGGACGCGCCACAGCGCCCCAACGAGTCCGAGGTTAGCGAGGCCTAGAGCCAGCAGCAGCCACCACAGAGCATCGGGGCCGGCATGCATCAGCACGAACGCGCCGGCCGGCGGCGCAACCGCCTGCGCGATCAGCCCGGGCCGGGCCAGACGGCCGACCACCAGCGGATAGCGTACGGGGCCGAACAGGGCCAAGGGTACCGTGCCCCGCGCGATCGAATAGATCCCGTTGCCGCCCCCGTAGAGCACAAGCCAGGCCCCGACGCCGGGCAGACCGCAGGCGAGCAGCGTCAAGCCGAAGGCGACCAGCCCCATGGCAGCGGTCAGGGTCCACAGCGGATGATACCGGCCCTTGAACGACATCTCCACGATGCGGGCACCGACCTGGGCCGGGCCGATCAGCGCGCCGTAGAAGACGGCCGCGGCCAGCACGACGCCCCGCGCCTGCAGCAGTGCCAGCAGATGCACCGACACCAGCGACATGATCGCGCCGCCGAGGATCAGCACGCCGGCGAACAGCAGGAACGCCCGCCGCTCCGGAGCGGATAGCGGGCCGGCGCTGGCTTGGTGATACGCCGTCGACGGCGGCCATGCCGGGGCCTTGGGAATCAGGAGGAGAACCAGCGGCAGCGTTACCGCGAGGTGCAGGCCGGCATAGGCCAAGCAGGCGCCCCGCCAGCCGACATGCGCGACCAGGAAGGCCGATAGCGGCCAGCACACGGTGCTCGCGAACCCACCCCACAAGGTCAACTGGGCGATCGCAGGCCGCGCCGCCGCGCCATAGAGCCGGCCGAGGGTCGCGAAGGCCGGATCGTACAAGCCGCAACCCATGCCGAGGCCGAGCAGCAGCCAACCGGCCAGATAGACCGGCAGAGCCGGCGCGACGGCCAGCATGGTCAGCCCGGCCGCCAGCAGCAGGGCCGCGCATGCGAGCACGGGACGGCCGCCGTGCCGGTGGATCGCCGCCCCGACATGCGGCGACGCCAACGCGGCGACCAAGAGGCCGAACGACAAGCCGCCCACCATCCAGGCCAGGGGCCAGCCGGTGCTGTCCGCAACCGGGCCGGCGAGCACCGCCGGCAGGTAGAACGAGGATCCCCAGGCGAGAATCTGTCCCACGCCGAGGGCGGAGATCACCGGCCAGCGGCGGGCCTCGGCCACGGACGGCTACGTGGTGCCGAGGAGCGGCAGCCAGGCTGCGAGCGCCAGCAGCGTGACCAGCAGGACGGGCGGGGTGATGATCAGCCCGACCGTCATGTACTGCCCCCAGGTGATCCGCTGGCCCTTGCTGTCCAGGACGTGGAGCCAGAGGAGCGTGGCGAGGCTGCCGATCGGGGTGAACTTCGGGCCGAGATCGCAGCCGATGACGTTGGCGTAGACCATCAGCTCGCGGGTCAGCGGGGACAGGTCCGGAGCCTGCTGGATGGAGAGCGCCCCGATCAGCACAGACGGCATGTTGTTCATGACGGAGGACAGGATCGCGGCAGCGAAGCCGGTGCCGACCGTGGCGACCCACGGGCCATGCCCGGCCAGCCAGACCAGCCCCTTGGCCAGCTCGTCGGTCAGGCCGGCGTTCCGCAGGCCGTAGACCACGAGATACATGCCGAGGCTGAACAGCACGATCTGCCAGGGTGCGCCGGTCAGCACCTTGCGGATCGGGATGACGCCGCTCCGGTTGGCGAGCAGCAGCAGCACGGCCGCGCCGGCACAGGTAACGGCCGACACCGGCACGCCGAAGGGCGCGGTGACGAAGTATGCGAGCAGCAGCACGAAGAGCAGCGGGAAGGCGGCCCGGAACACGAGCGGGTCGCGGATCGCCTCGGCTGGGCGCTCCAGGGCGTCCACGGGATAGGTCGCCGGCACGTCGCGCCGGAAATAGGCCCACAGCACCAGTAGGGTGGCAGCCAGCGATACGAGATCCACCGGCACCATCACGGCCGCATACCGGCCGAAGGTCACGTCGAAGAAGTTGGCGGAGACGATGTTGACCAGGTTGGAGATCACGAGCGGCAGGGAGGTCGAATCCGCCACGAACCCGCAGGCGACGATGAAGGCCAGGGCCGCCGCCGGCTTGAAATCCAACCGGAGCAGGATCGCCAGCACGATGGGGGTGAGCAGCAGCGCAGCGCCATCGTTGGCGAACACCGCTGCGATGGCCGCGCCGAGGAGCACGACCAGCGGAAACAGTCGCCGGCCCCGGCCACCGCCCCAGCGGGCGATGTGCAGCGCGGCCCAATGGAAGAACCCCGCCTCATCGAGCAGCAACGATATGATGATGAGCGCCACGAAGGTGAAGGTGGCGTCCCAGACGATATGCCAGACCACGGGGATGTCGCCCGGATGGATCACGCCCGTGGCGAGGGCGACGCCCGCCCCGGCCAGGGCGCTCCACCCGATCCCGAGGCCCTTGGGCTGCCAGATGACGAACACGAGGGTGACGAGGAACAGGGCAAACGCGAGCATCCGGGCGTTTTCGTCTTATCGATTGGCGTGAGGCTCAGGCGGTAGCGACGCGGCGGCCGTGCTCGTCCACGACACGCTCGCCGTCCTCCTTGACGAACTCGCCCTGCTGCGCCGGCAGGAGATCCAGCACGGCTTCGGACGGCCGGCACAGGCGGACGCCCTTGGGTGAGATCACCAGCGGGCGGTTGATGAGGATCGGGTGAGCCCCGATGGCGTCCAGGAGCTGCGCATCGGTCAGCGCCGGATCGCCGAGGTTCAGCGCGGCGAACGGCGTCCCCTTCTCCCGCAGCACGTCGCGCACGCTCAGCCCGGCGCGGGCAAGGAGCTGCACCAGCAGCGCCCGCGTGGGCGGGGATTTCACATACTCGATCACATGCGGCTCGATCCCGGCATTGCGGATCATCGCCAGGGTGTTGCGCGAGGTGCCGCATTCCGGGTTGTGGTAGATCACGACATCGAACGGCTCAGGCATGGGCGGTCTCTCCGTGAGGGGGGCAGCAGGTTGCCAGCGCGGCCAGCGCCGGAGTGCAGACCTCCGGACGGCCCTGGCAGCAGTCTTTCATCAGGAAAGCGATCAGGTCGGACAGCGCCGGGTAGGCAGCGCTGTAGATGATCGAACGGCCGTCGCGCCGCGAGGCGACCAGCCCGGCGTGGCTCAGTTCCTTGAGGTGGTGGGACACGGTGGCGGCGGAGACCCTGACCGCCTCGGCCAGGGCGCCGGAGGCCAGACCGTCCGGGCCGGCGATCACGAGGGCCTGCACCAGGCGCAGGCGGTGCTCCTGCGCGAGGGCCGCGAACGCGGTGAGGGCTTGCGGTTCATCCATTTTCGCTACAATATTCAAATAACCGTTTGAGCATACAAGAAGGCCGATTCTTGGACAAGCCCGCACAGCCTTTCACCGACGGCCTGCCGAACCTCAGCCACGCGCATTTCATGGTGCCGACCCGCGAGAGCGTGGAGGCAGCCACGCCGTGCACCCACGCGCCGCGCTTCCTGATCCTGTACGGGTCCTTGCGGGCACGCTCGTTCAGCCGGTTCCTGGCCTACGAGGCCGCCCGGCTCCTCGAGGCCATGGGTGGCGAGGTGCGGATCTTCCACGCGGATGGGCTGCCCCTGCCGGACGACACCACCGCCGATCACCCGAAGGTGCAGGCGTTGCGCGCGCTCTCGATCTGGTCAGAAGGTCAGGTGTGGGTGTCGCCGGAGCGGCATGGCACCCTGACCGGCGTGATGAAGAGCCAGATCGACTGGCTGCCGCTCTCGGAGGGCAGCGTGCGGCCGACGCAGGGGCGTACGCTCGCGGTCATGCAGGTCTCCGGCGGCTCACAGAGCTTCAACGCCGTGAACAGCCTGCGCATCCTCGGTCGCTGGATGCGGATGATAACGATCCCGAACCAGTCCAGCGTGCCGATGGCCTACAAGGAGTTCGACGACGCCGGCCGGATGAGGCCGGGGCCGCTCTACGAGCGCGTCGTGGACGTGTGCGAGGAGCTGATGAAGTTCACGCTCCTGACCCGCGAGCGGGCCGATTACCTCGTGGACCGCTACAGCGAGCGGAAGGAGCGTGAGCCGGAGCGGCTAACGGGCATAGCGGCCGATATAGGCTTCGCCAGGAATTAGATCGACTGCAGTTCCGGTCCGCGGAACCGCGCGAAGGACCTCGCCAGAACTGGAAGGACGACGAGGTTCAGAAGCGTCGAGCTGGCGAGGCCGCCGAGAATCACGATCGCCATCGGCCCCTCGATCTCCCGGCCGGGCTCCCCGGCGCCGAGCGCGAGGGGCAGCAGCCCCAGGCCCGTGACGAGGGACGTCATGAGGATCGGCACCAGCCGGTCGGCGGCCCCCTCGATCGCCGTGCCGGCGGCCCACGGATGCCCTTCCACGAGAACCAAGTGCTCGTAATGGGCGATCATCATGATCGTGTTGCGCAACGAGATGCCGAGCAGCGTCACGAAGCCGACGATGGCCCCCAGCGAGACGATGCCGCCGGTCGCGGCCACGGCCAGCACTCCGCCCACGAAGGCGAAGGGCAGGTTGATGAGGACGAGCAGGAGATTGGCGAAGGAGCCGGTGACGACCGCCAGCAGGAGCACGACACCGAGCCCCGCCAGCTCGGCATAGAGCGCCAGGTCGCGGCGGGCCTTGGCCTGTGCCTCAGCCGCCCCCCCGAATCCGACATCGACGCCGGGGGGCAGCTTCACCTCCCGGGCGACCTTGCGCTTCACCGCCTCGGTGAACGAGGCGAGGTCGCGGCCCGCGACATTCGCCGTCACCACCCGCACCCGCTGCGCACCGTAATGCCCCACGGCGTAGCGCCCGGCCGTCTCGTAGATGTCGGCCACCTGCGAGAGCCGGATGAAGCTGCCACCGGGGGTCCGCAGGGGCAGGTCGCCGAGGCTCGCCGGCCGTGCGCGGGCGGTCGGATCGAGGACGACCACGACGTTGAAGACCGCGTTCCCCTCATAGGACTGGCCGACCGTATCGCCCTGGAAGGCCGTGCGGGAAAGCTCCAGCACCTCGATCGCGTCGAGGCCCCAGTGGCGCAGATCGTTGGGACGCAGGGCGATGTTGACCTGCGGGAGCCCCGCCGGCGACTTGAGCTGGATGTCCACGGCACCCCGGACCTCTGCGACTTCCCGGGCCACGTCCCGGGCGGCGGCCTCGATCCGATCGAGATCCGCCCCGTAGAGGCTGATGACCACCGGGGCGGTGAAACCCGACACGACCTCCTCGATGCGTTCCGTGAGGAAGGTCTTCAAGGAGAAGGTCGCGCCGGGCGTGGCGGCCATCAGCGCACGGATCCCGGCCTCGGCCTGCTGCTGCGCCTTGCCGTTGAGATCCGCCGCGAGGTCGATATGGATCTCGCTCTCATGCGTGCCGCCGAGATCGTAGCCCGCCTCGGCCCGGCCCACCTGCTGGGCGACGGCCCGCACCCCGGGCACGCTCTTCAACCCCGCCGTCACATGGCCGCCGAGCCGCAGCGTCTCCTGCAGGGAGGTGCCCGGGGCGGTCGTCATGTGCAGGATGAAATGCCCCTCCTTGAGATCGGGCAGGAAGGCACCGCCGAAGAACGGCACCGGCGCGGCACCGGCGAGGACGGCGATCAGGCCGGCGAGGCCGACGGCGACCGGATGGCGGATCAGCCCCTTGAGGAGTCCGACATAGACGCCGCGCACCGCCCGGGTGACCGGCGGCTCCCGGGCGGGAAGACGCCGGCGCCCGGCGAGCAGCAGACGCGCCAGGGCGGGCGTCACCGTCAGGGCGACGACGAGGGAGGCCAGCACCGCCAGGATGTAGGCGAGCGCGAGGGGGCCGAAGAGGCGGCCAGGCACGCCGGGAAGGGCCAGCACCGGCAGGAAGACCAGCAGCACCGCGACCGTGGCGTAGGCGACCGAGACCCGGACCTCCAGGATGGCGGCCAGGATGACGCGGCCCTCCGGCAGGGGATACGGGAGGCGCCGGTTCTCCCGCAGGCGCCGCATCGCGTTCTCGACCCCGATCACCGCATCGTCCACGACCTCGCCGATGGCGATGGCGAGCCCGCCGAGGGTCATGGTGTTGAGGCTGAGACCGAAGGCCCCCAGCACGAGGACCGCGCCGATCAGCGAGAGCGGGATCGCGGCGGCGCTGATGAGCGCCGTGCGCCAGTCGAACAGGAAGACGAGCAGCACCACCACGACGAGGACACCACCCAGCGCCAGGGCCTGGAGGACATTGCCCGTCGCCTGCGCGACGAAGCCGGCCGGGCGGAACAGGTCGGTGCGCAAAGTGATCCCGTCCCGGGCGAGGCCCGGCCGCAACTCGGCGAGCGCCGCCTCGACCCCGGCGGTGACATCGACGGTGTTGGCGCCATACTGCGCCCCGACCATCATCAGAACGCCCGGCTTCCCGTCGATCAGAGCGGCGCTGATCGCGGGCTCCGGGCCCGCCACCACGTCGGCGACGTCGCCGAGCACGACGCTCGCGCCGCCCTCGTTGATGAGCACCGTCCGGGCCACCGCCTCCGGCGTCACCGCCTGCCCTTCGGTCTGGAGGGCGATGCGCTGGTTGACCGTATCGATGAACCCGCTGCCCCGCACGCCGGTCGCCCGGCGGCCGGCGGCGAGCACGTCGTTGAGGCCGATCCGGAAGCGGACGAGATCCTGGGGCCGCACCTGGATGCGGATCGAGCGGACATCGCCGCCATAGACCAGGACTTCGCCGACCCCCGGGGCGGCGAGGAGGCGCAGGCGCACCCGCCAGTCCGCGACCGTGCGCAGATCCATGAGAGAGCCGGCCTCGGAGGTCAGTCCGATCAGCAGGACCGAACTCGTCGAGGAGGTCAGGGCGGTCATCGTCGGCGTGGCGACGCCCTGGGGCAGGCGGGCCGCGACCCCGGTCAGCCGTTCGCTGACGAGTTGGCGCACCCGGTAGATGTCGCTGCCCGCGCCGAAGGTCGCGGTGATCACCGAAACCCCCTGGATCGAGTTCGACCGCAGGGTGGCGAGGCCGGGCAGGCCGCTGATCGCCCCCTCGACGGCCTGCGTCACGAGCACTTCAACCTGCTCCGGGTTCAGGCCCGGGGCCTCGGTCTGAACCGTCACGGCAGGGGGCGCGAATTCGGGGAAGACGTCGTACTTCGCCGTGCCCAAGGCGAGGAGGCCGTAGACGACGAGCGCCAGGGCGACGGCGACGACGATCCCCGGTCGGCGCACGGCGAGGCTTACCAGGGTCGCCTGCAGACCGGATGCGGGTTCCGTCGCGGGCCTCGGCTGCCGAACCGGTTCATCCCCCGTCGGCGGATCGATCGTGCTCACGCGGGGCGCTCAGTCGTCATCGGTATCGCCGGAGGCCTGGATCTGGCCCTTCAGCTCCTCGGAGAGCACCGCCTGCGGCCCGGTGACGACGATGTCGGTCTCCCCGTCGAGGTCATCGATCACGAGGCGGTCCGCGGAGATGGCCGCGTCCGGCTTGAGGGGATGCCGGGCGAAGGTATCGGCGCCGACGCTCCGGTAGATCCAGGCTCCACCCTGCCAGTGGACCACCGCGCTCTCCGGGACGGCGATCCCCACCTTCTCCTGCGGCGAGGTGAGGAAGGCCTGCACGCTCATGCCGGGCAGGAGGCCGCTGTCCCCGGCGACGAGGTAATAGTAGCCGACGCCCTGAATGCGCTGGTCGGTCCGGGTGGCGGGCGAGACGAAGCGCATGGTCACCCGCTCGCTCTGCGGGGGCACCTCGGCAAAGGCCGTGGCCGGGGGAGCCTTCAGCGTCTCACCGGACGGCAACGTGACCTGCACCAAGAGATCGGCCCGCTCGATCAGGCGGGTCACGAGGGGGGACCGCTCCACGATCGCCCGTCCCAGCACCGGACCCCACTCCTGCTGCGCGGTCGCGGACAGCGTCCGGACCTGCGACTCGGCAGCCGCGACCGTCGCCTCGTCGGTATACGCGCTCCCCTCCGCGGTCTCGAGTTGAGCGCCCGCTATGGCGGCCGGTCCGAGGTTCCTGGCGCGCCGCAGAGCGCTGGCGGACACCTCCGCCTTGGCCCTGGCGGTCCGAAGGGCAGCCACCGCAGCCGCGTAGCTGTTGGTCAGGTCCGTGATGCGGGCGAGATCGAGGACACTTCCATAGGCGAGGACTTCGATCCGATGGGGCGTCGGCGCCAGATGGGCTGTCACGACGCCGATGCGCGCGCGTTCATCGACGGTCAGCCGGACGGCGACGCGTCCGCCCTCCCGCGCGATGCGCCCCTGAGCCAGCGCCGGCCCATGTACGCTCCCGAAGGCGCATAACACCAGCGCGGCGGACAGCATGGCCCGCTGCATCATGGAGCCCCCTGCATGCACGACACCGTAACGGATTGCCGCTTTTGCCCGGATTTCCCATCGCGGTCCACTCAAGCGTCAAGCTCGAAAATAGTTGGCTGAGCGGGCGTTATCGTCCTGTGACGGGGGATATTTCATCCCGGGACAATTCCAGTTCGCGCCATGTGCTGATCGGACACGTTCGCGGGACGTCCGCCTCTGCCGCGCTGCGCTGTGGAAGCCGACCGTCTGCCCCCCGAGCGGCCATTCGGCCTGGGACCCATGCCTGTGAACCATGCCTGTGAACCATGCCTGCGGGGTGGACCGCATCCGGCGCCTCCCAGATCCGCGGATCGGAACAACGCAAGCACAAACACGGAAGACCGACCCGCATATGTTGGGACCGTCCTCGCCGGCATGAGAACATCGTGGCCGGACAGCCCCGTCAGCGTCGCGCATGTTCCTCGGTGAGATCGCCGGCCTGCAGGGGGCGGAACAGGACCACACTCGCCGCCATCGTGAGTGTCAGGACCAGCAGGACGATACATAATCCGGCGCCCTGGTCCGGGCTGTGCCGCGTTCGCACGACCCCGACGGCCCCCGCAGCGAAGACGAGGGTGAAGACCAGCGTCAAGGCTGCCCCCGGGACGGTCAGGTCGTCGAGCATCGAGGCCAATCCCCCACCACGCCCGGCTCGGGCTCCTCGGCAAGCGTGGCCTGTCATCCGTGTTCCTGATCGACGCAGGTCTGTTCGAGCGGAGACGGATGAGAGCGTATGCGGGGACATCCGGGCGGCGGTTCGACCTCAAGGCCACGCAGCCGGCAGGGTGGGGGCTGTCGGCGATTGTCGCGACCGGGACCGACCTGCCGTCGCGGATGCACTCCGCGACGGCCTTGGCTGGCGCGCGCACCTCACTCGAGGAAGCCCCAGCCAGCCTCCAGGGCGGCCCGCTCGTCCTCGTTCAGCGGGCCGGGCCATTCGGGCCTGTTCGGTGCACGCTGCTGGGGGGGCGCCTCGTCGGTCTTGGACGGGACGGAGGTCGTCCGGGCCGGACGCCTGTGCCTGCGCGCCGGCGCAACCCGGCCGGCAGGGCCGCTCCGCGGGGAATCTCGCTCGGGCATCGTCGCTCTCCGGGCTTCAATGGGCGAGGAACAGGGGTGCCGGGCTGCCCCTGAGGAAGGAGCGCGTCACCCCACCGAAGAAGTATTCGCGGGTTGGGGAATGCCGGTAGGCGCCCATCACGATCATGTCCGCCCGGAACAACCCCGCCTGGGCGCGCAGGGCGGCGGCGATGCTCTCGACCTTCGGGAGGTCGTTGACGCTGACGTTCACCCCGTGCCGCGCGAGGTGGGGCGCGAACTCGGCCCCCGGCACCGCGGCGTGGATCTCCGCCTCGGTGCCGACCGAGACGATCTCAACCGCCTCGGCCGCGCGGAGGAACGGCAAGGCGTCGTTGGCGGCGCGCGCTGCCTGGGCGCTGCCGTCCCAGGCCACGATGATCCGCCGCGCCACGAAGGCGTCGTGCCCTGGCGGGACGGCGATGACCGGGCGGCCGCTGTGGAACAGCGCCTTCTGGATCAATTCGCGGTCGAGGTCGTAGGTTCGCGGGCCGATGTCCAGGACCGTCAGGTCGTGCAGGCGCGCCCGCCCGGCCATCCGGCTCACGATTTCCGGATAGGGCAGGTTCGGCGCCTCCGTGGTGCAGACCACGCCGGCCTGCGCGGCATCCGCAGCCGAGCGCTCCGCAATGGAATGGGCCAGCGCGTCGAGCCGGCGATCGATGATTGAGCCCCCCTCGTAATCGAACGCGCCAAGCCAGGCATCGTCTCCTGACAGGCGCCACGAGGCCGACTGAACGGTGAGGTGGGCGCCGGCAGCCTTGGCCAAGGTCAGGCCGTAGCCGATGGCCGACGAGGCTTCCTCGCACTCGCTCTCCACGGCGGTGCCGACGAGGATGTCGCGGATGCCCGCGAGCGACGGTGGGCAGGGTCTGGGCATGGGCGTTCTCCGGTTTGAGCCGGACCCATGGTTTGTCCCGCCGCGTCTGCGCGGCCTTGATCCACCTCAAGCGGCGCAGGCAACGCGACCTGCGTTTCGGTTTCCGTTTCGGGATGAGTAACTATTCAGAGCTTGTCTGCGGCGCTAACTGACGGCTATTCCTTGTTTCTGAAACGCAGTATTTTCTGAGGCCGCACGGTGCGGGTGATATAAGGCGCGGGCGCAGGCGAATAGCGTGGCCGCCGCGCGCAGGACCTCCCCGGATGCGGTCGATGACGAACCCCGTCGATATGCCCAGTGCCGATCTGGACCGCGAGCTCGCATCGGCGAACGATGCGCTTCGGCAGACCCTCGACGAGGTGGGCATCTGCATCTGGTCGCTGGACATCCCGACAGGCCGAGCCACCGTATCTCCGACCTGCGCCCGCCTGTTCGGGGTGCCCCCCGAGCAGCTGACCACCTTCGCGGATTCCCAGGCCCTGGTGCATCCGGACGACCGGCAGGCCCGGGCTGACGCCATCCAGCGGGCCTTGCGGGAGGGTGGCAGTTACGAGGTCGACTACCGTGTCGCGCGACCCGACAGGCACATCTGCTGGCTCCGCTCGCGCGGGTGGGTGAGCCTCGACGCGGAAGGCCGGCCGGCACGGCACCGCGGGGTGGTCCTGAGCATCGACGCGCAGAAGCGGGCCGAGGAGGATCTCCGCGCCCGCGAGGCGCACCTGCGCTCGATCCTCGACACCGTCCCCGAGGCCATGGTCGTCATCGACGAGGCCGGGCTCATCCACTCCTTCAGCGCCGCGGCCGAGCGCCTGTTCGGCTACGCGGCGGGCGAGGCGGTCGGGCGGAACGTCCGCATCCTGATGCCGGAGCCGATGCAGGGCGAGCACGACGGCTACCTCGACCGCTACCGCCGGACCCGGGAGCGCCGGATCATCGGCACCAACAGGGTCGTGACCGGCCGGAGACGGGACGGCTCGACCTTCCCGATGGAGCTCGCCATCGGCGAGATGCGCTCGGGCGAGCAGGTCTACTTCACCGGCTTCATCGACGACCTCACGGAGTACCAGCGGACCCAGGCCCGCCTCCAGCAACTCCAGTCCGATCTCGCCCACGTCTCCCGGCTGAGCGCGATGGGCGAGATGGCCTCCGCGCTCGCGCACGAATTGAATCAACCGCTCGGTGCCATCGCGAACTACACCCGGGGCTGCCGCCGCCTGCTGGCACGCCCCGGTCCCGAGGCCATCGCCAGGACGATGGAGGTTCTCGACAAGACCGCCGAGCAGGCGCTGCGTGCCGGCCAGATCATCCGGCGCCTGCGCGAGTTCGTCGCCCGTGGCGAGACGGAGAAGCGGGTCGAGCCGGTCGCGCGGCTGATCGAGGAGGCCAGCGCGCTGGCGTTAGTCGGCGCCCGCGAGCAGGGCATCGCCGCGCGCGTCGCCGTGGACCCGCGGGCGGGCTCCGTCTTCGCAGACCGGGTGCAGATTCAGCAGGTCTTGGTGAACCTGCTGCGCAACGCCCGCGAGGCCATGCAACAGGGCGACATGCGCGAGCTGACCGTGGAGGCGCGGCGCGTCGGCCCGGAGACAGTCGAGATCGCCGTGTCGGATACCGGTCCCGGCATCGCCGCGGAGGTTGCGGAGAGGTTGTTCCACCCGTTCGTCACAACCAAGCAAACCGGCATGGGTGTCGGCCTCTCGATCTGCCGCACCATCGTCGAGGCCCATGGCGGGCGCCTCGACGTCGAACGCAACGGCACCGGTGGGGCAACCTTCCGGCTGACGCTCCAGGCTGCCCACGAAGGGGACTTGCCCAATGGCAACTAACCTGGTGCATGTCGTGGACGACGACCCCGCCATGCGGGACTCCATCGGCTTCCTGCTTGGGACGGCAGGATTCGCGGTGCGGCTCTACGAGGCCGGGGCGGACTTGCTCGACGGGCTGGCGAAGCCGTCTGCAGGATGCATCCTGACCGACATCCGCATGCCGGGCATCGACGGGCTTCAATTGCTGCGGCGTCTCCGGGCGGCGGGACAGACCCTGCCGGTGGTGATGATGACGGCGCACGGTGACGTGCCGCTCGCCGTCGAGGCGATGAAGCTCGGCGCCTGCGACTTCGTCGAGAAGCCGTTTGACGACGAGATGCTCATCCAGGCGCTCCGGTCGGCCCTGGAGCGGGGCGGGGCGGCCGGACCGGTCGATCCGACGCTCCAGGAGTTCGTGCGCCGGGTCGGCACCTTGAGCGCGCGCGAGCGGCAGGTCCTGGACCAGCTCGTTGCCGGAAGTACCAGCAAGGAGATCGGGCGCGCCCTCGACATCAGCCCCCGCACCGTCGAGATCTACCGGGCCAAGCTCATGGCCAAGACGCAGGCGGAGAGCCTGCAGGAATTGGTGCGCTGGTCGGTGCTGACCGGCCTCGCCTGAGGTCTGCCTTGAGGCAGGTCAAGGCCGGCGTCGCGCTTGCCCTGCAGGGTGGTGTCCCAGCCGCCTGAGAACCCGGCCGCCCGGCGACCACCATGCCATCGGATCCTCACAGCCTCATCTACGTCGTGGACGATGATCCGGCCGTTCTCCACTCGACCCGCTTCCTGATCGAATGCGAAGGCCACCGCGTCGAGACCTTCGCCGACGGCCACGCATTGCTGGCGGTCTTTCCCGGCCCGAAACCGGCCCTCGTGCTGCTCGACCAAGTCATGGCGGGAATGGACGGTCTTGAGGTGTTCGGCCGGTTGCGCAACCTCGACGCCCATGTCCCCGTGGTGCTGATCACCGGCCACCCCGACCCGGGTATCCGGGCCCGGGCCAAAGCAGCGGGCGTTCCCTTGGTCGATAAGCCGCTGGCGTTCGACGCGCTGCTCGGCCTGCTCGCCGGCGGAGGGGGCCGACATCCGGGCCTGACGGAGTGGGCGAGGCCGATTCCGGAGGCGCCATTCGCCCTCCCCCTGAGAGCCACGCGGCCGACCTGATCCACGCGCCGACCCCGGCCACGGTCGGATTGCGCCAGATCAAGGTTGCCCGGCGATTGCCCCGCTAACGTGGAAGCCAGCCGGAACGGGGAAGGCGCACGCACTCCCCTTACGTGGGCCCTGGGCCGTTCCGCGTAAGCTGCCGCGCCCGCGAAGTCCTGCGGCGGGCTGCACACGCCGGAACCGATCGGCCACGAACGCCCGACACCCCGTTCTTCTTGAGCCAGATCAATGCTTTGACGCGACAGAGCCGGATGCTCCGCTCGAAGAGGCGGGCAGGCGATCCGCCGCCGCCACGGGCCCGGCGCCCGGCCTCTCGGTCACCGGTGCCCCCGCCAGGATAGGAGAAGCCCATGCGGACCATCGAGAACCGGATCGAGGACATGATCCCGAACGCGCTCAACGCCATGCTGGGCGTCGCACTCCTCATGACGCCCTGGTACCTGGGCCTCGACAACGAGACCGCGGCGGCCCGCAATGCCCTCGTCTGCGGTGCCGCCATCGCCGTCGTCGCCGTGCTCGCCATGGCGAAGTCCTACGACTGGGAAGAAACCATCGCCCTGGCCATCGGCCTCTGGGTGTCCATCGCCCCCTGGGCGCTCGGCTTCGCGGACACGCGATACCCGATGTGGCTGCACGTGGGCATCGGGCTCGCGGTGGCGAGTCTGGCCGCGTTCGAGCTGTGGCGGATTTTCGTCTCGCCCCAGGCGCATTCGGTCTGAGCATTGTCCAGCGCCGGAGGTGCCGCGCCGGTCCGTGGTCATGCCCGTGGCCGTGGGCGGCCCCTCCCCGGCCCGCTGGACCCATCGCTTCCCGGAGCGGCGCGATGCCCCTCGACCCCGTCGCATTCCTCATCGCCGCGTCGTTCGCCGCCGGCTGCGTCGCCATCCATGTCCTGCGGCGGCGTGCCGAGGCTGTCACCCTCGCGCTCGGTGTCGTCGCGTATGGCCTCGCCGCCGCGCTGTGCACGCTGGCCGCCGGCCGCAATGGTCTCTTCGTGCTGCACGACCCCGTGCACGCCTGGGCCCTCGTGACGGTCGTCCCCCCCTGAGCCCCGGGCGGCGCCTACGGATTGGCCCTTAAGCGGCCCCCCTTAAGAGACCGCCCGGAATTTCTGCGGCGTCCCGGCCCGGCCAATCTCCACGCCATCCGATTGCGGACGAGGAGAGAAGCGATGGCCGCCGAGATCACCCTGCCCCCGTCTCCGCACCTGACCGCGCGCATCCCCGCGGGCGGCAAGCCCGGGATCGCGCTCTTTGCCGGCTGTCCCGATCTCATCGGCACCCCGTTCGCTTACGCGCGCGAAGAAGAGATCTACGGCGAGGGCGAGGAGGCCGAGTCCGTCTATAAGATCGTCAGCGGCGCGGTGCGCACCCACAAGGTGCTCAACGACGGCCGACGCCAGATCACCGGCTTCCACCTGCCGGGCGACCTGTTCGGCCTGGAGCAGGGCGAGATGCACCGGCACACGGCCGAGGCCCTGTCGGGCACCCAGGTGCTGATCTTCCGCCGGCGCGTGATCGAACGCGCCGCGACCCACAGCGCCGAGGTGGCCTGCCATCTCTGGGCGATGGCGGCGAGCGGCCTTCGCTACGCCCAGGACCACATGCTGCTGCTCGGCCGACGCTCCGCGGTGGAGCGCGTCGCGACCTTCCTGATGGCGGTGGACGAGCGTCTCGGCAGCACCGGCACCTTCGCCTTGCCGATGACGCGACGCGACATCGCGGATCACCTCGGCCTCACCATCGAGACCGTGTCGCGCACCTTCTCGCAACTGGAGGAGGACGGAGCGCTTCTGCGCACAGGCGGGCGCCAGGTCAGCCTCAGGCGCGCCCGGCTCCGCCGCGTGGTCGAGGATTGAGGCCCAACCACGCCACACCGGGGAACGGCGGTGGGCATCGCGGCGGCCGTCCCTGCGAAGAGAGCATGCCTGCGAGGAGAGAGGGAGCAGTGCGCCGCCCTCGCTCGAGCCGAACGATGCGCGGAGGTTGCGCTGGATCAAAGCTCCTCCGTCCAGGCCGCGCAGGATCCCGGCGGATCGGACCGGACCCGCAACGCGGCGCGAACTGGAGATCCGCCATGAGGATGGACGCCATGACCGACAAGGACCTGCGCCGCGACGTGCTCGACGAACTCGACTTCGACCCCAGCCTCGACGCCCAGGCCATCGGCGTCGCCGTATCGGAGGGCGTCGTGACCCTGAGCGGACATGTCGGCAGCTACGCCGAGAAGGTGGAGGCCGAGCGCGCCGCGCGCCGCGTGAGAGGCGTGCGCGCCATCGCCCAGGAGATCGCGGTCCGCTACAGCGACGAGAAGAAGATCGCGGACGACCAGATCGCGGCGCGGGCGCTGGCCATCATCGACTGGTCCGTGCACCTGCCGAAGCAGTCCCTCCAGGTGAAGGTCGCCGGCGGCTGGGTCACGCTGACCGGCACGGTGGAGTGGCAATACCAGTCTACCGGCGCCGAGGCGGCCGTTCGGAAGCTTACCGGCGTGCACGGTGTGACCAACGCGATTGAGGTCAGGCCGCGGATTCCGCCGACGGCGGTCAAGGACAAGATCCTGGAGGCGTTCAGGCGCAGCGTCATGTTCGAGGCCGACGGGATCAAGGTCACCGTCTCGGGCGACAAGGTCATCTTGGAGGGTGCGGTGTCGGCCTGGGCGGAGCGTGACGCTGCCGAGCGTGCGGCCTGGTCGGTGCCGGGCGTCCGCGCCGTCGAGGATCGCATCGTCGCCCTGGGTTGAGGCGAGCCAGCCTGTCCGGGGTCGCGCACGAGGACCGTGCCGCCTCCCGTCGCCCCGCCGGGAACCCGACCAGGCCGAACCGGGCGATGAGGCTCGGCCCTGGCGTTTTGATCCCTCGCAACGCGCGACCGGATCACGCCACCAACCTGTCTCCCGTCCCGCGGAACGGGGAGGCGCATCATGTCGATGGGTGACGATCGAGAACTCGGATGGTCTGAGGACAATCGCCGCGTTCGATCCCGCCTCCCTGCGCCTGGATCACGCCGCGCATTGAACGGGCGGAAGCGTCCACGTCGAGATCCACCGTCCCGATCCGCGTTCCCGCGGGACTGAGCGCATCGCCGACCAACCCTGCGCTCGCACGCTTCTCGTTGGCGGGCAGGATGCGGAGGGCAACCGTCGGTCCGGAAGCCTCGATCCTCCTCGCCCCGCTGGCATTGGCGATTGCGTCGAGGACCACGCCCGCGAATGACAAGCCGCGGCAGACCCCGGCGCGGACCGCCTGACGCTCGCCCGCTGAGCTTCGTCTCGGCCGCCGTCGTGCCCCTTGCGATGGATCAAGGCCCATGCCGCCATTCGGGGCCACGCTCCCCGGACGGCGCCGGAGTTCCGGCAGCGGGAGACGGTCATGAAGATCTCCAACATCATGGTCTCGGTCGATCTCGGGGCCGCGGCGGCGGACCGCGTCCAGCTGGCGGCAAGCCTTGCGGGGCGTTTCGGGGCCAAGCTGACCGGCGTCGCGGCGCGTCCGGTCCTGGCTCCCATGCCGGTCGGCGACATGCTGGAGGTCGAGCGCGTCTGGGCCATCGAGGAGCGGCTGGCGGACGAGCAGCTCGCGGCGGCCAAAGCCCTGTTCGAGCGTGAGGCCGGGGCGGCGCCCAGGACGGATTGGCGCTCGGCTCCGACCAGCCCGCTGGCGTACCTCGTCGATCAGGCGCGCGCCGCGGATCTCATGGTCGTCGGCCGGCACGGTCCCGCAGACGGCGACCCGGGCCCGATGGGCGTTCCGGCCGGGGCGCTCCTGATGGAGGTCGGGCGTCCGGTGCTGATCGCGCCGCCGGGTGTGGAGAGCATCGCCGCGCGGCGGGTCGTCGTGGCCTGGAAGGATACGCGCGAGGCGCGCCGGGCCGTGCACGACGCGTTGCCGTTCCTGACACGCGCCGACGCGGTTCACGTGGCGGTGGTGGGCCCCGGCGCTGACCAGGAGGGCGCCGAGGATGTCGCCGACTACCTCTCCGGGCACGGCGTCGGCGTCACCACGCATCTGCTGCACACGCCGGAGATCGGCGCCGCGGACGAGATCCTCCGGTTGGCCCAACGCGAGGACGTCGACCTCATCGTGATGGGCGCGTACGGGCATAGCCGGCTGCGCGAGTGGGTCTTCGGGGGGGCCACCCGCGACATGCTGCAGGGCACGTCCCTCTGCTGCCTGATGAGCCACTGATCGTCCGGCAGTCCGGTTCACGGCGGGCTGCGCTGGCACCGCCTCGTGGCGGAGGCCGCCTCCCGGTCGGTCCAGGGCGGGGCCTCGGTCGGCGCGGCCATCCTGGCGGAGGCAGAGCGGAAGGCCTCCCGGCTTGCCGGGACGCCGATACCCACAGCCGTGTGCGCAATCCCTTCCTGCCCGGCATGTGGTCGAGCACGCCCGCATCCCGTTGCTCTCGGCCCCCTGAGAATCGGGTCAGCCCGGGTACGAGGACGGGACGAGGCCCCTGTCCTCAGTGGGACATCAGGCAGCAGACGGATGCCTTCTCCAGCAGGTCGCGCGTGACACCACCGAAGAACCACTCGCGCAGGCGGCTGTAGCCGTAGGCCCCCGTCACGATCAGGTCGGCGCCGAACGCACGCGTCGCGCCCCTCAGGTCGTCGGCGACGGTCCAGCCGGAGGGCCCCGCCACGTGGGCGCTGGCGCTCACGTCGTGCAGCGCGAGGTAGCGGACCACATCCTCGACCTCGGCGCGGTCATCGCTCCCGCCGACCCGGAAAACCTGGACCGCCTCGGCGCGACGCAGGATGGGCATGGCGTCCGACACGGCCCGACGGGTCTGGATGGTGTTCTTCCAGCCGATGACGACGCGCTTGGCCTCAAGGTGCTCGGTGCCGGCCGGGACCACCAGGACAGGCCGGCCCAACCCCATCAGCGCATCGCCGACCTCGACCGCCATGCCGCGTGTCACGCCCTCGTCGTCCGCGGGTCGCCCGATGACGACGAGGTCCGCGATCCGGGATTGCTCTTCCAGGAACGTGAGCGGTGCGGCCACGTCCGAGCGCCATTCCACGCGGTCGATCAGGCAGGCGGCCTTGCGAAAGGCATGCTCGGCTTTGTCGAGCTTGCCGAGGGCGGCCTGACGGATCTCCTCAATGACCATACCCATGGGCACGGCGGTCTCACCGTATCCCCGCGGGTAATCGGGCATGCAGGCAGCAACGCCGACGATGCGTGTCCCGAGGCGCTCGGCGAGCCCAGCGGCGAGCCGGACCCGTGCCGGGGCATGACGCCCGTCATCGACCGCGACCATGATGCTGGCAATGGACATTGGAGCCACCCTCGACCCGGAATGGGTGGCCGTCACGCTGCGGTCACCGGGGCAGGACGGCGTTGATCTGCCTCAAGTTCCGGTCCCGTCCCCGGTCGGGGCGGAGCGTGGGCTTGGCCCCGATCCTCCGGCGCCCGCGGCCGGAACAACCCCGGTCGTCGCGACGGCAGCCCTTGAGGCAGGTCAACGCGACCGGCGTGAAGGTCGAGCACGGTCTCCGGACCCTCCTTGAGACCGAAGCCATGTTCGTCGTCCTGGCCGCCAGCATCGTTCTCGTCATGGTCACCATTCTGGTGCTCTACGAGACCCTTCGCCTGACGTCGGAACACCTCGCCGAGCTGCCGGTGCCACCGCGCTGGCGCATCGTCGCCGTGGTCCTCGCCGCGTTCGCCGGGCATACGGCCGCGGTCTGGATCTACGCCGCGGCCTACTGGCTGCTGGTCCTGAAGCTCGGTCTCGGCGCCTTCTCGGGCGTCCCGGTGACATCCCTCGAAGACTGCGCCTTCGTCTCCGTGGTGGCCTATTCCTCGCTGGGTTACGGCGACCACGCGCCCGTCGGCCATGCCCGCCTGCTGACCGGCGTCGAGGCGCTGAACGGACTCCTGCTGATCGGCTGGTCCGCCTCGTTCACCTACCTCGCCATGGAGCGCTACTGGCCGCTGCACGGGAAGGCGCATGCCCACCGCGCGGTGACGGCCCACCGTTCGGGGGACGGGGAGCTCGGCCGCAAACCCCTCTTCCCGCCAACGGCCGGCACGTGAGCGCAGGCGCCCTTGCGCTGGATCAAGGCCCGCCGGTCCGGGGCGTTCAAGGTTCCCCCGGCCAACGAGCGGAGGCGAGCGATGCGCGAATATCTGGTCACCTTTCACAAGACCGTCCCGGACGACACCGGCCACGATCATCGCGTCCTGCAGCGGCAGGCGGTCGTCACCGCCTGCTCGGATGTCGCCGCAGCCTTCTCGGCCAAGGCGATGCTGTGCGAGGCCGACGGCGTCGTCGACTGGCGCCTGCGGGCCGACACCTGCGAGGTCTCCGAACTGAACGAACACGCGGCTTGAGGAGGCAGAAATGAGCCATGGACTGACCGGACCCGTGCATTGGCAGGGGCGGCAATGGGCCGTCACCGGCTACGGCATCGAGGCGCTCGACGGGATGTACCACGTCCCGTTCACCGACATCCCGGAGGCCGAGGCCGGCCGACCGGAATGGCTGGACGCCCTCTGCCGGCGCTACGGCACGGATGGGGACGACCTAGCGGCGGCCCTGCGGGTCGCACGCAGGATCCGGGCCGAGGCGAAGGCTCCGTCATCGACGCCGGCGGCATGAGCGCCTCGCCCGTCGCATCCGGAGATACGGACGACCCCGAGGCGCCGAGCTCTGCCGTCGGACCCTCGAAGCCGCGCCTGCTCCGGGTGCTCGGGCCCGGGTTGATCACCGGCGCCTCGGACGACGACCCGAGCGGCATCGCCACCTACGGGCAGGCCGGCGCGCAATTCGGCTACGGATTGTGCTGGACCATGCTGTACACCCTGCCGCTCATGGCGGCGGTGCAGATGGTTTCGGCCCGGATCGGCCGCACCACTGGCCACGGCATCGCCGGCGTGCTGCGCGACTCTTACCCGAACGGCCAGCTCCAGGGCGTGGTGTTCCTGCTGCTCGCCGCCAACATCCTCAACCTCGGGGCCGATCTCGGCGCCATGGCGGATGCCCTGGCCCTGCTGCTGCCGGGCCCGCGCTGGCTGTACGTGGTCCTGTTCGCCGGAAGCTGCGCCTTCATGCAGCTCGTCCTCCAGTACACGCGCTACGTCGCCGTCCTGAAGTGGCTGACGCTGAGCCTGTTCGCCTATCTCGGCGTGGTGATTCTGGCCCGGGTCTCCTGGTGGGATCTCGGCGCGGCGATGGCGCTGCCGCGCATCGACCTCGGCGGCGGCGGCCTCACCACGCTGGTGGCGCTCTTCGGGACCACGATCAGCCCCTACCTGTTCTTCTGGCAGGCCGCCGAGGAAGCCGAGGACCTGCAGGCCTATCCGCGCCGGCGCGATCTCCTGCACGCGCCCGAGCAAGGCGGGCGCGCCCTGCACAGGATCGAGGTCGACACGCTGGTGGGCATGACCTTCTCGAACCTCGTGGCGCTCGCCATCATGGTCACCACGGCGGCCGTCCTTCACGCGAACGGCGTCACCGACATCCAGACCTCCGCCCAGGCCGCGGAGGCGCTCCGCCCCCTCGCCGGCCCGTTCTCCGCCACGGTCTTCGCGCTCGGCATCATCGGCACCGGCCTGCTGGCGGTCCCGGTGCTCGCGGGCTCCGCGGCCTACGCGGTCGGCGAGGCCCGACGCTGGCCGGTGGGCTTCGGTCGGCGCCTGCTGGAGGCACGGGCCTTCTACGGCACGGTCGCCCTCGCGACCCTGGTGGGCATGGCCGTCAGCCTCGGGGCGGTCGACCCGATCCGGGCGCTCTACTGGAGCGCGGTCGTCAACGGGGTGATCGCGGTCCCCGTCATGGCCGTGATGATGCTGGCGGCGGCGCGCGTCGAGGTCATGGGCGCCTTCGCCGTGCGCGGATGGCTCAAGCTGCTCGGTTGGGTCGCCACGGCCTGCATGCTGCTCGCGGTCCTCGCCATGCTGGCGACCGCTGCGCTTCCCTGGATCTAGCGCAACGCGCCAGGGGGAATGGATTCTGCGCGAGCTGGATCTCTGGTGGACCTGGCGTTCACCCGCTCGGCCTGCTCCCGGGCGCTGTCCTGCCCCTCGAGGTCGATCAGCCGGGCCCGCTCCCGGGGAGGATCGTGCGCGCGCCGCCGCGCTAATCCTGCTGGGCGAAGGCCGGTGATGCCAGGGCGAAGGCTAGGATCGGCAAGGACAGCGACGAGGCGCGCATCGCCCGGTATCTCCCTGCGGTTGCGGGGGCAGAGGTCAGAATAAGCCGGGGCTTCGTTCGACCGGCTTTGCACGACGTCTTGCCGATCTCCCCCTGTTCCTCACCGATCGTTCGCGGGTCTGGCATTCGCGGCGGGACCGTAGATGCCCCACGATCCGTCGATGCATACGCGAGCCGCCGCGCCGTCGTCGGCTTGGTACGACAGGCGGCACGGCGATCGGGCCGGAATTTCTTATCCCAGCGCCTGTTCCACGGCCTTGCCGCAGGCCTGCGTATCGGCATTGCCGCCGAGGTCGCGGGTGCGCAGCGTCCGCTCGGACAGGACCCGCTCGATCCCGCTGACGATCTCGGCCGCGGCCGCGTGCTCGCCCAGATGCTCCAGCATCATCGCCCCCGACCAGATCTGGCCGATCGGGTTGGCGATCCCCTGCCCGGCAATGTCGGGCGCCGAGCCGTGGACCGGCTCGAACACCGACGGGTGCACCCGCTCCGGATTGATGTTGCCCGACGGCGCGATGCCGATCGTGCCCGTGCAGGCGGGGCCGAGATCCGACAGGATGTCGCCGAACAGGTTGGAGGCCACCACCACGTCGAACCGGTCCGGATTCAGCACGAAATGCGCGGTCAGGATGTCGATGTGGTACTGGTCCCAAGCCACGTCCGGATAGGACTCGGCCATCGCCTTCACCCGCTCGTCCCAGTACGGCATGGTGATCGAGATGCCGTTCGACTTCGTGGCCGAGGTCAGGTGCTTCTTCGGGCGCTTCTGCGCGAGCTCGAAGGCGAATTTCAGGATCCGGTCAGTCCCGTGCCGGGTCATGATCGTCTCCTGCATGGCGAATTCCCGCTCGGTGCCGGCGAACATCCGCCCGCCCGCATTCGAGTACTCGCCCTCGGTGTTCTCCCGGACCACCCAGAAGTCGATATCGCCGGGCTTCCGGTCGGCGAGCGGGCACTTCACACCCGGCATCAGCCGCACCGGGCGCAGGTTGGCGTACTGGTCGAACTCGCGCCGGAACAGGATCAGCGAGCCCCACAGGGAGATGTGGTCGGGCACCCGCTCCGGCATGCCGACGGCGCCGAAATAGATCGCGTCGTGCGTCTCGATCTGCGCCTTCCAGTCCTCCGGCATCATCCGGCCGTGCTGTTCGTAATAGTCGCAGCTCGCGAAATCGAACCAGTCGAGCTGGAGGCTGAAGCCGTGGCGCTTCGCTGCCTGCTCCAGCACGCGCACGCCCTCGGGCACCACCTCCTTGCCGATGCCGTCGCCGGGGATCACCGCGATGCGGTAGCGGCGCTGCTGGCTGGTCTCTGGGCCGGGCATGAATCCTCCACGCGTTCTGGGAGAGCAGGCCCCCGTGGAGCCTGGCTCGTCGGCGTCAGGTGATTGGTCCGCGCCGGTATCGGGTCAACACCCGGGCCTGACAATCAGTCGATTTCCCCCGCCATGGCCCGGCGCTGACGGTCGAGTTCTTCGCTGTAGCGCTTGAGCGTGTGGCTCTCGGTGAGCAGGCCCAGGACCTTCCGGGTCTCGGGCCCGTCGACCACTGCCAGCGCCTCGCTCTCGGTGCGGTCGAAGGCGGCGGCGGCGTCCTTGGCGTTCATGCCGGGCGTGAGGAAATCGCCGGCGTGCAGCAGAAGATCGGCCAGCACGGGCTGCGCCGCGGCTCCGGCATCCCGGGCGGCGGCGTGCGCCTCGGGCACGTTCACGATTCCGGCATAGCGCCCCTGCCCGTCCACCGCGATCACCCGCGAGGGCGAGCCGAGGGGATGGGCGCACAGGAACGTCGCCAGCGGCGTCTCGACCGCGACGGTGTCAGGATCCCGGCGCATCAGCCGGCCCACGGTGAGCGAGCGGATCCAGCCGATATCGTGCGGGCTGCGGATACTCTCGCCGCGCAGATGGAAGCGCCAGGTCGCGAAGGAGTAGCCGAAGGTCTTGCGCACGGTGAGCGAGGACGCGATCACCGCGGCGAGCACCAGCCCGGTGATCGGCAGGCTTCCGGTGATCTCCAGGGTCAGGAACGTCATGGTCAGCGGCCCGCCGATCACCGCCACCGCCAGCGCGCTCATGCCGATCACCGCGTAGGCGAGCGGCGTGAGGCCGAAGCCCGCGAGCGCCGGCACCAGCAGGGGCGCGGCGGCGGCGAACAGCTTGCCCGCGATGGCACCCAGGAACAGCGAAGCGAAGAACAGGCCGCCCCGGAACCCCGAGCCGATCGAGATCGCCGAGGCGACGGCCTTGGCGGCGAACAGCAAGGCCAAAGCCGCGATCCCGTGCCCCTGTCCCTCGGCGGCGAAGTGCATGTGCAGGGCGCCGTGACCACCCGAGAGCACCTGCGGCGTCGCCAGCAGCGCCAGCGCGCCGACGCACAGCCCCCCGAAGGCGGGGGCCGCCACCCGCGGCACCCGCGAGGCCTGGACCAGCTGCTCCACCAGGGTGACCCCGCGCATGATCAGGATGCCAAGGCCCGCGCAGAAAAGCCCCAGGGCGAGGCTCGGCAGGATCTCCATGCTGGTGACGTGCGAGGTGGTGATCGCCTGCACGTCGCCGAAATCGACCAGCGGCTGCGTCGCGATCAGCTGCTGCGCGATCAGGGTGCCGCAGAGCGCGGCCACCACCACGGGCGTCAGCGTGGCGATGGAGTAGGTGCCGATGATCAGCTCGAAAGCGTAGAAGGCGCCGGCGAGCGGCGCGCCGAACCCGGCTGCGATCGCCGCGGCGGCCCCGCAGCCGACCAGGGTCCGCAGGTCGCTCCGGCGGACCTCGAAGGCGACGCCGAGGCGGGAGGCAAGGCCGGAGGCGAGCTGCGTGTAGCCGGCTTCCAGTCCCACCGAGGCGCCGCTGCCGTTCGAGACGACGTTCTGGAGGGCGAGGTAGAGGCTGTCACGCAGGGACATCCGCCCACCATGCAGGGCGTTGGCCTCGATCGGATCGATGGCGGGGCGCTTGCGCGGCCCGCGGATGACGCCCGCCGCGACGATCACCAGCCCGAGCAGCGCGCCACCAAGGCACGGCCCGACGAGCAGGAGCACCGGCGACACGGCATCGGCCGCGCTGAGCCGCATCCCGGGCGGCAGGAGAAAGAGCAGCTCGCGCAGACTCTGGGTGGCCCAGTTCATGCCGGCAACGGCCCCCCCGGCGATGCAGCCCACCAGAGCCGCCAAGCCGACGAGGCCGCCCTCGCTGCGCCGGACGAGGCTGCGCAGCCGCCCCGGCGCCTGCACGATCCCGGCGCCGGCCCAACGACGTCGGGCGCGGTCCTGCGGTCCGGCCGCCCGGTCGACGGGAATCGTGTCGCCCCCCTTGGCCGCCGCTGGCTGTCGTGCGCTCACGGTCCGTCCGCTCATCCCGGTCCGCTCCGGCCATCGGCTTTCGCGGCCGGCCCTCCCACTATAGAGCGCGCGCCACCGAAGTGGACGCCGGTTCGGCCCGGGCGTGCGTCTCTCCCGCACCTGTGAGCCGACCGAAGGCTCCCTTTGCCGATCGCGGCTGCACCAACCCGGAACAACTCCGCGCGCATCGCTTGAAAACTGCCGCGGCCCACGATACACCCCCCGCCAGTGCCGCCGTAGCTCAGTTGGTTAGAGCACCAGATTGTGGATCTGGGGGTCCCCCGTTCGAGCCGGGGCGGTGGTACCATCGAATTTCCGATGACGGGTGAAGGGGTTGGCTCAGCGCCGACCCCTTTTCCGTTTCAAGCCCGCTTACTGGAAACGGCTCGCAGTAAGCGCACAGTAAGCAGAAGGCGGTCAGCTGCTTGCTGGCGGGCTCACAGGGCGAGGCGTTGGGCTCCGTTGGCTGCTGTGTGAGGCCCGACGTCCTTGTATCCCTCACAATCCACAGGGCGACTCACTGGCGGCGTTCAGCGGGTCCGGCTGGACGATGATGCCTTCGGAGCCGGGGCGGGTTCCTGAGCCTCCTGAGAGGGCGGCACGTATTTGGTGCGCCGGCGCTGCTGCATGACATCCGCAACGGTCTCGGCAAGGCGTCGGCCGTCGAGCTGGCCCGCGATCCGCTGAAACTCGAACAGCTCGGCATCCGGGACGTGTTGCAGAGCCGCGCGAACAGCGTCCGGCCGGGCCTGCCGTTCGGCATCGAGCGCAACCTGTACGGCGGCGGCCTTCTCCTCGTTGGCCTGCAGCAGGGCAGCGCGGACGGCCCGCACATCGTCCGGTACCTTGAACTTTTCGCCGCGACGCTTGGCGGCCTCCTGGCGGCGTCGGGCCTCGCCAAGGTTCATTCCGATACTCATGCTCGTACTCCGGCCTCAGCCTTCAGCCGGCTGGCCAATTCGGGGTGGGTGTTCGTGAGGTAGGCTTGGTGCGTGCGGTTGGTCCGGCCTTCGCGCCACGGATTTCCGAAGGTCCGCACTAGGGTCTCGGCCTGCTGCTGTTTCGCGGCGTCGAACCCGGCCCGTAGCGCGGCGTTCGTGGCCAGGGCCCGCTGTGTGAAGTTCGACCCGGCTGGGATCGAGCTGGACGGCGGCTTGGCAGCCTTGGGCTTGCCGTAGCCGGCGGACATGGCCTCCACAGCCTCGCCCAAGCTGACAACTCGGTCCCCGCCCAGCTTGAAGCTGACGGTTGTGCCCTCCACGCTGGTGATGCTGTTGAGGTTCGTGGAGATGGCCTCAACTTCCTGGCGGGTGAGGTCGAGACCGCGCGCCTTGGCGTGCCCGATAATGTCGCTGACGAAGCTGATCGACAGGCTGCTCATCGGCCGGCCTCGCGCGGCGCGGTTGCCAGTTCACCGGCGGCAATGAGGGCAGCGGCGAGGGTGGTGCGGACGAATGCGGGCCGGCTCTGGCGCTTGTCCCGGCGGGCGCGGTCGAGGGCTTGTGCCAGCTCGCCGTCGATCTCGACGTACATGCGCACCGCCGCCATGGCGGGGTTCCTGGTCATGGTGTTTCTCCAGTGAAGGCGTGCAACGCGCACGCGAAAAACGCCCCAGGCGAGATGCCGGGAGCGTGGGAGGCCGGAGTGATCCGGCTGCTCAGAAGTGGCTGGCAATTTGCTCAGACACTAATTTTCATGGTGCCTATTCCTTACTACAGAATGCCCTCCGTGTCAAGCGCCCCTGCTTCAGAGACGCAGATCTCTGCTTCGATGGTACTGGTATAGGCATCATCGATGCTGTTGAAGCGAGCAACGTGAGCGACGATCCGAGCCAACGGCGAGGCAATCCGTCCGATGCAAATCTCTGCCCTCGCATGTGCGCGGGGAGATCTACCAGTCGCCGATTGCGCTCGACATCAACGATGCTGTCGCTTCGCTCCTACATCAGCGACGAGGATTAAGCCGCTATTGCCTTCTCTCTGGCTCTACGTTCCCGGTGAGCGAGACGACTGCGATCCTGGAGTAGGTTGCGACGAACCCGAAGCTTGGTTTCATCGGGCGTCTTCGACAGCGCCGCATCGATGGCGTCGAGGTGCCGTTCAATGTCATCGTTGAGCGCCGGGTGGCGGTAGATCGCGGCCTTCACCTCCAGAGCTGACATGTGCATGTGCTGGCCGGTGTAGCCGGTCTCGGTGAGCGGCATCTTCGGTGCCGACGGCGGATCATCATCGTTGGCCGGTGGCGTGAGAAAGTTCTGTCCGCTCTCAAGAGTTCTTATGACTGCGGACACTTCTTTCTCACCATCGCTGTGAGCGGCAACGAAGGCGTCGAGCGGCCGATCTCCGCGCCTGCGGTAGGCGGTTGCAAGGCTGCAACCCATACGTCTGGCCAGATCCTTCATGATGGCGGTATCGGACCGCTCGTCCTGCTTCCTCATCCCCGCCTTCTGGCGAGCCTCGGCCTTGCGCTTCCTGTCGCTGGCCTTGCGGTCCGGCGGATCAATCGAGGTGAGGCCGCATCGGTTTGCCTTCGCCTTCTGGAGCCTCGCGTGCGTGATGCTGAGTTCTCTGGCGATGTCAGCCGGAGTTGGGCCGGTGAAAAGGTTCGGATCACCAGATGGGATGCGCTTGGCCAGATCGATGTAGGCTTCCTCGACGTAGACGTCGAAGGCCGCCTTCATGCGGGTTTCTACGTCCCCAACGAGAGCGGGAACACTGGACCGGAGCCACGACAGAGTCGAACTCCAGCGAGACCCGGTGACAGCGGCCACGTTCGCCGAGATGGCCAGGATCTGGTGGATGTAGGACCATGCCCGGTCTGAGAAGGCGGGGTCCGATCCAAGTTCATCGGTCATCAGCTTGAGTAGGCCGGACCTGTGCCCCAGGCGACGGCGGCGGAACTGCTCCCGTTCCTGGCCGGACTGGTAGGCCGCCTGGACGCGCTTCGACCGGGCAAGCTCCTCCTGGAGCGTTGGACCGGCTGAGGCTTCTATCTGGCCGATGATGGCCAGGGCGTCATCGAATTGGGCTTGTTCCTGGTGGCGGATCTTGGCGCTCTGCGGGGCGCGACGTGACTTCGCCCCTTGCGGCCCAATCGCATCGTTATTACGTTGCATCAAGAGGTCCTAGCAGGTCTCGGTTTTCGCCCCTTCCACCATCTCACCCGGTGGTAAGGGGTTTTTCTTTCGGACTCCCCTCTCGGGGCTCACCTAATGTAGGATTGCGGCGCGGCTGTTGCGACTATGTCGTTGATGTCACAGTGTGTCTTGGGCGCAATGCCGCATTTTCCGATTTTCCGCGCCAGTCTTTTGTAGCGTGACGGGATCGTGCCGGCGAAATACGGACGCCTCTCCCTCTCCTGTCCCGCGCAATCGCCAGAGCGAGTCACAGGCGGGCGCTAGACCATTCCGGCCAATCCTCTGCCGGACTATCCTCGTCACCGTGTGCGCCCCTCTCTGCTGATCCCGGCGGGTGTCAGCGGCCTACAGCTTCATCGTGAACGGTCGGAGGCCGGCGATCTTGAAACCGCCCCTCGCCAGATCGACCGGAATACCGGCGGATGTCGTTCCCCTGAACGTGCGTGCAGCGATGACGTTGAGCCGGCCATGATGCTTTCCGGCCAGCCCCCAGTAGGCGTGCTCCACCGCGTCCGAGAGAGTCGGGTCCAGCGCATAGGTGCCGTCACGGCTCGCCCAGGAGTGCGGGATCGGTCGGCGCGTACCTGATCGCAGGACGTAGCCCGACGTGAACCGGCCTAGACCGCGGTCCTCGAAGTCCTGTGCGCCGGGGACGCAATCGCCCATCGGCCAGCGGCGCACGCCAGCGGGGAGCGAGACGCCCCTGTAGTTCTGGCCATTCTCCAGAATGAAATCTAGATCGTCCGGGCGTATCTTCGTATTCTCGCGAAGTGCGATGATGACCGGATGGTCACGGCTCATGTTGATCGGGTCCTTTTGGCAGAATAATTTTTTTTCACGACAGCCATATGCCCCCTCTATACTGCCAGAAAAAACTGACTTGCATTCCTGCAAGTGTTGTTGTTACATTCAAGCGAAGGTTTGCGCATGATGACTTGCTAAACAGTGCGATCTTTCCCAAATTTCTCTTGCAACATGGCAATGGATGCCGTAGCCCTAAGAGGAACACACATGTTGGATCGCAAGGCACTGGCCCAGGCCGAAGCTCTGGCCCTACGTCTTATCCGGCTCGCCGACGTGCGGCATGAGGCCGGCGACCACGAAGGCGAGATGATCGCCCGCAGTGTGGTCGATGCGCTGTGTGACCTCATCGAATTGGGGTGGCTGAGGAGGCGCCGCGCCCAAGCATAACCTGACCCTGTGGCTTGGGAGCTCAGGTGCGCCGCACCGATCTCCACAAACAAGATCGTAGCATCACCACGAGCCCGGCTCCCCGACCCAACCCCACCGCCCGAGCCGCCGACGGCAATGCTTTGAAGCCGCCAATCGTCGGCCGTCCGGCAATGTCCGCGCGAAGCGGAGAGTCGGAGTTCGGCTACGAACCGGATGAGGGCTGCTTCGGCCTCGTGCGCAGACCTAAACAAACCTGTCTCCGAGGCGGCATAGGACGGCATGCTCAGCTTGAGCCTTGCCCGGACGCAAGCTCGGGCGTACGGGGCAATGCCCACTATGCCGCCGCTGGCCCTCGATCTGCGGCTACCATGAAGTGATTGCTTGATGAGCTTAGCGACCGATCTGAAGCGTGCCCGTACGGAGGAGGACGTCAAGGATGCGTACATCAAGGCGCTCGGCCTCAAATCTTACTTCAAAGGATTGGTTGATATCCAAACCGAGGAGGTCTGGTTCGAGGCGAAAGACGCACCAACTCCACCGATCGTGATGTTTGGGCAACTTCTCGTCTACGTCCGTGCGGCTAAGAAACGGGGCGAGGCCATACCCGCCTTTCTGGCGGTAATTGATCGCGAAAAAGCAGCGATCATCCCAACCGAACATGCGCTGCCATTATTAGATGATAAGAAAATTGTTTGGCCGAAATCAGGCTCAGGTGCTGGACGTGAGCTTGCCAAGCAAATTGCTCCTTATCTTCAGACGTACATTGTTGAGTATGAAATTTTACACGACGAGGCCGCATTCATCAAGGCGGTGAAAGATGCGATCCGAGAGCAGCGCATCATCCGCACACCAATAACGCCTGATAATCTGCGACAGGTATTCGACCGATGGGTCGAAATGGTAGGAAGCGAACTCGGGGGCGTGAAGGACGTAGATCACTCTGTGCTGTTCTTCGCAGACATCATGCATGATGGCCGCAACGAAGCCATGAAAAATCTGCCCGCAAGACTACTTTTTAGCGGAGAGAAACCAGTTTTCCTGCTGAACGGACAGACTTATGAACTGGCACATGAGCGTGGTTACCGCAATTTCTGGGCAATATACCATCGTCCTCCCGAGGTAAAACATCGCCATTATCTTCTTGAGCGGCGTGATAGCTTACTCCCACTCGACGAACAGAAGTTTAAAGGTGCCTTTTATACTCCGCTGCGCATTGTCGACAAAGCATATGACGAATTGAAAGCAGCATTGGGCGACAACTGGCAAGATAAATATATTGTATGGGACATGTGCGCAGGCGTAGGCAACTTAGAAGCCAAGCACAGTAATCTGCGCAATGTATTCATGTCAACGATTGATCAGGCTGACGTGACAATTATGAAGTCAAATCCTGTCTTCGCAGGGGCAGAAATATTCCAGTACGATTATTTGAATGATGATGTGACCGATTTCGGCGACATTGATTATAGCTTGTCGAATAAAATGCCCCCCGCGCTGCGCGAAGCTATCGCTGCGACTCGCGATAGAAAGAAAGGTGCAAAACCTATTCTGATCCTGATCAATCCGCCGTACGCCGAGAGCGGATCAGGTATCGCAAAGGGAGATATCAACAAAATTGGCGTCGAGAAGACGCGTATCAACAGCTGGATGCGCGGAATGAATGTAGGCTATGCCAGCAAGGAGTTGTTCGTCCAATTTCTCGTTCGCATTTCGAGGGAGCTGCCGGACATCACGCTTGCGATGTTCAGTAAGCTTAAATACGTGAATGCTCCGAATTTTTCGCTGTTTCGACAGGTTTGGCAGGCTCGATTTTTAGATGGTTTTGTCGTTCACAGTCGAGCGTTCGACGGCCTAGAAGGTGAATTTCCTATTGGCTTTTTAATTTGGGATACGCGCGTAAAGGTGCCGATCACTGAACTCGAAGTTGGGGTCGTTGATCGTCGTGGCATGATCGTCGGTGAGAAGCGGTATGTTGCGCGCCCAACTAGCTCACTTTTGAACGTTTGGATTGCAAGGACACCCGCAAAAGGCGGTCCCGCCTTACCGTTATCCAATGCGCTAAACGTCTCGAAGAACCCTCGCCCTAAGCGTGAACATCCTGAGGCAATTGGGTATCTATACGCCAGCAATAATGATCTTCAACATTCCGCACTCGAAACTTTGATCACGTCGTCAATCTATACTGGCGGCAACGGTGGGGGCGTATATATTCTCAAGGAAAATCTATGGCAGGTCGCCATCGTTTTCGCTGTTCGTCGCCTCATCAAGCCAACGTGGCTCAATGATCGCGATCAGTTTCTTCAACCGACGCAACCGTTGAGCGATGCTTTCAAATCCGATTGCCTCGTCTGGATGTTGTTCAACGGCAGTAACCTGACCGCCGGGGCTGATGGTCTTCAATGGAACGGGCAGAATTGGTCACTTACCAACCACTTCATCCCTTTCACTGAGGCCGAGATTGGGGTCGTTGGTCGCTTCAGATCGGATTTTATGGCTCGATACGTGTCGACGATGGCCTTCACACCGGAGGCGCTGGCTGTTCTCGAGGCCGGACGCGCACTATTCCGGCGCTTCCACGCCATTCAGTTTCCGCGCAAGCTCAAGGACGAGTTCAAGCTTGGGCGTCCAGACGTTGGTTGGTATCAGGTGCGGCGTGCGCTTGAGGCTTACAGCGACACTGACTTGACCGACTTTGCCCCATTCAAGGCGTCTTATGCGGCGCTGTCTAAGAAGCTGCGTCCAATGGTCTTCTCGCTTGGGTTTTTGCCCAACTAGTTCTGCCGAGGTCTACTATGTCGATCACTTCCGAACGGGATTTTCTGCATAGCCCTGGGATCGATGACAAGGATCATCCGCTAAGCTTTGCGGCTGAGCAAAGCAGTGCATATATCGCGCATCCCTGGCCGCGGCCCAACAGTCTCTATCTTCACTCAAGACCAGCTCGTCAGCCCGTTACCGAAGTCGGCTCAATTCGTTGGCCTATCTCTCCAACTCCTCGGCCACGTCCAGGAGGGCGTCCGTCTCGCGGGTGTTATTCTGAGCCGTCAGCCGCGGTGACGTTTGGTATAAGAACACCGGCAAGCATGAACGGGGCTGATGACATAGACTAGGTCTCAAGCCCGACCGAGCCACTTCCCGAAGTTGGAAGCTGCGCGCCGCATGGCTCAACCGGCCGGGTGAGGGCAGCGTAGCTCGCCAGTATCCCCCGGAAGTCCAACGAGGGAAGTCTGGTCAGCACCCCGTGAAGCGTCTCAGTTGAGACGCCTCCGGTCTCGGCACAGCGTAAGGCGCGGTCGAGAACGTCGCCTCGCGGTCCTAAGAGCATGCGCGCGATGGCGCGGAGGGACCTAAGGCGCGCCCGGCGCTCACAGTCATCGATGGCCGGATCGAACGGCCCCCATTCGTCAGTGTGGGTCATGATCGTTTCTTCTGGTTGGACCTAGTGCAATTTCCTCGCGCGAGAGGTCGGATGGGCTTGTGTTACAACTCCAAATGCTCGTATGGTGATGTCACATCGGAGACGCTGCCATGTCCGTCACCCCCCGCACCCTAGTTTCCTACCTCCGGGTTTCGACGGATCGGCAGGGCAAGAGCGGTCTGGGTCTTGAGGCGCAGCGCAAAGCAGTTGAGGCGTTCGCCGCGTCCAACGGTTTCGAGCTGGTGGCCGAGTTCGTTGAGGTCGAGACCGGCAAGGGCGCCGACGCTCTGGACCGCCGACCTCAGCTCGCTGCTGCTCTGGCTGCTGCTCGCAAGGCCAAATGCGCGGTGGTCGTGGCCAAGCTGGACCGCCTATCCCGAGACGTGGCTTTCGTTGCCGGCCTTATGGCGCAGAGGGTGCCGTTCCTAGTAGCCGAGCTTGGTGAGGGTGTGGATCCGTTCGTGCTCCACCTCTACGCCGCGCTGGCCGAGAAGGAGCGTGCCATGATCTCAGCCCGCACCAAGGCTGCCCTGGCTGGCAAGGTCGGGACTGGCGTTCTCGGAAACCGGACGAACCTTGCTGAGGCCAGCGCCAAGGGTGCCAGCGCCAACCGGGACGCGGCCCGCTCCTTCGCCGAGAACGTCCGGCCGGTGATAGAGGCCATCCGCGCTGCTGGTGTCACATCCAATCGGAAGATCGCGGCCGAGCTGAACGCCCGCCGGGTCGAAACCGCGCGGGGTGGCTCATGGTCCGCCGTCCAGGTCGGACGCATCATGGCAGCCGCCTGAACGGCCTCACTGGTCCGCCGGATCGGTCCGAGGTTCGCCCAGCCTCCGGCGGCTTCGTAAGACCCTGCCGTCCTCCACGAAGGCAGCGACGGCTATGAGTGAAAGTGGGCCGATGATGGCGGCGTGGGTGTTCACGGCCAAAAGGTCCGCCCATAGAACGCCAAGCTCACCGCAGGATGGCGGCAATGCTCACGCAGGGCATGTCGTAGTCTCGGGGCCAGGCAGCCGCCCGACGCAGCAGAACTACTATTGCTCAGTTGGCGAAGCGGTGGGCATCGGAGTTGAAGGACAAGATCACTGCCGCAGTAGCAGCGTACGTTGCTGTCATACTACCATAGGAACGTACGCAAATATGATCCACCAACCTCTTGGGAGGTATTGCGAAACTCATCGCGAGCAACAGAGTAGTTTGCAACAGCTCGGACAAAATCCTTGCCCGTTTTCGGTCCTTTAAGTGCGTCTGCTGCCTTCTTCAGATCTATCAATGAGTCGGAATACTTTAGATACACACCCTTCAAAGACGGATATGCCGTACTGACATCGGCAGCTTTCTGATCGACTTCGTAAATGAGGCGATTAAATTCCGCCCGGTCATCAGCGGAAACGCTTCCTTCCGCGATCGCAAGCTGAGCGAACTTGACCAAGAGATCGTTCAACTTCTGGTCAGCTTCTCGCGAGGCGTTTACGGTAGAAACCGAAGCTTCGATTTGCTTGGTTCTAAATCCTGAATAATCAGCCCAAAAGGCTCCGATCACTGGACCGGCCACAGCCGCCAGCGCCAGCAACCAAGCCGGTGCTTTCGCTCCTTTCAGCCGTTCAATCACGTCCATCGCCATACTCAGCGGTTCACTCTCGCGGGCCCGCTTGCTCCTGTGTTCTGAGAGGCGCGACGCGCTTTCTCACACGCCTCGCCCCATCGGTCGAGTCCCAACAGCCGTAGCTGCCGTATCGCTTGCTCGTTAACGTCCACGACACATTGATCGGTCGTAGGCGCCAGCGAATTTCCAATCCTCACTTCTCCGGCCGCCGCTGCGGTCACCGCCGCAGGGCCAACCTGTACCGCAAGCGCAAATAGCGCCGAAACAACTAGAGGTGTCAAACGTAGGGACGAGAGGTTCAAAAATCCAGGGGACCTGATCTCCGTTTGCAGGTCCATGTTGAAGTCGCCGGCATCCATGAAGGCGCCGTCTTGGAAACCAACGATGTCTCTATCTCGCCCCTCGCTTAGCGCCTTAGTATTAGCGGCAATGAAATTAAAGAAAGCCTGCAAAAGAAGATCGTCGATTGACCTGTATCTGGCCTCAGAAACGTCGAAACGGGCGCTGTACTGATCTCCAATCACATACGATTGGTATGCCCACGAATAAAGATGCTGACGAACAGATCTGGGCAGAAGCACGAAGGCATTCGGCTTCTGAACTATATCAATAACTTCACCGTCGAGCAGTCTTCTAGGCTGTTTAGCGAGCCATCTTACGGACCGGCCGGTAATAGGCTCACGTCCGTAGAAGCGCGGAACTCGGTGGGTCGAGAAATCGGTGCCGACAGTATCAAACTCTCCGATTAGCGCATCAGCACTCCAAGACCCGGGAACTACAAGGGCAAGATCGCCCACTTTAGCCCTGTCGAAGCAGCTCATGAGAACTGCGCGGAGCTGAGGTACTCCGACGTCGGCTACATAGTTCTGGTATTCCGCCAGATCCCTGCTCGGCTCATCCTCAACATCTCGGTGACGATACCAAGTCCTCAGTCGACGTGACCGTCTAATGCGCGCATCAAGGTCGGGCTGATCCTCTATCGGAACGCCAGGCTGCAGCTCCAGAAACGGGAGATCAATCAACACCGAACTGGTATCTACGACCTCCGGGTATAGGCGATACTGGGCTCCCGGTCGGGCGAAAAACACCTGATGATCTTCAGGAAGAATGCGTGTCCTCAAATCAACGTTGATCATGATTGCCCAAGCGTTGCCCTCTGGCCATCGATAGGGCGATGTTCGGAGGGCAGCAATCTCTGGTTGCCCAACAGGGCTGGCTATCCACCGCCGGCGGAACCATCGAGAGTTGCACAATTTCAAAGAGCGTGGCCAGCAACGATCCCGCCGGCCGACGTATCAATCAGGGGCCGTGGTTGCCTCGGCAATCCTTCCACGCCCGGCCGCTCTCTCGGCAGTCCTGCCAATCGAGAAGGTCCCCGATCCGCCATCCGATGCGGCGCTCTGAGAGCTGGATTGGAGCCGGAATGGTACCGGCCCCTCGCATGTTGCGGAGGGTATTGACCGAGACACCACAGAACGCGGCGGCATCTCGGGCCTTCATGATGCGCCGTCGGGCGATGTCCGGCGGCAGGGCGTCGAAGGTGTTCATCGGTGCTCCTTGAGGGTTATGAGCCTTAGATGGGGAGCGACCGGCCTTGAACTAGATAAAAAATCTATCTTTTCGCAAATTTGGAGGTAATTTCTCCACTCGTCAGACATGTCTGACGATCAGGGAAAAGATTTCTTCACGTAAACGCTCATCGCGTCATGTCCTCCACAAAGTCAGCCCAGCGGTTCAACGCATCACGCTTTTCCACCCGGTATGGCGCGAGGTTGTAGACCTTCTTCATACCTTCCGGCGTGTGGTTCGTGATGGCGCTGAGGATGTGGGGCTGAACGCCGAGATGATCCGCCATAAGCGTGGTCGCGGTCCTACGCAGGTCGTGAATGGTCCAGGGCGCTAGCGTAGCTCCGGCGGCTGCAATCCGCTTGTCCAGCCGTTCTTTGCTGTTGCTCCACCCGGAGAAGCCGCCTTTACCCTGCCCGAACACAAGGGAACGGCCAGCGAGACGCGGCTTGTTTCGGATCAGTTGGACCGCCAACGGGGAAAGGGGAATTTCGTGCGTCCGGCCGTTCTTCGCGCGGGCTCCTGGGAGCGTCCACAACGCTCCATCAAGGTCTAGCTCAGCTTCTTCCAAGCTCCCGACCTCGGCCTTGCGCTGCGCTGTGAGCAGCAGCAGCTTGACGATCACGCCGTAATCGTCGCTGCGGCAAGCGTTCCATACCGCCCGGACCTCCTCGCGAGACAGGAAGCGTTCGCGCGGCTTCTCATCCGCCTGCTTGTTGGTGCCAGTGACGGGGTTGCTGTCCGCCAGCCCCTCGCCAATGGCCCAACTGTAAAGGCCGGACAGTGCGGAACGAGCGCGGTCGGCATTCACCGCGCCGTTGTCCGCAACGATGGTAAGCTGGGCCGCTACATGCGCCCGCTTGATGCCGTTCAGCGGCATGCCGGCGAGAGGCGCCCACGCCTTCATCAGGTGGCGCTCGACCTCTTGGTAGGATCGCGGCTTGAGCCGATCCTTGGCCTTCGCAAGGTACGTTGCCGTCACCGACCCGAGGGTGATGCCAGCCTGTCGTCTGGCTTCAGCCTTCTCAGCCTGCGGATCGCTGCCGGTCTGAGCTTTGGCCAAGTCCGTCCTGGCCTTACGTCGAGCCTCATCCAAGCTGAGGGTATCCACCCGGCCAAGGGTTATGCGACGAGATCGCCCATCCTGTGTCCGGTACTGCGCAACGTACTGTCGCGCTCCACCGGCATTCAGCTTCACGCCGAAGCCTTTCAGGGTGTCATCCCAGAAGAAGGCATCCTTCTTCCCCGGCGGCAGTGTCAGCGCCTCGATGGCCTGCTTCGTAAGCCGCATCCGTCACCCTCTCAACGCGATCCAGTAAGCGCACAGTAAGCAGCATCATGCCGTCTGGCTGTGGCTTATTGCAACGCTGGACTGAGGGTCTCTGTTCAAAATCAGCAACTTAATCTGATTACTGATGCTCGATAGCACGCTGGCCATCTGATTGTGGATCTGGGGGTCCCCCGTTCGAGCCGGGGCGGTGGTACCATCCATTCAGCGCGACAGAGCAGGGGTTGGCGGATCGCCGACCCCTTTTGCGTATGGGGTCTGTCCGTTTGGTGACGCTGCGGCGCCGCGCCTGCGCATCGACGGTTCCCCCCGCCACCCGGTGACGCTAAGACCAAGGCTGAACGCGGTGGCGGATCCCGTCCCGCGACCGGGCTTCCGGGACACGTAAGATGAGCATCCCTGAACGGCGCGTGCGAACCCTCTTCGACGAGGCGGCCATCGCCAACCGCAATGACGAACTCGCCCGGGAGATCCTCGCCGCAGGGCTGGAGAACCTCCTGGTCGTGGCCGTGCTCAAAGGCAGCTTCATGTTCGCCGCCGACCTGCTGCGGGCACTGCATCGGGTCGGGCTGGCGCCGCAGGTCGAGTTCGTTCACCTGTCGAGCTATCGCACCGCGACGGTCTCCAGCGGGCAGGTCGAGATTCTGCGGGACGTCCAGAGCGAGGTGCGCGGGCGGGACGTGCTGCTCGTCGATGACATCCTCGAATCCGGGCGGACCGTCGTCTTCGCCAAGGATCTCCTGATGGCCCGCGGCGCCCGACGGGTGCTCACCGCGGTGCTGCTCGAAAAGCCGGGCAAGCGTGCGGTGACGATTGATGCGGATTTCGTCGGCTTCACCTGCCCCGACGTGTTCGTCGTCGGCTACGGCATGGATGCCGCCCATGCCTTCCGGCAATTGCCCTTCGTGGGCGTGGTCGATTACGGCAGCGGGGATCCGGATCTGTTCGATCCGTAGCGCGTGATCCGACGCGCGGTCCGCGTTCCCCCTTCCCGGCGGCGCATCCCTGACGCATGCGGCAGCGCGGCATTTTGGCCGCGCCCCCCGGCGAG